>C688J35102_120989055_pt1 | contig 9967 bp, 5 predicted proteins | sample HopSoiMetagenom2_FD_35102 | JGI IMG/M metagenome (IMG submission 35102) | reverse complement strand
TGCGGGTCTCGCGGTCAATCGCCCTAACCGCGAGCCAGGAGGACAGCGCCGCCACGTCCACCGTGCGATCCAGCGCATCCGGCGAGCCTGCGGCAAAGATGTGGATTTCCGGCCGGGTGGTCGGGGAGCCAATGGTCGTGGAGGCAAGGGTCGCCCGGATGTCGGCCTGATCGGCCGAGATGTCGTAGCCTCCCGACAGCACCAGGCGCGCACCTTCTGCATCGAGGGTCGTCGCGCCGATGCGTAACCGTCCGTCCCGGATATTGAACGGGATCTGCGCCGAGGCCACGCGCAACGCGCCGGCCGCCAGTACGGGTTCGATGATCTGCCGAAGCTTGATGTCATCGGTGGCCTGGCCGCTATCGCTGGCACGGATCGCCACGTCGAATGCGCGGACGTCGAGTCCCGGAATACGGGCCGCTTCCAGCGTCATCGTACCGTTTCCCGACAAGGCGCCGCCCAGCGCGGACGCGCTGCGCCCCTGCGTCGCGAGCGTCATCTGCATCGACGCGCGCCCGGCCGGCATCGCCAGCGCGCGGTACCGCAAGGCGGCGCCGTCGACGCCGGAAAGCTGCAGCCGCGCATCGATCGCCATGCCTTTAGACGTCTGTTTCGCCTCGACGTCCGCGGCCGCCTCTCCGCCACCGAAGCTTCCTTTGAGATTCTCGAACGTCATCGACTGCCCGTCGGCCTTGATGACGCCGCCGATCGGCCGCACCTCGCTTCCGCCGGGAAGCACGCCGCGCAGCGCCTGAAAGGCGATGCGGCCCTGCCAGCCTTGCAACGGGCCGCGCCCAAGCGGCTCGGCGGCGTCATGGCCCGCTCCGATCGCGACGCCGAACGCCGGCGCCAGATCGAGCGTGTCCATCCCGACTTCGCCTTCCACGGTTTTCTTCTCGCCAAGCTCCATTGCAAGCCGCCCGCGCAGCCGCGACCCCCGAACCGTCCCATCCACATCGTCGAAGCTCAGCTTGGAGCCGCTGAGGCTGACCCGCGATGACAAACTGACGTTCTGCGCAAGCGGATCGGCGGGATCGCGATCGAACAAGGCAGAAAGATTGGCGCCGCGAAGCACAAGGTTGAGGGCCGCCTTTGGCTCGGGCGCCCACGGCTCCGCAGTACCTTGCGCTTCGGCGGCGAGTTCGCCTGCAGAGAGCTTTGCTTTCACCCGCAAGGGTGCGCGCCACGCGCCTGTCGCCGAGCCCTCGAACTGTGCCCGTCCCTCGCCGGCTGATATCACGCCCTGCAGCCCCAACAGTGCGAGCAGCGAACGGCCCTGCTCCGACGACAAGCTTGATTCGATGCTGACCTCACTTTGTCCGAGCGCGTCGACATCCAGTCCGCGCATCGCGGCGATTGCAGGCAAAGCCGTCACCGTGACGGCGCCCTTGACCTGAGGCGCGTCGATCTGGAGCACGGCCCGTGCATTTGCCCGGTCGGCGCGATCGGGATTTTTGCCAAGATCGAGTGCCAGCTTGAAGCCCGCCGGACCCGGGCGCATCGCCATGGCGTCGAGCCGGGCCATAACGGCCGCCGGCGCGAGTGGCGCGATCAAACCCGTGAACTGGGCAAATGATCTGGTGGATGCGCTGAGCGTGAGCGTGCCGGTCGCATTGACCCGATCGAAGCTGCCAGCGCCTTCGATCATGACGCCGGTCGCCTGGCCGATTTTCAATTGATCGAGCGCGATCGTTTTCGGAGCATAGCTCAGTCGCGCAATGAACGGCCGCAGCTCCTGGCCGGCGAAGACGGCGCGTCCGAGGTCGAGCGAGAGTCGCACCTCGTCGGGCCAATCGGGCTGCGATCCCGAAAGCGAACGCATGAAGGCGGTTGCGGCATCGAGATCGAGCCGATCTGCCTGCAACGCTGCCTCGACCAGCGAACCGCCGGCTGCGCCGGCCGAAACGGCAAGGCGCCCTTCCACCGTGCCGCCTTCGATCTCGGCTTTCATTTCTTCGATCGCGAGGCGATCCGCCGCGACGTTCAGGACCGCGTTCAGGCGCAACGGCTTCTGATTGCGCCAGGCGATATCGTTGCGGCCCTGCAGCCATCCGGCAAGCAGGCTGGGCTCAGACGAGTCCGCATTGAGCGTCCCCGTGAAAGTTGCGGATGGACCGGCCTGCGCAAGCTGGCCGCGGAGCGCCACGCGGGTGGCCCCGGGCGCGCGGAATTCCAGCCGGTCGACGGTCCAGGCGCTGGCACCGCCACGCAGTTCGGCGGCAAAATTCTGCAGCGGACGCCCGCCCAGCGTGATCTGCTCTGCGCTCATTTCGAGCTGCATCGGTAGCGGAGGAGATGGGAGCGCCGTCACCAGACCGCGTAGCGCCGGCAGCCATCGCGTCGCTATGTTGTTATCATTGCCGAGCACTTTATCCGAGTCGAGCTGCCGCGCCGAGAGCACGGCATGCAGCAGCGGCGATGCGCCGAACCGGACGTCGGCAAAGCCCGTGAATTTCAGCGCGGTTTCGTCCACGCCATAACTTGCTTCCAGTTGTTCAAGCCGCGCCGCGGCGGGATCGGCCTTCAGTCTCGCCGATAGGCGCCAGCGCGCCTCATCCGTTGCGCCGCCCCTGTTCTCTGCCGCGCCGGACAACACCAGCGCGCCGTCGAACCGCGGCGTACGGCCCGCCACACTGAGCACGCCATCGAAGTCGACCGACCGGCCCCGCGCGCCCGGATCGACAACCAAATGCACGCGCGTGCCGCTGCCATCCGGGGTCTGGCCGGAAGACACGCGGAATGGATAGCGGAGGCCGGCCAGCACAAAATTGCCGTCACCGCGCACCGACCCGGCCAGCGAGCGCACGTCGCCCGCAAACGCGATGTCATCGAGCTGGAGCACGCCGCCGCTTGCACCATCGCGCAGGGCGATACGGCCGGTCAGGTTCAGGCGGTCGATCGCCAGCGCGCCGAGGTTGAACGCGCCGGTCGAGGCGGGCCAGCCGACACGGCCTTGCCTATCGAGGCCCAGATCGAGTGCCATGCCATTGATCGTCAGTTCGGTGGCGCGCCACTCGCCGCGCATCAGCGAGCCGAGGCTGAACTCCACATCGAGCTTGTCGGCACGCACTTTTCCGGCGTCGCTGGCGCCACCGACCACGACGGATCGAAGCCGCAGCGAAGGGGACGGCAATAGCCGCGCATCCAGCGCGCCTTCGACGCTGACCCTTGCGCCCACGATGCGCGACGCTTCCGCCTCGAACTCGGGCCGAAACTTGTTCCAGTCGACGAAATACGGCCCGACCAGAGCAGCTAGCAGCGCGATGATAAAGGCAATCGCCAGTCCGAGCAGCGTCGTCTGCACGGTGTTTCCCCTTGAGCACCCGGTGCCCGCACATCCGTAGGTACAGGCGCCCGGACGGACTAATGCCGCCGCGCTGAATCAGCGCCGGAACGGGGCTATATATAGGGACAACTGTGGCGAAGTCACAGCAGCCAAGATCAGCCGGCGCGTCCTCACCAGCTGGCGGGCAACCTCTTCAGGCCGCGCAGCACGAAGGTCGGACGCCATTCCGGGTTCTCGGCATCGTCGAGCTTAAGATTCGGAAGCCGGCGCAGCAGGGTGGCAATCGCGACCTCGGCTTCGATGCGTGCCAGTTGGGCGCCGAGACAGAAATGGATGCCGCCGCCGAACGAGAGCGGACGCACATTGGCGCGGGTGATGTCCAGCCGGTCCGGCCGATCCGGATAGACCGCCGGATCGCGATTGGCCGAACCGAGCAGGCAAAGCACGCTCTCGCCTTTCGGGATTTTCTTGCCGCCAAGGTCGTCGATGTCTTCCAGCGCCACCCGTCCGGTCATCTGCACGGAAGAATCGTAACGCAGGAATTCTTCGACCGCATTCGTGATCAGCTCCGGATTTGCCTTCAGCAAAGCAAGCTGATCGGGATTGCGGTGCAAAGCCAACAGCCCGTTGCCGATCAGATTGACGGTGGTCTCGTGGCCCGCCCCGAACAACAGGATGATATTGCCGGTCAGCTCCTCGTTGGAAAGCTTGCTGCCGTCCTCTTCAGCCTGCACCAATTGCGTCGTCAGGTCGTCGCCGGGGCTGCGCCGCCGCAGCTCGAACAGTTGCTGGAAATAGCCCTGGGCCATCAGGTTGGCGGCATTGCCCGCCTCGATTTCGGCCTTCGTCATCGGCACCGGATCGAGCAGCCGCCCGCCGTCCCGCGAGCTCGCATAAAACACTTCGCGGTGATCTTCCGGGATGCCGAGCATGTCGCAGATGATCGTCACCGGCAGCCGGAAGGCAAAATCCTCGATCAGGTCCATATGGCCCTGGTCGACGATCCGGTCCAGCGTCTGATCGACCACCTGCTGGATGCGCGGCCGCATGTCCTCGACTCGCCGCGCCGTAAAGGCCTTCACGACCAGGCCGCGCAGCCGGGTATGATCCGGCGGATCCTGCTGCAGCATCCAGTGCTGCATGTTGCGGAACACCGGCTCATCCATGATCTCAGCCCCGTAACGCCGCTTGGTGCGCTCGACGAAATCCTTGCCGAAGCGCTTGTCGCGAAGCACGACGCTCACATCCGCGTGCCGGCTCGCGACATAGGCGCCGAACGGGGTGAGATGCATCGGGTCGGTGGTGCGCAGCCGCTCATAGGACGGATACGGATTGCGGATGTAGTCCGGCGACAGCGGGTTGAACAACGGCTCGGATTGCGCGGTTTGAGCAAGCTCGTTCATGTCGGCCTCGAGGCATGAGTCGTCGGTTCCATGGGCGATTAAACTCACAACCCGCCGCCTGCCGCAAGGGACCGGAGGCGCGGAAGTTCGCTGCCGCCGCGGCGAATCCGCGCTAGCTACGCGCCGGTCCTGCCGATGGGCTTCGAACGACGCACTCGACCCGCGACCGCCCGTATCTTGCCCGGGCCCGCCAGCCAGATTGCGACCGCCGAAAGCACGCTCACGCCGCCCGCGATGGCAAACGCGGCAGTATAGTTGCCGTAAATGTCATACAGGAGGCCCGTGACGAACGGGCCGGCAGCGCCGCCGGCAAGCGCGATCAACATGAGCGCGCCGAAGATGCTGCCGAAGTGTTTGCCTTCAAAGATTTCCAGCACCACCGCGCCCATGATCGACGTCAGCCCATAACCGAGCGCGCCTTGGGCCGCGACCATCACATAGAGCAGCAGCAGCGTCGGCATGTGGGCCAATGCGATCAGCGCCGCAAAGCAGATCGCAAAGCCAAGGCAGCTTGCGGCCCAGATGGCTTCGCGGCCAATGCGATCGGAGACATGCCCGAGCAGGATCTGCCCGGGAATGCCGAGCAGGCTTACCAGGCCGAGCGCGAACGCCGCCACGCCGGGCTTGAAGCCGATGTCGAGCAGGTACTTGGTCTGGTGAACCTGAACCGCATACCAGATGTATAGCCCGCAGAAATAGCCGAGCCCGATCCACCAGAACCGCGACGTCCGCATCGCGCGCGCGAGCGTCCAGTCGACCGCCACCCAGGCCGGATCCACCACGTTGGAGACCGGCCGCGAGGTTGCGCTTGGTGCGGCATCGCCGTCCGGCTCGAGCCCGATGTCCTGCGGCCGCTTGTGCAGCAGCAGATTGATCGGCGCCAGCGCGACCAGCACCAGGATGCCCATCGCCCAGCACGCGGTACGCCAACCGGTCTGCTCGATCATCAATTGCGCCAGCGGCAGCAGGATGATGGAGCCGATCCCGACGCCGGCGAACGCGATGCCGATCGCCAGCCCCCGCTTGCGCACAAACCAGTTCGGCAGAAATAGAGACTGGCCGGAATATCCGAGACAAACGCTGCCGCCACCGACCAGCACGCCGATAGTCAAATACAGATGCCATTGCTGCGTCGTCAGCGGCGCCAGCAGCAAGCCGCCGCCCATCAGGAAAACGCCGAGCTCCATCACGGCGCGCGGGCCGAAACGGTCCATCATGCGGCCGATCAACGGGCTGAGCGCGCCGGACACCACAAAGCCGAACGAGAAGGCGCCCGCGGTCACCCCGCGCTCCCAGCCGAACTCCTCGACGATCGGCGGGAACAGCAACGAAAACGCGGTGCGGGCGGTGACGCCGATCGCCATGGTGACGAACGTCACCGCCACGATGACCCAGCCGTAGAAGAATGGAAGCCGCATCGGAAGCCTTCGCGTTCGCCACGTCAGTTCGTATTTCGACAGCGCTGGCTCCTTCGGCTGCAGCGATCCTAAACGAGAAACTGCCCGCTAAGCTGCCGGCAGTATCTTTCCCGGATTGAAGATATTTTGCGGGTCGAGCGCCTGCTTCAGCGCGCGCATGGCGTCGATGGCCTCCGGCCCAAGCTCCGCCATGAGGTATTTCTGCTTGCCCTGCCCGATGCCGTGCTCGCCGGTGCAGGTGCCGCCCATGGCCTGCGCGCGCTCGACCAGCCGATGCATGAACTCCTCGCCGCGCGCCATCTCTTCGCTGTCATCCACGTCGCACAGCAGCGAGCAGTGAAAATTACCGTCGCCGACGTGACCGACGATCGGCGAGATCAGATTGAGCCGCTTGAGGTCCTGCTCGGTTTCGGCGACGCAATCGGCGAGCCGCGAAATCGGCACGCAGACGTCGGTCGCCACCACGCCGGAGCCGACCCGCATGGCCTTCACCGCCCAATAGGCATCATGCCGCGCCTGCCACAGTTTCGTGCGGTCCTCGGGCCGTGTGGTCCAGCTGAACTCGCCGCCGCCGCACTCCCTCGCGATCTCGCCGAAATTCTTCGATTGCTCGGCGACCTCAGCCGCGCTGCCATGAAATTCCAGCAGCAATAATGGCGTCTCCGGCAGCGACAGCTTCGAGTATGAATTGCAGGCACGCACCTGCGCCGCGTTCAACAACTCGATACGGGCGACCGGAATGCCGGTCTGGATCGCCAGGATGGTGGCTTGGCAGGCGCCCCGCACGGTCTCAAACGAACATGCCGCGGCAGCGATGGTTTCCGGAATGCCGCGCAGCTTGATGGTCAGCTCGGAGATGATGCCGAGCGTTCCTTCGGCGCCGACGAACAGATGGGTCAGGTCATATCCGGCGGAAGATTTTTTGGCGCGGGTGCCGGTGGTGATGATCTCGCCGTCGCCGCGCACCACTTTCAGCGCCAGCACGTTGTCGCGCATGGTGCCGTAGCGCACCGCGTTGGTGCCGGACGCCCGCGTCGAGGCCATGCCGCCCAGCGACGCGTCGGCGCCCGGATCAATCGGGAAGAACACGCCCTGATCGCGCAGATGCTCGTTCAGCGCCTTGCGCGTGACGCCCGGCTCGATGACGCAGTCGAGATCCTGGGCGTGCACCGCGAGCACGCGGTTCATGTCGCGCAGGTCGATGCAGACGCCGCCGGCCGGGGCGTTGACCTGCCCTTCCAGCGAGGTCCCGGTGCCGAACGCGATCACCGGCACGCGGTGCGTAGCGCAAATCCGCACCACGTCCTGGATGTCGGCGGTTTCCTGCGCCATTACCACGGCGTCGGGCGGCTGCGGCGCCAGCCAGGTCGTGGTATGGGCGTGCTGGTCGCGGACCGCCTGCGATGTCACCAGCCGGTTGCCGAAGCGCGCGGCGAGCGCTTCAATGGTCGTTGTCAGCGCCTGCGGTTCGGGCCGCGGCAGATTTTGTTTGATGGACAGAGCCACGTGTTTCCTCCCGGCGCGGCGACGGTGGCAAAGGAAGCATAGCGGGTCAAGAGACGAGATGCCGACGATCGGAGGACCATGAATGAGCGCAGTTTCCACCGAGCAGGATGATACGCAGGCAGCGCCGTTTCGCTCCTCGATCATGCAGATCGAGCCGCAATGGATCGACTATAACGGCCATCTCAACATGGCCTATTACAACGTGATGTTCGACCGCGCGATCGACCAGCTATGGCTGAAGCTCGGCATCGGGCCGGCCTACATGAAGGAGCGGCACGGCTCCACCTTCACCGCCGAATGCCATGTCCGCTATTTGAGGGAGATAAATCTCGGCGATCCGGTGCAGGTGTCGGTCCTGCTGGTCGGTGCCGACGACAAGCGGCTGCACACTTTTGAAGAACTGCGCCACGCCACCGAGGGCTGGCTGTCCGCGACCTCGGAAAACATGACGATTCATATCGACATGCAGACCCGCAAAACCGCGCCATTTCCGCCGGACATTCGCGCCCGCATCGATATGGTGGCGAATGCGCATCGCGCCGTCGCCCGTCCCGAGGGCATCGGCCGCAAGGTCGCGATGCCCTCGAAATAAAGCCCCGTCACACCCGCGTGCGACCGCGGGCCAATCCGACCACCGCGGAGATCAGGAACAGCACCACCGCGATGAAGAAGATGATCTTGGCGATTTCGATGGACGCGCCAGCGACGCCGCCAAAGCCCAGAACGCCCGCGATCAACGCGACGATCAGAAAAGTAACCACCCAGCCTAACATGACACGTTCCTCTGCTTTCATTTACTACGACCTCGCGCGTTAAGGCACGAGAACTGCTGGAACAATCCAGGCTTGGAACAAAAGTTCCGTTCGGTTCCGGACAGTGGAATCGATCAAAATCGCGCGATAAAAAGGAACCAGAAACAGCGGCCGAATAATCGCGACCGTTCGCGAGGCGTCGGGATAATCGCTGTTAATCCGCGATCCCGGCGCCTATATGACTCGCAATCCTGCTATCAAAGGCTCCCTTTAACGGCCCCGCGATGCCATCGTGGGGACAAGACGATTCGCATGACCGAGCCCAACCGACTGACGCATCCAGGCGTTTCCGACCACCAGCCCGCGGCTGGCGGTATCGCCGCGCGCGCGCGCGCCGCGGCAGGGCCGCAATACCTCGCCGGCCTCAATCCGGAGCAGCGCGAGGCAGTGGAAACGCTGGACGGACCGGTGCTGGTGCTGGCCGGCGCCGGCACCGGCAAGACCCGCGTGTTGACGACGCGCATCGCGCACATCCTGAGCCAGGGCCGCGCGCGCCCCGGCGAAATCCTCTCGGTCACCTTCACCAACAAGGCGGCGCGGGAGATGAAACTGCGGCTCGGCCAGATGCTGGGTCAGGCGGTCGAAGGCATGCCGTGGCTCGGCACCTTTCACTCCATCGGCGGCCGCATTTTGCGCGTCCATGCCGAGTTGGTGCAGCTGAAATCGACCTTCACCGTGCTCGACGTCGACGACCAGATCCGGTTGCTCAAGCAGTTGCTGCAGGCGGAAAACATCGACGACAAGCGCTGGCCGGCGCGGATGCTGGCGGGGCTGATCGACGGCTGGAAAAATCGGGGACTGACGCCGTCGCAGGTGCCGCCGGGCGAGGCCGCGGTGTTCGGCAACGGCAAGGGCGGCAAGCTCTACGCCGCCTACCAGGAGCGGCTGAAAATTCTCAACGCCGCGGACTTCGGCGATCTCCTGCTGGAGAACATCCGCCTGTTCCGCGAACATCCCGACGTGCTCCGGCAATACCAGAACCGCTTCAAGTTCATCCTGGTCGACGAATATCAGGACACCAACGTCGCGCAGTATCTGTGGCTGCGCCTGCTGGCGCAGGCGCCTTCCCCCGTCATTCCGGGGCGCGCCGAAGGCGCGAACCCGGAATCCATCTTCACCTCTCCCCGCTTGCGGGGAGAGCTCGGATTGCGAAGCAATCCGGGTGAGGGGGACGCTCCACTAGCTGCGCCCGGGGAGAGAGCTCCTCACTCCGACCCTCTCCCTGCGAAGGGCGGGGAGATGGAGAAGCCTCCCGTCAAAAACATCTGCTGCGTCGGCGACGACGACCAGTCGATCTATGGCTGGCGCGGCGCGGAGGTCGACAACATCCTGCGCTTCGAGCACGATTTTCCCGGCGCCAAGGTGATCCGGCTGGAGCGCAACTATCGCTCCACCGGCCATATTCTGGCCGCCGCCTCGCACCTGATCGCGCATAACGAAGGCCGGCTCGGCAAGACGCTGCGGACCGAGGACGTCGACGGCGAAAAGGTCACCGTCACCGGCTCGTGGGATTCGGAGGAGGAAGCCCGCGCCATCGGCGAG
>C688J35102_120989056_pt1 | contig 9974 bp, 7 predicted proteins | sample HopSoiMetagenom2_FD_35102 | JGI IMG/M metagenome (IMG submission 35102) | reverse complement strand
TTACCAGAACCCCGTCGGCGGCAACCCGGAAGCCGTGCGCGCCAATCTGCGCGAGGCGGCGAAGCTTCTCAAGGAGGCCGGCTTTGAGGTGCGCGACCACAAGCTGGTCGATGCCACCGGCAAGCCGCTCACGGTCGAGATCCTGGTGCAGGATCCTTCGTCGGAGCGGATTGCGCTGTTTTACAAGCCGTCGCTGGAGCGCATCGGCGTCAGCACCTCGATCCGCGTCGTCGACGACGCACAATACCAGAATCGGCTGCGCAGCTTCGACTTCGATATGATCATAGACCAGTGGGGCGAATCGCTCTCGCCGGGTAACGAGCAGCGTGAGTTCTGGGGCTCGCAGGCCGCTGACATGCCGGGCGCACGTAACACCATCGGCATCAAAAACTCCGCGGTCGACGCGTTGGTCGAGAAGGTGATCTACGCCAAGAATCGCGATGAGCTGGTCGCAGCCACCCATGCGCTCGATCGGGTGCTGCTGTGGAATTTCTATCTCGTCCCGCAATTCACCTATGGTTTTTCGCGCTATGCTCGCTGGGACCGCTTTAGCCATGCCGAGCCGCTGCCGAAATATGGCAGGTCCGGCCTGCCCACGCTGTGGTGGTACGATCAGGAGAAGGCCGCCCGTATCGGAAAACGGTCTTGAGGAAGCAATTGCGCATCGCGCAGCTTTCACGCCGGCATGTGCTCGGCCTCGGTGCGGGCGCGCTTGGCGCGATCTCGCTGCGCGGCGCGCGGGCTTCGGAGATGCCACCGGAGGCCCACGGCATCTCGGCGTTCGGCGACCTGAAATATCCCGCCGACTTCCATCATTTCGGCTACGTCAATGTCGAGGCGCCGAAGGGCGGTGCGTTCTCGCTCATTCCGTCGGTGCGCGCCTACAACCAATCCTATTTCACCTTCAGTTCGCTCAATGCGTTCATCCTGAAGGGTGAGGGCGCGCAGGGCATGGACATGACTTTCGCGCCACTGATGGCGCGTGCCAACGACGAGCCGGATGCAATGTACGGTCTCGCGGCCAAGTCGGTGCGGATCTCTCCGGACAAGCTGACCTACAGCTTTACGATGCGTCCGGAGGCCCGCTTTCACGACGGCTCGAGGCTCACCGCGCGTGACGTTGCTTTCTCGCTGAACGCGCTCAAGGAGAAGGGCCATCCTCTCATCGTCGTGCAACTTCGCGATCTTGTGAAAGCGGAGGCGCTCGACGATGCCACCGTGGTCGTCACGTTCGCTCCGAAACGCGCGCGCGACGTGCCGCTCTATGTTGCGAGCCTGCCGATCTTCTCCAGGGCCTATTACGCGACGCGCGCGTTCGATGAATCGACGCTCGACACGCCGCTCGGGTCAGGTCCCTACAAGGTCGGCAAGTTCGAAGCCAACCGCTATGTCGAATACGAGCGTGTCCGGGATTGGTGGGGCGCCGATCTGCCGGTCTGCCGCGGCAGCTACAATTTCGATACCGTGCGATACGAATACTACAGGGACCGCGACGTCGCCTTCGAAGGCTTCACCGGAAAGAACTATCTTTTTCGCGAAGAGCTCACGGCGCGCATCTGGGCCACCCGCTACGACTTTCCCGCAGTGAAGGATGGCCGCGTCAAGCAGGAACAGCTGCCGGACGAGACGCCCTCCGGGGCGCAGGGTTGGTTCATCAACCTACGCCGGGACAAGTTCAGGGATCCTCGCGTGCGCGAGGCCTTGATTTACGCGTTCGATTTCGAATGGACGAACAAGTCCATCATGTATGGCGCCTATGCGCGCACCCATTCGCCGTTCCAGAATTCGGACATGATGGTCACCGGCCCGCCGACGCCCGAGGAGCTGGCTCTTCTCGACCCATTCCGTGGCCAGGTCCCGGACGAGGTGTTCGGCATGCCCTTCGTGCCGCCGGTGTCCGACGGATCGGGGCAGGATCGCGCGCTGCTGCGCAAGGCCGGCGAACTGCTCAATGAAGCCGGCTATGTCATCAAGGATCGCAAGCGGGTACTGCCCAATGGCGAGCCCTTCACGATCGAGTTTCTCAATGACGAAGCTTCGATCCAGCCTCACCATGGACCTTACCTCAAAAATCTCGCAACGCTGGGCATCGACGCCACCTTCCGGCTGGTCGACGCCGTGCAATATCGTGCAAGGCTCGAGGATTTCGATTTCGACATGACCATCGAGCGCTTCTCGATGTCGGCGACACCTGGCGACGCCATGCGGGCATTTTTCTCCTCGCAGGCCGCCAACACCAAGGGGTCGTACAACCTGGCAGGCATCTCAAGCCCCGTGATCGACGCTCTGATCGAGAAAATCCTCGCCGCCGACAGCCGGGCGGAGTTGACCACCGCTTGCCGTGCGTTCGACCGCGTCTTCCGCGCCGGGCGCTATTGGGTGCCGCAATGGTACGCCAATTTCCACCGGGTGGCTTATTGGGATCAGTTCAGCCACCCGACGAAGCCGCCGCGTTACGCGCAAGGTGTCGGCGCGCCGGAGAACTGGTGGTATGACGCGGCCAAGGCCGCCAAGCTCGAGCAGGCGAAGTAGCCATGGGCGCCTATCTCGCTCGCCGTATCCTGTTGATGATTCCGACCCTGCTCGGGATTCTCTTCGTGTCCTTCATCGTCGTGCAGTTCGCACCCGGCGGCCCTGTCGAGCGCGTGATCGCGCAGCTCTCGGGCGCCGACACCGGCGGCAGCTCGCGCATTTCGGGCGGCGGCGATTTCGCCCAGCGGGCGCCGGGGCAATTGGGGGCCGGCGGCGACGCCATCAACTCGAAATATCGCGGCGCGCAGGGTCTCGATCCCGATTTCATCAAGAAGCTGGAGGTGCAGTTCGGCTTCGACAAGCCGGCGCCGGAACGCTTTGCATTGATGGTCTGGAACTTCTCGCGCTTCGACTTCGGCAAGAGCTATTTTCGCGACGTCAGCGTAATCCAGTTGATCAAGGAGAAGCTGCCGGTCTCGATCTCGCTCGGAATCTGGCTGACTTTGATCACCTATCTGATCTCGATTCCGCTCGGCATCCGCAAGGCGGTCAAGGACGGCACGCGCTTCGACACCTGGACCTCGGCGGTGATCATCGTCGGCTTCGCGATTCCCGGCTTCCTGTTCGCGATCCTGCTGATCATCCTGTTCGCGGGCGGATCCTTCTTCAACCTGTTCCCGTTGCGCGGCCTGACCTCGGACGGTTGGTCGCAGTTTCCCTGGTACTGGAAGATCATCGATTACTTCTGGCATCTGACCCTGCCGCTGATCTCGATGGGACTGAGCGCGTTCGCGACCATGACGCTGCTCACCAAGAATTCATTCCTCGACGAGATCCGCAAGCAATACGTGATGACTGCGCGGGCCAAGGGCTGTAGCGAGAACCAGGTGCTGTACGGCCACATCTTCCGTAACGCCATGCTGATCGTGATCGCGGGCTTTCCCGGCGCCTTCATCCACGCCTTCTTCTCCGGCTCGCTCCTGATCGAGACCATCTTCTCGCTGGACGGGCTGGGGCTGCTCAGTTTCGAGAGCGTGCTCAACCGCGATTATCCCGTCGTGTTCGGCACGCTCTACATCTTTTCGCTGGTAGGCCTCGTGGTCAATCTGATCTCCGATCTGACCTATATGTGGATCGACCCGCGGATCGATTTCGAGGCGCGGGAGGTCTGATGACGCTGACCGCTCCGACCCCCATCGAGACCACGACGAGTTCGCCGCTCGGCGGCGTTGTGCCGATCACGCGCAAGCCGTTCGTGCCATCGCCGCTCAACAGGCGGCGCTGGGAAAATTTCAAGGCGAACCGGCGCGGCTACTGGTCGTTCTGGATCTTCATGGTCCTGTTCGTGGTGTCGATGTTCGCCGAGTTGATCGCCAACGACCGCCCGTTCCTGATCAAATATGACGGACATCTCTACTGGCCGGCCTTCGTCACCTATTCGGAGACGACCTTCGGCGGCGACTTCGAGACCGCCGCGGACTACCGCGATCCCTATTTGCAGAAGCTGATCAAGGACAAGAACGGCAGCATTGTCTGGCCGCTAATCCGCTACTCCTACGACACCCACAATCTCGATCTGCCGACGCCGGCACCGTCGCCACCGACCTGGATGCTGACGGAAGCGCAGTGCAAGCCCGTGGTGGAGAAGAAGGGCCTGAAGAGCTGCCGCGGTCTCGAATATAACTGGCTCGGCACCGACGATCAGGGCCGCGACGTGGTGGCGCGGCTGATCTATGGCTTCCGCATCTCCGTGCTGTTCGGGCTCTGCCTTACTATCATCTCCTCGATCGTCGGCGTCGCCGCAGGCGGCATCCAGGGCTATTTCGGTGGCTGGATCGATCTCGGCTTCCAGCGCTTCATCGAGATCTGGACCGCGATCCCCTCGCTCTATCTGCTCCTGATCCTGTCATCGGTGCTGGTGCCCGGCTTCTTCGTGCTGCTCGGCATCTTGCTGCTGTTCTCGTGGGTCTCGCTGGTAGGCCTGGTGCGCGCGGAATTCCTGCGCGGCCGCAACTTCGAATACATCCAGGCGGCACGCGCGCTCGGCGTGTCGAACGCGGTGATCATGTTCCGGCACCTGTTGCCCAATGCGATGGTCGCGACCATGACGTTCCTGCCGTTCATCGTCTCGAGTTCGGTGATGACGCTGACCGCGCTGGATTTCCTCGGCTTCGGTCTGCCGCCGGGCTCGCCGTCGCTCGGCGAGCTGTTGTCGCAGGGCAAGTCCAACGTGCAGGCGCCGTGGCTCGGCTTCACGGGCTTCTTCTCGGTCGCGATCATGCTGTCGCTCTTGATTTTCATCGGCGAAGCCGTGCGCGACGCCTTCGATCCGCGCAAGACGTTCAGGTAGAAAATGGACGCCATCAACCAGCCCCTGCTCAGCGTGCGCGACCTCTCGGTGGCCTTCCATCAGGGCGGTACGACGACGCTTGCGGTCGACAGGATCTCGTTCCAGATCAAGCGCGGCGAGTGCGTGGCGCTGGTCGGCGAATCCGGCTCCGGCAAATCGGTCAGCGCGCTGTCGATCCTGAAACTGTTGCCCTATCCGAACGCCTCGCATCCGTCGGGGAGCATCCGCTTCAAGGGACAGGAGCTGATCGATCGGTCCGAGCCGCAGATGCGGGAGATTCGCGGCAGCGACATCTCCATCATCTTCCAGGAGCCGATGACTTCGCTCAACCCGCTGCACACGATCGAGGCGCAGATCGGCGAGATCATCCAGCTGCACAAGCCGACAAGCAATGCGCGGGCGCGCGAGCGGACGCTGGAACTGCTGACCCAGGTCGGCATTCCCGAACCGGAGACGCGGCTGAAGAGCTATCCGCATCAGCTCTCCGGAGGCCAGCGCCAGCGCGTGATGATCGCGATGGCGCTCGCCAACGAGCCCGACCTGCTGATCGCGGACGAGCCGACCACCGCGCTCGACGTCACCGTGCAGGCGCAGATCCTGGCGCTGCTCGCCGAAATTCGCACCCGGCTCGGCATGAGCCTGCTCTTCATCACCCACGACCTCGGCATCGTGCGTCGCATCGCCGAGACCGTCTGCGTGATGAAAGGCGGCGAGATCGTCGAGCAGGGGCCGGTCGAGCAGGTCTTCACCAGCCCGAAACATCCCTATACGCGAGACCTGCTCGCCGCGGAGCCGAAGCCCGATCCGGCGCCGCCGCAGCCGCATGCGCCGGTGGTGATGTCGGCCAATGATCTGAAGGTCTGGTTTCCGATCAAGCGCGGGCTGATGCGCAAGACGGTTGGTCACATCAAGGCGGTCGATGGCGTCAGCGTCGCTGTGCGCAAGGGCGAGACGCTCGGCGTCGTCGGCGAATCCGGTTCGGGCAAGACCACGCTGGGGCTGGCGCTGCTGCGGCTGATCTCCTCGAACGGGCGGATCGTGTTCCTTGGGAAGGACATCCAGGGCCTGCGCTTCAAGGAGATGCGGCCGTTCCGGCGCGACATGCAGATCGTGTTCCAGGATCCGTTCGGCTCGCTCAGTCCGCGCATGTCCGTCGCCGACATCGTTGCGGAAGGCCTCTCCGTGCATCAGCCAAAGCTCTCGCGCGAAGAGCGCGAGGCGCGCGTCGTCAAGGCAATCGAAGATGTCGGGCTAGAGCCTGAGACCCGTTATCGCTATCCGCACGAATTCTCCGGCGGCCAGCGCCAGCGCATCAGCATCGCGCGCGCGGTGGTGCTGGAGCCGGATTTCGTCGTGCTGGACGAGCCGACCAGCGCGCTCGACATGCTGATCCAGGCACAGATGGTCGACCTGCTGCGCGAGCTTCAGCGCAAGCGCGACCTCACCTACATGTTCATCTCGCACGATCTGCGCGTCGTCGCTTCGCTTGCGAGCCATCTCATCGTGATGCGCGGCGGCAAGGTTGTCGAAGAAGGTCAGGCCGCCGAGCTGTTCAAGAGCCCGAAGACGGATTACACGCGGGCGCTGTTCGCGGCGGCGTTCCGGCTGGAGACGGGGGGAAATGGGGCGGTGGCGACGTAGTGGCCGTTACAGCCGCTTGATCGCGACGATCTCGCTGCCGGCCTGCGTGATCCGCGCAATCGCCGGCGCGATGGCTTCGACGACCGTCGCCATATGATGGGCGTTGGCATGAACCATGGTGCTGGCGTCGCGCACGATAGCGACATGGCCCCTCCAGAAGATCAGATCGCCGCGCTGTAGCTTGCTCTGCTCATGCTGCTCCAGCGCACGGCCGAGTGCCGTCTGCTGCATATCGCTGTCGCGCGGACAGCCGATGCCGGCGGCGGTCAGCGAGACCTGCACCAGGCCCGAGCAATCGATCCCGATGCTGCTCTTGCCGCCCCACAGATAGGGCGTGCCGACGAAGCGCTCCGCGACTGCGACGAAGTCCGGCTCGCGATAATCGAGCGCTGCGAGATGCGCCTTCGGGAGAAATGTTCCATCTCGCGCGACGGCGAAGGTGCCATCCTCGCGCGCCACCGCGAGCTTCGACCCCAGCACAAGTGTATCGGCCGGTGGCAGCTTGATTGAGGGGCCCGGGAAAGCGAATGTTCGCAACGCGCTCACCTTGTGCGTCGGCGCGGTCACCGGCTTCGTGAGCGCGGCATCGGGAAGCCAGCCGACATAGCCGTCGCCCGCAAGCTGACCCCAGGACCAGCCTTCGCCGTTGCGGTCGTAGACCGTGACGCGCTCGCCGCGCAGCGCTTCCGTCATCAGCATCGCGGCCGATGAGGGCTGTTCGCGTACTGGCGCGATCGCTTCGACAACCTCGAACTCCTCGCCGGTGACGAAGCGATCCGCCGCGACCTTGCCTTCGAGATATTTCGCGGCGATGTCGCCGCGCGCTGGGGTCAGCCTTGGATCGTGTCTTGGATCATGCATAGCGCTCGCTCAGCAACGTATAGAGGGCGCGAGCGGCCTGGCACTCGCCGCCTTCGGGCCGCGCCGGCTTCGCCGACGGCGTCCAGCCGTAGATGTCGACATGCAGCCAGCTCTTCGCCTGCTCGACGAAGCGTTGCAGAAACAGCGCACAGGTGATCGAGCCGGCAAAACCGCCCGAAGGTGCGTTGGTGATGTTGGCCGTCTTGGAGTCCAGCCACGCATCGTAAGGCGCCCACAACGGCATGCGCCACAATGGATCGTTCTCCTTCGCCGCGCACCGCGCGACCTCGGCAGCAAGCGTCTCATCATTGGTGTAAAAGGGCGGTAACTCCGGACCCAGCGCGACGCGCGCGGCGCCGGTCAGCGTGCCGAGATCGATCAGCAGATCCGGCTTCTCCTCGTCGGCCAACGCCAGCGCGTCGGCGAGCACCAGCCGGCCCTCCGCGTCGGTGTTGCCGATCTCGACCGTGATGCCTTTCCGCGAGGTGAAGATATCGAGCGGTCGGAAAGCATTGCCGGAGACAGCATTCTCCACCGCCGGAATCAGCATGCGGAGCCGAACCTTCAGCTTCGCATCCATCACCATGCGCGCCAGTGCCAGCACATTGGCGGCGCCGCCCATGTCCTTCTTCATGATCAGCATGCCGCTCGACGGCTTCAGGTCGAGCCCGCCAGTGTCGAAGCAGACGCCTTTGCCGACCAGCGTCACCTTGGGATGGGCGGGATCCCCCCAGACCATGTCGATCAGCCGCGGCGCGCGCTCCGAAGCCATCCCGACCGCATGGATCAGCGGAAAGTTCCTGGCCTTCAGGTCGTCGCCGACGATGCAGGTAAAGCTTGCGCCATATTCGGCAGCCAGCACCTGTGCGGTTGCGGCCAGCTCTTCCGGTCCCATGTCGTTGGCCGGGGTGTTGATGAGGTCGCGCGCCAGCATGGCGGCATCCGCTATCCGGCTGATCTCGGCCGCGTCGACGCCGTCCGGCGGCACCAGCCGGACTTGGGGGCTGTCAGCCTTGCGGTAACGGGCGAAGCGATAACTGCCGAGCGCGAAGGCGAGCGCCGCCAGCCGTGGATCATGCGGCGCATTGCCAAAGCGATAGGTGCCCGGCGGCAGCAGGCCGGGCAGGGCGCCCGGCCGGAACAGGTCACGCGATCGGGCGCCGTCGTCATCGAGACCGAACAGGATTTGCGCGATCGCGCCGTCGGGCGCGGGCAGCGCGAGATAGCCTCCCGGCTTGGCAGCAAAGGCGCTCGCGATGGCGAATTGCCGTTGCGCCGGCGGCAGCGCCTCGCGCACCGCATCCCAGCTCGATTTGGTGACGAAAGTGATCGGGATGGCAGCGGCGGACGTCTCGAAGACGGAAGGCATTGGCGGGTCCGGAGGTCATTCGGTCGGAGCAGACTTCGCAGAGTTTTGCCATGGCTGCAATCGGCTTTGCGCTCACCGTTCAGCGAGCCGCTACTCGCAGAGAAACCGCCATGCTAGGGTTCCGGGCGACGGTCGCCAGGTGCGCAGAGAACGCCGACGACCGACGAGGAAGTGTGCCGGGAGGAGATGCAATGGACGTTGTGTGGAGCGTGGTCACATTCATTGGCCAGGCCATCGAGGCGATTCTTGGCTATGTCGAGCATCATCATTGGGTCTTTGCGTTCCTCGCCGGCGGCTACGTTTTTTATCTGCACGACCGTTCGGTCCACGCGCGGTTCGACGCCCTCGAGAAGCGCGTGGACGAAGTCCGCAAGCGTCTCGCCATCGAATATTGATCGGGGCCTGCGAAAACAGATTTGGACTGCCCTCGCATGTCCAGAGCGGCGGCCATAAGGCAGCGGGGCTCCTGCGTTAACCGGCCATTAGGGTTAACAGTCTATTGCTGGCGCGTTCGGCTCGATCAATCGGCTCGAGAGTCAAGGCGTCATGCGTCAACGGTTCAGTCCTGCCCGGCTTCTTGCGTCCGCCTCGCTGGTCGCGATGGTGGCCGTGAGCCTCGGCGGCTGCACGGCGATGTCAAAACTCTCGGATGTCACGGGATCAATCGGGCCGAAGGCGGAAGCCGCCCCGAGCGATCCCGCACGCGCGATCGAGGTCTATGGCGAGCGCTATCGCGCGAATCCCAGGGATGCCGATGCAGCGCTGGCCTACGGACAGGCCCTGCGCGCCAATGGGCAGCGCGCCCAGGCTGCCGCCGTGCTCGAACAGGCAACCATCGCCAATCCCGGCAACAAGCTGCTGCTCGCCCAGTACGGCCGCGCGCTCGCCGATAACGGTAATTTCCAGCAGGCTTTTGACGTGCTGTCGAAGGCGCATTCGCCCGACAATCCGGACTGGCGCCTGCTTTCAGTGCAGGGCACCGTGCTCGATCAGATGGGCCGTCACGACGAGGCGCGTTCGTATTATGCGAGCGCGCTGAAGATAGCGCCGGGCGATCCCGGCGTGCTCTCCAATCTCGGCCTGTCGTACATGCTGTCGCGGGACCTGCCCAAGGCGGAAGAGGCGCTGCGGCAGGCCTACGCTTCGCCGCACGCGAGCGCCCGGGTACGACAGAATCTCGGCCTGGTGGTCGGTCTCCAGGGCCGCTTCGCGGAAGCCGAGACCATCGTGAAGGCGGATCTGCCGCCGGACCAGGCCGCGGCCAATGTCGCCTATCTCAAG
>C688J35102_120989058_pt1 | contig 9981 bp, 7 predicted proteins | sample HopSoiMetagenom2_FD_35102 | JGI IMG/M metagenome (IMG submission 35102) | reverse complement strand
CCGCTTTCCAGCGACGGCAACCGGCTGACGATCAAGCCGTGCCGGCGCGCCCGCATCAGCACCGATTCGGGGCGCGCCTCCGGTTCGAACGCCGAGGGCGCCATCACCACCCGTGAAATCGGCTTCTCGCGACGCGCGAAATCGTTCACGACGTCGTCGAGGTCATCGATGCCGCCGAGCACCGCGATATTGCGGATCATCTGCCCCCGATCGGCCGGCGACGGCGACAAGACGCCGACCGGCCACAACCGCTTGACGGCGCCGCTTTCGATGCCACGCAACAGAATCTCGGCGTCCGCGGCACGGCCTATCAACAGCGCCAATACCACGTCCTCATCGGTCCGCGCGTGATAACGCGCACGGGAATAGCGGAAATAGCGATACAGGAAGCGCGATCCGCTCAAGAAAAATATCTCGAGAAACCAGTACAGGACGATGGTGATCTTGCCGAGGAAGAACGCGCCCTGCAGGTTCGGCGCCACCGGCTCCCCATGAATGTTGGGCGCGACGAAGATGTAATCCAGCACCACCAGCGCAAGCGTGAGCACCGTCGCCGCGCGCAGGATATTCAATGCGTCGGGCAGTGAAAAGAACCGCCATTTGGTGGTGGTCAGGTTGAACAGGTAGCACACCACGACGCTGAGCAGCATGAAGTAAGGCAAAAAACGCAAGATCAGCGGCAAACGGACAAAGAAGGCATCGTCTTCGAAGCGCAGGTAAAAGCTCGCCAGCACCGCCAGCGCGGTTGCCAGCGCGTCATGGGCCGCGATCAGCAGGTTTCGCGATGTCAGATTCGAAAAGCGCGTCATTTAGCCGACCGGTAACAATCCCATTTTCCATGCTCTTTGCGGGCTGCTGATAGCTCATCCCCGCCGTCCAGGCGAGCCGTCACGGCTCGCCTGAAGTCGCAACTACCGCCTCTGGTTCTTGCCGCCGAGCCTTCAGCGTCATGCCCCCGGCCACCCCGACGCCGAGCACATACATCCAGCCTTCGTGGAAATCGAACAAATGCGAGTTGAACAGCGAGGTGAAGATATTTTGCACGACGACCAACAGGCCGATCCACGGCACGAGACCCTCGCCACGGAACAGCAGTAGATGAGCGAGCCACATCACGTACAGCAGGACGACGCCGACGATGCCCCATTGAATGGCGACGTTCAGGGTCTGGTTGTGCGGATTGCCGATGACCTGACCGGCGGCAAGGACTTTGGGTCCGGTCGCCGCCTGCTCGAACAGTCCACGGGTCGATCCGGTGCCGTGTCCGATGATCGGCGCCTCGGCAAAGAAGCGTAGCGACTTTTGCCAGAACTCCAGGCGCAGGCCGATCGATGTCGGCTGGTTCAACTCCTTGTAGATTTCATAGTCCCGCGTGAACTTCGCCGCAGTCTGACGCAGCTGGGGCGATGCCGCCCAGGCTACTGCCGCCACGACCACCGCTACCCCCAGCATGACAAGGTTGCTTCGCCATTTCAAATGAACGGCCGCGAACACCGCCAGCATCACCGGCATGGTGACCAGCGCGGTCCGCGATACGATCACGGCCGCCATGTTGATGACGAAGCTCAGCGAGACCGCTGCCAGCAGGGCTGCCAGCGCGCGCCGCTTCTCCCGCAACAGCATGACCACGGGCCAAGCGAGCGCTACCGCGCATAGTGCGAATTCCTGGCTCTGATCGATGTAATTCTTGACGAAAATACCGCGTTCGGCATCGCCCCTTTTCAGCGTGATCGCCGGATCCAGCAGGACGATCCAGGACATCGCCATCAAGAGCGTACAGGACACCAGGAATGCCGTGAACACCCACATGCCGCGCCTCGAATGCCGGAAATGATAGAACAGCAGCGGCAGCATGAGAAGCTTGGCGGCCGGTCCGACGGCGTACAGCCGCGCACTCCATGAGGCGTCCGACCACAGCGTCCCTACCGTCGCCAATGCGAACAGCGCAAGCGGCAGTGCGCAAATCGGACGCTTCAATAATTCGCCAAGGCGCACCAAATCTATGGTCGGTACGACCGCGACCAGCCACACGGTGGCGAAAATGCCAACCAGCGACGTCGACCAGGGCAGCGACAGCGCGATCAGGACGGCGAGCACATCAGCGGTCGTTGCCCACGCCGCCGGATCGCGCCAGGCCGGCAGCGCCGCTACTGGCAATGGCGCCGCCGCACCGGCGTTCACGCCCTGCCCTCGCGCGCGCGTCGCACCAGCGAGGTGGTGCTGAATCCTTCCAGGATGTCCACCAGCAGGATGTCGCCGCCGCCCGCCTCGACGATCTCATGGCCGATCACCTGCTCGCGGGTGTAGTCGCCGCCCTTCACCAGCACAGCGGGCTTGATCTGCGCGATCAACTCGATCGGCGTGTCCTGCTCGAAAATCACCACCAGGTCGACAGCTTCCAGCGCCGCCAGAACCTCGGCACGCGCGCGTTCGTCCTGCACCGGGCGCCCGTCCCCCTTGATCCGCTTTACGGACGTATCGCTGTTGAGGCCGACGATCAGTCGATCGCAAGAGGCCCGCGCCGCGGTCAACACCTTGACGTGACCGGGATGCAGAATATCGAAGCAGCCGTTGGTGAAGCCGATCCGCAGGCCCTGCTTGCGCCATTCCTGGAGATGCGCGTCGAGCTCGGCCGGGAGGAGAACGATCTTTTCCTCGGCCGCGAGGAATGCATGCGGCAGGATTCTTCGCCGCAGCTCCGTAAGGCTTACCGTGGCGGTGCCTTTTTTGCTGACCGCGACCGCGGCCGCGGCGTTCGCACATCGCAACGCGGTCTCCCAGTCGGCGCCCGCCGCCATCGCCACCGCCAGCACCGCAGCGACGGTATCACCGGCGCCCGAAACATCACGCACCCTGACCCGATGGGCCGCAACATGAATGGCCGCGCCGTTGCGCGGCACCAGGGTCATACCGTGTTCGCTCTGCGTCACCAGCATCGCCTCACAATCCGCGAGCTGCATCGCATCCTCCGCGGCGGCTGCGATTTCCGCTTCGCTGCCGGCGCGGCTACGGGTGGCCGCGGCAAACTCCTTGCGATTGGGGGTCAGCAGCGTCGCGCCGCGATAGATGGCGAGATTGACGCTCTTCGGATCGACGATGACCCGCTTGCCGATTTTTCGCGCGGCCTCGATGACGTCGCGGATCACGCGGGCCGTCAACACTCCCTTGGCATAGTCGGACAGCAGAACGATATCTGCACGCCGCAGTGCAGGCATGATCGCGTCGATCAGCTTTTGCTCGATCTCGGCGGAAGCCGGCGACGCCATCTCCCAGTCCGCGCGCAGCATATGCGTGGAGAAATGTTCCGATACGAAGCGGACTTTTCGCGTCGTGGGTCGCGCCGGATCGGCAATCAGCACGCTCTCAATCAGGGCTTCTTTCGTAAGCGCACCCCTCAGCGCATCGCCCGCTTCGTCCTCGCCGACGAGACCGACGAATATGCAGCGCGCGCCGAGGCTCGCGACGTTCCGCGCCACGTTGCCCGCGCCTCCAACATTCGTCTCGGTGCGCTGTGCTGCGATCACCGGCGCCGGCGCTTCCGGAGAGATGCGCGAGACCTCGCCATAGACGAATTGGTCCAGCATCAGGTCGCCCACGCAGAGCACCGTCTGATGGACAAATGCATTGGACAGTGCATCAAAATCGAACATCAGCGGTACCGGTCGGACTGGTCGAGAAAACCCTTGACGTAAGCGGCGACGGCGTCTTCCAGCGGGGTGAAACCGCCATTATAGCCGGCACGTTGCAGCCGATCGACATCGCTTTGAGTGAAATACTGATAACTGTCGCGGATCGCTTGCGGCATATCGATATATTCGATGTTCGGCCTTGTACCGAGCGCGCTCGAGGCGGCTGTCATCAGATCCTTGAAACTGCGCGCGCGGCCCGTTCCGACGTTGAACAGGCCGCTAAGACCAGGCGTTGCCAAAAGCCACATCACGACCCGCACTGCGTCATCGACGTAGATAAAATCGCGGCACTGATCGCCGTCCCCGATACCATCACGATGCGACTTGAACAGTTGCACCGGACGGCCGGCCTTGAGGTCGTCGAAGCGGCGCGTCAGCACGCTCATCATGGCACCCTTGTGATATTCATTGGGGCCGAACACGTTGAAGAACTTGAGTCCGGCCCACTGTGGCGGCAGCGGGTCGCTCCTGGCAGCGCGTTCGACAACGGCGAGGTCGAACAGGTGCTTGCTCCAGCCATACAGGTTCAACGGCCGCAGGGCCTTCAGCGCGGGGATGGACGGGTCATCGCGAAATCCCTGCGTGCCATCCCCATAGGTCGCCGCCGAAGAGGCGTAGATGAACGGCGTGCGATTGGCCGTACACCAGTCGAGCAGCCGCATCGACAGTCGAAAGTTGGTTTCAATGACGAGGTCGCCGTCCGTTGCCGTTGTATCGGAGACCGCGCCAAGGTGGACAATCCCATCCAGTTTCCGGCCGGACAGCCAGTTCGGCAGTTCAGCGGGCGGCACGATGTCGGAAAGACGGCGCTTCGCGAGGTTTTGCCATTTGCCGGCATGGCCGAGCGTATCGCACACCGCAATGTCGCTGCGTCCCGCGTCGTTCAGCGCGGCCACCACATTCGACCCGATAAAACCGGCGCCCCCGGTCACCAGCAACATTGATATTCCGATCCCGCTTGGCGCCGCCAGCTTTGCCCCACTCCAGCCCGACAGGCAACCTAGGCCCTCACGCGGGATGGCCTTTACCTTGCGCCGGGGAGCGGATACCGACGAGCCACAATGCCAATAAGCAGCGAACGCGACCAAGCAATGAATTCAATTTCACGACATGGAGACGGCTTACAGGACGGTGGTGACGACCGGCCCATCCTGATCGTCCCCTATATGTGGATCGGCGATTTTGTACGGGGCCACACGGTCGTGCGCGCGCTTAAGCAGCGCTGGCCCAATCGGCCGGTCGATTTGCTCGCGACTTCCCTCTGCGCTCCGCTGGCCGATTACATGCCCGGCGTCCGCAGCGGGATTGTGTGGGACCTGCCGCGTAGCAGACTGGCGCTTGCGCGGCAGCGGGGTTTGGCGAGGCTGTTGCGCAAACGGAACTACGGCACCGCCCTCGTCATACCCGGAACCTGGAAATCCGCCATCGCCCCTGCCTTAGCCGGCATTCCGGAGCGGATTGGCTTCGTCGGTGAGGTGCGGTTCGGCCTGCTCAATCGCCTACGATGGGGCGAGCGGACCTTGCCCCGCTTCATAGACAAAATTGCTTCGCTGGCGCTACCGGCCGAAGCTCCCTTGCCCGCGAAATGGCCGGTGCCGCAATTGCAGGTTCCGGCCGAGGAAATCGAGCGCTGGCGCCAAGCCAATGCGCCAGGCGCTACCCGGGCGGTAGCGCTGGCGCCAGGCTCGGTGGGCGCCTCAAAACGATGGCCTTATTATGCCGAAACTGCGCGCCTGCTGGCCGCGCGAGGGCTCGAAGTATGGGTGGTGGGCGGACCGGGCGAGAAGCCCTTGGCCGCGGAGATAGCCGCCGCAGGCGGGGCCGGGGTCCGCGACCTGACCGGCACAGACTTGCGCAATGGCATACTGGCGATGGCTGCGGCCAGCGTCGCCATCTCAAACGATTCCGGTCTGATGCATGTCGCCGCAGCCCTCGGCACGCCCACCATGGGAATTTTCGGTCCAACCAGTCCTTATCTGTGGGCACCCCTGAATGGCCTTGCCGCGACCGTTCAGACCAGGACGCCGCCGCCCTGCGAGCCGTGCCAACGCACGATTTGCACTATGTACGATCATGCCTGCATGCGCACCATTCTGGCGCCCGATGTGGTCGCCCTCGCTCAGCAAGTGCTGGCGTCCGTTCGACCCGGAGTCGCAAAAGCATGAATGGCGACAACCGCCCCGCTCCCAGACCGGCCGCATTCCTCGACCGCGACGGCGTGCTCAACCACGACGACGGTTATATGGGAACACGCGAACGCATCCGTTGGATGACGAACGCGGCAACCGCGATCCGACGCCTGAACCATGCCGGCTACTGGGTGTTCCTGTTTACCAACCAATCCGGTGTCGCACGCGGGTTCTTCACTGAATACGATGTGCGGGGGCTGCACGACTGGATGCGTGGCGAGCTTGCCGCGCAAGGCGCCCGTATCGACGACATCCGGTATTGTCCGCATCATCCGGACGGGTCGGTCGCCGGCTATCTCGATGCGTGCGAATGCCGCAAGCCGGGTCCCGGCATGATCCTCGACCTGATGCGGCATTGGCCGGTTCGGCGCGCCGGCAGTTTCGTGATTGGCGACCGCGAAAGCGACATCGAGGCCGCGAAAGCCGCCGGTCTGCCCGGATTTCTGTTTGCCGGCGGCGATCTCGACGAATTTGTCACCGAAGTCATGCTTCAGACCAGCACGCGATAGACCTCGGCGATACGCCCGGCTTCTGCATCCAAGCTGAATTTTTGCACGACGCGCTGTCTCGCCCGCTCCCCCATAGCCGCCGCCGCGGCCGGATCGCGTATCAGCGGTTCCAGCGCCATGGCTAGCGCGTCCGCGTCGCCCGGCGGTACAAGTACCCCGGTGACGCCATCCTCCACCACCAGTTCTGCCGCGCCCGCCCGAGAGGCCACCAGCGCAGCGCCCGATGACATCGCCTCGAGCAGCGTCAGTCCAAACCCCTCATTGCGCGAAGTGAAGGCATAGATCGTCAGCCGCCGGTAGCAGCCCGGCAACTCCTCGATCGGCAACTCGCCCGTCATGATGACGCGGGACGACAGCCCGGCGGTGTCAATTTTCCTTTTCAGATCGTCGGCGAACGCGGCCTGGTCGGCGGTGATGGCGCCGACGATCACGGCGCAAAAATCCGGATGACGCGGCAACAGCCGGCAGATTGCTTCGACGAACACGTCGGTGCCCTTCTGTGGGCGGACGCGGCCGAAGCAGCCGATCGCATGGCGGCCGGGCAGTCCTGACTCGCTGAATGCTGCCGCGCGATCGACCGCAGGCGCATAGCGGTCGGTATCGACCCCATGGGGAATCACCACAGAATCGCGTTTCAGATACGACGCCGAGCGCTCGCTGGTTGCGATGATCGCGTCCATCTGCTGCATCAGCCATCGCGTCAGCCGGCGGTGGTGCCGCTGTGCCGCGGAGGTAAATACCAGCTTCAGCGGCCAGCCCAGCGCACGAAGCAGCACGCCTGCGATCATCTCGTCGTTGCGCCGCGCGTGCCAGATCAGCGGCTCGCGCCGTCGCCACAGTTTGAGCAGATCCGCCGCGTCCATGCGCGCGATCCCCTCGGGCGCATCGGAGCCCAGCCATGCGGCGCGAAACAGTTTCGCGAGTTTCGGCGCCACCATCCGGCTGGTGGCGGTCACGCCGGAATAGCGCCGGTGCAGATTTGGCACGATCAGCTGCAGCTGGCGCGCGGCTTGCGTGTCGAGGGCCACCAAAAGACTCCATTTCGAGCGCTTCCTATACGCAACATTAAGCATAGTGGCCAGTTGACGGGCGCCGAAACCCCCTCTTCACCTTAAGCTGGCTAGCCTCACTCTCTCAGTTCAAGGGACGGGTGATGTCATGACCGTGCTTGTCACCGGGGGCGCCGGCTACATCGGCAGTCACATGGTGCTGGCGCTGGCGGAAGCCGGCGAAAAGGTTGTCGTGGTCGACAATCTGTCGACCGGATTCTCCACCTCGTTACCCGAAGGCGTCCCGCTGTTCATAGGCGATGCAGCCGACGAAAACCTGGTCGAGGGCGTGATCGCCGCGCATGACGTAGACAGCATCGTACATTTCGCAGGCTCCGTGGTGGTGCCCGAGTCGATGCGCCATCCGCTGGCCTATTACCGCAACAACACCATGACGACGCGGAGCCTGCTGGATACCGCGGTCAAATGCGGTATCCGGCGCTTCGTATTTTCTTCCACCGCCGCGGTATACGGCAATCCGGACCGGATGCCGGTGACCGAGGATGCGCCGACCCGCCCGCTGTCGCCTTACGGTTCATCCAAACTGATGACCGAGATCATGCTGCATGACACTGCCGCGGCGCATGACCTGAACTACGTCGTGCTCCGCTACTTCAACGTCGCCGGCGCCGATCCGCAGGCGCGCATCGGGCTTTCCACGACGGGCGCGACGCATCTGCTGAAGATCGCCGTCGAGGCCGCGACCGGCCAGCGCGCCAAGATCGACGTTTATGGGACCGACTATCCGACACCGGACGGAAGCTGCGTCCGCGATTTCATCCATGTCAGCGATCTCGCGCAGGCGCACCGTGCGGCACTGTCGTATCTCGGCCGCGGCGGCGCCTCGACCACGCTGAACTGCGGCTATGGCCATGGCTATTCGGTGCTGGAAACCATCGAGGCGGTGCGCCGCGCGTCGGGCCGCAATTTCGCGGTCCAGTACGCGCCACGCCGGCCCGGGGACATCATGAGCATGATTGCGGATACCAGCCGCATTTCGTCTACGCTGGACTGGACTCCGCAATATGCCGATCTCGACACGATCGCGGCACATGCGTTGGCCTGGGAAGAGAAGCTGTTCCGCGAGCGTCACGGTAGCGAAGGGCTGGCCGCATCGGCCTGATCTCTTCCCCGCAAGCCCCTAATTTGGCTTGAAAATCCAATCCATAGCGGGCAAGGAAGCGGACGCTTCGCTTGAGGCACCCTGACGCGCGGGCGAAATTCGCTTGCACCGTCAATGGAATGCGGATGACCGACCTTCCACGCAAGATCACCGACGACCCCTACGGCGCAGCGATCCTGATTCGTCGCCTGGTGAAGGAACAGGGTGCGGCCTACTGGCGGCGCTACCTGCTTGCATTTTTCTTGATGGCACTCTCGGCGGGGGCCACTGCCGGCTCGGCCTGGCTGCTCGGCGAGGTTATCAACCAAGCCTATGTCGACAAGAATGTGAGCGGCATCGCCATCCTGTCGCTGGTCACGATCGCCGTCTTTACGCTGAAGGGCGCGGCCACTTATGGCCATTCCGTGATCCTGTCGCAGATCAGCAACGCGATCATTGCCAGCAACCAGCGCCGGCTGTTCTCCAAGCTGATGAATGAAAGCGTCGGGTTCTTTTCCGAACGGCACTCGTCCGAATTTCTGGCGCGTCTCACCGCCGGGGCGAATTCGGTCACTCAGGTGCTCAGCCTGCTGATTAACGCAGTCGGCCGCGACGTGCTGTCGCTGATCGCTTTGGTCGCAGTCATGCTGATGCAGGATCCCTACATGGCGCTCCTCGGCTTCCTGGTCGCGCCGCCGGCGATGCTGGTGCTGCGCAAGCTGGTGAAGCGCATCAAGGGGCTCGCGCATACCCAGTTCACCGGCACCGCCGACATCATGGAGACCATGCAGGAATCGCTGCAGGGCATCCGCACCGTGAAGGCGTTCACGCTCGAGGAAACGATGCGGCGGCGCATCGGCGCCAGCATCGACGCGGTCGAGCGCAATGCCAACAAGATGGCGCGCGTCTCCAATCGCGCCAGCCCTTTGATGGAGACGCTCGGCGGTTTTGCGATTGCCGCGGGCCTGATGTATGGCGGTTATCGCGTGGTTGCGATGGGCGCGACGCCGGGACAGTTCTTTTCGTTCCTGACCGCGTTCCTGTTGGCGTACGAGCCCGCCAAACGGCTGGCGCGGCTCAACATCGAGCTGAATTCCAGCCTGATCGGCGCGCGCAAGCTTTTGGAGATCGTCGATAGCCCCGCCACCGAACCGGATGACGACGAAAAGCCGTCGCTGAAGCTGACCGACGCGCGCGCCGAATTCCGCGACGTCAGCTTCGCCTACCGGCCCAACGAGCCGGTGCTCAACCGCATGAGCTTTATCGCCGAGCCGGGCAAGGTCACCGCGCTGGTCGGGCCGTCCGGAGGCGGCAAGTCCACCGTGCTGGCGCTGCTGTTGCGGCTTTACGAGGTGACGGACGGCGACATCCTGATCGACGGCCAGCCGATATCGTGCGTGTCGCGGCGCTCGCTGCGGCAGCAGACGGCTTACGTCGGGCAGG
>C688J35102_120989057_pt1 | contig 9981 bp, 5 predicted proteins | sample HopSoiMetagenom2_FD_35102 | JGI IMG/M metagenome (IMG submission 35102) | reverse complement strand
GTACCGGACGCGGGGCTGGCGGTTTCGCAAACCGGCAACCCGCCCCGGACACGATCCCGGAAGAGTTCCGGCACTGGCTTGGACAGATCACGCGGGAGAAAACGATTCCGCAGATTCGCCAATTCGCCGAAGCCGGCGGCGCGGTCGTTAGTATCGGCTCTTCGTCGGCCGCGCTCAGCTCGATGTTAGGGCTGCCGGTCAGCAGTGCGCTCGTAGAACAAACGAACGATGGGAAGACGCGGCAGTTGCCGCCGGAGAAGTTCTTCATCCCAGGATCTTTGTTGACCACGAGCGTCGACAATACGAACCCGGTCGCGTACGGCATGCCAAACCAAGTGGATGTCTTCTTCGACAGCAGCCCGGTGTTCAGGCTGAAGCCGGATTCGGGACTTAAAGGGACTCACCCGGTTGCCTGGTTCGCCAACGCTACTCCACTGCACAGTGGATGGGCATGGGGCCAGCAGTACCTGGATGGCGGTGTCGCGGTTGCTGAGGCCTCACTCGGAGCCGGCAAAGTATTCCTGCTGGGACCAGAAGTGGCCTTCCGAGGGCAGCCGCACGCCACCTTCAAGTTCCTGTTCAATGGCGTCTTATTGGGCGGGGCAAAGGACACGCGGGCCGCTCCTACGGAGTAGGTTTGGACCTGCGCGAGCAGCACCACCAGCAGATTGTGCCGGCTAGGACACTGATGCCGATGCCGGCCAATACATCTGCCGTGTAGTGATAACGCCCGTAGATCGTGGCCAGAGAAACGCTGCAGGCGTAGATCAATAACGTCCACGCAATCCTTTTCCGCGGCAGCACAAACAACGCGCCCCAAACGGCAGCGAACGCGGAGGACACATGGGCACTGGGGAATACTCCAACGTGTATCGTGCCCTTATTCAGAACCCATAAATTCACCGCTCTGGCCCAAGTGGTTACCGTAGGCATCACGGCTGCAGGATACAAAAGACGCGGCGGCTGAGATGGAAAGAAAGGGAATAGCGCATACGCGCCAAGTGTTCCGGCGAGATAAAACGTCAGAAACACGTCGATGGACCTGCGATTCCCTGTTGCGTACAGCAGGCCCACACAGTAAGCGGCAAGTCCATACACAATCAGGTAGCAGAGCTCGAGGTAGAACGGAATCAGCGGCCCGAAGGACTCAAGGACGGCTCGCAGATGCCAGCCGTTCAATAGCCGAACGTCCTGCCGTATCCATCCGCTCTCGAGGTGATGGTCGAATCTGGAAGGCAGGAAGATTTCCATCTCCTGGAAGGCAATCAGGGTGAGAAGGATCGGCATCCAGTCCCTGCTCATCGAGACCGTGTCACGCAATCTTGTCCGCTCGCCCCAGGCAAGCGCAAGCTGCAGGACAAAGACCGCAACCGCGATCAGAGCAGGCTGGAAGTGCAAGTGCGGACGGTCGGGAAAGAACGGCGGCAAAAAGGCTACATAAACGAAGTAACCGATCAGCACCCACTCCGAGGTCCGAAATGAGCGGATCAGGTTTTTCAGCCTCAAACAGTGTCCGGAGCGGTTCGGTAGTTCCTGGGCTGGAAGAACAGGGCAAATGCGGCCAGGATCCCGGCCCACACGGCCCAACTTGTCAGAAACCGACGTTCAATGAGAATGCCCGAGATGATCGGAGTTGTAATCTGGGCGATCGACATCAGCGACTGAGTCAGGCCGATGATCAGCCCTTGTTCGCGTCGCCCGGCCTTTTGAGTGATCAGGCTGGTCAGGGCCGGTCGAAGCGCTGCGCCTCCAATTGAGGTCAAACTGCTCACCCAGATCAGCTGCCAGACCGTGTGAGTGAATCCTACCGCGGCGTAGCCGATCGCCGAGCTAAGAAACCCGATTTGGACCATGCGCCGCTCGCCTACCCACTTCACCAGGCGTCCAACTAATCCGCCTTGCATGATCATCCCGATAAATCCGCTTAGCGCGAAGAGATAGCCCACTTCTTTCACGCCAACCGGATGGCCATGCCAGGTGTAACGGCGTTCTGCAAAGAGAGCGAAGCCGGAGATAAATGTGGCGAAGGAGAAGGAAAAGAAAAGCCACTCCGCGAGAAGCTTCGCCAGTTCCTTTTCCCGGAAAAACCGACGATATTCCCCCCACGAAAGCAACGACAATCGTCGTTCGCTGGGTGTGTGATCGCCACCCATGGTTGCCGAGATCGCCTCCGTCTGCTCGCGATTCGGAAGGAAAAAAGTGGTGCAGAGGATGGTGGTGAACGAGAGGCCACAGGCTGCAAAGATCGGAGCCTGATACCCGAACTGGGCCAGAAATCCGGAGATGGCCGGACCGATCAGAAACCCAAATCCGAAGGCGATGCCTATGATGGCGAAGGACTTAGCTCGGTCTTCCGGGCGTGTCACGTCGCTGATATAGGCTTGCGCGATGGTCAGGTTTCCTGCCGTAGCACCGTCGATGGCGCGCGCCACGAACAAGATCGGCAGGCTGTGGGCAAACGCCAGCAGCAAAAAGCCGAGAAGGGTTCCGGCCTGACTCACGATGAGAATGGGTTTCCGGCCGAGACGGTCGGAGATCTGCCCGAGAATCGGGCCTGAAATCAGCTGACAGGCAGCGTAGGTTGAAACTAGCGCGCCTACAATGGCGGGGCTTGCCCCGAGTCGCTCCGAATAGAACGGCAACAGCGGAAGAATGATAGTAAAGCCGAGCACATCAACTACAACAATCAAAAAGATCGGCAGGAGAGGGGAAGCTAATCGGCGCTGAGAAGCAGGTTCTGTGATTTGCGTCGACACACTTCAAGTTTAGCGGGGAGTGAGCAATAGGCAGTCAAGATTAGATATCGGCCACATCTTTCGGGGATGATCAGCGCCTCCCGTGTTGGTGCCAATTGGATGGGTTGCGGCTGGAACCTCTGCATTTGGGGCTGCATCAATTAGCTCGAACGGTAACGAATTATCGCCGAAGTTTAGGACTAAGATCTTGATAGGAGCGTCGAATTGATTGCGCGGCTAATGTCAAATTCCTCGATGTAAAATGCCGAACCGTTAGAACTACATCGAAGAGTTCTGCAAAAAATACCTGTGCGACCATCTACTCTGGCTTAAGTCTATACAAGCATTAGGTTTTATTTTTGGCAATAGCCGTGCTTCATACCACTTAGATTATGAGGCTAACTGCGTTTTTGTGTTTGCTTGCGGTGCCGGCGTTGCTCCCGGCACAAGAAGCTAATCCCACACAGTCCACCGACCGCGGCAATTCCCCTGGCGGCCCTAATCCGATTTTCAAAGTAGAAGTAGTATCCCGGTCCATTCAGGCCGTCAGTTATCGGAATCGTAGCGGATGGACAAAAATCGATTTTCAAGGTACGTCCCTTGCACCCCAATCGAAAGGCACAGCCGAGGTGAATAGCCGGCTGGGGCACATGGAGATCAAGCTGGACGTCAAGAAACTACCCGCGCCCACTAACTTCGGGCCTGAGTTTCTAACGTACGTTCTTTGGGCCATTACACCGGATGGCCATTCAGCGAACCTGGGAGAGGTCGTGCTGGACGACGACGGGAACTTCAAGGGCAATGTCACGACCGAGCTTCAATCGTTTGGGCTCATCGTCACGGCAGAACCTTATTTCGCGGTTCGCCAGCCGAGCGACGTTGTTGCGATGCAGAACGTTGTCCGGCAAGACACACTCGGCAAGTCCGAGGTCGTGGATGCGAAGTATGAGTTGCTGAAACGTGGCGAATATACGTATCGGGTTCCCTCCGGCCAGTTGCACCCAATCGTGATGAATGCGGACAACAAGAAGAGCCCGCTCTGGCTGTATGAGGCAATGAACGCAGTTCAGATTGCTACATACGCGAAAGCGGACCAGTACGGCGGGGACACGTTTCAGAATGCGACGGCCCTTCTGAAACAGGCTCAGGATTACAAGGACCGAAAACAGTGGAACCCGTCCATCATGACGGCCAAAGAAGCTGTTCAGAAGGCAGAGGATTCGCGCATCATTGCGTTGCGAAAGCAGCAGCAGATGGCGCTCGATCTCGAGCGGCAGCAAGCGGCAGAGAGGCAGGCTGCGGCACAGCGGCAGGCGGAACTATCCCGGCAGCGAGCCGAAGAGCAAGCTCATCAGGCTGCGTTAGCGGAGGAGCAGTCACGGCGTGACGCGGAGCAACGAGCCGCCGCCGAGAAAGCGAAAACCGAAGCCGACGCTTTGAGGGCGCAAGCGGATGCAGCGCGCGCCCAAGCGGCAGCAGAAGCAGAAAAGGCGTCCCAGTCCGCCGCGGAAGCGGATCGCCTTCGCCAGCAGGCGGTGCAGGAAAAGGATCAGCTGCGAGCACAGCTCTTACAGCAATTCAACTCCGTGCTGCCTACGAGGGAAACTCCTCGCGGGTTAGTCGTGAACATGCAGGATGTGCTGTTCGACACCGGCAAATATACGCTGAAGAGCCCGGCCGAGCTAGCGTTGGCGAAGATCGCGGGTATCATCATCTCCCATCCCGGCTTGAACCTTCAGATTGAAGGCTATACCGATAGCACCGGTAGCGCCGACTACAACCAGAAGCTGTCCGAGCAACGAGCCAACACCGTCCGGGATTTCCTTATGAAGCAGGGAATCAACACACAGAATATGACGGCTGTGGGTTATGGATTGAACTTCCCTGTAGCGCCCAACGACACGGCTGCGGGCCGAAAGCTGAATCGCAGGGTTGAACTGGTTGTTTCGGGCGAGGTAATCGGAGTCAAGATCGGTACACCCCCGACCACCACGCCCGGCGTTCCGACTCCGCCCTCCGGAAACGGTACCGCTCCCATTCGCTAGCAAGGTTTCGATAAGCAGGCAAGAGCCGCCCTAAGAAGGCGGCTCTTTTTTTGCCTATGTATTTAAAACCGCTTGACCAGCACGATGGTGAAATCGTCGCTGAATGCTGTCGCTCCACACCAGTGGCGAATATCTTCGGCGAGACCGAGAACGGTTTGCTCCGTGCTCATCATTCGATGATTTCGAAGGAAATCGGCTAGTCCTTTTTCCCCTAATTCTTCTCCTTTGCTGTTGCGAGCTTCCGTCACTCCGTCGCTGAATAAAACAAGCGAGTCTCCAGATTCGATCTTCAGCTTGCGTAACTGGTAGTTTGCATCAGGCATAATCCCGAGCACCATATTGCTGCCGGTCAGTTCCTCCCTTGAGCCGTCCGAATGTAAGAGGAGAGGATAATTGTGCCCGGCGTTGCTGTATTCGATCAGTCCTGTTTGAGGATCGAGCAGAGCATACAAAAAGGTGATAAACCGGCCAGTGACAGAACGCTCGCTCAAACTCCGATTCAACGTCCTCATGGCCGCGTCGGGAGCCGGTTGGGTTTCAAGCAACATCTGAACACGCGCCTGAAGGCTCGACATCATCAGGGCCGCCGGCAAACCTTTGCCCGCAACGTCTCCAATGACGAGCGCCAATTTGCCGTCCGCATAAGCGGCAAAGTCGTAGTAATCGCCTCCCACCGTGCGGCACGGAATGTTCAGCCCTGCGATGTCGTAGCCTTCGACAGTCGGTGCTTCGGCCGGGAGCAGATTTTGCTGAATCTCACTCGCCTGTGCGAGTTCAACCGAAATGAGCTGTTCTTTCGCCTCCACCTCGGCGAGCCGAGCGTGTTCAATACGGATGGCCGCTACGTTTGCCAGAACTGTCAGTAAGTCGACATCATCTGTTCCAAATTTCCGGACCACATCGCCGTTATCCAGATACATCAGGCCGATTACTCGATCTCCCGTTTGTAACGGAACAGCCATAACGCTACGGACCCGATGCTTGTGAATGCTCAGCTGTTTGCGGAAGCTTTCATCCAAAAGCGCGTCGGCAATTACCAGTGAGCATTTTTCTCCCAGAACGCGGTCCCGGACCGCCGCGCTGATTTCGAAGCTTTCACCTTTGCTCGCGCGGACAACCAGACCATTCTCTTCAACCGTCAGAATTACTCCGCGTTTCGCTTCTACAGCCGATAAACCCAAATCAAGAATGACGGAGAAAAGCTCCGAAAAAGGGCGATGGCCGGCAAGTTCCCGCCCGGCCCGGATCAGTGCTTGTATAACTCTTGACGCGTTGAAGGAGCCCCTGCCGTGCTGCCGGGATAGCTCACTGGTTCGGCTGAGCGCTTTATCGAGGCTCGTGACGATCGTCGCTCCAAGAGGGGACGACGACGATTGAGGCTCAAAGAAAGACACGACGCTCGAGACGTCGCTGTCCGACACATCGATCACAAGATGGCCGGCATAAATCCGGTCACCGCCTTTAAGCCTGTGGGGGACCGTGATGGCCTGCGAATTAACTACTGTCCCATTGTGGCTGGCACAATCCCGTACAAACCAACTTTGGCCATCGAACTCAAAAGCAAGGTGAGAACGAGATAACCATGGGTCGTGTGGATAGGCGAGTTGATTAGCGGTGGAGCGTCCGAGATTAACTCTGCCGTTCTTTAGCTCGAATTTCCGGCTGGATCCTTCCGGCACCGAGATGGTCAGTTCCAACACGAGAAATATACCGCGCGGCCACCATCATGTGGAAGCGAACTAGGCTGAATATTCGACCGTCTGTAAGAACTTAGGCTTCTGTCGGGCGTTCATGTTCTGTTCGAACGCGTACGCATATCTGAGTAATTTAGGCTCGCTCCACGGCGCGCCGAAAAATGACAACCCGATGGGAAGACCGAAATGAAAGCCGGCGGGCACCGTGATATGCGGATAACCGGCTACGGCGGCAGGAGAGGCACAACCGCTCTCGGTATGATCGCCGTTAGCAAGATCGGTCAGCCAGGCCGGACCTGCGGTTGGAGCCACAATAGCGTTGAGTTTGAACTTCTTCATAACGGCATCCAAGCCATCCTTCCTGGTAAGCTGCCGATTTGTAGCCAGAGCTTGCCGGTACGCTTTTTCGGTGATTGGCCCCTTCTCTTGTGACTGTTCCATCAACTCCTGTTCGAAGTAAGGCATCTCTTCCTGCCGATGCTCCTGGTTGAAGCGTATGCAGTCAGCAAGTGTCTTCACGTGCGCTTCCCTGCTGGCGAGATAGCGATTCAGATCGTGTTTAAACTCATAGAACAGGACTTCGGCTTCGGTCGCACGCCATTCCTCATAAGAGGACAACTCCACGGAATCAACGATCTGCGCTCCGAGACCTCTCAACGAATCGATGCAGTTCTCCGCAAGCTTCAGAACCTGGGGTCCGCGATGAAAGTATTGGCGCGCAACGCCGATGCGCGCTCCCCGCAGTCCGTTGGGATCAAGGAATTGAGTGTAGTCGGAAACGCCTCGGTAGGGGTTTGCTCGCATTGCTGGATCAGATGGATCCGGACCCGCCAGGGCTGACAAGAGGACGGCTGCATCGCTGACGTTGCGGGCAATCGGCCCTGCGGTGTCCTGGCTGTGTGCGATCGGAATGATGCCGGAGCGGCTGACCAGCCCAAGCGTGGGCTTGATACCGACGACGCCGCACATGGAGGATGGACAAACGATAGAGCCGTCGGTCTCGGTGCCTACTGAGATAGCGCAAAGATTTGCTGAAACGGCAGCGGCGGAGCCAGAACTCGATCCGCAAGGATTACGGTCGAGCACGTACGGATTTCGCGTTTGGCCGCCCCGTGCACTCCAACCACTCACGGAGTGCATAGACCTGAAGTTGGCCCATTCGCTGAGGTTGGCTTTACCCAGAATCACCGCGCCGGCGGCTCGTAATCGTTGGGCGACAACAGAATCGTAAGCGGCTGGCTTTCCCGCCAGCGCGAGCGAACCGGCCGTTGTCTGCATGCGGTCCCCAGTGTCGATGTTGTCTTTCAACAGAATCGGAATGCCATGCAGGGGACCACGCGCACCTTTGACCCGGTATTCTTCATCGAGTGCGCGAGCAATGGCTAAGGCATCGGGATTGGTCTCAATCACAGAGTGAAGTGCCGGCCCCTTGCAGTCCAGATTCTCGATGCGGCGGAGATAAAGCTCGGTGATTCCGGCGCTTGTGATCTCGCGACGGCGCATCCGCTTCTGCAGGTCGGAGACGGACGACTCATCCAGTTCAAATTCAGGCTGTTCACGTTGGGCAGAGAACGTTTTGCGGATTGGCAAGGCAGCAGCGGCCAAAGCCGTCGCCATGAATTTACGGCGGTCCATTCCTGGTCACTCACAGATTACGACGCCAGGAGGCGGAGCGCATTAATGGAAATCGTGTGATCGCATGACCGCGGAATCGCGAAGGCTCAATTCCTCAATCTCACCCGCTTTGAGCGAGATCACGCCCATTTGACTCTGGAGCACGCCTTTAATCAACACATACGGAGCCGTTGTACAGATCACGCGCCGGCGATCGAACAGGTCCGGACGAACAATGATGTTGATGATTCCCGCTTCGTCTTCCAGGCTGAGAAATACAAATCCTTTGGCTGTGCCGGGACGCTGCCGGGTGATGACGCATCCGGCCACTTTCATTACGGTTCCGTCTTTTTGCAGTTTTGCCGTGGTCGAATCTACCACGCCCATTTTCCGCATGCGAGCACGATGAAATGACATCGGATGCCGGCCGATTGTTAAGCCACTATTGCTGAAATCGGCACATGTCCGCTGACCCGGTGTCATAGGTGCAAGTGGTGAACGCGATGTATCCACGGCGGCAGTCTCGAGCAATTCACCAATTGGCCGCACGGCGAGTTCCGCCTGCCACAAGGCGCCGCGGCGATGACGGTCCGTCCTGAACCTGGGAAGCGCATTTAAAGCCCCGAGTTCCGCCAGCTTACTGATTTCGTCTTTTTGCAAATCAGGCACACGGGTCACCATGTCACGTAAAGATTGAAAAGGCTGAAGCTTGCGTTGCCGCTCAATCTCGCGGGCGGTTCCAGCACGTAATCCACGGACGTAATTTAGACCCAGACGGACCAACTTCTCGTCACCTTCCGCTTCTACGGTGCAAAGGTAATCGGACTGCAGAACATCCACCGGACGAAAGCGCTGTCCGTGGCGCTGCGCATCTTTCACCAGCGTGGCCGGTGAATAAAAACCCATGGGTTGGTTGTTCAGCATGGCGACCGTAAACGCCGCGAGGTAATGGCACTTGAGATAGGCGCTCGCATACGCAAGAAGCGCAAAGCTGGCAGCGTGTGATTCCGGAAAACCGTATAACGCGAATGAAGTGATGGCCTGAACGATTCGTTCTTGCGTTTCGCCAGTGATGCCCTTTCGCTCCATTCCTTCCCGGAGCTGTTTTTCCACCTCGCGCATGCGTTTTTCTGATCGCTTAAAACCGAACGCCCGCCGCAAATCTTCCGCCTGCCCGCCAGTGAATCCCGCTGCAATCATGGCAATACGGATGAGCTGCTCCTGAAATAATGGAACCCCCAAAGTCCGCGCCAGAACCGACTCCAAAGAGGGATGAAGGCAAACGGGGTCTTCCAAACCTTGTCGACGTTTGAGATATGGATGGAGCATCTGCCCGACAATCGGGCCCGGACGAATGATGGCGACTTGCACCACGATGTCGTAGAACCGTACCGGTTTCATTCGCGGCAGACACGACATCTGCGCCCGGCTTTCAACCTGGAAAAGACCAATGGTGTCGGCCTTCTGCAGACAGTCATAAACTTTAGGGTCGTCCTGCGGCAGGTTGGCCAGATCCACTTCCTTCTGGTAGGAATCTTTGATGATTTGAATGGAATCTTCAAGCACCGCCATCATGCCCAAACCCAACAGGTCGATTTTGATGATTCCCAGGTCGGCGCAGTCGTCTTTATCCCACTGAACAACGACACGGCCCGGCATAGAAGCCGGTTCCAGCGGAACAACTGAATCAAGCTCACTTTGGCAGACCACCATGCCGCCCGAGTGCTGTCCCAAGTGCCGCGGCAACCCCAGAATGTCGTTCGTCAGTGAAAAAAACTTCGCTGTTCGCGGATCCTGCAGATCATAGCCGCCCTCACGAAAGCGGTGCTCGAGTTGATCCTTACTATCGCGCCACTCAAACGCGTTCAACTGGCTGGCTAATTTCGCCGTATG
>C688J35102_120989060_pt1 | contig 9990 bp, 8 predicted proteins | sample HopSoiMetagenom2_FD_35102 | JGI IMG/M metagenome (IMG submission 35102) | reverse complement strand
GGCTGGCCCGCCTCGAAGATCGGCTCGAGGTCCGCCGGCACGACCACGGTGGCGTAGCCGGCACCGGCCCGGATTGCCGCCCGCGAGCACATCTGCACCGCCCCGGTCAGGCCACGAGAGCCGCCGGCGATCACGACCTGACCCGAACTGAACTTGGTCGAATGGGACCCGCGCGACGGAGCCAGCGCCAGCACCGCGGGCTCGATCGTGCCCGCCCCCGGCTCGCCCGGAGCCCCGTCGGGAATCCCGATCGGAACCACGCGCAGCTCCCCTGTACACCACTTTCCGGGAGCGATCCGATGCCCGATCTTCGCCGCGTGGAAGCTGACGGTCAGATCGGCCTCCACTGCCACGCTCTCGACCTCGCCCGTCGAAGCATCGACACCCGAAGAGATGTCACAGGCGACGACCGGCGCCCCACACCGGTTGATCGCCTCGATCGTCCTATCGGCCGGCTCCCTCGGCGCACCTTCGAAGCCGGTGCCGAAGATCGCGTCGACGACAACACCCGAACCCTCGAGCCAAGAGTCCAGGTCATCCGGCAAGTCGTCGGAGAAAAGCTCCAACACATCGACCTCGAAGCCCATCCCGGACAGCTGTCGCGCAGCGACCAGCCCGTCGCCACCGTTGTTGCCCTTCCCGCAGACAATCCGCACCGGCCCATCGGGTGCCAACTCGGCCACCGCCTCAGCCAGCGCAGTCCCGGCCGCCTCCATCAACTCCGCCTCGGGAATCCCCTGCCCATCGATCGCCCAGCGATCGATGGCCCGGATCCCCTCGGCGTCATACAGCGGCGTCAGCCAGGGCTCCATCTCACTCAGTGTCGACGATCGCAACGGCGGCCGCAAAGTCGCGCGAGTGGGTGAGGGAGACGCCAACGTCGCTTCCCGTCGCGGCATCCGCCGCGGAGCCCGAGAGCCTCACGGTCGGGGGCTCCCCCGCGACCACCTCGATCTCGCGCAGGCCGAAGCCGCCGCTGAGGCCCAGTGCCTTGACCACCGCCTCCTTGGCGGCGAAGCGGGCGGCGAGGTGCCGGCCGGGACGGGCACGCGCCGCCGCGTACTCGCGCTCGGCCGGCGTGAAAACACGCTCGGCCAGGCGCGGGTGGCGCCTCAGGGCTCGCTCCAGGCGCTCGATCTCCAGCAAGTCGATGCCGATGCCGGAGGCCGGCGGCATCACGGCCTATTCCGCGACGCCCACGATCAGCTTCGCCGTCGCCAGCTCATCGCTGCTGCCGGTGCCGATCGCTATGTATTCGATGCTCTTCAGGTAGCGCTTCGCTTCCTGGAAGTCGGTTTCCGAAGGGGGAACCAGCGCTTCGGCCAGGCTCAACGCCCCCGGGCCGGCGACGAAGCCGCTGATCGGGGTGTCTCCCAGCGCCGAGACCGCCGCCTTGTAGCCGGCGACGCCGGAGAGCGTTTCGCCTTCGGCGGAAAGGCCCTGCAGGGCCGGCGCGAGCACGTAGCCGATCGCGACCCGATCGCCCTTGGCAACCACGACGAGTGGCTTTTTCCCAAGTTCCGCGGTTCGGATCGAGAAGCCGCTTGCGCCGCTGCCGGTCACGGCGGTGACGCCGGTTGCGCCGGTGCGGCGCAGCAGCACGCCTAGGTTGGCGACCGTCTTCGCCGCTTCGCCGGAATCGCTGGTCAACACGAGGGCGCCGCCGAGGGCGCTCTTGTTGCTCCCCTGAGCGAACACAGCCGCGTCTTCGAGCGAGCCGGCGATCTTGTCCAGGTCGATGCCGATCGAGCCCAGCGTGCTCTTCAGCTGCTTCGGCGGCACCTGGCCCGGGATGCCTTCTTCGTCGAGCTTGTCGATCGCTTCCTTGAGCTGATCGCCGAAGCCGGCGGTGCCGAGCGCGACGAAGGAGTCGGCGGGCAGCGAGCCGATCAGCGCCGAGGCGTCGCCGCTGGGCGCTTCCTCGCCACCGAGGTCGCTGCTGAGGTCGATCTCGACCTGATCGGAGCCGGGGACGACGCTGGCCACCGCCGTCGCTTCGCTGGGGTCGATGCCGGCGTTCTCTAGGGCTTCCTGGGCCTGCGGGTCGATCCCGTTGCCCGACGCTTCGATCAAGCCGCCGACGTCGACGTAGGCGTCGGCGAGGCTGCCATCCGACGCAGCGGAGATGGCGTCCTCGAAGCGAGCTTCGTCGGCGAGCGATTCGCCGTTGGAGGCGTCGACGGCGGCCTTGAAGCCGCTTTCGCCGTCTTCCGCCATCACCAGCGATTCTCCGACCACGCCGATCGCGTTGCCCTCCGAGCCGCCGACCTTGAAGTCGATCCCTTCGTAGGAGGCGTCCTTGTAGGGGACCTTGCTCTGCTTGACCTGCTCGTCGACGAATTCCTGTGTCGCGGCGACGTCGGTTGACTCGACCGCTACGACCGGGTCGGTGAGATCTCCGTCCTCGAGGCCCTTGAAGGACACGCCCGCCTTTTCGCCCAGCCACGGTTCGACTTCCTTGGCGTAGTCGAACGGTTCACCGTCCCCGCGCGCCGAGTCTTCGAGTTTGGAGACGACGTATTCGCCGAGGTTGTCGATTCCGCCAACGGCCTGCGCCAGAGAGTCGACGTTCGACTTCAGCTCGCCCGAGGGCTGCACCTTGCCTTCGATGTAGACGAGCGAGCCCGACGCCGCAAAGCTCGCCAGATCGCTGCTGGAGGAGGAGTCGCTGCCGCCGCATCCGGCGAAGGCGAGGGCTGCGGCCAGGAGGGCCGCGAGGGCTGGGAGGAGGAGACGGGTCTTGATCATGGCGCGGGAGCCTAGCGAGCAGGGCCGCTACTCAACCGTGACCGTCTTCGCCAGGTTGCGCGGTTGATCGACATTGAGCCCGCGGGCGCGGGCGATGTCGTAGGCGAGCAGCTGCAGGGGCAGGATCGCCACGATCGGCTGCAGGATCCAGTTCGTCCGGGCCACCTCGATCGTCTGGTCGGCCACGTCGGCGACGCGCTCGCACCCTTCCGTCGCGATCGCGATCGTTTCCGCGCCGCGGGCGCGCACCTCTTCGACGTTGGAGAGGACCTTGTCCAGCACCGGGCTCTCCGTGGTCACGCAGACGACCGGCGTCGACTCGTCGAGCAGGGCGATCGGGCCGTGCTTCATCTCCCCCGCGGCGTAGGCGTCGGTGGGGATGTAGGAGACCTCCTTCAGCTTCAGCGCCCCCTCCAGGCAGACCGGCAGGCCGATGTGGCGACCCAGGTAGAGGAAGAACTGCTGGTCGCTGTGGGTCGTGGAGACCTCGCGCACCCGATCCTCACTCGAGGCCAGCGTCGACTCGATCTTCGAGGGGAGGGCCTTCATCTCTGCGACCAGCTCCGCCATCTCCGCCTCGGGCAGCGTCCCCCGCAGCTGCGCGAGTTTGAGGCCGAGCAGGTACATCGCCGCGACCTGGGCGACGAAGGTCTTTGTCGCGGCGACGCTGACCTCCGGGCCGGCGCGGGTATAGAGGACCGCGTGGGCATCGCGGGTCGCCTGGCTGCCCATCACGTTGGTGATCGCCAGCACCTTGGCGCCGTTCTCGCGGGCGAGGCGCATCGCGGCCAGCGTGTCGGCGGTCTCGCCCGACTGGGTGATACCGATCACCAGGTCGCCGGAACCGATCACCGGGTTGCGGTAGCGGTACTCGGAGGCGATGTCCATCTCGACCGGGACCCGCGCCCACTGCTCGATCGCGTAGCGACCGACCAGGCCGGCGTGGTAAGAGGTCCCGCAGGCGACGATCACGATCCGTTTCAGGTCGCGCAGGTAGTCGTCTCCGAGGTCGACCTCTCCGAGGTCGACGCCCTTCTCACCCGACAGCCGGTCGGCGATCGTCTCGGCGACGGCGTCGGCCTGTTCGTGGATCTCCTTCAGCATGAAGGTCTCATAGCCGCCCTTCTCGGCGGCGGCCTCGTCCCAGGAGATCTCTTCGGCGTCGCGCTGGACGGCATTTCCGGCCGCGTCGGTGATGCTCACCCCGGAGGCGTCGATCGTGACGATCTCCTCGTTTTCGATCAGGATCGCCGTCCGCGTCTCGGCCAGGAAGGCCGGGATCGCCGAGGCGAGAAAGGCCTCGCCCTCCCCCACGCCGGCCACCAACGGGCACTCCTTGCGGGCTCCGACGAGCTTGTCGGGCTCATCGGCGTGCATGGCGACAAACGCGTAGTGGCCCCTCAGCTCCGCGAACGAGGCGCGCACGGCAGCGGTCAGGTCGCCTTCGTAGTTGCGCTCGATCAGGTGGGCGACGATCTCGGCGTCGGTCTCAGAGCTGAAGTGGTGCCCCTCGGCGGCGAGCTCGCGGCGCATCTCGGCGTGGTTCTCGACGATCCCGTTGAGGACGATGTGGATGCGGTCCGAGCAGTCGCCGTGGGGGTGCGCGTTCTCCTCGGTGACGCGGCCGTGGGTTGCCCAGCGGGTGTGGGCGACCCCGGTCGTGGCTGCGGGTGCCGCCACCGCTACACCACCACCGTCCGAACGCTTCTCGAAGGCGGCGCGCAGGTTTTCGAGGTTGCCGACCGCGCGCACGCTGTCAATGCGACCGTCCTCGATCACCGAGACGCCGGCCGAGTCATAGCCGCGGTACTCGAGCTTCTCGAGGCCGGCGACCAAGAGGTCGCGGCAGGGGCGTCCGCCCACGTATCCGACGATTCCGCACATAGGGAGGCGAGTAAGGGTAGAGACCCGCCGAGCTAGGCCAGCTCTTGGCGCACGGCCGTGACAAGGCGCTCGCAGACGGCGTCCGCCTCCTCGGCGCTCGGCGCCTCGACCATCACCCGCACCAGCGGCTCGGTTCCCGAGGGGCGCAACAGGACGCGCCCGCGTCCCTCCAGCGCCGCGCCCTCGCGCTCGACCGCCGCCCATACCGCCGCCGCGTCGGCCACCGCGTCGCGATCGGCGACCTCGACGTTGACCAGCGTCTGCGGCAGCTTCTCCATGGCCGAAACCCTTTCCAGATCGCGCCCGGCAAGCTCCCGCATCGTCATCAGCGCCGCGGCGATGCCGTCGCCGGTGGCGACGAAGCGGGTGTCGATGATGTGCCCGGACTGCTCGCCGCCGACGGCCCAGCCGCGCTCGCGCAGCTCGTCGAGCACGTAGCGGTCGCCGACCTTGGTCACGGCGACCTCGATCCCCGCCTCCTCCATCGCCTGGTGGAAGCCGTAGTTGCTCATCACGGTCACGGCGACACCGTTGCCAAGCTCGCCGCGGGCGGCCATGCCGCGCGCGGCGAGGGCGATCAGCTCGTCGCCATCGTGCGTCCGGCCCTCCCCGTCGACGGCAAGCACGCGATCGCCGTCGCCGTCGAAGGCGAAGCCGATCGTCGCCTCGGAGGCGGCAACACGCTCTGCCAGACCCCGCAGATGCGTCGAGCCGCAGCCGTCGTTGATGTTGCGGCCGTCGGGCTCGGTGGCGATCGCCTCGACCTCGGCGCCGAGCCGCTCGAAGATCGCCGGGGCGGCACGGAAGGTTGCCCCGTTGGCGCAGTCGAGCATCACCTTTCGCCCGGAGAGGTCGAGCGGAAAAGCTGCCTCCAGAGCGCGCAGGTAATCCTCCAGGCCACCGTTCAGCTCGCGCACGCGACCAGGCTCGACCGCAGGCGCGGTCGTCATTTCATCCGCATCGTGATTGAAATGACGACCGCGGTCGGAGAGGAGGGACTCCATCCTCGCCTCGGTGTCGTCGTCGAGCTTCGTGCCGCGGGCTGAGAAGAACTTGATTCCGTTGTCGCGGTAGGGATTGTGGGACGCCGAGACGACAGCGGCGAGGTCGAAGCCGAAGCGCTTGACCAGGATCGCGGCGGCCGGTGTCGGCAGCACCCCGCCGAGCAGGGCGTCGCCGCCGGCTGCCGCGATACCGGCGGCCAGGGCAGACTCCAGCATCGGTCCCGACTCGCGCGTATCGCGGACGATCAGCACCTGCGGCCGCTCGGCATCCAGCGAAGCCGCCGCGGCACGCCCCAGCGAGGTCGCCAGCTCCGCCGTGAGGAAGGTCCCGGCCTCCCCCCGGACCCCGTCGGTTCCGAAGAGCTTGCGCCCGCTCGTCACCTGTGAGGACCTAACGCTTGGAGAACTGCGGCCGCTTGCGGGCCTTCTTCAGCCCGGCCTTCTTGCGCTCCTTGGCCCGGGCGTCCCGGGTCAGGAAGCCGCGGCGCTTGAGCTCGCCGCGAAGCTCGGGGTCGACCTCGGTCAGGGCCCGGGCAATCCCGTGGCGAACCGCGCCGGCCTGGCCGCTGATGCCGCCGCCGTGGACGCGGACGCGGACATCGACGCTGGTCTCATAGCCGGTGGTCGTCAGGGGCTGGCGGACAGTGGTCTGGTGCAGGGGCCGCGGGAAGAACTCCTCGAGCGTCCGCTTGTTGACCTCGATCTTGCCGCTGCCGGGAAGGACGGTGACGCGGGCGATCGACGTCTTGCGCTTGCCTGTGGCCAGGTACCGAGCGTCGCCCTCGATCTTCGCCGGGGCACGGGTAGCGGCGCTTGGCTCCTCCTCGGCATCACCGACGAGCGCGGCCTCGCGCGCAAGCCGCTCCTCCTCTTCGGCTTCCTTGCGAGCAAGCTCCTCGGCGCTGAGCGGCCGCTCCTCGGGCTCAACCGCAATCGGCTCCAAGTCGGCCCCAGGAATAACGTCCTTCTTCTTCTCCTCAGCCTTGGGCTTCTCGGGAGCCTTCTCCTTCGCAGGCTCGGCCTCAGTCGCCGCAGGCTCAACCTCCTCCGCCACGGGCTCCTCAGCTTTCTCCCCCACAGACTCCTCGACGGGCTCAGCCTCAACCTCAGGCGCCTCGGACCCAGACTCATCCGCATCTCCCGCGGGTGGCCTGGGGGTGGGCTCCTCGCCCGCAGCTTGCGAGGACGAGGAGTCATCCCCCGCGACAGGATCCGCAGGCTGACCGGCCTCGTCCTGCTCCGGAGTCGTCTCGTCCTTCTGGTTCTCGTCGTCGATCAAGTCTGGATCTCCATCGGTTTCGGCTGCTGCGCAGCATGCGGGTGCTCGGAGCCGGCGTAGACCTTCAACTTGGTCAGCTGCTGGCGGGCGAGCCGGTTGCGGGGGAGCATTCCCTTGACGGCCTTGCGGATGACCTCCTCGGGGCGGCGCTCGAGCATCTCGGCGAGCGTCCTCGACTTGATCCCCCCCGGATAGCCGCTGTGGCGCCAGTAGCGCTTCTGGTTCAGCTTGTCGCCGGTGACCCGAATCTTCTCCGCGTTGACGACGACGATGAAGTCGCCGGTGTCGATGTGGGGCGTGTACTCGGGCTTGCGCTTGCCGCGCAACGCATCGGCAATCCGAGTCGCCAAGCGGCCCAGGGTCTGTCCCTCGGCATCGACCACGTACCAGTCGCGCTGGCGGTCGGCGGGTGTTGCGACATAGGTCTTCATCAGCGAAAAGCCGCGGGCAGCGCCCAGCGGCTCCGGCATGATAGCCGCGATGCCGCATCGGCGTACCCGGCCGGGTCGGTGTCTATACTGCCGCGCCAACAGTGCCGAATCCCGGCCGCACAGGCAGCCGGGAACGGAGGAACCGCAGGAGCCGTTGCAGGTTCCCGGGGCGAATCGGCCGAATAGGCCGTAGCGCATCTCTTTCAGCGCGAGCCCGACAGCTAACTCCGTAGGCGAACGAAAGAGAGGGCACGTGGCAGTCAAGAGCGCCCGGCCTTGGTTGACGGGAATTTGGATCACGATCGCAGCGGCGGTGCTGCTCAGTCTCGCCGCAAGCGCCGCGGCCTCGACCGGAGGCGCGCCCACCGCCGCCGGCAGCCCACCCCCGCCTGGCAGCCCGAGCGGCGCCCCGGCCAGCGGCACCCCCAGCGCCGGGGCACTGCGCCTGGTCTCGGCGGCGACCACGCCGCGCAAGTCCTTTTACTACGGCTACCGGTACCCGAGGCTCAGCTTCGCGATCGCCAGTAGCCAGGCGCAGAACGACCTCCGCATCGACGTCGTCGACGTCGCCGGGGAAAGCGTTCGCACCTTCTTCCGCAACGACGTCGCCCCGAAAGCCGAAGTCCGGATTCGCTGGGACGGCACCACCAATAGCGGGCGCGCCGCCGCCAACGGCCGCTACAGCTTCCAGGTCTCCTCACAGGCCGGGGAAACGGCCGTGGCGCGCCCGTCGACCTCCTCGGAAGCGATCGAACTCAGCTTCACCTTCTTCGGCTACGCCTTCCCGGTTCTCGGCGCGCACGACTTCGGCAGCGTCGCCGGTCGCTTCGGCGCCCCCCGGTCCGGCCACACCCACCAGGGCCAGGACGTGATGGCCGCCTGTGGCACGCCGCTGGTCGCCGCCCGAGGCGGCACCGTCCAGTACTCCGGCTACGAGGGCAACGCCGGCAACTACGTCGTGATCGACGGCAAGGGCACCACCAACGACTTCATGTACGCCCACCTGGCCGAACCGTCGCCGATGCAGACCGGCGACCAGGTTCGCACCGGGCAGCCGATCGGCATCGTCGGCGAGACCGGCGACGCAACCGCCTGCCACCTCCACTTCGAGATCTGGACCGCCCCAGGCTGGTACCAAGGCGGCAGCCCGATCGATCCGCTGCCGTACCTCGAAAAGTGGGACCGCTACAGCTAGGCAGAAGGCCTGGCCCGGTAGGAGCTCCACTTACCTTTTCGGTGGAGCGGGGTTGGGCTGAACGCCCGGCGCAGCTGAGGAAAAAGTACAAGACGTTCCACCCCTACCGGGCCAGGCCTTCGGTCGAGCCTCGCCAGGTCATGAGCGCCAGAGCCACAGCGACGGGGACCGTGGCCGGCAACGTATCGACCGCAAAAAACAACAAGTCGAACCCAAGCGCCAACCCCCCCACCAACCCCGCCCCAACCCACTGCCGACGGGCCGATAACCCCACTCGGGCTCCGCTTTTAGGCCCGTCGGCGGCGAGGAGGCAGCCGACTAGGGCGGCTATGAAGAGGTCGGCGAAGCCCATTTGGGCTGCGCCGAGGTGGACTGCCTGCAGGCGGGGCAGACCGACTGCGGGGGCGGTGGCGGTCAGGACCGCGTTTGGGCCCTGGAGCAGGTCAGCGGTGACGAGCCAGGCGTCGACCGCGGCCATCGCGTAGACCCCCAGGCGCAGCCAGTAGGCGGGGACGACCGAGACCAGCAGCCAGCCGAGGGCGATGCAGGCGAGGCCGGAAAGCGCCAGCGCGGCGGCCTCCCCGGCCAACGATCCCTTTGCGGCCCAGGCGAGAGCGAAAAGCGGGATCGCCGCCAACGCCCAGCCTGGGCGCGCGCCGTGCACCAGCCAGCCGAGCGCCGCGGCCGCCAGGGGCGGCACCGCAACGAGGGCGAGGTAGGTGAGAGCCGTCGCCGAATCCGAGGAGAAGTTGACGACCCCAATCACGACGACGATCGAGAGGGCGGGAACCAGCGCCCACCAAGGGCTGCTCAAGCGCTCGATCCACGCCGGACGGCGGCGCACCTGCGGCAGCGCCACCAATCCCGCCTGAACCACCCCAAGCATCGCGATAGAGACAGCGAACGGCAGGCTCATGGAATTCGCGCGGTGCCGGACGGCCTCTCCCGGCAGGGGTGGAGCGCCTTGTACTTTTTCGTCGGCCGCTGCGAGCGCCAGCCCAACCCCGTCACACCGAAAAAGTTAAGCGGAACCCCTGCCGGGAGAGGCCCCACCGCCAAGGGCTACTCCCACTCAATCGTTGCCGGTGGCTTCGAAGAGATATCGAGCGCCACGCGGTTCACATCGGTTATCTCGTTGATGATCCGGTTCGAGACGCGCTCCAGCAGGTCGTAGGGAAGCCTGGCCCAGTCGGCGGTCATCGCGTCGTCGGAGGTGACGGCGCGGATCACGATCGGGTAGGCGTAGGTGCGCCCGTCTCCCTGCACCCCTACCGAGCGCACCACCGGCAGGACGCAGAAGGACTGCCAGAGCTGGCGGTAGAGGTCGGCGGCGCGGATCTCCTCCTGCAGGATCGCGTCGGCGACGCGGAGGATGTCGAGCCGCTCTTTGTTGACCTCGCCGCCGACGATGCGGATCGCCAGGCCCGGCCCCGGGAACGGCTGGCGCCA
>C688J35102_120989062_pt1 | contig 9991 bp, 10 predicted proteins | sample HopSoiMetagenom2_FD_35102 | JGI IMG/M metagenome (IMG submission 35102) | reverse complement strand
GAGTCCTTCTCGATGTAGGTGTCGGTCTGGGGGACGTAGGCCTCGGGTTGGTAGTAGTCGTAGTAGGAGACGAAGTACTCGACCGCGTTGTTGGGCATGAGCTCGCGCAGCTCGTTGGCGAACTGGGCCGCGAGCGTCTTGTTCGGCTGCATGACCAGCGTCGGACGCTGAAGCCGCTCGACCGCCCACGCCACGGACGCGGTCTTGCCGGTGCCGGTCGCGCCGAGGAGGACGACGTCGTGCTCCCCCGCCGTGATCCGCCGCTCGATGTCGGCGATCGCGGTCGGCTGGTCACCGGAGGGCTGGAAGTCCGAGATGACCTCGAACGGCGCCACCCTGCGCTGCAGATCGGTGACAGGCCTCATGACGCGAGGTTAACCACGGGCACCGACAGTTCCTTCCCGCGCTCCCCTCCAGGTTCGCGTCAGGTTCTCGTCAGGCGGCCGGCCCTACCGTTTCGGCGCACATGGACGTGAACTACGCGGTCTTCGACGCGATCAACGACCTGGCCGGGACGAGCCGGCTCGACCCGGCCATGGAGGCGGCCGCGGAGTACCTGATCTACGCCGTTTTCGCCGTGGCGGGGGTGCTCTGCCTGGTGCGGGTGCTCCAGCACTGGCTGCGGCCCGTGCTGGCCACGGGCGCGGCCCTGCTGGCGACGTTCCTGCTCGGTCTGCTCGAGGGCGCGCTGCACCAGGAGAGCCGGCCGTTCCAGAGCCACCACGTCGACCAGCTGGTGAGCCACGCCGCGGGACAGTCGTTCCCCTCGGACCACGCGACCGCGGCGTTCGGGGTCGCGCTCGCCACCTGGGCGTTCCTCGACAGGCGCTGGGGCAGCGTCCTGTTCGCCGCTGCCGTGCTGATCGGCTTCGCACGTGTGTACGTCGGCGTGCACTACCCCGTCGACATCCTGGGAGGCCTGCTCGCAGCCGTCGTCGGGGTCGGGATCGTCGCCTGCGCCGAGCGCCGGGTGCCGGGGGTGCCTGCGGCAACCGGCTAGGTTCCTGTGCGTGAACGCCAGGTGGGGATGGAGGCTGCGCGAGGCCAAGCCGGTCACCTGGCGGATGGCCCTGCGCCGGGCCCTCCTGATCACGTTCGGGCTCCAGCTCCTGCTCGCGGTCACCCTGACCCTGGTCGACTCCTACCGGCGCCGCGGCAAGAAGCCCAAACCGTTCCCCACGACGTCGCCGAGCAGCGTCGAGGTCGGTGACGGCACGATCACGAGCTACACGTACGGCGCCGACCTCTACGCCGACATGCTGGCCGCGATCACGGGCGCGGAGCACCAGGTGCTGCTCGAGTCGTACATCTGGAAGGGCGACGAGACCGGCGAGCGGTTCAAGCAAGCGCTGTACGACGCCGCCCGGCGCGGCGTCGAGGTGTATGCGATCTTCGACGGGTTCGCAAACCTCGTCGTGGCGCCCTCTTTCAAGCGCTTCCGCCCGCCCGTGCGCGCACTGCGCTACCCCATCTACACCGCTGGCCTGCGCTTCTTCGACCTGCGCCGCTACGGCCGCGACCACCGCAAGATCCTCGTGGTCGACGACGAGGTGGCCTTCGTCGGCGGCTACAACATCGGCAGCGCCTTCGCCACCGAGTGGCGTGACACGCACGTCCGGGTCACCGGCCCCGCGGTCTGGGACCTGAAGCGCAGCTTCGCCGACATGTGGAACCTCAACCGCCGCGGTCACCACGGCCCGCCGCTGCTGCTCGACACCCCGTCGATGTGGGAGCCGAGGATCCGGGTGCACCGCAACGTGCCCCGGCTCTGGATGTTCCCGATCCGCTCGATGTACATCGAGGCCATCAACCGCGCGACCCGCAACGTGTGGCTGACGCAGGCCTACTTCATCCCCGACCCCGACTTCGTCGGGACGCTGATGCAGGCGGCCCTCCGCGGCGTCGACGTCCGGGTGCTCGTGCCGGAGAAGTCCAACCACGTCGTCGCGGACTGGATCTCCCAGGGCTACTACGGCGAGATGCTCGACGCGGGCATCCAGATCTTCCGCTACCAGGACGCGATGGTGCACGCGAAGACCGCGACGATCGACGGCGCGTGGAGCACGGTGGGGACGGCGAACGTCGACCGGCTCTCGATGACCGGCAACTACGAGGTGAACCTCGAGATCATCGACGTCGACATGGCCGCGCAGATGGAGCGGATCTTCACCACAGACCTGCAGAACGCCGAGCGGCTCACGCCCGAGGCGTGGTCGGCCCGCGGTGCGCACAAGAAGGCCGTGGAAGCATTCCTGGGACCGCTGCGGCCGTTGCTCTGAAGGGGACTTCCATGCCACTGCTCTCCCGGTGCCGGATCCGTGACTTCGCCGGACGGCAGGTGCTGGTCACCGGTGCCGCGAGCGGGATCGGCCGCGCGGTGGCGCTGGCGCTGGCCGGAGAAGGCGCGATCCTGCATCTGACCGACATCGACGAGACCGGGCTCGCCGAGACCGCCCAGAGCGCGAAGGAGCTCGGCGCCGCCGTGCCCACGGCCACCGCACTCGACATCACCGACGCCGATGCCGTACGGCGACTCGGCGAGGACGTGACCGACGAGCACGGGCCGATGGACGTGGTGATGAACGTCGCCGGCATCGCCATCTGGGGCACGGTGTCCTCGCTCGAGCACCGGCACTGGCAGCGGGTCGTCGACGTGAACCTGATGGGACCGATCCACGTGATCGAGGCGTTCCTCCCGCCGATGGTCGACGGCGGCCGCGGAGGGCACCTGGTCAACGTCTCGTCGGCGGCCGGGGTGATCGGACTGCCCTGGCACGCGGCGTACAGCGCGTCGAAGTTCGGGCTGCGCGGGGTATCCGAGGTCCTGCGCTTCGACCTGCGCAAGCACCGGATCGGAGTCAGCCTCGTCTGCCCGGGAGGCGTCGACACCGGTCTCACCGAGACCATCCAGGTGGCCGGCGTGGACAACACCTCACGTCGCTTCCGCAAGGCCCAGGCAGGGTTCCGCAGGCGCGCCGTCTCGCCGGAGCAGGCGGCCCGGTCGATCCTGCGAGGAGTACGACGCAACCGCTACTGGGTCTACACCTCGGCCGACATCCGGCTCGTGCACGGCCTGCAACGGCTGTTCCCGCCCGGCTACGTCGGGCTGATGCGCGGCTTCAACTTCGCCGCCAACCGGGTGCTGCCCCAGGTCGAGGCGGTCCGCCGACCCAGCCAGCAAGGCACGCGTGACGCCGTCTGAGCCGGCGCGGATCCCGCCCGGTGACCGCAAGGCGCTGGGCCTGCGGGTCTGGGCGTTCAGCCGGGTCGCCGGCCGGGTCACCGGCACGGAGCCACCGGCGATCTTCACGACGCTCGGCCGCAACCGGCGGATGTTCTGGGGCTGGCTGCACTTCGCCGGCCGCCTCATGCCCGGCGGCAAGCTCCCCCGCCGGGAGAGCGAGCTCGTCATCCTGCGGGTGGCACATCTCGCGGGGTCGGCGTACGAGTTCGAGCACCACGTACGGCTCGGGCGCCGGGCCGGCGTGAGCCGCGCGGACGTCGACAGGGTCGTGGCCGGCTCCGGTGCGACCGGATGGACCGCGCGTGAGCGTGCGTTGCTCACCGCAGTGGACGAGCTGCACCAGACCCGCGACGTCTCCGATGCCACCTGGTCGGAGCTGAGTGCGCACCTCGACGACGCACGACTGGTCGAGCTGCTCATGCTCGTCGGCCACTACGAGATGCTGGCGACCACCCTGCACACGCTCCGGGTGGCACCCGACCGGCCTCGACGGTGACGCGGGCTCTCGGATCAGCGCAGCTCGACGGTGTCGACCAACCAGCGGCCGTCGCTGCGCACCATGTCCATGACCACCCGGCTGCTGTCGACCGACGGCTGACGGTCCCCCGGGCGCTGCAGGGTCTGGTCCACGAAGAGCACCACGGTCACGTGCGTGGCGTCGGTCGCCGTGCCGGCCGCCTCGCTCACCCGGCCCTCGGCATGCGCGCCGGTGCGCTCGACGAGCTTGCGTATCGTCGCCGTCGACTTCGCGTAATCGCTCTCGAACTTCGCAGTGCCGTCGTCGTGGACCCAGCCGAAGTCCTCGTCGACGTTGCGGCTGTCGTAGGAGGTCATCGAGACGGCTATGCGCTCGGCCGCAGACGTGGCAGCGGACTCGGCGTCACGGAGGTCCCGTTGCTGTGCGAGCTCGCGGTTCTGGTGCCAGAGGAACCCGATGCCGACGATAGCGATGACCAGCGCCGCGGCGAGCACGACGACGATCCAGGGTGGCCGCCGATCCACCTCAGTGAACCCCCACCGGAGGCGGCGCCCACTGCGCTCCGCGCTGCGAGATGGTCAGCGACCTGCTGCAGTGCCCGTTGGTCTGCAGCGCGCGGAACGACGTGTCCCTGGGGCTGCGCTCCTGGACGTTGTAGTTGCACGTCTTCACCGGCTGGAAGATGACGTCGAGATGGCCGCTGCCGTTGTGGATCGCACGTGACAGCGCGTTGAAACCCTGCGGGAAGCGCACGAGCAGCTCGCGGATGTGCGGGTCGTGGGCGGCAAGCACGTCGGTCAGTGTGACGGACTGGTCGAGGAGCTGCGGCATCGTCTCAGCCACGTCGCGCACCAGCCCGCGGAGCTCCTCGATCTGGCCGGGGGCCCTGAGGAGCAGGTGGAACAGCGTGGGCGCGTTGGTGCGGAGCCAAGCGGCGAATGCCCGGGCAGAGTTGGCGATGCGCGTGAGGTCGGCCGACCCGGCCGCCCCGACACGCAGCAGCGTGCGCCCGTTGTGCAGCAGTCGCTCGGTCGCCGGCCAGTACCGGTCCAGCTCGCGCAGGAGTGCGCTGCCGTCCCGCAGTAGCAGCTGTACGTCGTCCGCGGTGCCCGCCAGCCCGGTACTGAGCTCGCGGAGCACGACGTGGACCTTGCGCGGGTTCACCTGGTCGAGCAGCTTGTTCAGGCTCATCGACAGGGCGCTGAGCGTGGCCGGCAAGTCGTCGGCGCTCGCGGAGACGCGGTCGCCGTCCTTCAGGAACGGTCCGTGAGAGGTCCGCGGCTGGAAGTCGAGGTACTGCTCCCCGACCGGTGACAGGCTGCGGACCTTGACGTTGCTGTCCTTCGGGATCGACACGTCGCCGTCGAGCCGAAGGGTCGCCTCGATCCCGTGCTTGCCGAGCTGGACGGCAGTGACCTTGCCAGCCCGGACACCGCGGTAGGTCACCAGCGACCCCTGGAACAGACCGCCGGTGCGCGGCATGTCGACGGTGATGGTGGGCCGGGACACGAGCAGCGGGGTCTGGAGCACGCTGGCGAAGATGTAGACGACGCACAGCGTCAGCGCGAGGACGATGCCGGCTCCGCTGAGCAGGAACTTGCGGCGCATCACGGCGTACTGCCCTCCACCATGCGGGGGAAGCTCATCCGGCTGAGACCAGGGAGACCCGGGATGCCCGGCAGCCCTGGGTTGCTTGGCGGGCCGCCACCCCCGCCGTTCGGGCCGACCGGCAGCGGGTTCTCGGTCTTGTCCAGCTTCAGGATGGTCTTCAGCGGCAGCCAGTCGCCCGGCACCGTCTGCTCGAGCATCGCGCCCGCCCGGATGGTGTCGGTCAGCCCCGGGACCAGCTGCGACCTCGTGGACAAGACCTGGCCGATGATCGGCGCGAGCTCCTCGAGGATCTGCAGGAGCTGGGCCCGCGTCCGGCCGATCACCCGTGTGGCCGTGCCGGAGAGGGTGTCGACGGCGTCGAGGAGCCGGAGCACGTCGTCGGTGTGCTCGCTCAGCACCCGCGCGATCGGTGCGGCCGCGCGCAGTGCGCGGTGGATGGTGGCTCGCCTGGCGCTGAGGATCTTCGAGGCCGCGACCAGCGAATGCAGCAGCGCGTCGATGTCGTGGCTGCTCTGGCGCGCCGAAGCGAGGAACTGGTTCGTCCGGTCGAGCGTGTTGCGCACCGAGGCCTCACGCCCGCCGAGCGCGTTGTTGAGCTCGCGCGTGATCGTCTGCAGCTGCTCGAGACCTCCGCCGTTGACGAGCAGCGACGCCGCCGACAGGGCGTTCTCGACGGTCGGCGCGGTGGAGGTGTCCTCGAGGTCGAGCACATCGCCGTTGCGAAGTACGGGACCGCTGTTGGAGGGAGTGATCTGCACGAACAGCTCGCCCAGGGGTGTGTCGTAGCGCAGCCGAGCCTGCGAGCCGCGCCGGATCCGGGTCGAGGTCTTGACGTCCATCGTGACCTTGGCCTTGAAGTTCTCGGCGGTCACCGACTGGACCCGACCGACCGGCACTCCGTCGACCTTGACCTGCGCCCCCTGCGCGAGGTTCAGCGCGTCGTTGAAGACCGCGGTGAGCTGGTAGGTGTCGCCGGAGACCGCCTTGCCCGGCAGCGGCAGGTCGCTGTAGTCCGGACCGCAGCCTGCGACGAGCGGTACGACGAGCGTCGCGACCAGGAACCCGATGACGTGCCGGCGGTTCATCGCGACCGCCCGAAGATGCCGTCGATGAGCTGTTGCGCGTTCGGTGGGAACGTGAGCCCGTCACAGACGGTGCCGAGCGCCTTGCAGATCTGGTCGACCTTGTCACTGGCCAGCGGCAGGACGTCGGTGGCGTCGGCGCGCACGCGCAGGTTCCCGTCGGGGGCGGAGGCGAGCGCTACGTTCCAGGTCGCCAGCGGCAGCACCTCGAGGACCTCTTCGAGGTCGCGGCGGGACGCGAGGATGTTGCGCATCACCGCGGTCGTGCCCTCGATGTTGCTCTTGATCCCCGCGCGGTGCTTGCGGGTGAAGGCTGCGACTGCGTCGACTGCCGCGGACAACGTCATCAGGGCGCGCCCGATGTTGTGCCGTTCGGCAGCCAGCATCTCCGAGGCGTCGGCGACGTTCGCCACGAATGCGCGCAGGGTTCCCGCGTTGCGCGCCAGCGCCTTGGTGAGGGTGTCCAGCGACCGCAGCGTGCCGAAGATGTTGCTGCGCTGGCCGTTGACCGCCGACACCGCACGGGCCAGCGACGTGACCGTGTCGTTGAGCTCGGCACCATGTCCGCGCAGGGTCCGGGCAGACACCGACACGAGCTGCCGGAGACTGCTGGTGGTGCGCTTGCTGCGGACCAGCCCGTCGCTGAACCGTTTCACCGACCCGAGCACCTGGTCGAAGTCGACCGGGGTGACCGTGCGAGACACAGGGATCGTCGCGCCGTCGCGCATCACCGGCCCGGCGCGGTACACCGGCGTCAGCTCGACATACCTGTCGGTGGCCACGCTGCGCGCGACGACGGCTGCTCCTGCCGATGCGGGGATGTGGACGTCGGAGTCGGTCATCTCGAGCGTCACCGCGACGTGGTCGCCGGCGGGCTTGATCGCGGTGACCTTGCCGACGGGTACACCGAGCACGCCGACGTCGTTGCCGACGAAGAGGCCCGCGGAGTCACGCATCAGCGCCGTGATGGTCATGGAACCACCAGAGAGCGGACCGCACGCGCTCACGGCCGCGAACATCGCGAGCAGGAGGGTGCCCAGGACGACCTTTCTCATCGGCAGTCCCCCGGCGACCGGTTGCACTCCGCGTCGTCCGACAGGCCCTGCGGGAAGTACAGCTCGATCCAGGGCCCGTTGCCGGTGGCGTCGGCGATGTAGCGGGACCCGACCGCGAGGTTGCGCAGCACCTCGCGGAGATCGGCGTCGTGCGCACGCAGCACCGACTGGACGCGTTGGAGATCCCGCAGCGCCGGTTCGACATCGCCGTTCGTCTGGGCGATCATGCTGCGCACCGACGCCGACAGGTCGGCGACGTCGATGAGCAGCCGGTGGATCGCCGCTCGGCGTTTGGTGAGCTCCTGCACCACCAGGTCGGTCTGCTTCATCAGCCGCATCAGGTCGCCACTGCTGGCGGAGAGCTGGTCGGTCACCCGACGCGACGCCGCCAGCAGCTGGCCGAACTGCACGCTGCGATGGGACACGACGTCCGAGATGCGGTTGATGCCGCGGAGCGCCGGCAACAGCTCCGGACCGCTGGAGCGGAGCGTGTCGGCAACGGTTCCCAGGGCTTGGCCGAGCAGCTTCGAGTTGAGCGCCTGAAGCGCCCCGGTGCCCTGGTCGATGACGTCCTGCAGGTTGTACGGGACGCTCGTCTGCGAGAGCGGGATCGTGTCGTCGTTGAGGTCGCCGGCTCCCCGGGGGTCCACCGCGAGCATGTGGGTGCCGAGCAGCGTCGCGACCTTGACCTGAGCCGTCGTGTCCCGGCCGAGGTGGATGTCACGGTCGAGGGTGAACCCGAGGCGGACGTGGTGCCCTTCGAGCTCGATCGAGCGCACCTTGCCCGAGTCGACTCCGGCTACCTGCACCGACTCACCGACGCGGATGCCGGCCGTGTGCGGCAGCAACGCGTAGTAGCCGCCGGCCCCGAACGACGCTCGGCTGAGGACGACCATCATGACCCCGAGGAGTCCGAGCCCGACGAAAGCAGCGATGCCGACGGTGAATGGGTCGCGCTGCCGCAGCGCCTGCGCCGAGAACTTCATCGGCAGACCTTCGAGTACTTCGGCGGCGTGCTGGCGCTGCCGACCTTGACACCGCCGATCGTCGCGTCGAGCGAGCAGAGGTAGGAGTTCAGCGCGCCCTTGTAGGAGAAGGTCCGGGCCAGGGTTCCCAGCAGCTGGCCGAGAGACGGCAGGGCCTTCCCGTACAGCTGGCTGTGGTCGGCGTACATCGCCGCGACCTCGCGGAACGCCTTGATGTCGCGCACCGTGGGCGTGCGCGCCTGGTGCACCAGCGACGACGTCGTGGTCACCAGCCTGATAACGCCGTCGAGCGCGGTGCCGAACCGGTGCCGGTTCCGGGCGAGGCCGCTCATGAGCTTGCCGAGCTCGCTGACGGCGGTGCGCAGCTCGGTCCCCTGCCCGGCAAGGTCGACCAGGACCGGTGTGAGGTTGGTGGCGACCTGCTGGAACAGCTTGTCGCGGTCGGCGAGGAAGCCGGTGAGGTCCGCGGTCTGACGCAGGAGCTGGTCGACCGACCCGCCCTCGCCCTGCAGCACCTTGATGACGCTCTCGGACAGCTTGTTGACCTCGGTCGGCTTCAGCACGTTAAACAGCGGGCGGAAACCGTTGAGCAGTGCGGTGAGGTCGAAGCCCGGGCTGGTACGCCGTAGCGGCACGACTGCGCCGTCGTGCAGCGGAGCGCCGCGCTTGGGTCCTTGGACCATCGCGAGATAGCGCTGGCCGACGAGGTTCTGATAGCGCATCACCAGCTCGGTCGTGGACAGCAGCGGCTGCGCGCTGCTCAGCACGAAGTCGACCCGGGCATGGCGGCCTTCGACGGCGATCGACTCGACGCGGCCGACGCGGACCCCCGCCACGCGCACGTCGTCACCAGGGCGGAGCCCGCTGACGTCGGTGAAGTCGGCCGAGAAGCTGGTCGTGTCCCCCGAGACCGAGTTGGTCATCGTGTTGTAGAGCATGAGGAGCAGCACGGCGGAGACCACGGCGAACGCCGCGACCTTCACGACGGTCGCCCTCATTCCCATCGCCCTCATCGCCGGCTTCCCCTCAGCGAGCCGGCGACCAGGTTGTTCACGGCCGCCCGGCCGGCGTGATGACAGTTGGCGCCCTCGTCGGCGCCGTACCGGGGGCAGTCAGCCGCCGTGTAGTAGTGGTACTTGGAGTCGATCGCGTGGCCGTCGACCCGTGCCCACTGCCCCTCGCCGACGGTCTGGATCTTGCGACTGATCGTTGCCAGTGCCAGCAACCCGGCGCGCAGTCCCAAGCGGCGGTCGTAGACCGCGTCGGTGACGATTGCCGCCTGGCGGACGACGCGGACGAGGTCGGCGTCGTTGTCGTCGAGGAACCGGTGGGCGTCCTGCACGAGGCTGGTGCCGCCACTGAGCAGCGAGGTCAGCTCGGCACGCTTGTCGACGAGGCGCGCACCGACGTACACGAGGTCGTCGACGGCGCCCAGCAGGTCGGGAGCGGTCCTGCGCAGCACCCCGAGGTTCGTCGCCAGCAACCGTAGGTCCTCGCGCACGGTCGGCATCTGCGGCTGGAGGCGGGTGAGGTAG
>C688J35102_120989061_pt1 | contig 9991 bp, 11 predicted proteins | sample HopSoiMetagenom2_FD_35102 | JGI IMG/M metagenome (IMG submission 35102) | reverse complement strand
AAGTCTACGTCTGATAGCACAGGATTGTCCGGGGACGTTGCGGTGTACCGCATGCGCGTCTCGCCTAGTCCGCGAAAATCAAATGAGACAACGTTATAACCCTGTTGCAACCACCTGCGGATCTCGAGCCAGTCCTTCTCGGTAGCTTTCCCGTTTTCCTGGAACCACAAAACGGATGGACGGTTCTCGGCCGCCGCGACATGGAAATAAATCAGCGGCATCTGCAAGCCTCCGCTGTGCTGGAGCACGTAGCGGTCCACAACAGTGGAGCTGTCTTGCACGCTATTCACGTCCTGCCACACAATCGTTCCTTCGGGGACTTCGATGCCCTGATATGAGTCAATCTTCCACTTCTCGATTTCAGGCCGGCGATTGCCGGAATATTCCTGCGTCAAACTGTGCGCCACCTGGCCTTTGTGCTCTTCATAATATTCCTTGATCACATCCATCAAAGAGCGGGCATCGGCGAAATCGAGCGCCACCTGGCCACTCTTTGTACACCACAGATCTTTGTCCGCGATCTCCTTGGGAGTGACAAATGGGGTGCCAGGAGCAATTCCATTGAAATGGTCGAGAAAGCGAATCGCCTTTTCTTGATTCTCGGCCGAATACTGATGAGCGTGATATCCCTCGGCCATCGCAATGCGATCGCCATGCCCGAGGCGCTGGTATAAATCACGCGCCTCACGAAAAGTCTTACGCGCTCCTTCGATGGGAAAAAAGTCCAGCACCGCGGAAACGACCATCACAGGACGCGGATACATCAACAAGAGCAATCCCGGGTGATCGATTCCCTCCGCCAACATTCCGTAAATGTCTTGCTCAGGATCACTGTCAGGATCCGCGAAGATGCGATTCGAAATTCGCATTGGGAGCGCACTGATGTAGCAAGATGGCGCCGCCACCGTGATCCGCGGCTCGAGTGCTGCAATCAACGCGGCCTGGGTGCCGCCGCCGCTCGTGCCCGTGATAGCGATGCGAGCCGGGTCGACGTCTGCTCTGGTCAGTAGATAATCCACGGCGCGGATCCCGTCCCAAATTTCCCAGCGCGCCAGATTTGCACCCACAAGATACGCAAGGTTTCCCATGATCGCGTGCTCGCCGCAAATCATGTTATATCGGCTTTTTCCCGCCTTCGCGTCCGGGAACTGACTTCGTTCTCCTTGACCGACGGGATCCCATGCAATGACCACGTACCCATGACTGACGAGTCGCTGGCAAAGCGCCTGATAATGAATTTTCCCATTTGGCGAATGCCCCGCTGGTACCAGCACTGCCGGATGTTTACTACTGCCATCCGCCGGAACGTACACGAGCGCGGTGACGTAAACTCCAGGCAAGCTTTGAAAGATTAATTTCTCGATGGAATACCCGTCCATCTGCATGGTCCCTGTGACGCGCGCATGCAAGTCCGTCTTTTCAGTCGGCAATCCTCCTATCAATCGAAGCAGCTTCTGTCGCAGGTCTGCCTGCACTTTAAGAATGTCGCTCTCCGACTGAATGGAGCGCCACAATTTTTGTCTCTCCTCATCTTGCTTCCAAGCTTGATCCATCTGATATCGCAGGAACGGCGTGATCCGAGCCCCTGCCGGTGCGGGCGCGAGGACTTCGAAGGGTTCCTTAGGGGCCGCTTGTTGTGCGGCGGCCGAAGTGCAAAAACTTCCCAGCAACATACCGGCTAGAATCTCGGTAACAACGACAACTCTACGCCGCCGGTTCATCGGGCCTTCACTGTCAACGAGCCCATCGCATACCAGCCATCATCCTGTCTGCCCTCATTGGCAAACTGGATCGCTGGCTTGTCAGTTCGCGTGTCGAGCATCCCAATCAGCACCTGATAATTTCCTGCGGCAAGCTGTTCCGAAATATAAACCGTTCCATCGAACACCGCGTCACCTGGCAACCACTTGCGTACATCCACAGGTATTCGAATTTGAGTGGAACCATGCGAGGATCGCAGCTGCATTGCCAAATTATATTCCGCATAAATCGGAGCCACGCCGGCATTGAGCCACCACATATGCACCGGCATCATCGAGCCAGCCTCAACTGTCTTCGAATATTCCAAGCGTCGCAAAATAAACCGATAGCCCATCTTGCGCTGGAAGTCGCCGAACTTCTGTTTCCAATCCACCGGAATTGGCGCTGACTTGATATTGGCGGTGCTGACGTGCCATCGCAATCCCTGTTCGATGATGTAGTCCACATCGTATCCGCGTTCTTTCCAACCCGGCACCGTGTAGCAAGTCTCGAGGGAAACCGGACTCCGCTGCCATATATCCTGAATTCCTGTGCGAACAATCTGCTGAGGGTATATCTCCAGCATTTCGGCCGGAAAATACACGTCAGTCGAACTGGTACGCATATCGCCCCAGCAGTCGAGTCGCCAACCTGCGCCTTGTTGCGTTCCATAGGCGAGCGCTTCAGGCTCATCGAAGTTCATCAACAGACGTGTGTGCTTGAATGCCTGAAGCCAGATATCGATCAATTCTTTCTGCACCGAGAACGCCGGCATATAAGGACTCCAACCTTCGCCCCAATACCCGACCGACGAAATGTCTACGCTGTCCAGAAAAGGATTCCCGTCATAACGTTTGCCAGCTTCGGCAACCAACTCGCCCCAATATTTCAGGTACAGCGGATCGCTGAAATCTGGCTGCCAGATTTTTCCATCCTTGTCCGAATCTTTGTTGGCGCGTTTCGCTCCGGACGCCCGGAACCATTCGGGCAGCGGATCCTGATTGGAGTACGGCATCAGGCGAATGGCCAGCGTTTGCCCATGCGCCCGCGCTTCCTCAATCGCCAAATCAACAATCTTCCAATTGAATTTACCCTGCTCCGGCTCCAAGACATTCCAATACCAGCGGCAGTAGGAAACGGATGTGTCAGGAAAATCAGGCTTACTCGCGGCCGGTGGCAGTTTCTTCTCGGGTCCGAGTTCAGACCACTTCAAAGGTGGATTTGGTTCCTGCCCATTAAATCTTTGAAACGTCGTAATGCCCATTCCCGGGTTCACGAGTACGTCCTGAATCTCCTTGGGCCGCACCACGACCACGTTTCTCTCTTGAGAAGCGATATCTGTAGCGGCAGCGCACAAGAGCAGGCTCGACGCTAACATGAGCAACAAGCGTCGAGCACAGTGCGATCTATAGAAATCAGGCCAACAGAGCAAAAGATGACGGCTACCAGAAAGCGATGGGTGAAGGTTCGATTGGGCCCGTAAACTCATCGGATTGAACGGCACAAGTTGTGTCCATTTAGCACGGCACATGCTTTATTGTTGGTGGGCCCACCTGGACTCGAACCAGGAACCGGCGGATTATGAGTCCGACGCTCTAACCGATTGAGCTATGGGCCCGCGGTTCTACGTTACTTGCCACAACTCATGTTGTCTAGTTCCCTTCGATATGCCACTGCGGAGACATTTAGCCTCATGGAAAAAGCCGTCGGGCGATCACCAAATCTTATGCAGCGAAATAACTGGGGAAAAAGGAGCCACGGCGCTCAATAATTGAGCTTGGCGGAACTGGTGGGGTCATCGAAGAGGGCAGCTAGCGCATCTCGACTTCTCATCAGAAATTGCTGGAGTCATATTGAGCTTTGGCAGCGTCGTAATCGTTCCATTTTGGGGTAGGCGTCCTGGATTGCGCTCTTGTCCGGCGGAATATATCGCTCGGCGACGGTTGCGGAGGAAGAGATAAAGGCCGTCCTTAATCTGCCAGCAGATGTCAGGACATTCGCATTGATGCCTATTGGCTACCCCGCACGAAGCTTCGGCACGGTGACACGTCGGCCGGTGCGCGACGTCGCTGTTCTGGATCGGTACGGATCGCCCTTTGCGGTGTAGAATCCGCGCTACATAAACTATTCGTATGAATGTACAGCACACGATTGCTTACCATCAGTCATCACGATGATTCGAGAGAATGGAGGCTCCTATGCCGGTCGCACTGCCCGAACCTGACGGCGAGCGGGAAGGCATTCCGCTGTGGCTCTGCCCCAACTGCGATCAGTTCAAGCCGTTGGAAGCTTACGGCTGGAACATGCGCAAGGATATTTGCCCCGGTCAGCAAGTCTGGTTCAAGCAAGGCTGGTGCAATCGCTGCCTCGACGCAAAAATCAAAGGCAGTGAATTGAGCTGACGCTATGTGTCCCAGTGAATTTTCGCGTCATTGCTCCTATTTCGATTCCTAGTGCGCCGATCGTGCTTTGGAGCTTCGCGAACTCTGCATCTGGTCTTGTGCTTTTGCGGTTTCACCTCGTTTACGATCGACGCCGACCAATCCGAAATGCGATCGTGCGGCGAACGAACAGTCTTCTCCACCTCTATGGCCTTTCACGGAATGGGGCAACTCCGGTGCAGCATGCCGATCTGCCTCAACGCGTACAGAGTTTCGGGCATAGCGGCTTGACATAGCTAGGGAGCTGGCAGATCTCATGGTTACTCGGTTCCACAGCGCAGCGATGCGAAAAACCGCTCTGATTGCGCTGCGCCCCTGCAGCGAGATGTTTTGATGCGTGGAACTACCTATTATGGCTTGGGAAAAAGTATACAGGCGTGGACATGTGCCCCCGACCCGGTGCCTTCGTGCAGTACGTGAGCGAAATGTCCGCGTGTTCTGAGGTGATACCGGAGAGTTGTGTAGCCGAATACAGCGTCTTGAGCATTGTGAATGGTGCCCGGGAGTGCGAACTTGACGCAGCGCTGGTGCTGGTGCAATCAGGCACCATTTTTAGCGAATGTTTGCCTAACCTACGTCGCCCTTCTCGCCGAAGTCGAGCCCCACAGTTAGGCATCACATTCAATCGCATAGGAGTGTTGTATGTTTTATGAAGCTGTTCGATTGTCCCTATCTTATTTTGTAGCAGGTGCGAGCCCCGGTTCTTCTGCGTCTTTAAGTCTGACCGTTCCAAGTGTTAGCGCGAAGGGCCTTCGCGCGAGCAGCACTCATTTGGAGTTGCGTGCCCAATCTGTTTGCGTAAGTATCCTGAAACTCGGCTCGGGCATTCAATTGAACTGCCAGGGAGGCGATCTCCCATGAATGTTGCACGATTATCCCTCGCTACCATTCTTCTGTTGTTTTGTGGAATTTCCGCCAAGCCCCAGGAGGATCATTTCTCCGTCTCTTGTGCGGCCAAGAACCAGCAGATCGTAGTTTACGATCAACATCGGAAAAAGACCTATGACGGCGACGATTGGATCGTGGACTGCACTATTAAAATAGGCGGAAATCAAATCTTCGCGGATACGCTGCCGTTGGGCCACCCAGCCCAGTTTTCAGACGCCATGGTAGCCATTCAGGAATTCACAACCAAGAAAGCAAAAGAAATTGTGAAGCAGCGCGAAAATAAAGGAAAAGCTGACGACCAGCAAGCGTCTAGATAGTTGCTGGCCGCCACTCTCGCCTCAAGCAGGCTCATCAAGGCGCTGACCCGATCAGGCCAGCGAGTGCAAATAATCGTAATCGATCTTGATCGCTTCCATGGCTGGCGTGGTCGTGAACGGCGGTTCCTGCTCCACGTAATACAACTCTACCTCCGTCTTCTTTGCGGCAGCGAAAATGGGTTTATAGTCAACAAATCCGCGACCCAATTCCGCGGATTTCGGACGCATCGATTCATCCAGCCCGACAGAAGGGCTCGCAGGGCGCTGGAAGTCCTTGATGTGTAGCAGACGATAACGCGTCGGATATTTTTGCAGATACGCCACAGGATCATGGCCGGCAGCCGCCATCCAGCCGCAATCAAGCTCAAATTTTACGAGCGACGGATCCGTCTCCCGTAAGACCACGTCATAGCCGATCGCGCCGCCGTCCTGCGGCTTGAACTCAAAATTGTGGTTGTGGTATCCGAACTGCAGCCCCGCTTTCTTGGCCTGCTCGCCCATCTGATTGCAACGTGCCGCAATCTTCTTGTAGTCATCCAACTTCAGCGATCGCAATTGCGCAATGAACGCTTGCATGTCGAACTTCCCTGGTTTCGGCGGCTCCGGCAGCGTGACTGACGAAATCACGTACTTCGCTCCAATCTCCTTCGCATACGTTAACGCCTCTTCGATTCCGCCGAGCCCCATGTGTAACGCCTGGCACCCTAGTCCAGCATCTCGCAACGATTTCTTGACCTCGCTAGCCGTCTTCTTGTCCGAAACTCCTGTTTCCACTTCCTTATATCCAATGGCCGCGATCTGCCGCAGCGTGCCGTCGTAGTCTTTATCCAGTTCCGCCCCGACGGTGTAAAGTTCGAGACCGATCGGTTTGCCCAGGGGATTGGCATGGATTTCAGCCGGCTGCGACAATGTCAATGCAGCAGTCGCCAAAGTTCCGGCACCACTAATCAGGAATTCGCGTCGCGAAGATGACATAGGACCTCCCGGTCACTCCCGGCTGGGGTGCCGATTGTATCCGACTTTCTAAATACGCATGTAGTGGAAGTGGGCAGACTATCTGCCGTCAGAGAGATCTTTGCAAACGCGGCGGCCGATCATCGCAAGCCGGACCAGTCGTCAGCAACAAGAATTGAGTCGCTCGGATTGGCCGGATCGTACTTGATACTCGCAGGCTGCCCAGTGACGAGGCGCTCGAACCGAACCTGGCCTTCGAGTCCAGTAATATCCTGCGCTGTGTGATAGGTCACGCCAGAAATGGCGTAGCTATAAGAGACGAGATGCCTTGGGCCATCGTGAGTGATGGGGCGCGCGCGCGATCCAAACGCAACTTTTTTCGGCGGGGGCGGCTCTGGTGCATGCTCCGCAAGTTCGACGACCTGCCCTTCGGCGATGCGCCCAATTTGATTCAAGTGCAGGCGACGTTTGCGCTCAGCGTCTTCGGGATGTTCCGTGGGTCGAAAGAAAGCATAAGCGATCATGGAAATCGCCGCGATCGCAGCGACACCCATCGTTAGGATAAGTTTCCAATCTGAAGCCAGGATCTTCAACGAAGAGACTCCCTCGAAGCGTGCGGATGTTGGAGTTTTAACGCCTTGCACGCACAAAATAGCGACAACTGCCCGCCGCGAGCGGCTCCTGCATTACCGACCAACTCGCCTGATTCCGTATTCTATCGAAAGCTTGGATGAGAAAAGCACTACGCTTGTGGGGGATGCACCGGATTACGCAACACTCCAACGCCGGCGACGCGAACCTCCACCGTATCGCCCGCGATCAGCGGACCAACCCCTGAAGGCGTGCCGGTGGAGATCAGATCTCCCGGATACAGCGTCATCATTCGAGACATCCAGCGCACCAAAAAATCGCATTGGTAAGTCATCAGTGCGGTGCTGCCAGACTGACGCCGCTCCCCATTGACGTACGTTTCCACCAGAACGTCGGAAGGATCAAGGTCGGTTTCGATGTGTGGGCCGACAGGACAAAAAGTATCGAATCCCTTGGCTCGAGTGAACTGGCCATCGGATTTCTGCAGGTCACGCGCGGTGACATCGTTCACGCAGGTATAGCCGAGCACATTTTCGAGAGCGTTGTCTGAGTCGCTCAGGTGCGCACAGCGGCGGCCGATCACCATGGCGATTTCGCCCTCGTGTTCTACTCGCTGCGAATAACGCGGGAGCACAATGGGATCGTCCGGTCCCACGATGGAAGAGGAAGGCTTCATGAAAATCAGCGGTTCCTTCGGCATTTCGTTGCCGAGTTCCGCGGCATGGGCGGCATAGTTGCGACCAACGCACACGATTTTTGCCGGCTCGACAGGTGCGAGCAATCGTACTTCTCGCAACTGGTATCGCCGATTCGTGCGGGACCACGGCAACCAGGGCGCGCCGGAAATCTCAACGACCTCTTCTTGCTCGATGAGCCCGAAAACAGGAGCGGCGATCTGTGCCTTGGACGGGTCCAGAGCAACGAAGCGGCAAAATTTCATACGTGATGGTTATGCTGAATGTGAGATTCGTGACTGGAGTGCGAAACATGCGGACCGCGAAGCCTCCATAGGCAAGTGCCGATCCACGAGATTGTCGCCAGAATCATGAACACGACGGCGCCGAGTGCGAAGACCTGCATGGCGCTGTACCGTTCCGCTAAACGCGAATAATGGACTGTGAGCCCGCGATAAGTGAACGCCAGGATGCTCCAGGCGATTAGGCTGGCGACCAGCAAGTTGCCGGGTGAACGAATAAATCGTAAGACCGGTACAGACGCGATTAAAATTAATCCAATGGCGGCAATCAAGTTTCGTTCCAGAGCAACATTTTCCAACGATGGGATGCGGTTTGCGGCATACAGCCAGGCCGTCAAAGCCAGCGCCAGTGCTGCGCCCGTTAGCGCACCGGTACGAACCCCGGCGTTGTGGAGAACAAGAGCCAGTTCCTGCGACAGTAGTGATGGCGTACGGATCCGCATAACGGCTGGGCTACCAAGTTCCGAGGACCAAGACCACTAAACCCGGGATTACGGCGAATGTTGCACGACGTCGGCGAGAACCGGAGCGCTGGGAACGCTTTCGTTTCCGGTGCGGTCGACGGCGCTGACGCGATACCAGTAACGGTGGTCGGACCGTACAGAAGTATCACGATACGCAGGGGAGAGCAACAAGTCGCTGGCAACCGGCTCGCCGTTTTCGTTTTCCTGCTCACTACGATAGACGCGGTAGCCGGCCAAATCGGCTTCAGGATTGATGGACCAGGACACATCAACTTCCGGCGAGGCGTCCGTTGCGGCCGAGCTGACTGCCGTCACGACATTCTGCGGCGTAGCGGGAGCGAAGGTGTCCACCGGTGCAACCATCAGCGGTTCGGAGGGATCGGACTCCAGGGTATTTCCCTGTACTTTGATGGCGCTGCGCACAACATAAATATAGGTTTTCCCAAACTCGAACTGCGAGTCGAGAAAAGATTCTTCTTCGGATTGCGCGATCCTCGTCAGGGGAGAAATCCATTTGATCCCGGCTAAATCCTTGGTCGTCGGATCGTACAAGCGAGGATCGATCTCGCCACGATAAACGTGTTGTTCCAGAACATCGGAAAGCGCTTCCCCTCCCGAACTTTGCGCAGGAGCGCTCCATTTCAATTCAATGGCCGATTCGGTGACCTTCGCCTGGAGTCCGGAAACACGTTGCGGAACTGGGAACATGGCGACTGATACCGCGTTCGATTCCGTGGAGGCCCGCTTTTTGGAAACGCGCGTGCGAACGCGATATGCGAGTGTGGCGCCTGGATGGAGCCGCGTTTCCTCCGGGGAAACCGGATCGACAATCCGCACGTGATCGTCGTCAGTAACATATTTGCTGACCAGCGATCCTGGAACGGTTTCTACTACACGAAATGATTTCGCATCGGGAGAACCATCCACCTTCAAGTTACCGCGGAGAATCTCGACAGCCGGCGTTTCTGTCAGGCGCTCGCCATGAACAGTCTTGGTCGGCAACGTAAACGTCAATTGCGCTCCGTCCCCTGACTGGCGGACGCTGAGGTCGCTTATCGCTGTTGGTGTAGGTGGCGACGGAGCTGTCGGTTCAGCGGGAGCGCCGCAACCCGTTGGCCCAAAGACGAAAACCGGTAGAGAAATCACGAACAGGGCGCGGACAGAGTGCATCAGGCTTCGCGTGGTGGGAGTCCGCGACGTGCGATTTTCCATTTGTAAGGTTCGGACCTACAGAATATAGCGGCTCAAGTCCTGGTTCTTGACGATGTCCGCGAGCTGTTTGGTCACGTAGGCGGCATCGACCTTGACGTTCTTTTTCTTCAGGTCGGAAGCCTCAAACGAAAGCTCGTCCAATACCTTCTCCAGAATAGTATGGAGACGCCGCGCGCCAATGTTTTCGGTCTGTTCGTTGACGCTGGTCGCGAATTTCGCGATGGTCTCGACGGCGTCTTCGGTGAAGTTGAGCTTGACCCCTTCGGTCTCCAGCAGCGCGATGTATTGCTTGATCAGCGCATTCTTCGGCTCGGTCAGGATACGGACGAAATCCTCTTCTTTCAGAGATTGCAGCTCAACACGAATCGGCAAGCGGCCTTGCAACTCCGGGATCAGATCCGAAGGCTT
>C688J35102_120989063_pt1 | contig 9993 bp, 11 predicted proteins | sample HopSoiMetagenom2_FD_35102 | JGI IMG/M metagenome (IMG submission 35102) | reverse complement strand
CGACGCGGAGGGAGCGCCCGCGGAGGGCGTGGGGGTGGTCGGCGGCGCGACCGGGGCGTACGCCGCGGGTCCCCGGGTGGCCGGCGCGCCCGCGAGCGGCGTCGGGGCCGCCGGCGCGTAGTCGGCCGGGGCCGCGACGGGGTCGGGGGATGGGGTCGCGTCCACCCGCCAGGTCAGCGACTGGCCGAGGAAGGCGGGGAGGACGGCGAAGCGGACGGGGAAGAGCTGGCCGAGCGGGAGCGCCAGCACGCCGAGCACCGCGGCGGCCCACACCAGGTGGCGCGCGGCGGCCGAGGCGCGGCGCAGCAGCAGCGCCATGGCGCCGGCGGCGGCGAGCACCAGCGCGGCCTTCACGGAGAGCTCGGGGAGGGTGCGCAGGGCCGAGTCGATGCCGGCCTGGACGTCGATGAGCAGCATGGTCATCTCCCCTCTTCGCGGGCGGCTTCGACCTGGCCGGCCAGGCGCCGGAGGTCGGCGTCGGTGAGGCGGCGGCGGTTCATCCCCAGCAGCGCGGCGGCGGCCGCCTCGGCGCTCCCGCCGAAGAAGGTGCGCACCAGGTGCCCCAGCGCGGCCGAGCGGGCGCTCTCCTGCGCGACCATGGGCTTGTAGAGGTAGCGCGGGCCGTCCTGCAGGTGCTGCACGTGGCCCTTCTCCTCCAGCACGCGCAGGGTGGCGCGCACGGCGGAGTAGCTGGGGGGATCGGGGATGCGCTCCAGCACGTCGCTTACGGTGGCCTGCCCCAGCGCGAAGAGCACGTCCATGATCTGGCGCTCTCGCCTGCTGAGGTCCGCGGTGAGCTCGGGACCCATCGGGTCTCCTGCGTAGAAGGGAAAAGCCAGGTGCTGCGGGAGGTTCGGCATGCGTGGGCTTCCGGAATGCTGCTGGAAATCCAGCACTGTGCTGGAATTCTAGCAGCAGCCCTGTCTCCCGTCAAGCGTCTTGTTTCAACCGACCTCCGCTCGGCCGAAAAAGCGCGTGTCTCAACGATTTCTGAGAGGCCAACGGCGGTGCTCGCCCGCGGCGCCCTCTCCCTCGGCCTGAGAGCGCAAGCCCTCTCCCGTACCGGGCGAGGGGCGGTGGCCGCGGCGGTGGTTCGGCCTGCGCAGGTCGGAGCGGGGACAGTCGTGGCGTCGGCCGGTTGGAGCGGGCGCAGGGTTGACATCTCCACTGTGTGTTACTAAGATAGATACACACTCGGGAGCTTGCGATGAACAGCCGATTCGCCTTCGCGGTACACATTCTCACGCTGATCGCCCGGGGGGAGGGGGAACCCGTCACCTCGGAGTACATCGCGGGGAGCGTGAACACCAACCCGTCGCTGGTGCGGCGGATTCTCTCGCGGCTCACGCGCGCGGGGCTCACCACCGCGCGGATGGGCACCGGCGGCGGCGCGCTGCTCGCACGCCCGGCGGAGCAGATCACGCTGCGCGACGTGTACCGCGCGGTCAACGACGGTGAGCTGTTCGCGCTGCACCGGGAGCGGCCGAACCCGGCGTGCCCGGTGGGCCGCAACATCCAGGCGATGCTGGAGACGCGCTTCGACGCGGCCACCCGCGCGCTCGAGGCGGAGCTGGACCGCTCCACCATCGCCGATGCGCTCGCCGACGTGGAGGAGCGCGAGCAGGCGCACGCGTAGGACGGCCGGCCTCGGCTGAGTTTCCTGTGGCCATATGTGTATCTAAAGCTGATACAAACACGCCCGGGACGCTGTCCCGACGGCGACACCGACGTGGCGGCTCTGGATGGAGCCGCCCAGGGTCCCAACCAACGCCCACACGCGGGCAGGAGTCTGGACGATGATCGGAGTAACTGGAGCCACCGGCCACCTCGGCCGCCTCGTCATCGAGAATCTGCTGGACCGCGGCGTCGCCCCGGGCGAGATCGCGGCCCTCGTGCGAAACCCGGAGAAGGCGTCGGAGCTCGCCGCCCGCAGCGTGCAGGTGCGCCGGGCCGACTACGAGGTCCCGGAGACCCTCGCGCCCGCCCTGCAGGGGGTGGAGACGCTGCTGCTCGTCTCCGGGAGCGAGGTGGGCAAGCGGCTCCCGCAGCACCGCAACGTGGTGCAGGCGGCGCGCGAGGCGGGTGTGCGGCTGCTGGCGTACACGAGCATCCTCAAGGCGGACACCAGCGGAATGCAGCTCGCCGCCGAGCACCTGGCCACGGAGGAGCTCATTCGCGCGTCGGGGATCCCGTTCGTGCTGCTGCGCAACAGCTGGTACCTCGAGAACTACACCGGGAACCTCGGGCCGGCGCTGGAGCACGGCGCGCTGCTGGGGAGCGCGGAGAATGGGCGGGTGAGCGCGGCGACCCGCGCGGACTACGCCGCCGCGGCGGCCGCGGTGCTCACCGGCGACGGCCACGAGAACCGCACCTACGAGCTCGGCGGCGACGAGGCGTTCACCCTCTCCGGGCTGGCGGAGGTGATCTCGCGCGAGAGCGGCCGGTCAGTCGAGTACCGCGACCTTCCCGAGGACGCGTACGCACAGTTCCTGGTGAGCGTCGGCCTCCCCGAGCCCTACGCGCGGATGCTGGCCGACTCGGACCGCGGCATCGCCAGGGGCGAGCTGTTCACCGACAGCGGCGACCTGCGCCGCCTCCTCGGCCGGCCCACGACTTCGCCGCGCGAGACCGTAGCCGCCGCCTTGGGCGCGTAGCCTCGCCGGGGGCCCTGGCGGAGGTGCGGCGGCAGGCATCTCCACGGGATCGCCAGCAGCCAATGCGACGAAGAACCGAAAAGAAACCTCACGCAGAGCCGCGGAGCTCTGCGTGAGATCCCTTTGTCGGGGCGCCTCAGCTCTGCCGCGTAACGTACTTCCGGACCACCGACCACTTCTCGTCGGCCCCGAGGGTGAGCAGGTAGTACGCCTCTTCCCCGCACAGCCCGCCGCAGTAGACGCGGAGGAAGACCAGCGCCGTACGCCCGTCCGCGGCGAAGCCGACGCGAGAGAGCCTCGCGGTTCCGCCGGATCCGCGGTACCCGGCGTCGTGCAGGTTCATCCAACCCCGTTCGTCGGATTCCTTCGGAACGTTCGGCGCTCCGGCCTGGCTCACGAGCTGGACGGGGATGCGCGCGTGGAACCGGCTCTCGAGCGGCGACTGCTTCGCGTTGGCCTCGCGGAACGACTGGATGACGTCGCCCGGCACCGGGTCTCCGCCGGCGGGCCACCGCATCAGCGCCCGCGCTTCGAACGAGCTCTCGTCCGCGCGCAGGTCGCCCTCGCGGGTGGAGTTGGCGACGACGATGCGGCTGACCCGCGCACCGCCGAGCGCGCTGTCGAGCACCACCGACCACACGGCGTACTCGCGTTCGGCGGGCGCGTCCTGCGCGCGGGCGGGCGCCGCGGCGGCCAGGGCCGGGAAGGCCAGGAGGAGGAGGGCGCTGCGCATACGGCCTCGGGGGGACGAGGTGAACGACTCCGCTTCCGACCCCATTCTGCACGCCGCGGGATCGACCCGCGACGTTTTCGGCCATCGCATGCTCCGGACCACCCGGCTCCCGCGCCCGCGCGCATTTCCGGAAGACGCGCGGAGGACGCAGCCACGTTTCTCCGCGGCTCCGCGGGACCGCGCGGGGCCCGCTGGAATTCGGAAGAACGGAAACCGAGGGGTCTTGCGACGCGAGGCGCCGGGGTGGCATCCTGTGGGGTCCCTCCTCTCCGCATCCGCCGACCGGGAGACTGGCAGCGATGGCGTCCCTCCCCGTAGTGCAGGCACCCCCGCGCGAACGCTTCGGACAGACGCTGCGGCGCGACCGCTGGTGGACGTCGCCGCTCCTCACCGCCATCACGCTGCTGGGCGCCGGCGGCTACGCCACCTGGGCCATCGTGTTCGGCACCCACAACATGGCGCCGCCCTACCTGTCGCCCTTCTACTCGCCCTGCCTGGGCGCCAACTGCCCCGACGAGTTCCGCGTCGCCAGCATCCCCACCTTCGGCCTGTCGCCGGCCATCCTGGTGATGCTGGTGGTGTTCGGCTTCCGCACCACCTGCTACTACTACCGCAAGGCCTACTACCGCTCCCTGTTCATGGACCCGCCCGCCTGCGCCGTGGGCGAGCCCTGGGGGAAGGGGTACCGCGGCGAGACCTTCTTCCCCCTGGTCCTGCAGAACTTCCACCGCTACTTCCTCTACCTGGCACTGATCGTCCTCGCCTTCCTCTGGTACGACACGCTCAAGGCCTTCGACTTCGGCGGGCACCCGGGCGTCGGGGTGGGCTCCGTCATCCTCACCGTGAACGCCGTGCTGCTCAGCGGCTACCTGCTGGGGTGCCACTCCTTCCGCCACCTGATCGGCGGGAGCCAGGACTGCGTGAACTGCACCGCCTTCGGCCGCGCGCGCCACGGGGCGTGGAAGAAGTCGAGCTGGTTCAACGCCTTCCACGGCAACTGGGCGTGGGCCAGCCTGGTGTTCGTCTGCATCGCCGACCTCTACGTGCGCCTCTGCTCGATGGGCGTCCTCCACGACCCGCGGATCATCCTCTGACATGGCGACCCACCTGGAGCACGACCACGACGTGCTGGTGATCGGCGCGGGGGGCGCGGGGCTGCGCGCGGCCATCGAGGCCAGCGCCGCAGGCGCCAGCGTCGGCCTGGTCTGCAAGTCGCTGCTCGGCAAGGCGCACACGGTGATGGCCGAGGGCGGCGTGGCCGCGGCGCTCGCCAACGTGGACGACCGCGACAGCTGGCGCGTGCACTTCGCCGACACCATGCGCGGCGGGCAGTACGTGAACAACTGGCGGATGGCCGAGCTGCACGCCAGGGAAGCGCCGGCGCGGGTGAACGAGCTGGAGGCGTGGGGCGCGCTCTTCGACCGCACGGCCGACGGGCGCATCCTGCAGCGCAACTTCGGGGGGCACCGCTACCCGCGGCTGGCGCACGTGGGCGACCGCACCGGGCTGGAGATGATCCGGGTGCTGCAGGACAGGGGGGTGCACCAGGGGATCGACGTGTACATGGAGACCAACGTCACCACGCTGCTTACGGACGGCGGGCGGGTGGCGGGGGCCTTCGCCTACGACCGCGAGCGCGGGCGCTTCCGCGTCTTCCGCGCGAAGGCGGTCGTCCTCGCGACGGGCGGCATCGGCCGCGCCTTCAAGATCACCAGCAACTCCTGGGAGTACACGGGCGACGGGCACGCGCTGGCCTACCACGCGGGCGCGGACCTCATCGACATGGAGTTCGTGCAGTTCCACCCCACGGGAATGATCTGGCCGCCGAGCGTGCGCGGCATCCTGGTGACGGAGGGGGTGCGCGGCGAGGGCGGGGTCCTCACCAACCGCGAGGGGCGCCGCTTCATGTTCGACGACATCCCCGAGAACTACCGCGCGCAGACGGCCGACAGCGAGGAAGAGGGGTGGCGCTACGTGACGGGCGACAAGGAGGCGCGCCGCCCGCCCGAGCTGCTCACCCGCGACCACGTGGCGCGCTGCATCGTGCGCGAGGTGCGCGAGGGGCGCGGGAGCCCGCACGGCGGCGTGTTCCTGGACATCTCGTGGATCAAGGCGAAGGTGAAGGACAGCGAGACGCACATCAAGAAGAAGCTCCCGTCGATGTACCACCAGTTCAAGCAGCTGGCCGACATCGACATCACCCGGGAGCCGATGGAGATCGGGCCCACCACGCACTACGTGATGGGCGGCGTCCGCGTCGACGGCGACACGCAGATGTCGACGGTCCCCGGCCTCTTCGCCTGCGGCGAGTGCGCGGCGGGGCTGCACGGCGCGAATCGTCTCGGCGGCAATTCGCTCTCCGACCTCCTCGTCTTCGGCAAGCGCGCCGGCGAGCACGCGGCCGCCTTCGCGAAGGGCAACGGCGCGGCCTCGGTCGACGCGGCGCAGGTGGAGTCCGCCACCAGGCGCGCCGTCGCCCCCTTCGAGCGCTCCGGCTCCGGCGAGAACCCCTTCCAGGTGCAGGCCGCGCTGCAGGACACCATGCAGGACCTGGCCGGCATCGTCCGCAACGAGGACGACCTGCAGCGGGCGCTGGTGGCCGTCCAGGCGCTGGCCGCGCGGGGCGAGCAGGCGGGCGTCTCGGGGAACCGCGAGTACAACCCCGGCTGGCACACCGCGCTCGACCTGCCGAACCTGATGACGGTGAGCGAGGCCGTGGTCCGCTCCGCGCTCGACCGCAAGGAGAGCCGCGGCGGCCACTTCCGCGAGGACTACCCGGAGAAGGACCCTGCCGCCGCCACGTTCAACGTGGCCGTGCGCAAGGCCGAGGACGGGTCGATGCAGCTGGAGCGCGTCCCCGTCCGCGAGCTGCCGGAAGAGCTGAAGGCGGTGATCCAGGAGATGGGGTGATGAACAACGGTCTCACGCAGAGACGCAGAGCCGCGGAGAGATCGCGCCCCGTCTCTGCGTCTCTGCGTGGCGCCGGCCGTTTTCTGCTGCCGGCTGCCGCCCCGCTGCTGGCCGGCTGCACGCACGCGGCGGGGACGGCGTCGCTGCGGCCGGTGTGCGCGCCGAACGACGCGGCCGCGGTGATGCTGGAGGTGCCCGCCGGTGCGCGGGAGTACCCGCGCTTCCGCCTGAGGGTGTCGAACCCGATCGGCGAGGTCGCCGGGCGGCGCGTGACGGTGGGCGATCGCGACGGCGCGTACGCGGACTGGTGCGACGGCGACGAGTGCCGGAGGGTCCGCTCGGCCACGCCGACCACCGCCACGTTCGGAGCGCTCCGGCCGGATTCGTCGGTCCAGGTGGAGCTGCGGACCACCACGCCCGGCGGGAAGCCGTTCAGCTGGCGCGGCGTGGCGCCGTGGCACGGAGAGACGCTGGTGTGTGGGTGACCCTGCAGAGGGAGAGTCGATGAGCACCACCGAGAGCGTGAACCCCGGCACCGTGGCGAGCGGCGACTCGTTCGCGGCCACGCAGACGGCGCAGGACGCCAAGGCGGCCAGGCGCACCCGCCGCTTCCGGCTCTGGCGCGGCGACGCGAGCGGCGGCGACTTCCGCGAGTACGAGACGGAGGTGGTGGAGGGGATGGTGGTGCTCGACGCCGTGCACCGCATCCAGGCCGAGAGCGCGCCGGACCTGGCGGTGCGCTGGAACTGCAAGGCGGGGAAGTGCGGCTCCTGCTCGGCCGAGATCAACGGCAAGCCGCGGCTGATGTGCATGACCCGGCTGAACACGCTCCCCGACGACGCGCCGGTCACCGTCACCCCCATGAAGGCCTTCCCCGTGGTGCGCGACCTGGTGACGGACGTGTCGTGGAACTACGAGGTGCACAAGACCATCGCCCCCTTCCAGCCCCGCAAGCCCGACGCGGCCGACGGCACCTGGCGGATGAGCCAGGAGGAGGTCGACCGGCCGCAGGAGTTCCGCAAGTGCATCGAGTGCTTCCTCTGCCAGGACGTGTGCCACGTCCTCCGCACGCACGGGAAGCACGACCGCTTCATGGGGCCCGCCTTCCTGGTGCGCGCCGCCTGCTACGAGATGCACCCGCTCGACACGGCGGAGAGGACGCGCTATCTCAAGGACGAGGGCGGGATCGGGATGTGCAACATCACCCGCTGCTGCACCGACGTCTGCCCCGAGAACATCCGCATCACCGACAACGCGATCATCCCGCTCAAGGAGCGGGTGGTGGACCGGCACTACGACCCCGTGAAGAAGCTCGTCCAACTCGTCTTCGGCAGGAGGAACGGATGATCCGGGTGGTGCACCTGTTCGACGTGAAGCGCGGTGTGGACCAGGCGAGCTTCATCGAGTGGCTCGACGCCAAGCTCGACGTGGCCGCGCGCCAGTTCGGCTGCGACGAGCGCCGCACCTGGAAGCTGCTGGAGGGCTTCACCGGCAGCTACCTGATGCCGCAGCCGGTCCGCGACCGCCCCACCTTCGTGAACGAGGCCTACTGGCGCGACCTGGATGGCCCCAAGAAGTTCCGCGAGTGGCTGCTGAAGACCGTCGAGGGCCGCGAGATCCACGACCGCTGGTTCAGCTCCATCGAGAACCACACCGTCCTCCGCTACATCGAGGGCTGGCACCGCGTCCAGGCGGACGAATAAACGTACTCACTAAGGAGTTTGTTTATGCTCTCTACTCATGGGTACGTAGGCGCATTTTGCCTGCTGATGATCCCACTCTGCCAAACGTACGCGCAGTCAGGTGACACTGTTCCCATTCTCGTGCAGATTGCCGGCCCCGTTTCGAACGACGTAGAGGTCACAAAGTGCGACAGCGTTGCCGCCGCATCCCTGTCGTCTGAGTGTCATTCTGAGATTCCGAACGCACCCCTTCTTTATCAAACACCTGAGGCTAAAATCACGTATTCAACCCACCGTAGCGGGAGCCTCGCGTTTATGCAGTCATTCGAAATTCCAGGGGTGTTGATCGTCGCTAACATCGACTTCTTAAAACTTCAGACAGATCTGCGAAACGCTCTCGAAGCTGCTGGACATGAAATTGCCTTTTCCGGAGCTGCATCGAGCGAACTAATCGTAACAACGGCCCCAGGACCGGCGAGTCAGGGCAAGGTCCACTACCAAGTGCGCCTTGTCGCCCGCTACTGCGATGGGGGCTCCGCGAATGAGGCATGTGGCGCGTACGGCGGAGCGTTTCGGATCTTTGTTCCGACAGACACTCGGAAGAAACCGAGCACCGACATCGATTCGCTCACCGGCGCTCTCGAGCGCATAGAGATGGACCACATTCGGTCAGCCCTGCGCAGAAGGTGAATGGTGATGAGCTATTTTCCGGTGCTGATTCCAATTGTGTGGGCAATAGTCGCAACAGGACTTGGGTTGTTGCTCTTCAGGTCAAGTGAAGCCGTATTCGAGCGCGTCCAAAAGTCCAAGTCTACAAAGACGAAACTTCGGTTGGTCGGCTCAGTGACGATCACTGCCGTAGTCTTCTACGGACTCCAGCGAGCTACACCGCCAGAGTGGCTAAATCGTGTGCCTACTGGTATGCAACTTGTCCAGAGCCAAGATCTTGCCGCGTTACGAACTGCTGCGTACGACGCGGACAATCTTGCACTCGAAGTACAGGCGTGTATCGTGACAGGCTCTGGCGACTGCTCACCTAAACTGGAAGCTATGCGTCAACGATCCCATAGTGCGGCGGAAATCGCGACACGGATAATGGCCTCCGACACAGCCAAGTGAATGCTAACAGAAACGCAGACTCCGCGTCTCCGCGTGAGCCAATCGGTTACGGGGCTTGGGCTTCGCACGGCTTGAGGTTAGATTCCGCGGTCGGCTCCGCCGGATCACCTTCCGCAGCACCCAGAGGTCCCCCATGCGCATCCCCGTCCTGGTCGCCCTCGCCGTTCCGGTCGTGCTGGTCTCCGGCGCCGCCGCCGCGGTCTACTCCGTCGGCCGCCCCGTCTCCGGCCAGGTGCGCACCTACTACATCTCGGCCGACGAGGTCGCGGCCGATGTCGCCCCCGCGGCCGGCGGCTCCACGCGCTACGTGAAGGCACGCTACCGCGAGTACTCCGACGCCACCTTCGCGCACCCGAAGCCGCGCCCGGCGGAGTGGGAGCACCTGGCCTTCCTGGGCCCGCTGATCCGCGCCGACGTGGGCGACACCATCCAGATCGTCTTCCGCAACCGGGTGGGCTTCCCCGTGAACGTGCACCCCGACGCGGTGCTGAGCCGGCCCTCCGAAGGGCGGGCGCGGGCCAGCCTTTCGGTCGTCGAGGGCCCCGCTACGCCGGGGCTGGGGGCGGATGCCGACGACCCGGCGGTGGCGCCCGGCGGGTCGCGCACCTACAACTGGGCCGTCCCGCCGCAGGCAGGGCCGGGGGTGGACGACCATGGCTCCGTGCTCTGGCTCTACCACTCGCACACCGGCCAGGCCACCGACGACGACGCGGGGCTGATCGGCCCGATCATCGTCTACCAGCGCGGCGCCCTGCACTGATGGCGGCGCACCGCGACGGAACGGCCGCGCCGGCGGGGTCGCACGACCCGCCGGCGCGGCTGTTCGTCTACGGCAGCCTGCGCCAGGGGGAGAGGGGGGAGATGGCCGCCCTCCTCCACCGCCACGCCCGCCACC
>C688J35102_120989064_pt1 | contig 9998 bp, 12 predicted proteins | sample HopSoiMetagenom2_FD_35102 | JGI IMG/M metagenome (IMG submission 35102) | reverse complement strand
GCGGTGGATCCTACCAAGGTCCCGAGGACGACCGCGGCTCCGCGGATCAGTTCGCCGCGGGCCCAGCCGACCGCCGTGAGACCCGACAGCAAGGCAATCAGCAGGACGACTCCGAATGTCATCGGAAGCGTGATCAGCGTCCGCCCTGCCACGTCCATGAAGATCCGGTCGCCTGCAGTCGCTTCCTGCCCGCCGTTCGCGAGCGCCTGCGTGAGCGCAAGCGTCTGGTCGCCCATGTGCTGCAGGGTCGCGGGATCGAGCGCCGTCACGTCATCCCCGGGCGAGTGGTAGCGGGTCTCGTTGCCGATCGGTGCCAAGTTCAGCGTCAGCCAGCCGCGCTCCGAGAAGCTGTTCACGTCGGTGTAATTGGGCAGCAGCCGGTAGACGTCGGTTGAAAGCGAGTTCGCAACCGGATGCTTCACGGCGGCGGCGAAGACGGCGATCGGAGCGCCGTTCGGCCGGCTCGTCTCGAACATGTTGACGGGCCCGCGCACCCCCCGCGCCTCGAGGTTGATGAGGCTATCGACGTTGCGGCTCAGCGGGTCGGCGAGAAACGCGCGGGCGCCGACGAGTCCAAGCTCCTCGCCTTCGTTGAAGAGGAGGATGACGGGGCGCTTCAGGGGCTGGTTCCTGAGAATGGACCCGACTTCCAGTAGCGTCGCGACCCCGATGCCGTCGTCCGCGGCGCCTGGACCTACCGGCGTGCTGTCGTAATGCGCGTTGAGCAGGACCGCCTTGCCGGTTGCTGGACCGAGTGTTGCAACCACGTTGCGTACCCGGGCGCAGCTCACTCCGCGCGACTTGTACAGCTCGTTGCAGGCGAACTGATCGCGGGCGACGGGATTGAGGCCCATCTGCTGGAGCAGTGCAATCAGGCGATCGCGCACCTGATCGTCGGCCACAGTGTCGGCCGGGTGGGGGCGCTGACCGCCCAGGATGAACGCGAGCCGCGACTTCGCGCGCTGCGCATCGAATTCGCCGGCTGCCGAATGCACCCGAACGGGCGGCACTGTGATCAGCAACGTCTTGGCCGCCATCAGCGCGATCACGGCCACGCACAGCAGCGCGAGCCAGACACTAGTCTTTCGCATGCTTCCCCCCGCCGCCCCAGTGATATATTCGCGACACAAGCCTATCGCTTTCGATGAGCGCTTGCGATAGGGCGCGGCTCCCAAGATTTGGGATCCCAAAATCTGGAGTGAGTGAAATGGGCTATCGGGTCGCGGTCGTCGGCGCCACCGGCAATGTCGGGCGCGAGATTCTGAACATTCTCGCCGAGCGTCAATTCCCCCTGGACGAAGTGGCGGCGATCGCCTCGTCGCGCTCTACCGGAGACATGATCGAGTTCGGCCAAACCGACGAGATGCTCAAGGTTCGCAACCTCGAACATTTCGACTTCGCCGGCTGGGACATCGCCTTGTTCGCAGCCGGGTCGGAAGTCTCGAAAATCTATGCGCCCAAGGCGGCTAAGGCCGGCTGCACGGTGATCGACAACAGCTCGCTGTACCGAATGGACCCGGACGTTCCGCTGATCGTACCGGAGGTGAATGCAGAGGCACTCGCCGGCTATCGCAAGAGGAACATCATCGCGAACCCGAACTGCTCCACCGCGCAACTGGTCGTGGCCCTGAAGCCGCTCCACGATGCGGCGAAGATCAAGCGCGTTGTCGTCGCGACCTACCAGTCGGTTTCAGGGACCGGCAAAGCCGGAATGGACGAGTTGTTCGAGCAGTCGCGCAACATTTTCGTTGGCGATTCCGCTGAACCGAAGGTCTATCCCAAGCAGATCGCGTTTAACGTCATTCCGCATGCCGGCGATTTCCTCGACGACGGGTCGACCACCGAGGAGTGGAAGATGGTGGTGGAAACCAAGAAGATCCTCGACCCTTCGATCAAGCTTACCGCCACGTGTGTCCGCGTACCGGTCTTCGTCAGCCACTCCGAAGCGGTGAACATCGAGTTCGAGCGCGAGATTTCCGCGGACCAGGCGCGCAAAATCCTCCGCGAAGCGCCCGGAGTGATGGTCGTCGATAAGCGCGAAGCTGGAGGGTATGTGACGCCGGTCGAGGCGGTCGGCGAATATGCGACCTACGTCAGCCGCATCCGGGAGGATTCGACCGTCGAGAACGGCCTTTCGCTGTGGGTGGTCAGTGACAATTTGCGCAAAGGCGCGGCACTGAACGCCGTGCAGATCGCGGAGCTGTTAGGGCGGAAGCATTTGCAGAAGGCGGCGTAGCCGCCGTCAGGGCATATCGCTCCAGTAGCGCAGCAGGTTCTGCTGGACGAGCTGCAGACGGCCGAAATTCTCGGGATCCATCTTCAGGCCTTCGAGCGCGGCGACTTCGTTCAGTTCGTAGAGCATGTTGCGGCGGAACGGGTCCTGGACGCGGCTCTGGATGAAGGTGATCGCGACCAGCCGCTCGCCGCGGGTTACCGGCACGACCTGGTGGAAGGTGTCGGACGGATAGACAATCGCCTCGCCGGGCTTGAGCTTGAAGGTCAGCTGCGCGTCGCCGAGGCGCAGGTGCAGCTCGCCGCCGTCATAATCCTTCGGCGCGTTCAGGAAGATCGTGCAGGAGAGGTCGCTGCGGATCGTCGCTCCGGGGAGCTGGATGAAGGCGGCGTCGGCATGCGCGCCGTATTTCATCCCCGGCTTGTAGCGGGTGATCAAAGGCGGGGCCAAAGCCACGGGGAAGGCGAACTCCATGAATTCGGGCGCGCGCAGCAGCGCTTGTCGGAGCAGGTCCGAGCTCTTCTGATAAGCGCTTGGGTCGTGGAGCTGCTCGTTTTCCTTTGCGAGATTGTGCGGGTTGGTGATCCGGCCGTCGACGAACGGCGTCGAAGCGGCGATGCGCTTGCATTCGGCGATCTCGGCGTCGTTCAGGATCTGCAGAACCCGGTACATCAATCCTCCCCGGCTCGCGTCAGCGCCCGCGCGAGCAGCGGCGACTTTTCGGCTGCGGCGCGGAGCATGGCAAGGGCGCTGTCGATCTCGCGAGCGAATTGCTCCGAGGCTTCGGCGATCAGCTCCTGGCGGACCCCGGCGCTATATTCATATTCGAGCGCTTTCGAATAGCGGCTCGTCAGCGGGCCGGATGCCAGTGCGCGAATGCGATCCGCGTCGGCAGTGAGTCCAAAGAAGGTGGCTACGCGCGCCAGTTCCATTTCCATGCCGCGGAGCATCGCGTCGAAGTCGGCCCAGGCGATCTGCCGGTCCGCCATCGCCTCACCTGCCGTTTCGAGCGCCGTCATCTCGGTGGCCCATGCGGCGGCAGCGTGATCGGCATCGTTCTGTGCGGGCACGTAGACGTCACGCGCGTTTGCCCGCTGCGCTCGCGGGCCGGCGAGCATCCGCAGCTCCTGCAGCGAATTCTCACCGGCGAGGATGCTCGCGATGTAATTGCGCGGGGTCGCATACATGAACAAGGCGCGCTCGCCGGGCGGCACCAGCTCCGGCGCGATTTCGCTCGCGAAACTGGTGGCCTTAATGCAGGCGATCTCCGACTCGGCGAAGGTGCGCGACATCAGCTTCGCCACGGGAGTGATGTAGCGTTGCCGCACTTCGGGCGGGCTCAGGGCGAGGTCGCGCAGAAGCCGTGGCTCGCGCACGGAAAGGACTCCATCGAGTTCGCCGAGTAGCCGCGACAGGAGCGTCGAGCCGACGTGGCCGATGTGGAAGATCCAGCGCGCATCGTGGCGCAGCTCGGTGGCCATGGCGTCCTCGAGCTGCGGCCACGGGATGATCTGCGCGTCGACGGGCGTTTGAAGGAGGCGGTCGTCGAGGAAGCTCGCAGCGCGGTAGGCCTCCCGGTCCATCGCAACGAGCCGCACCATGCCCGCCGCAGGGTCGAGCGCCTGCGCCAGCCACTTGGCGTCCTGGGCCATTTCGTCGGTCGTTGGAGCGCTGGACATACGGCCCATTAGCGGGCGAAGGGGCTCGCGACCAAGGGAGTGAATCATGGCCGACGCAATGAGCGGTGGATGCGCCTGCGGGCGGGTGCGCTACACCGCGCAGATCCATGACGACGACGCTTATCTCTGCCACTGCCGCATGTGTCAGCGTTCGACCGGCTCGGTCTCGATCGCATTTAAGAGCGTGAAGCAAGCGGACGTGAAGTGGGAGCACGAGCCCGACTGGTACGACAGCTCGCCGATCGCCCAGCGTCCCTATTGCCGCGAGTGCGGGACATCGTTCGGCTTCCGGTTCCGGGAGGGCAGCGACAAGATGGACCTAACGGTCGCCAGCTTCGACGATCCCTCCCGCTTCAAGCCGAAGCATCATTTCGGCGCCGAGAGTATGCACCGTGCGTGGCTCAATACCGAAGGGCTGCCGGAAATGCGCACCGAAGATTATCCCGTGCTGGTCGAGAAGTGGGTCGCGGCGACGGGGGAATTCCCCGGGTGAACGACGTCGCCACGCAGTTCTGGACCGCGTCCGATGGGGTCGAGCTCGCCTTTCATGAGGCGGGGAGGGGCCGCCCGGTGGTCCTGCTCCACGGACTGTTTTCCGACGCCAACATCAACTGGATCAGGTTCGGGCACGCGGCGCGGATCGCCAGCGAAGGACTTCGCGTGATCATGCCGGACCTTCGTGCGCACGGACTCAGCGGCAAGCCGCACGAGCCCGAACATTATCCCAAGGGTATTCTCGCCCGCGACCTGCGCGAACTGGTCGGTCATCTGAGTCTGACGGAGTTCGACCTCGGCGGATTTTCGCTGGGCGCACGGACGACCGTTGAGGGCGTGGGCGAGGGGCTGCGTCCGCGGCGCGCGATCCTCGGCGGCGCCGGTGTCGAGGGGCTGCGCAACTGGAAGCGGCGCAAGACCTTCTTTCTCGAGGCGATCGAACTGTTCGACCATGTGCAGCGCGGCGATCCGCACTGGCTGTCGATCCAGTTCATGAAGAGCCAGAAGATCGACCGCGTCGCGGCTGCGCTGCTCCTCGAAAGCTTCGAGGATACCTTCATGGACTGGCTCCAGGCTTTGACCATGCCGACGCTGGTGGTTTGCGGGAGCGAGGACGAGGACAACGGCTCCGCGGAAGAGCTTGCTATGGCGCTGCCGAATGCGGTGTTCCGGGAAGTGCCGGGGACGCACATGAGCTCGGTCACCAAGCCCGAGTTCGGCGAAGCCATCGCTGAGTTTCTGGCGCAATAAAAAGGGGCGCCCGAAGGCGCCCCTCGGAGTTGGTGACGATGCTGTTCAGGTCGTCGGCGCGCTTTGGGCGCGGCCGCGGCCGCTTGCGGAACTCGTCGTTCCGGCGCCGCCGCTGCTTGCGCCAAGGCCGGAGTTGCCGCCGCCCGTCTGGCTCATTCCGCTGCGACCGCTGCTACGGCCACTGCGGCTGCCTCCGGTGGAGCGACTCGAGCTGGTCAGACCAGCGGTGTCGTCTCCTGTGTCGAACATGCCGTCGCTCGAACCCATGTTCTCGGTCCATTCGCCGATCTGGTCGCTGAGATTGCTCAGCTGGTTGCTGATCGATGCGCGCCGCGACCACAGGAACAGGCCGGCCGCGGCTGCTCCAGCTGCTGCCGCGGCCGCCGCGATCGGGCGCTCGCGGACCATGTCCGTGACGCCCCAGTCGCTGCTGCTGCGGCTTCGATTGCTGCGATTACGCTCACTGCTCTTTGGCATGCTTCTCTCTCCTTGGAATGATTACGCTCTCAAACCGATTAAACGATTGAAAGCGTTTGCCGTTTCGCCCCCGGAGGGGCTCATCGGCGAGGAGAGGCGGGCCAGCGCTCGATCGTCAGGCAGTAGCGAGCTGGTCCAGCATATATTCGGCGCTCGACGCGCGATATTCGCCCGGAGCCTCGACATTGAGCTGCTCGACGACGCCGTCGTCGACGATCATCGAGTAACGCTGCGAGCGCTTGCCGAGACCGAACTTGCTGCCGTCCATCTCGAGCCCGATCGCTTCGGCAAACGCGCCGTTGCCGTCGGCGAGCATGGTGATGTCGGAGGAGCCGTCGCGCTCGTTCCAGGCCTGCATGACGAACGGATCGTTGACCGAAATGCCGGCGATCTCGTCGATGCCCTTGCCTTTGAGCTCGCTCGCCTTCTCGACGAAGGAGGGCAGGTGCCGCGCCGAGCAGGTCGGAGTGAACGCACCCGGGACGGCGAACAGCGCCACGCGCTTGCCGCGGAAAAATTCGCCGGTGGTGGTCGGCTGCGGACCGTCGGCGCTGGCGATGGTGAGCGGAACGTCGGGCAGGCGGTCGCCATTTTGGATAGCCATGAGTATTCTCCTTTGCGTCGGTTGAAGCGGCAGATAGGCTCGGCGGAAGACCGTCTCAAGGCTTGCCCGTCGCGCCCCTGCGGCTCATTGTCGGCAAGTGGTTGATGAACCGACGTTCTTGTCCGGCAAGCTGTTGCTGGCGATGCCCGGAATGGCCGACCCGCGGTTCGAGCGCGCGGTCATCGCAATGTGCGTCCACGATGAGAACGGTGCGATCGGCATCGGCGTCGGCCACAAGCGCGCGGGCATCGGCTTTCGCGCATTGCTGCGCCAGCTCGAGATCGATCCCGGACAGGCGCCCGACGTCGCCGTTCATCACGGCGGACCCGTTGAACCGGGGCGCGGCTTCGTGCTCCATTCGACCGATTGGGGCGGTCAGGACACGCTCCAGGTCAATGGCCCCAACGGCGCGATTTTCGCGATGACCGGCACGATCGACGTGCTGCGCGTGATCGCCGAAGGTCACGGACCGTCGCGATGGATTGCGGCGCTCGGCTATGCCGGCTGGGGCGAGGGCCAGCTCGACGAGGAAATGACGCGTCACGGCTGGTTCACCGCGCAGGGCAGCGCGAAGATCCTGTTCGACACCCCGACCGACGAACGCTGGGCCGCGGCGTTCCAGACCGAGGGCATCGACCCGCGGCTGCTGGCGAGCGAGACCGGAGTGGCGTAGCCGCTTTGACGGCGGAAGTTTGCTAAGTTTGCTGCCCATCGCGCGCGGGCGCTCGCTGTCCGACTGTGGAAGAATCTTCGAGCGAGGCCCTGCTTCCGCTCGTCTGCTCCAGCTTGAAAAGTCCCAAAGGTCGCAAGCCTACGCGTGCGAGCAGGCGAGGGGGGTGGGGTGTGTCAACTTTGTCAATTTCGAGACCGCGAACGGACGAATCCGACACCTTTCCGACAGGTGTGCGTGGCCGGCGGTCGTCGGATGTGTCGGAATCGTGCAGCCCCGACCCGGCGGACGAAATTGCGTGAACATAAGAGGGCATGCGTCCTTCGGCTTGAGAGGACCGACCAGCTATCTCAGATCGGGGGCTGTAGGACAGGGTTTTCTAATGTCTGCTTTGGGTGGGAAGCCGACACTAGGATTCCGCTTATGACCAATGGATGTTGTCGGCTCGCTTTTGGTTCTTGCTTGCTGATCGCGCACTCGACCGCGCCTTCGCGTCGGAGGTTCGTGCACCGGCAAAGGCCAGCAGCTCGGACACCCAAGGCCCCACGGTTAGCGCGTCAACCCAGAGGAGCTGCGGGTCTACGGTGCTAATCGTCATGTCGAGAACGAGCTGCCGATCTACAAGAACCTTGAAGGTGCCGACGTCTCCTTCGATCTCCTCCGGGAGAGTGGAGGGCTGCCACAGAGCTTCGATTCGCCAATGATGGCCTTCGAAGCCCCAAGACGCCCAAGGAGTCGTGACATCGTCGACACCTTCGATGTCGGTCACTCCCTTTGGGGCCGTCCATTTCTTACCGCGCACGCGTGATTTTCCGGCCCAAAGCTGCGCCATTTTTAACAGCTCAGGGACGGCGGCGTTAAGGCGCGCTTCGGTCACCCACAGAGCCGCTTTGACGGCCTTCGCGAGCGCCAGCTTATTGCGTTCCACCTCTGCAACACTGGCTCGGTCTCGCGCACTGTCCAGCTGCGTGCCAACGTCCTTTGCGCGCTCAGCTTCGCTCTCCTGGGCAGACAGGGGTTTCGGGCGATCCGGGGCCGATCGAAACCACCCCATGATGAGCCAAGTGAGAATGGCAGTAGCTGCTACGAGTAACACTGACTGGGTCATGGCAGGGGACCTCCCCGCTGCGGAGCATGGCACGACCTTCGTAAAGAAGCCACGGTGGAAGCGTCCAACCGAGGAGGACAACGTGAACGTGGGGGTTCCGTAGCTCTAACGTTCGCTTTGGGTCGAAAGCAGACACTCCGCTGATGGCAGGAATGGAAAGCTGCCATGGCAAAGTGTGCGGCTTAAATCATTCTTCCATTGTGTGTAGGGGCGGGAGCCGCAGTGCCCTTCACACCTCTCCATTTAGGCCCCGGCGCTCTCTTCAAGGCAGCGGGCGGCGAGCAGTTTAGCTTCATGATATTCGGCGGATCGCAGGTCCTCATGGACGTTGAGCCGCTCGTCCACATGATCAGAGGCGATGCAGTGCTGCATGGGATTAGCCACACCGTTGCCGGTGCGTTCATAATAGCGATTGTTTCTGCTGTAGCTGGCAGGCCAGTTTGCGGTGCCCTGCTCGCTCGCTCAGGAATCATGGACCGCGCGATTAGCTGGCCTGTGGCATGGGCTAGCGCATTCGTCGGCACCTTTTCGCACATCGTATTAGACGCGATCATGCATCGCGACATGAACCCTCTCTGGCCCTTTGCGCATGGCAACCCCTTGCTTGGGATTATCTCCGTCACCGTGCTGCATGTCCTCTGCGTGGCTTGTGGCGCGGTTGGCGGCCTTGTTGTCGGACTTCGGCTTTCGCGAAGGGCCTAGACCTCTAATGGCACCTTTGGGTCGAAAGCAGACATTCGGCTAATGTCGCATTTGGGTGGAAAGCGGACATTAGCGTAACGCGTAATTCCTCGTGAGCTGGTCGTTGTGCTGGATCAGCGAGTTAGAACTTACGAGAGCAAGCTGGCCACAAACGGCGAAGGCGAGCAACGCGACGGCAAAGCGGCTTGTGAGGGCTCGCATCACCTGGAGGTCTCCGCTTTCGTTCTTCGCATGGCGGAACAGCAGGAGCACTCCCGGCGCAAAAATCAGCCAGTTCGTTACGATGAACGGCCAAAGCGGCGTGCCTGGTGAGGAGACGGAAACGAGTAGCATAAGCACCGACGCCAGAAGCGACGCCACCGCCCATCTATTTGCGTAAGTAACCCCCTTCTGTTTCATCACGCGCTCGCTGCGACGGTTCGAAGCTTCCATCGCTTTGAAGGTAGCGGCACTTCTACTGTCTGCAATGGGTCGAAAAAGGACATTGCCGTGGGCCTAAGGCTCTTCCCCGTAAGTCAGCGCCTGACTGTGAATCGCCTCGGCGCGGGGGGTATCCATCGGGATGCACGCTGACCGCGTTGCGGGAAGCACGTTCGGGATGTTCCGAAGCCGCAGCCGGGTCTCGGTCGGCTCCATCTGCATCATCCACCGCTTGATGCGCCAATTGGAATAGCGCGCGTCCTGAAGTGTGGCGTTCAGATCGAAAATCATTTGCGGGGTCAGGCTGGTCATATGCTCGATTGTCCGCAGCCCGGCCCAATCCGCCTGTTCCGTCGTCATCACGCCGTTGATGTTGCCCATCCAGCTGTAGAGCGCGCCGTAATCAGCAAGTTCGTCGGGAGGCAGCAAGGCAGCACGACCGCCTTGCGAAATAGCTTCCCATCGAATCGTTTGCATCGACCAATATTGCGGCCTTCCGACCCAACCGGGCGTCGCAATCACGGAATTCTTCGCGGCTTTGTCGAGCAGCGCCTGTATCTCCTCCATACGATTTTCAACGCAGTGCTTCTGGGCAGCGCGCGATGCGAGGCGCGCCATGTTAACCTCAAGCTCGCCGCGGACGGCCCGACGCGCATCGACTGCGGCCGCTCTTTGCTGGACGTTTTCCGCGAGCTGCTGAGCCCCAAGCGCGATGAGGACGCCCAATACGATGATGCCAACTTCGCCGGCGAACTGGCGCCAGCCGTGCAGCGGCTTGGGTAAATGGACGTGCATGGAAGCGCCCTCAGAAGTTACGCGAGCGTAACAGAGGCGCTAATGTCCGCAATGGGTGGAAAGCG
>C688J35102_120989065_pt1 | contig 10002 bp, 13 predicted proteins | sample HopSoiMetagenom2_FD_35102 | JGI IMG/M metagenome (IMG submission 35102) | reverse complement strand
CCGTGCTTCCAGAACTTCGTGAAGACCCGTTTGCGGATCTCCGGACGGATCCCCTCGCCCTCGTCCTCGACCACGACCTCGACGTACGACGCTCCGTTGCGCGAGGTCGGTGTCGCCAGCACCTGCACACGCCCGGAGCCGTGGCGTACGGCGTTCTCGACGAGGTTCGTCACCACCTGGGCGAACCGGTCGGGGTCGGCCTGGATCCGGGGCAGGTCCTCGAACGAGTCGAACGTGATCTCCCGGCCGGTCCCGGCCCGGACCGACGAGATGACGCGGTGCACCGAGTCCTCGACGTCGACCGGCTGGGGGTTGAGCGAGAGCCGCCCGGTGTCGATGCGCGCGACCTCCAGCAGCTCGGCGATCAGCCGGGTGAGGCGGTCGGCGTCGGTGTGCACCGACTGCATGATCAGCCGCTTCTGGTCGTCGCTGAACCGGTCCCAGCGGGCGAGCAGCGTGCCGGTGAACCCCTTCACCCCCGTGAGCGGCGAACGCAGCTCGTGGGCGACCGAGGCGACCAGGTCGGAGCGTTCGCGGTCGAGCACCGTACGTGCACGGGCTGAGCGGAGCACGAGGGTGACTCGTTCCACGGGCTCGGAGGGGGCAGGCCGGGAGATCCGCGTCGTGACGAGCACCTCGGTACCGTCGTCGAGGCGCCAGGCCTGCTCGGCCTGCATCGTGCGGATGCGCAGCCCCGTGTAGGGAGCGGTCACCGTGAACCAGTCGCGGCCCTCGAGGTCCTGCAGACTCACCACGTCGGCCAGCGGCTTTCCCACCACCCGGCCGTTGCCGAGCATCCTGCAGGCCACATCGTTGGCGTGCGTGACGATGCCTTCGGCGTCGGCGATCACGACGCCGTCGGGCATGGAGTCCAGCACCGCGGCGACCGAGTCCGCGTCACCTCCCATGGCGGCAGGCTACTCAGCCCTTGGCATACTTCCGCGGACGTCGGAGGAGGGAAATGTCCAGGGAGACGGTCAAGCGCGTCGCGGTCGGCGTGGCAGGCGGCGTCGCCGTCGGTGCGCTGCTCGGCTCCGTCGCGCGACTGATGATGCGGCTCGCGAACGTGGCGGCCGGTCGGGAGACCGACTTCACGCTCGGCGGCACGCTGGGCATTGTGGTGCTGTTCGTCGTCGCCGCCGTGCCCGGCGCGGTCTTCGCGGCTCTCTGGCGCGGGCGCGGCCGTTGGGGCGTTGCACTCGCGATGGCGCTCCTGCTCTGTGTGCCCGCGGTTGCGATTGCTCGTTCGGACCTCGACAGCTTCCTGATCCTCTCGACGGCCGAGTGGTGGCGCGTTGCCGCCGCGACCGCGGGGGTGTTCCTCGCGATCCTGGCGCTGCCGCTGCTCACCCTGAAGCTGGTCCCGCGCCGCCCCGACGCTGAGCTCGGGCGCTGGCATAGAGACAGACCGCGGCAGCCGTCGCGAGGTTGAGGCTCTCCGCGCGGCCGTGGATCGGGATGCGCACCCGTTGATCGGCCGCGGCAGCCAGCTCCGCGGGCAGCCCGTGCGCCTCGTTGCCGAACAACCACGCAGTACGCCGCTGCAGCAGGCCGGTGTCGGTCGCCTCGTCGAGGTCGACCTCACCACGCGCGTCGGCCGCGAGCACCGTCATGCCTTGCTTCTTCAGCCGGTCGACCGTCCCGGTGACATCGGGAGCAACCACGGGAGGAAGGTGGAAGAGCGACCCCGCACTGGCCCGGACCGCCTTGGCGTTGAACGGATCGACGCTGTCTCCGGCCAGCACCACGCAGTCGGCGCCGGCCGCGTCGGCACACCGGATCACGGTGCCGGCGTTGCCGGGGTCACGGACCTCCACACACACAGCCACGAGCGCGGGTTTGTTCGCGAGCAGCTCGTCGAGGTCCTCGACCACGATGCGGCAGACGGCGACCACACCCTGCGAGTGCACGGTCGCGGTCAGCGCGTCCAGCGCCCGGTCGTCGACCTCGTGCCAGGTGACGCCGGCGCGTTCGGCCGAGAGGCGAAGGTCGTCATGCTCGCCCGGACGGGCGAACACCTCACGTGCCCGGTCCCCCGAGGCGAGCGCCTCACGAACCGTCTGGGGACCCTCGGCGAGGAACAGACCCAGCTCGGTGCGCGTCGTACGTCGCAGCAGCTTGCGGGCCGCACGGACCCGGCCGCTGCGTAGCGTGAGGACCTCGCTCAGGAAGCCGCCTGGACCGGCGCGTTGACGTCCTCCGGCAGGCTCGCCTTGGCCACCTCGACGAGCGCGGCGAACGCCGGCGCGTCGTTGACCGCGAGGTCCGCGAGGATCTTGCGATCGACCTCGACGCCGGCGGCCTTGAGGCCCTGGATGAACCGGTTGTAGGTCATGCCCTGCTGGCGGGCCGCCGCGTTGATCCGCTGGATCCACAGCTTGCGGAAGTCACCCTTGCGGGCGCGACGGTCGCGGTAGCTGTAGACCAGGGAGTGGGTGACCTGCTCCTTGGCCTTGCGGTATAGCCGCGAGCGCTGGCCGCGGTATCCGGCAGCCCGCTCGAGGGTTACCCGGCGCTTCTTGTGGGCGTTGACCGCCCGCTTGACGCGTGCCACGTGTCTCTCCTGAAAGCTGGGTCAGCGGCCGAGCAGCCGGCGGACGGTCTTGGTGTCGCTCTTGGCGACCTCGGTGGTCCCGGACATCCGGCGCGTCATCTTCGAGGGCTTCCTCTCGAGGTTGTGGCGCAGGCCGGTCTTCTGGCGGCGCAGCTTGCCGGAGCCGGTCACCCGGAACCGCTTGCTCGCACCGGAGTGCGTCTTGTTCTTCGGCATCCCTGTGTCGTCCTTCTGCTCGTGCTGGTGGTGGTGCGTGGTGCTGCTTGTGGTCAGACCTCGTCGAGGTTCTCCGAGCGGCGCCGGGGCCGCTCGGGCTTCGGCGAGGCAGCCGCGGCGGCGGCGCGCTCCTTGTGCTCGGCGCGTTCGGCCTGATGCTCCGCCTCGCGGGCGGCCATCTGCTCGGCCTTCGCCGCCTTCGCCTCGGCCTTGGCCTCCGCCTTCTTCTTGTGCGGACCGATGACCATCGTCATGTTGCGACCGTCCTGCTTCGGCGCCGTCTCGACGAAGCCGAGATCCATGACGTCCTCGGCCAGTCGCTCCAGCAGCCGGAGCCCCAGCTCGGGGCGGTGCTGCTCGCGTCCGCGGAACATGATCGTGATCTTCACCTTGTCGCCCTGCGTGAGGAACCGGACGACATGGCCCTTCTTGGTCTCGTAGTCGTGCTGGTCGATCTTCGGCCGGAGCTTCATCTCTTTGATGACGACGTTGGTCTGGTTCCGGCGGGCCTCACGGGCCTTCTGGGCGTTCTCGTACTTGAACTTCCCGTAGTCCATGAGCTTGCACACCGGCGGCCGGGCCATCGGGGCGACCTCGACGAGGTCGAGATCGGCTTCCTGAGCGAGCCGGAGGGCGTCCTCGATGCGGACGATGCCCACGGTCTCGCCGTTGGGCCCGACGAGGCGCACTTCTGGCACCCTGATCCGGTCGTTGATTCTCAGCTCTGTGCTGATGGGTCCTCCTGCGTTTTGTCCGGTGGTGTCACCCTCGGCTCATCGGCCGAAAAATGGAACGGCCTCCGCGTCGACGACAGCGGAGACCAGCCCAGCGCTTCGCGGCGAACGGGTGAATGTCCCGCCTCACTGCCGGTGCTGCGCTGGCCGAGTGCGGCCTCGGCCACACTCGCTGACCAGACCCGACGACCTGCGCGGTCGGTGCGGGTGGGAGCCGGAGCCCCGCTTGTCGAACCGGTCGGCGTGGAGCGTGTCCGCGCTCGACTGGTCGGTCGGGGTCAAGGGTACCAAGCGAGCGGTCACCGGCGCACATTCAGAGATCGGGACGCACCCACGCCGGCCGGCCGTCCACCTCCGCCAACGTGAAGCCGTCGGCGAGCGCCTGCAGGTCGTCGGTCTCCACGACCAGCGTGACCGGCCCGTCGACGTCGATCAGCAGCGCCTCCGCGCCGCCCTGGAGGGCCGCACGCGCGGCGTCGGGTACGCCGACGGGCACGGGCCGGGCTCGCGGGTCCCACCGCCGCAGCGGGTCCAGACCGGTGAAAGCCAGCAGCGCCTGCCGGCCGTCGCGCCCGGTCATCAGCACGGTGGCCATGTCCGAGGACTTGTATGGGCCAGGCCGTCCTCGTCGAGCTCGACCTCGCCCAGCGTCGCCACGACCGGCACCAGCAGCCGGGTCCGCTGCAGGACCGCCAGCGTCTGCAGGTGCCGTCGATCGGGCTCCTCGTCGTACGCCGCAAGGGCTCGGGCGACCTCGTCCGGGACGGCGCCGTCGTCCCCGGCGAATCCGGGATCGGGAAGTCCGCGCACTCCGAGATGGTCGCAGGACTCGTTCGGCGTCCCTTGCCGGGGAGCGACCTAGGATCGAGGCATGGGCACCGTCGACGCCGCCACCTGGCAAGCTCTCGGACTTGTCCTCACCCTGCTCGGCCTCGTCGCGTCGGTCGTGATCTGGGCCCGCCGCGGTCCGGCATCGGGCCTGCGCGGCGTGGCCTGGAGCCTGCTGCCGCTCGCGGCCGGCCTCACCGGCGTGCTCCGGCTGGGCTGGGAGGTGACCGACGCGGTCGTCAGCTGGGCGACCCGCCTGGTCTTCAGCCCGGTCGTGTGGCTGGGCATCGTGGTCGCGGGTGCGTCGGCCGCCTGCTTCTTCGTCAGCAGTCTGCTGCGCCGGAGAACCAAGCCCGCCAAGAAGTCCCTTCCGTCGGGAAAGAAGGCGGCGCTGCCGCAGAAGCAGACTGACCCCGAGCTCGCCGAGATCGAGGACCTCCTCCGCAAGCACGGCATCAGCTGAGCAGCGTCAGCCTTCCTGGGGCTCGGTCCCCGCATGCGCCTCGACGAGGTCGCGGAGCTGACGCGCCTGGCGCCGCGCGCGCGCTCCGTCCGATCCCTGGATGCCCATCGCCGAGCACGTCGTCCCGTCGCTGAGGTCGAGCACCGCCCACGGGTTGCCCGGACGCAGCGTCACCTCGACGACCTGGCCCCACTCGAGCCGGTGCGTGCGGTAGCCGTTGACCACCGTGAGGCCCTCGTCATCGGCGTCGACGCGGCAGCGGACCATCGCGTGGCCGACGACCAGCGCGGCAGCGAGCATGAGGAAGACCGTGAGCCGCTGCAGCGGGCTGAACGCATCGCGGGTGTGCGACGGCAGCGTGAACCACACCGCGGCCATCGTCACGAGCAGCATGACGGTCAGACCGATCGCAGCGAACAGCACACCGACCGGACGGAAGCGCAGCGGCAGGTCCGGGAGCTCGCTGGGCGAGGGGTCAGAGCCGGCAGGCATGGATGTCGGTGGTGAGGATCCCCCGCGCCCCGATCTCGTAGAGCTGGTCCATCACCTGTTGGGCCCGGTCGCGCGGCACCATCGACCGGACTGCCACCCAGCCCTCACGGTGCAGCGGCGAGACCGTCGGGCTCTCGATCCCGGGAGTCAGGGCGACCGCCTGTCCCACGCTGGCCTCGGGGATGTCGTAGTCCATCATCACGTAGGCGCGGGCGACGAGGACTCCTTGCAGTCGCCGCACGAACGTCTCCATGCCGGGGTGAGCGGTCGAGCCGGCGCGGCTGACGAGCACCGCCTCCGACTCCATGATCACGTCGCCGACGATCTCCAGCCCGGCCTGGCGCAACGTGCTTCCGGTCTCGACAACGTCGGCGATCACGTCGGCCACGCCGAGCTGGACGCTCGTCTCGACGGCGCCGTCGAGACGAATCACGGTCGCCTCGATGCCCTCGGCTTCGAGATAGCGCTGCACCACACCGTCGTACGACGTCGCAACGCGCCGGCCGGCCAGGTCGGCCGCGGTCTCGACAGTTCCGACCGGAGCGGCGAAGCGGAACGTCGAGCGGCCGAAGCCGAGCTGGAGCACCTCCTCGGCCTTCGCGCCGGAGTCCAGCAGCAGGTCGCGCCCTGTGATGCCGACGTCGAGCGTGCCCTCACCGACGTAGAGCGCGATGTCTCGCGGGCGCAGGTAGAAGAAGTCGACGTTGTTGGCCGGGTCGGTCAGCGCAAGCTGCTTGATGTCGCCGCGCTGGGCGTAGCCGGCCTCGCGCAACATCTCGGAGGCGGACTGGCTCAGCGAACCCTTGTTGGGTACGGCGATGCGCAGCGGCGCGGTCGACCGCGGGTCGGTGGTCATCTCGGTGCTCCGTCGGCGTTCACAGGTGCGCGTAGACGTCGTCGAGTGTCACGCCGCTGGCGAGCATCAGGACCTGGGCGTGGTACAGCAGCTGGCTGATCTCCTCGGCGGCGCGCGCGGGGGTCTCGTGCTCGGCAGCCATCCAGGACTCGGCCGCTTCCTCGACGAGCTTCTTGCCGATCGCGTGCACGCCGGCATCGAGCGCATGCACCGTGCCGGAGTCGTCCGGCCGGGTGCGCGCCTTGTCGCTGAGCTCGCTCCAGAGCTCGTCGAAGGTCTTCATCTCGACATCAAGCCTAGGGGCAGCCCTCTGCGGCGCTGCCGTTTGTCTCGCGCTGCCGTCAGCTCAACCACCCGACCGGATCCGGCGCAGCTCGGTCGCGGTCACCAGCGCGGCGGCGGTCGCCTCGTAGCCCTTGTCCTCGCCGGAGCCGGGAAGGCCGGCGCGGTCGAGCGCCTGCTCCTCCGTGTCACAGGTGAGCACACCGAAGCCGACGGCGACCTCGTGTTCGAGCGCCACCCGGCTGAGGCCGTCGGTGGCCGCGGAGCAGACGTAGTCGAAGTGCGGGGTGCCGCCACGGATGACGACGCCGAGCGCCACGACCGCATCGCACCCGCGGATCGCGAGAGCCGCGGCAACGACCGGCAGCTCGAAGGAGCCTGGGACCCGGACCACCTCGAAGTTGCCCACCTGGTAGTCCTTCAGCGCCCGCTCGGCCCCGGACAGCAGCCCGTCCATCACCTGCTCGTGCCAGCTCGCGGCCACCACGGCCACCCGGAGGTCGGAGCAGTCGAACGGTTCCTGCGCCGGCACGCCCTCGCCGCTCACTGAGGTCCGCCCTGCGGCTCGAGATCCGACTCGGTCGGCTCGGGATCCGGAAGCACCAGGTCGGGAAGGACGTGGCCCATCCGGTCGCGCTTGGTCTGCAGGTAGGCGATGTTGTGGTCGTTCGGATGTGGGGTGAGCGGCACGCGCTCGACCACCTCGACGCCGTACGCCTCCAGTCCCAGCGTCTTCGCGGGGTTGTTCGTCATCAGCCGTACAGCGCGGACGCCGAGGTCCTTGAGGATCTGGGTCGCGGCGCCGTAGTGCCGTGCGTCGGCGGGCAGTCCGAGGTCGAGGTTGGCGTCGACGGTGTCCCGGCCGCCGTCCTGCAGCTGGTAGGCCTGCAGCTTCGCGAGCAGTCCGATGCCACGGCCCTCGTGACCACGCAGGTACACCACCACTCCGCGACCTTGCCTCTGGATGCGTTCCATGGCCTCGGCCAGCTGCGGCCCGCAGTCGCACCTGCTGCTGCCGAAGACGTCGCCGGTGAGGCACTCCGAGTGCACTCGAGTGAGGACGGGTTCGCCGGCGGTGAGGTCGGCCGGGTCGCCGTACACGAGCGCGACGTGCTCGGAGGTGTCGATCGCGATGCGGTAGCCCATGGCGGTGAAGTCGCCGAAGCGGGTCGGCAGCCGTGTCTCGGCGACCCGCTCGACGTGGCTCTCGGTGCGGCGGCGGTAGTGCACGAGCTGCTCGATCGAGATCAGCCGCAGCCCTTGCTCGTCGGCGAAGTCGCGCAGCTGTTGGCCGCGCTTCATCGTGCCGTCATCGTTGACGATCTCGACGAGCACGCCGACCGGCGTGAGACCGGCCAGCCTCGCGAGGTCGACGGCCGCCTCGGTGTGGCCGCGTCGGGACAGCACTCCCCCGTCGCGGTAGCGCAGCGGGAACACGTGACCCGGCCGGGTGATCTCCCACGGCTCGGTCGCGGAGTCGGCGAGAACCTTCGCGGTGTGCGAACGGTCCGCGGCGCTGATGCCGGTCGTCACGCCGTCGCGCGCGTCGACAGAGATCGTGTACGCCGTGCGCATCCGCTCCTTGTTGTGCGGGGTCATCAACGGGATCTCGAGCCGGTCGAGCATCGTGCCGGGCATCGGCACGCAGATGACGCCGGAGCTGTGCCGGATCGTCCACGCCATCAGCTCGGGCGTCGCCTTGCTCGCCGCGAAGATGACGTCGCCCTCGTTCTCACGCTCCTCGTCGTCGACGACCACCACGGCCTTCCCGGCGGCTACGTCGGCGATCGCGTCCTCGACGGCGTCGAGTCGGATCCGGTCCTGCCTGGTCATGGGCGCTCCTTGCCTACTGGGTTGGTCGCCTGAGTCGAGGGCCAGCCGAGGCCGTGGCTCGTCCTTGCGGTGTCGACGGCGGTCCGGTCGCCGAGCAGCCGCTCGACGTACTTCGCGATGACGTCGACCTCGAGGTTCACGCGGCTGCCGGACTGCTTGCCGCCCAGCGTGGTGCGCTCGAGGGTCTCGGGGATCAGCGAGACGGTGAAGGTCTGGTGGCTCGTCGAAGCCACCGTGAGCGAGATCCCGTCGACGGCGATCGAGCCCTTCTCGACGACGTACCTCGCGAGCTCTGCGGGCAGGGCGATCTCGACGACGTCCCAGTGCTCGCTGGGAGTCCGGCTCACGACCGTGCCGGTCCCGTCGACGTGCCCCTGGACCAGGTGACCGCCGAGTCGGGTCGTGGGCGTGGCTGCGCGTTCGAGGTTCACCGGGCTGCCGTCGGCCAGGTCGCCGAGCGACGTACGTCGGAGGCTCTCGGCCATCACGTCCGCCGTGAACGTGTCGCCGTCGAGGGCGGCGACTGTCAGGCAGCACCCGTCGACCGAGATCGAGTCGCCCTCGCGGGCGTCCAAGACGACCGACGGCCCGCGGACGCTGAGCCGGACGGCGTCCTCCTGGTCGTCGAGCCGCACGACGGTCCCGACCTCCTCCACGATCCCCGTGAACATCAGCGACCCTCCGGACGCATGGTCAGCCGCACGTTGCGGTCGCCGCTGGTTCCCAGGACGGTCACGTCCACGACCTCGAAACGCACTGCCGCATCGATCGTCGGGACGTCGAGGCCTTGCACGGATGACTTGCCGTCACCGAGCAGCATCGGCGCGACGTACGCCACGACCTCGTCGACCAAGCCCGCTCGGAGGAAGGCGCCGGCGAGGCGTGGACCTCCTTCGAGGAAGACGTGCTGGCGGTCTCGCTCGGAGAGCTCCTTGAGCGCCTGCCCGGGGTCGCGCGTGCGGAGGTGCAGCGTCTCCGCTGACTCGTCGAGGACGCGCCGGTCGGCAGGCAGGTCGCGCACACCCATGACGGCGCGGAGCGGCTGGTCGTCGTGGGGCAACGGCTCGTCGATCTCGTCGCGGACGTTGAGCTGGGGGTCGTCGACGAGCACCGTGCCGGTGCCGACGAGGATCACGTCGCACTCGCTGCGAAGGCGATGGGTGTCACGCCGCGCGGCCTCGTTGCTGACCCAGCGGCTGGTCCCGTCGGCCGCCGCGCTGCGCCCGTCGAGGCTCGTCGCGAACTTCCACGTGACGAAGGGCCGGTCGTTGTCGACGGCGAAAGTCCACGCAGTGTTGAGGGCTCGCGCCTCCTCCTCCAGCAGTCCACCGGCCACCTCCACACCGGCGGCCTGAAGTGCTGCCGCGCCGCCGTGCGCAACCCGGTGGTTGTCCAGCTGCCCGTAGACCACCCGCGCGATGCCGGCGTCGACCAGCGCCTGGGCGCAGGGTCCGGTCCGGCCGGTGTGGTTGCAGGGCTCGAGCGTGACGACGGCCGTCAACCCGCTCGCCGTCCCTCCGAGGGCGCGCAGCGCCTCGATCTCGGCATGCGGGTGCCCGGTGCCGCGGTGGAAGCCCTCGGCGATCTCGCGGCCGTCGGCGTCAAGAAGGACACAGCCGACCCGTGGGTTCGGGCCACGGGGTACGCCGGAGGTCCGGGCGATGTCGAGGGCACGCAGCATCGCCGACCGCTCGGCGTCGGAGAACGCCTGCTGATCCGGCATGGCCTGCCCTTCGCGGGTCAC
>C688J35102_120989066_pt1 | contig 10003 bp, 8 predicted proteins | sample HopSoiMetagenom2_FD_35102 | JGI IMG/M metagenome (IMG submission 35102) | reverse complement strand
GGCGTGCTCGTCCTCGTCATCCGCTCGCTCGCCGGAGAAGCGCTCGTCGACAGCCTGGCCGGCTCGGAGTCGGTGAAGCCCGCGGTCGGCGCCGTATGGGACATCGCCACGTCGCTGCTGCGCAACGGGGGCATCGCGATCTTCGCCTACGGGCTCGTCATCTTCCTCGGCGCCGTGCTCGCGGGGCCGCTCGGGTTCCCCAAGCGCGCTCGTCGCTCGTTGGCGCCGCTCCTGCGGGAGCGGACCCACGCCTACGCGGCCGCCGCGGCCGTCGTCCTCCTCCTGCTCTGGTGGGGCCCGACCGAAGGCTTCCGCCGGCCGCTGCCGCTGCTCATCCTGCTCGCCCTCTTCGTCGCGGGAATCGAGGCTCTCCGCCGGCAAACCCTGCGCGAGTACCCGCAGGAGACCTGGGACACCCTGCGCGGTCGCTGGTCCGCGCGAGCCTCCGGCCACCCGCCCGCCGCCACGGCCTCACCCGGTGTAGGCGGAACCAGTTCAGTCCCGCTGGACGAACTAGAGCGACTGGTCGCCCTGCGAGATGCAGGCGCCCTCGACGCCGAAGAGTTCACGCGCCAGAAACAACGCCTGCTCGGGTGACCTTGCCGGACGGTTGACACGGCCCGGCCTACATCTCGTGTGAGCGCACGGAGCCGGCGCGGCCTACCGGCCTGAGCACCGCTGGCGCGACGGAGATGCGGGCTTTACTGCAACACGCCCGCCCCATGGAGGCGACCCAGCCGAGCGGGTGAAGCGAATGCGGCCTCGCAATTCCGGCGGAATACGCTGAAGGCGCTCTGTCGAGCGCCTTCAGTCGGGCGAGTGCCCTGAGTGACATTGGTGCCACTAAGGCAATAGCGGGGGCAGGATTCGAACCTGCGACCTTCGGGTTATGAGTTCTCTGGGGCTGGTTGACTAGGCTCGTTTTTGGCTTGTTCAAGCGGTTCGAGTTGGTCCGAGTTGGACCTAGTTTCGCTCAAATTAGTACCCACTTAGTACCCGACCCTCGCTAAGGGGGGCCCGGCGGAAAGCCGGGCCCCGTTGATTCCCGTGGGCATATCGTCTTAAGGACGATCGACCAGCACTTCGTTGGTGACGTTGTCGCCGTGCTGCTGGGTGTAGAACCAGCGCCACTGCGGCGTTCCCAGCTCCGGCACGTGGGCGCCGAGGATCCCCTGGGGGCTCGGGTCGCCGTCGGAGACGACGGCGCCGGTGATCTCGTTGTCGCCGTCGTTCTTGCCGAAGCCGCCGTTGTCGGCGTCGATCGTGGCGGAGGCGTCGCGCCCCTCGGCCAGCCAGCGCAGCGGTTGGACGTGTGCCTGCGAGTAGTCGCTGCCGACCTGGAACACCCAGCCGGAGTCGAGCGCGTTGCGCTGCGTGTGGAGGGTGTCGCCCGCGTCTTCGACGAAGGTGATCGCGTTCCTCGAGAGGAACGTGACGTTGTCGAAGCCGGCGTGAGCTTTGTCGCCGTTGTAGAAGACGCGAATCGTGCCGGTGTCGGCGCTCGGGCCGCTCTGGATCAGCTCAAAGATCGAGCCCCAGCCGCCCGCTTCTGAGTTCTCGATGCTTTCGGCGTTGGTGTCACCCGTCTCGTCGAAGAAGAACTTCGTGAAATGGGTGCCCGGCTGGAAGACGCCGTTCTCCGGGCGCTTGAACGGGGCCGCCTGCGCTGCTTTGGCCAGCGGCAGCGCTTGGAACGGAGCGTTGCCGTCGATGCCGGTGTCGTGGATGGTCACCCAGCGGGTCGCGAACGACCTGCCGTAGGTGTGGAGGGCGAGCTGGTCGGGGCTGTTGACCGCTTCCTGGCTCGCGGCGGTGATCGGTTCGCCCGCTTCGTTGATGACCTGAAGCGCCTGCAGCTTGCCGTGGGCGAGGTCGCCCGGGCTCTGCGGGACGTAGCGATAGATGTAGCTGTTGGGTTTGCGGGCTTTGGTCCCGGGCTTGTTCGACCCGCCGATGTCCTCGCAGATCCAGAGGTTGCCGTCAGAGTCGTCCTGAATGCCCTCGTAGCCGCCGCGGCCGAGAGCGCCGGAGACGTCGGTCACGGTCGACGGGTAACCCGGCGTCGCCGCGTAGGTCGGCGCGCTGGCGTTCTCGGTCGTGAACAGGAGCTGCTTCGCCCACGGGTCCCAGGTCGAGCCGTCGATCGTCGCCAGCGGTTTGCCGTTCACGTCTTCGGTCGCCAGCAGCGTCACCCTGTGGGCGGCGTCGCCGTCGAGGTTGATGCGGGTGATGTAGCCGGCGCCACCGGCGCCGCCCTCGTGTCCCTGGAAGAGGAAGTGGGTTCCGTAGTCGTAGTTCGGGTCGGCCCCGGTCAGCCCTTTCTTGAAGACGAGGTAGGTGTTCTTGTCGGGCTCGGTCTTGTGCGCCTCGGTCGGGCTGGTAGGCGTCGGCAGCATCTGCGGCTGCCCGGCGCTGTTCAGGACGTCGTTGTCGTAGCCGTAGTAGGAGGTCAGGGCCGACGGGTTCTCGAGCCAGGTCGAGCCCTGGGCGACAGCGACTTGCCGCAGCTCGGGCGAGAGCATGGAGGCCGGCGCGAAGCCGGGCGACTTGGTGTTGGCGTTGGGGACGCCGGTCAGGGTGGGACCGGAGGGAGGAGTCGCTCCGGCGGCGGCCACGAGCACGGCGGCAACCGCCAGCGCGAGGACCCCCAGAAGCGAGACCAGCTTGGTGTTTCTCACCATCTCTGGATTCCTTTCAGGATCGTTGGATCTCATCCCAAAGAAAGCTAAGAACGCTTTTGAGGAGGACGGTTAAGAAGATGAGGCTGGCCGGTGTTGATCCGGTGAACGGGTGAGCGCCCGGAACCGACCTTGTGCTTATACGGCCCGCCGTTTGCCCATCGGGCGACTCAGGCAACGCGGGCGGGCGCCTGCGCCCGAGTCGCCGCCGCGGCGTCGAGAGCCCGCCTGTACCCAACCGCCAGTTGACTCATCGAGCGCTCCCAGGAGCGTTCCTGAGCCGCCTTCATCGCCGCGGCACCGAGTTCCTCGCGCAGCGCTGGCGAAGCGGCGAGCTGCAGCAGGGTGCCAGCGAGGTGGTTGGCCTCGGGCCGGCAGAGCAGTCCCGTGTGGCGGTTCTCGATCAAGGCCGCCGGCCCGCCCTCGGCGACAGCCACGATCGCAAGCCCGCTGGCCTGAGCCTCCAGGATCACCTGGCCGTAGGTGTCGGTGGTACTGCAGAAGAGGAAGGCGTCGGCGCTGGCGTAGGCACGCGGCAGGCCCTCGCCGGAGAGCCAGCCGAGGAAGGTCGCCCGCTCCCCCAGCCGCTCGCGCAGCTCCGCTTCCTCCGGGCCGCCGCCGGCAAGCAGCAGGTGCAGGCGCGGATCGCGGTCGTGGGCGCGGATGAAGCTCTCGGCGAGCAGGTCGACCCCCTTTTCGCGGGTCAGACGACCCGAGTAGAGGACTTTGATCTCGCCGGGGAAGGCATCGCGGTCGGCCTTGCTCGGGTCGAAGCGGTCGAGATTCACCCCGCGCTCCCATCGCCCGATGCGGGCCGGATCGGCGCCGAGGGCAACCACCGAGGCGTCAGCTGACGGGCTCGGCGAGAGAATGGCGCCGGGGGCGGTGTAGAAGGCGCCGAGGCCGGCGCGGGTCAGGGCCTCCAGGCCCTCATCCTGCGTGCGCATCCCGGCGTAGGTGGCGATCTCGGTGTGGTAGCTGGCGATCAGCGGCACGCCGGTGATCCGGCTCATCAGCGTCGCGGCGATCCCGGCCGGCCCGGGCGCGGTGACGTGGACGAGGTCGTAGCAGCCGTCAGCCAAGACCTCGACCAGGTCCGGCAACCCGGGAACGCCGAGACTCATCCCCTCGTAGAAGGGAAGCTCGAGCTCGGTGGCGGCGGACAGGCGGCGGTCGACGCCGGGGTCGGTGCCGACGATGTCGACGTCGAAGCCGGGCACGCCGCGCTCGCGGATCTGCTCGATCGTGTGAGTGACACCATGCATCGAGCCGATCCCATCGGCTATCACCGCGACCCGCCTGCGCTCGCCGCTGCGGTCGCGCAGCTTCGCCTTCTCGGTGCCGAGAAAGGCGGTGGCAGGCGCGTAGGGGACGGCCGGAACGAGCGCGTCGAAGAGCGAGGAGACGGCGGCGCCCGGATCGCCTGCGGCGACCGCCTCGCTTCCGACCCGCACCGCCTCGCGAAGACGCCGCTCGTGGATGCGGCGAGCGCGGCGGTAGAGGTCGGCGTGGGAGAACTCGTCCCGTTGCAGGTAGGCGATCAGCTCGCGACCGTGCAGGTCGAGTCCGATCCCATCGAGCCAGGCTCTCAGCAGCGCTCGCGCGTCCCCGGGACCGATGTCAGCGGCGATCTTGCCATTGCGAGCCGCCCCCTCGCGGATCACCCGCTCGGCCATCTTGAGGACGGCGGCGGGATCGGGGCGCTGGCCATCTACCGCCTCGTCGGCCAGAGCCCGCGTTGCCAGCGCCATCGCCGCGTGGGTCCACTTGGCAGCGCTGCCCTGTTCACCCCGCGCTTCGGCGTCGCCGCGGCGCAGGTGGGCGAGAAACTCTTCCGGCGTCGCGGCCGCGGGCGCCTCGGTGAAGGTGCGGCCGATGTCGACGCCGGCATGGTCGTCGGAGCCGCCGATGCCGGTGCCGCCGTGGGTCTCGATGTAGACCACGGCGGGCATGTTCAGCTCGGCAGCCCGCGAGCCGTTGCGGACCTCCCAGATCGGGAACAGCTCCGCCAGTCGCCGCCGGTGGCGCCGGGTCAGCGGCGCCGCGACGTTGAAGAACGGGTGAGCCAGGGCGCAGACGATCTCCCGCTCGTGAAGGTAGGCGGCGCAGGCTTCCACGTCGCCGGAGTGCGCCTGCAGCCACTCGTGATCCCCGGGAGTAATCCCGTAGCAGAGGACGTGAACCGCCTGGGGCTCGCCGGCGAAGCGGGCGGTCAGCTCCTCGGAGATGAAGCAGTTGGGGCGATCGGCGAGCTCCAGGCAGCCGTCGATCGTGTCGTGGTCGGTGATCGTGACGAAGTCCATCCCCCGCCGCTTGGCCAGTTCGTAGACCTCCTGCGGCGGGGTCGCGCACTCCGGCAGGCCCAGCGAGCGCTGCACGCCCAGCTTCGAGAAGTGCGATGCCGTCGAGTGGCAATGCATGTCAACACGGGAAGTCATCGGTGCTCTCCCTATTTCGCGTTTCGTCTTTCGCTTCAGGATTCGCGACGCTCGACGACGGGATGTGAAATCTTCGAGAAGGTGACCGGCGGCAACCGGCAGGTCGAGTCACTGTTCGGCCCTATCACTCAATCCAGCTCGTCGAGAAGCTCCATCACGCGCCGCTCGATTTCCCTTCGAGTCTCCCGTACCTCCTCGATCGGCCTGTCCTTGGGATCGGGAAGACTCCAATCGATATAGCGCTTGCCTGGGATATAGGGGCACTCGTCGCCGCAGCCCATCGTCACCACGACGTCGGCCCACTCAGCATCCTCGCGGGTCAGTTTCCTGGGCTTCTGCTGACTCAGCTCGATGCCGAGCTCCCTCATCGCCTCTACGACCTCAGGATGGACGCGATCGCCGGGAGTCGTCCCCGCGGATCGCGCCTCGTGGCGCCCCCCAGCGGCGCGCTCGAAGAGCGCCTCGCTCATCTGCGAGCGGCCGGCGTTGTGCAGGCAGACAAAGAGCGCGCCGGCCATTCAGGCGCCCTCCGGCTGAGGCCTGGCCGGGTCTTCACCGCGGATGAACTGGTAGGCGAGGCCGCCGATGAGCGCGCCAGCCGGCGGGGCGACGATGTAGATCCAGAGGTCGTGCAATTCGCCGGAGACCAGCGCCGGCCCGATCGAACGGGCCGGGTTCATCGAGGCGCCCGTAATCGGGCCGCCGAAGAGGGCGTCGAGCCCTACCGTGCCGCCGATCGCGATTGCCGCGGCCGCTCCGACCGCCCGGGTATCGGTCGCCACGGCGATGATCACGAACATGAGAATCGCGGTCAGCACCGTCTCGTAAGCGAGGGCGCTGCCGACGCCGACCGTGGGAAGAGTGGTGCCGAGGGTGGCGGGATGGCTCGGCCAGATCGCTGCCAGCAACGCAGCGCCCAGAAGGGCACCGGCGAGCTGGGCAAGCAGGTAGGCCCCGGCGTCGAGGCGGGGAAGGTGGCGGGTGGCGAGGAAGGCGATCGTCACCGCGGGATTCAGGTGCGCGCCGGAGAGGTGCCCGGTCGCGTAGATCATCGCCATGATGATGAGGCCGAAAACGAGCGCGATTCCGACTGTCCCGAGGGTGCCGGGATGCTGGGCCTCGGTGACGATCGCGCCGCATCCGGCGAAAACCAATGCAAAGACCCCGATGCCCTCGGCGACAGCGCGCCGGATCAGGTCAGGTCGGCGGTTCACGGTCGAGGTCAGCCGCAGGCGACGGCAGGGGAGAAGATCTCGCGCACGGCATCGAGCGCACCGGGAACGAGACTGAAATAGCTGCGGGTACCGCGGGCTTCACGCTCGACCAGCCCCGCTTCGACCAGCACCTTTAAGTGGTGACTCACGGTGCCCTGCGAGAGGCCCAGGAACGGCTCGAACTCGCAGACGCAGACGGCCTCACCATCAGCCCGCAGAAGCATGTTCACGATCCGCAGGCGCTGGCGGTCCGCGAGCGCCTTCATCACCGCCTCTAGCCCAGCGGCCTGATCCTCTCCGAGCGACGTCCCCGCGAGCGGAGTGCAGCAGTTCATTACGAGAGGACGAGCCACATCGCAACGTTATTACATTCATCGACGCACATCAATGAATGGCCCTTTCTCCCACCGGATAAGAGAACCGGCGCCGGGTTCTGGACCCGGCGCCGGTTAGGGAGGACAGACCCGCCGGGGGGCGGGTTCCGATCTGTCTAGAGGGAGGCGACCGCTTTCAGGCCCGCCTGTTTGACGACCTTTGGGAGCGGCGCAAAGTCAAGCGCGGCGCCGTATTTCTGGCCGATCGTGAGGCAGTAGTTGGCGAACTGCTGGAGGGGACCCTTCAGCGGTGCGTCATGAGGGATGATCGCGTAGGTGAAGGTGGAGATCGGGTAGGCGCTCTTGTCCTTCTTCGGGGGGTTGGTGATGCTGATCGTGTTACTCGAACCCAGCTTCTTCACGCTCGAAGCGGCACTCGAGATGTTGGGGATGTTCGGGAGCTCGTAGTTCCCGGCCAGGTTCTGGACGGCGACGGCATGGACGCCGGCGGCAATCAGGTAATAGGCCGAGATGTAACCGATGGCACCCGGCGTTTTCGTCACCGTGGCGGTGACGCCGGCGTTGCCTTTGGCTCCGACGCCGGCCTTGAAGCCGACGGTGGTCGCATATCCCACTTCACTCTTCCAAGCGGGGCTGATTTTCGACAGGTAGTTGGTGAACGCGTAGGTGTCACCGGAGCCGTCGCTGCGGAAGACCGGGGTGATGGTGAGTCCCGGCAGTTTCGCACCCGGGTTGATCTTCTTGATCTTCGGGTCGTTCCACTTGGTGATCCGGCCGAAGTAGATCCCGGCGAGCAGCTTGCCCGACAGGTTCAGTTTCTTCACCCCGGGGATGTTGAACCCGAGCCCGGTGGCCGAGAGTGCCCAGGGGATCTGGACGCAGCTGTTGCAGGCAGCGGCCTGTTCCGGGGTCAGCGGAGCGTCGGAAGCGCCGAAATCGACCGTCCTAGCGGTGATCTGGGCGATGCCGGTGCCGGAGCCGACGGCGGAGTACTTGACCGGGATGCCTTCCTTGATTTCGAAGTTGCTGATCCAGTTGGCCATCAGCGGAGCGACAAGGGTCGATCCGGCACCGGTGAGGCCGGCAGCAGAGGCTGCGGCCGCCGTCACCGACGCCATGACCCCCACCGACGCGAGCGCCGCGATCAGCAGTACGAGCAACCTGTTGCGAAGCAATTCTGATTCCTTTCCAGTGGATTGTCGGCGCAAGCCTGCCCGGAAGGGTTCACCGGCATGTGTCAATTTCGTGAACCAGGAGAGTGAGGTGTAACAATGTTGTAAATCCCTGCGTGCCTCTTTTACATACTTGTGTCAATCCTGTGAAAAAACACGAAAAGCGATCCTGAAGAGGCCGAACCTCCATTACGCTCCGGCGCGATGAGCGCCTCCGCCACTGCCGTCCGCGGCAACCGCGTCAGCCCCCTCCGCAGGCGCGCTGACCGGCTCGGCGACCGCATCCTGTTCGGGATGTGTGCGCTGGCGGCGCTGACGGCCGGGGCGATCATCGTCCTCGTCGGCTACCAGATCGCAGACGGCGCCTCCCCGGCGATCTCGAAGTTCGGCTTCGGCTTCGTCTACGAAACTGTCTGGCAGCCGAACTTCGGCGTCTTCGGCGCCGGTTCGCTGCTGTTCGGCACGGCTGTGACCTCGGCCTTCGCCTTGCTTCTGGGCGCCCCGATCGCGATCGCGATCGGCCTCTTCCTGACGCTGCTGGCGCCGAAGGGGCTAGGGGCGGTGATCGGCCCGCTGGTCGAGTTGCTGGCGGCGATCCCGAGCGTCATCCTCGGCTTCTGGGGCCTGCTGGTCCTCGCCCCTTTCGTGCAGGAACACATCGAGCCGTTCCTGCACAGCAGCCTCGGCTTCATCCCGATCTTCGGCGCCCAGGAAACCACCGGCCTCAGCGTCTTCACCGCCAGCCTGCTGCTGACGATCATGGTGATCCCGATCATCGCCTCGATCTCGCGCGACCTCTTCCGGTCGGTCCCCGCCGAGCTCCAGGACGGGGCAGCGGCACTCGGTGCCACCCGCTGGGAGGTGGTGAGGGGAATCGTCCTGCCGACCACCTCCTCGGGGGTCGTCGCCGCCTGCCTCCTCGGGCTCGGCCGTGCCCTCGGCGAGGCGATCGCCGTCTCGCAGGTGATCGGGGCGGGCTCCGAACTCCAGTCCTCCCTCTTCAAGACCGGCGACACCCTTGCCTCCCGCATCGCCCTGCAATTCCCCGGAGCGCTGACCGAGCTGCATAAAGCCTCGCTCTTCTACTGCGGCGTCATCCTCCTGGTGATCGGTCTGGCCGCCAACCTGATCGCAAGCTGGATCGGTCGCCGGTTCAGCTACAGCGGGACGCTGAGCTGGTGAACAGGGGCCTGGTCCCCGATCCTGGGGCTCCGCTGACCCCGAGCGGCAACCTGCGCCGGCGCCAGCTCATCAGCCGGGCCGCGGAGATCGCCGCCACCGCCGCTGCGGCGGTGGCGATCGCGGTGCTGGTGATCGTGGTCTGGACCGTGGTCGGCCGCGGCGCCAAGGCGATCGACCTCGACTTCGTCTTCACCGGCTACCCGACCGGCGTCGGCCCGATGCTGCTGGGGACGATCATGATCTCCCTCGTCGCCACCGCTATGGCGATGCCGCTCGGGGTGCTGATCGCGCTCTTCCTCACCGAGTACGCGGGGACACGAGGCGCCCGCCCGCTGAAGCTGACCCTCGACCTGCTGAACGGGCTGCCGTCGATCATCCTCGGCCTCTTCGTCTTCGCGCTCCTCGTCAACCACAAGCAGCAGTCGGCGTTCTCCGGCTCAATCGCACTGGCGATCATCGAGCTGCCGCTTATCGCGCGCGGCTCCCAAGAGGTCCTGCAACTGGTGCCGAAGACGCTGCGCGAAGCCTCCGATGCGCTCGGGGTCGCGCGCTGGCGCTCGGTGCTCACGGTGACGCTTCCCACCGCCCTCGGCGGCATCGTCACCGCCACCGTCCTCGCCGTCGCCCGTGCGGCCGGCGAGACCGCCCCGCTGATCCTCACCACCTCCGTCTTCGACCCGAAAGCGTTCGCGGTGAACCCGTTCGAAGCGCTGCCGAACGTGCCCACCTGGATCTACAAACTCTCCGAAGAAGGCAACCCCGAAGGCTTCACGGAAGCTTGGGGGATGTCGCTTCTGCTCGTCTCATTCATCCTCTTCGCGAGCCTCGGCGCACGGGCGCTGCTGGCACGCAGCAAACGAAAGTTGAGCTCATCATGAACAGCCGCCTCGATCTCGCTCCCGCCGGCAGACCTGCTCAAGGGGCCGAGCCTCAGGTTCCCTCCCGGGTTCGGATTCAGGCCGCCGCCCCCCCTCTCGCCGGCCT
>C688J35102_120989067_pt1 | contig 10004 bp, 9 predicted proteins | sample HopSoiMetagenom2_FD_35102 | JGI IMG/M metagenome (IMG submission 35102) | reverse complement strand
CCACGAGCTGGGCGTGGCCCCGGACCGGCTCGTCGCCGTCGACCTGGCGACGTACGAGGGGCGCGAGGCGGCGATCCTCCTGGTGAACGCGGTCGACGGGAGCGGTCACGAGGTGTGGGCCGTGGAGCGCAGCTGCGGCCCGGGAGCCGAGCGCGCGCTGAAGTACACGCACCTGACCGACTGACTGACGCCCCGACCGGCGCCTCCCCGCGCCGGGAACATCACCAGCCTACGATCGGTTCAGCACACGTGGCGGAGCCGAACGGGCTCGTACGCCGACCGATCGTGCTCGAGCCTTGGAGATGAACCACCGTGAGCGACGACATCCGTGATGTGATCATCATCGGATCGGGGCCGGCGGGCTACACGGCGGCCATCTATGCCGCTCGTGCCGACCTGCGCCCCTTGGTCTTCGAAGGCGCCGTCACCGCCGGCGGAGCGCTCATGAACACCACCGAGGTCGAGAACTTCCCCGGCTTCCCGGCCGGCATCCAGGGCCCCGAGCTGATGGAGAACCTGCGCGGCCAGGCGGAGCGCTTCGGCGCCGAGCTGGTGCCCGACGACGCCGTCGCGGTGCATCTCGCGGGCGAGGTCAAGGAGGTCGTCACCGGCGACCCGAAGTGGGGCGGCCAGACCACGCACCGCGCGCGCGCCGTGATCCTCGCGACAGGGTCCGCCTACCGCGAGCTCGGCGTCCCGGGCGAGAAGCCTCTCTCGGGGCACGGGGTGAGCTGGTGCGCCACGTGCGACGGCTTCTTCTTCCGCGACCAGGACATCGTGGTCGTGGGCGGGGGCGACTCCGCCCTGGAGGAGGCCACCTTCCTCACCCGGTTCGCCCGCTCGGTGACGATCGTCCACCGGCGCGACACCCTGCGCGCCTCGAAGATCATGCAGGCGCGGGCGATGGCCGACCCGAAGATCCGCTTCCGGTGGAACAGCCGGGTGACCGAGGTGCTCGGTGGCGACAAGGTCACCGGCGTCCGGCTCAGCGACGTGGTCACGGGTGAGGAGTCCGACCTCGAGGCGACGGGGTTGTTCGTGGCCATCGGGCACGATCCGCGCGTCGAGCTGTTCCGCGACCAGGTCGCCCTGGACGACGAGGGGTACGTCGCGGTGCACGGCCGCACGGGCCGCACCAGCGTGCCCGGCGTCTTCGCCTGCGGCGACGTGGTGGACCACGAGTACCGACAGGCGATCACGGCGGCAGGCTCCGGTTGCGCGGCCGCCCTGGACGCCGAGCGCTACCTCGCCGCCCTGGCGGACGAGGGCAACCCCGACCGCGAGGGTGCGGCCCATTCCGCCGCCACGACCGCCGCAGCCGTCGCAAGCTGACGGCGAACAGCCGCCCGATCTGACACGATTCCGACTACCGGTCCCTTACCGAGGAGTACTGATGGCTCAGGCCAAGACCGTGACCGACGCCAGCTTCGAGACGGACGTCCTGAAGTCCGACAAGCCGGTGATCGTCGACTTCTGGGCGCCGTGGTGCGCCCCCTGCCGCCAGGTCTCCCCCATCCTCGACGAGATCGCCGGTGCGCACGCCGACAAGATCCAGGTCGTGAAGATCAACACCGACGAGAACCCTGGTGTCACGGCCCGCTACGGCGTGACCGCGTTGCCCACGCTGGCGGTCTACTCGGGCGGTGAGCTCGTCAAGACCGTCATCGGCGCGAAGCCGAAGCCGATCCTGTTGCGCGAGTTCTCGGCCTGGCTGGGCTGAGCCGCGGTGCGCGACGCCTCCAACGGCCTCCTGGCGGAGGGACCGCTGCGGGCGGGGAACACGGGTGAGCGCATCCTCGCGCTCCGCTCCCTGATCGACCGGGTCACCTCCGAGCAGCTGACGCCGACAGGCCCCCCCGACGTCTTCGACTGCCGGCTCGAGGCCGCTGTCCGCGCGTTCCAGCAGCGGCGCGGCCTCCTCGCCGACGGCGTCGTCGGCCCGCAGACGCTGCGCGCCCTCGAAGGAGCCCGCTGGCGGCTGGGCGACCGGGTGCTGCTGCTGGCCGCTGGGCACTGGATGCGGGGCGACGACGTCGCGGCGCTGCAGGAGCGGCTCGTCGTCCTCGGACTGCTCGCGGGTCCTGTCGACGCCGTCTTCGGCCCCCGCACCGACAACGCCCTGCGCGAGCTCCAGCGCAGCCTGGGCATCGAGGTCGATGGAACGTGCGGCCCGACGACGTTGCGCGCCATGGACGCGTTGGCGCGCGCGGTGGGCGGTGGGGACCCGTGGGCTCTGCGGCAGCAGGCCGAGGTCGCCGGAGCGGGCGCGAGTCTGGCCGGCAAGGTCGTCGTCCTCGATCCGGCACACGGTGGCATCGACCGCGGCGTGACGGCCTTCGGGCTGCACGAGGACGACGTCACCTTCGACATCGCCTGCCGCACCGCGGAGCGCCTGCGGTCGATCGGGGTCGACCCGGTGCTCACGAGGGACGCCCACGACGGTCCCGACGACGTGACCCGCGCGGCCCGTGCGGACGAGGTCGGTGCTGACGTGGTGCTCTCCCTGCACTGCGACGGTTCGACGTCGCCGCACGCGACCGGCGTCGCCACGTTCTTCTGGGGTGACGACCGGGTCGGGGCCCGGTCCGCCACCGGCGCGCACCTCGCCTCGCTCGTGCAGCGCGAACTCGTGGCCCGCAGCGGGATGACGGACCTGCGGACCCATGCCTGCACCTTCGACATCCTGCGGGTGACCAAGATGCCGGCCGTCCAGGTGGAACTGGGATACCTGACGAACCGCGCGGACGTGGAACGGCTCGCTGATCCCGACTTCCGCGACCTCGTGGCTGAGGCGCTCGTCGTCGCGGTCCAGCGCCTGTACCTCGGCGAGGAGGACGCGACGACGGGGACACTGCGCCTCTCCGACGTACTCGCGTACGCGCGCCTGGTGGACTCCGGCAGCCGCTGAGCCCGGAACGCAGAACGAAGGGCCACCCCCGAGGGGGTGGCCCTTCGTTCTTGTGTCAGCGCCGTGCTGTCAATGCCCGGGGGTGGAGACGGAGCTGGCGAGTGCGGGCTGTCGGACGGATCCGAGGATGCGCTCCAGCGCCTGCTCGACGTCTTCCCGCCACGACAGGGCCGTCTTGAGCTCGAGTCGCAGCCGGGGGTAGCGCGGGTGCTGGCGGACCGTCTTGAAGCCCACCGCGAGCAGCATGTCGGCCGGCACGAGACATCCCGGCAGCCGGTCACCGGGAAGGAAGAACTCGTGTCCCTCCGGCGTGTATCCGAAGGCTTCGATCGCTCGCACCCCGCGGCGCGTGAGGTCCTTGGCGGCGGCCTGCACGAGCATGCGCGCGAGTCCCCCGCCGGTGTGCTCCGGCAGGACGCGAGCGGTCATCAGCAGGACGGCGTCCGGGCTGACGGGGGAGGTGGGAAAGGACAGCGAGCGGGGGACGAACTTCGGCGGCGCATAGAGCACGAAGCCGGATGGCTCGTCGTCCACGTACGCAACGCGCCCGCAGGAGCCCCACTCGAGCAGGGTCGCCGAGACCCACGCCTCCTTCTCGAAGGCCGTGTCCCCGGCCTCCGCGGCGCGAGCGGCGGCGACGGGCTCCAGCTCCCACAGGACGCACCGACGGCAGGGGTCGGGAAGGTCCGGCAGGCTGTCGAGCGTGAGTGCGGCGAGCCGGCGACCCATCAGCGGTGCGCCTCCGCGGGAGACGCCAGCCCGGTCAGGGGCTCGCCGTCGGCGCGCTCCGGCAGCGGGGCGGGATCGAAGCCCGACTCCCGATCGAAGCCGTCGACGACGAGGTTGCGGTGCACGGTGCGCGGGCGCAGGAGCGCGGCAGCGTACCCGCCGACAGCTCCGAGGACGATGCCCGCGACGACCAGCCGGACCAGCCGCATGCGACACTCCCAGGAACGGGGGGAAATGACAGCGCGAGACGCGCAACCCCTCTGAGATGGTACGCAGGACTCGCATGTTCGTGAAGACCACGGTGCGTGGTCTTCCGACTACAAACAGCGGAAGGAGGCGACGACGAATGTCCGAGGCACAGCAGCCGGAGACGACGCGGCAACCCCAGGGGGGTGGGCGAGCTCAGGGTGGCCCCCCTCAGCGCAGCCGGAATCAGGGCGGGTCGCGCCTCGACCGCTGGGTGGGCTCGTACGCCTCCCGGACCCGCGGCATGACCGCCTCCGAGATCCGCGCCCTCTTCTCCGTCGCCAGCCGGCCCGAGGTCGTCTCGCTGGCCGGGGGCATGCCGTTCCTGTCGGCGCTGCCGCTCGACGTCGTGGGCGAGGCGCTGGCCCGCCTCGTGGCGGAGCGCGGAACCGTGGCGCTGCAGTACGGCTCCGGACAGGGGGACCCCGGTCTCCGCGACAAGATCATCGACGTGATGGCGCCTCAGCAGGTCCAGGCCCACCCCGACGACGTCGTCGTCACCACCGGTTCGCAACAGGCGCTCGACCTGGTCACCCGGATCTTCGTCGATCCGGGAGACGTCGTCGTCGCCGAGGCACCCAGCTATGTCGGCGCCCTCGGCGTCTTTCGCGCCTACCAGGCTGACGTCGTGCACGTGCCCCTGGACGACGACGGCCTCGACCCGGACGCGCTCGAGGACACCCTGCGCTCGCTGCAGGCCCAGGGGCGGCGCGTCAAGCTCCTCTACACCGTGCCCAATCACCACAACCCCGCCGGCGTCACGATGTCCGCCGAACGTCGGCCACGGGTCGTCGAGATCGCCCGCCGGTACGGGGTGCTCGTGCTGGAGGACGACCCCTACGGGCTGCTCGGGTTCGACGGCGACCCGCTGCCGTCCCTGCACTCCCACGACCCGGAGGCAGTGATCTACCTCGGGTCGTTCTCCAAGACCTTCGCTCCCGGGTTCCGGGTCGGCTGGGCGGTAGCACCTCACGCAGTACGCGAGAAGCTGGTGCTCGCCAGCGAGGCCGCCATCTTGTGCCCGAGTGCGTTCTCCCAGCTCGCTGTGGCCACCTATCTCGAGGACCACGACTGGAAGCACCAGGTCGGGGTCTTCCGCGAGCTGTACCGCGAGCGGGCGACTGCCACCCTCGACGCCCTCGCCGACCTCCTGCCCACCGCTCGCTGGACGACGCCCCGCGGCGGCTTCTACGTCTGGGTCACCCTCCCCGAGGGGCTGGACGCGAAGGCGATGCTCCCGCGAGCGGTCACGGAGCGCGTCGCGTACGTCCCCGGCACCGCGTTCTACGCCGACGGTCAGGGCCGGGCCAACATGCGCCTGTCCTACTGCTACCCGACCTCGGAGCGGATCCGAGAAGGCGTTCGCCGGCTCGCCTCCGTCGTCGAGGCCGAGGCCGAGCTCGTGTCCGTCTTCGGATCCGGCGCGAACCCTCCTGCGGAAGCCGGGCGCTGGGTCTCCGCTCCCGGCCCCGACCTCGCCTGACCTCGCCCGATCTCGCCCGATCTCAGTCCCCACCCTCACCCCCGCGGAGTCGTCATGACCCTCGCCCCTCGCGTCCTCGTCCTCGCCGGAGGGCTCTCGCACGAGCGCGACGTGTCGCTTCGCTCGGGCCGCCGGGTGGCCGAATCCCTCCGGGACGCCGGCTGCTCGGTGCTCGAGCGCGATGTGGACGCCGGCCTTCTCGACCTCCTCACCGGCGGAGGCGTCGATGTGGTGTGGCCGCTGCTGCACGGCGCGTCCGGCGAGGACGGGGCCGTGCGCGACGTCCTGGAGCTCGTCGGCGTCCCGTATGTGGGGTCCACGCCTGCGGCCTGCCGGACGGCCTGGGACAAGCCGGTGGCGGCCTCCGTCGCAGCTGCTTCGGGCCTTGTGACGCCCGAGTCGGTGGCACTGCCCCAGGGCACGTTCCGCGAGCTCGGTGCCCAGGCTGTGCTCCACGCCATCGTCCAGCGTCTCGGCCTGCCCCTCGTCGTCAAGCCGGCCCGGGGCGGATCGGCCCTCGGGGCGAGCGTCGTGCGCACCGCGGAGGAGCTGCCGCGGGCGATGGTGGAGTGCTTCGCCTACGGCGACGTCGCCCTCGTGCAGCGCCACGTCGCCGGCGTCGAGGTGGCGGTCTCGGTCCTCGACCTCGACGACGCTCCCCGGGCCCTCCCGGCCGTCGAGATCGTGCCGGACGGCGGCTTCTACGGCTACGACGCCCGGTACGTCGCGGGCGCGACGGAGTTCTTCTGCCCGGCACGGCTCACCGCGGACACCGCCGCTGCCGTCGCGCAGGCGGCCCTGACCGCTCACCAGGCCTTTGGCCTCCGGCACCTGTCTCGAACCGACCTGATCGTCGGCGCCGACGGCGTGCCGTGGTTCCTGGAGGTCAACGTCGCCCCGGGGATGACGGAGACGTCCCTGCTGCCGCAGGCGGTGGAGGCCGCGGACGAGGACCCGGGCGCGCTCTACCGGGGGATCGTCGAGCGCGCGCTCGCCGGGGACGCCGTCAGAGCTTGACAGGGCAACCTGGGAGGACGCCTGACAGCCCGGCTGATAGGGCACCCGACAGGCTGATGGGCACCCGACAGGCCACGTGACAGCCCACGGCCCGCCGTCCCACCTACGGGACGACGGGCCGTGAGTCGTTCTGCCCCCGGTCAGCTCTCGCTGAACGCCTTGCGGACCTCCGGAGCCATCAGGGCAATGATCCGGTTGAGGTCCTCGACGCTGGCGAAATCGATGCTCAACCGGCCCTTGGTGCGCCCGAGGGCCACAGTGACGCGGGTGTCGAGACGGTCGCCGAGGCGCGTGGCCAGCTCGTTCAGCTCGCCGGTGTGCCCCCCTGGGCGGGGCTTGCGCCGAGCCGGCTTGGCCGGCCCGTCCCCCAGCGCCACGACCTCCTCTACGGCACGAACCGAGAGGCCCTCGCTCACGATGCGGCCCGCGAGCCGCTCCATGCTTTCGGCGTCCTCCAGACCCAGGAGGGCTCGGGCGTGGCCCGCTGACAGGACACCGGCGGCCACCCGGCGCTGGACGGCGGGAGGCAGCTTGAGCAGGCGGAGGGTGTTGCTGATCTGCGGGCGACTGCGGCCGATCCGGCCTGCCAGCTCTTCGTGCGTGCAGCCGAAGTCGTCGAGCAACTGCTGGTAGGCAGCTGCCTCCTCCAGCGGGTTGAGCTCGGCGCGGTGCAGGTTTTCGAGCAGGGCGTCACGGAGCAGGTCGTCGTCGGCCGTGTCGCGGACGATCGCCGGGATGGTCTCGAGGCCGGCCTGCTGGACGGCACGCCACCGGCGCTCCCCCATGACCAGCTCGTAGCAGGGTTGTCCAGACTCGTCCGTCCCCCCCGGGCGCACGACCACCGGCTGCAGGACGCCGATCTCGCGCACCGAGTGGACAAGTTCGGCCAAGGCATCCTCGTCGAAGACCTGACGGGGCTGGCGGGGGTTCGGCCGCACCTGACCGACCCGCAGCTCGGCGAACCGGAGGCCGGGCACGGGGACGAGGTCCCCGGGCTGCCGCGGGGCGCCGGCTGCCTGCTGGGGGGCGGCTCCCGCGTCGGGCGGGGCCGTGCTCGTGTCGCCGCTCGCCCCGGTCAGCGACCGCTCCAGCTCCGCCAGGGAGTCCTCGCGGTCCTCCACGAGGGTGGCCGTGCCGCCCGGCGGCTCGGCCTCGGTCCCGTCGCCCCGGCCCGGGAAGAACACGTCGACGGGCCGGTCCCCTGCCGGCTTCGTCATCGGCGCGGGCCCGTTCGGGATCAGGGCGCCGAGGCCCCGGCCAAGACCGCGTCGCTTGTCGCTCACGCTCGTGCCTCCTGCTCGGTGGTGGCGGACGCCCACCCGAGGACCTGCTCGGCGAGCTCGCGAGCCGCCTCGAGGTAGGACAGGGCGCCGCTGGACGCGGGGTCGTACGTCATGACGGTCTGGGCGTGGCTCGGAGCCTCGGAGATGCGGACGGATCTGGGGACCGACGTCTTGAGGACCGTGTCCGGGAAGTGCCCTCGCACCTCGTCCGCGACCTGGCTGGACAGGCGGGTGCGCCCGTCGTACATGGTCAGCAAGATCGACGAGACGTGCAGCGACGGGTTCAGGTGCCCACGGATGAGTTCTACGTGCTTCAGGAGCTGCGAGAGCCCCTCCAGCGCGTAGTACTCGCACTGGATGGGGATGAAGACCTCATCGGCCGCCACGAAGGCGTTCACGGTCAGCAGGCTGAGACTGGGCGGGCAGTCGATGAAGACGTAGTCGATCGGCGCCAGGCCGTGAGCCCGGCGGTCGTTCAGGTAGTCGCGCAGGGCCTTCTGTAGGCGAACCTCGCGGGCGACGAGGCTCACGAGCTCGATCTCCGCGCCGGCCATGTCGATCGTCGCCGGGGCGCAGAGCAGGTTGGGGATGTCCGGGCAGGGCTGTAAGACCTCGGCCAGCGGCCGCTGCTCGACGATGACGTCGTAGAGACTCGGGATCTCCGCGTGGTGGTCGATGCCGAGAGCCGTGGACGCGTTGCCCTGCGGGTCGATGTCCAGCACCAGGACGTTGAGCCCCGATTGAGCCATCGCGGCGGCCACGTTGACAGTTGTGGTCGTCTTACCGACGCCGCCCTTCTGGTTGGCGACGGTGAGGATGCGGGTGTGCGGCGGCACGGGGAAGGGGCGACCGACGAGAGAGATGCGGCGCCGGGCATCCTCCGCCACTTCGAACGCGAGGGGGGTCGACTCGTCGACGCGGGGGAGGCTCTCGACGAGGTTGGAGCGCTGCTCGTCGTTGTAGCCGTACGTGGATACGCCGGAGCCCCATGCCTGGGTCCCGACTCCACCCACGCTCGACCCGTCCTGCATCAGGCGACTCCCGTCCTGGTCCTGCCGTCCGGCACTCACAGGTGCAGTCTGCACTGTCGCGGGCACCGCCGAGGGCACCTCGCAGGTGTCGGCAGGCGCGTCGCAGGAGGCGGTGACGAGGGGCTCCGTTCCCTGCTCGTCGACGACCCCAGGCGTCTCCGTTTCACGGGAAACCGCGATGCTTTCGTCCGCGGCCGGGGGCGGTCCGTTCTCGTTGCCTGCGGGGTTGTCGACGCCGTCCGGCCGTGGCGGCGTCTCCTCGTCTGGCCGTAGCGTGGTCTCCCCCGCCACCCGATCCGTTCCGGCATCGGCCCCGTTCGTCGCCTCATCGGTCTCGGCCGGGGCGCCCTCCCCGTTCGGCTCCGGAGCCAACCAAGGAGAGTTCTGCTCGTTCTCGGGGACCCGCGGACGCACGATCGCGGTGTGGACCGCCTCTGTTTCATGTGAAACAGAAGGGATGGCGGGCCAGGAAAGGCCTTCCCGTGTGACCGCCGGAGCGGCACCCCCCCAGCCGAGCATGGCCGACCCCGGGGAGAGCCTGCTTCCGTTCACGTCTCCGATGTGCCGGCTCGCTGCCAGCGAAGCGCCGATGACGTGGCGTGTGTCTTGGCGGAGGACGGCGATAGGGCGCGCCGAACCATCACTGCCCACGACTGCCGAAGAGTCCGAGACCGCGGGTGTGGAACCCTGGGCGACGACGGCGAGTGTCATCACGGGAGCCTGGGCGACCGCACCAGCGTGGGTGACCGCATTGTGGTGGCCGTCGCCCACAGTTCCGCGTTCGAGGAAAGCGGCGGGCGCCGGATCCGGACTCAGGGCGACGGCGATGCACCGGTCCCCCGGCAACCCCTCGTCGATGGACGCGCCAGAGCTTCCGGGCCAGCCGAGGCCGGCTGCCCCCTCGGCGCACAGCTCCTGGGGCCAGCCCAGACCCTTCACAAGTGCCTCCTGATATCGAGAGTCGACCCCGCATACGCCGGTCGGTGCCTGCTCCGGTCCGCGAGGGACCGGGCGCCGAGAGCGTGGGGCGGTGTCGGGAGGGGTATCGGCACGACGTCGGCTGGAACTGAACCTCGTGCGCGACAAGGTTCCGCGGACAAGCGCGCGGCGCCGCGCGTCCCTTCGCCACGCACCGTGGCGATCCCCCGAAGTGCCATGGCTCCACTAAGCCCCTTGTGACACAGCGGATCCAGAAGGCGCGCCGACGCGCCGTCGTGATCCTTAGCGGCGGCGGAGGGTGACGGACCGACGACCACAGGCCGTGGTTCCACGTGAAACGGGCATCCGGATGTCGCTCGGGCACCTGG
>C688J35102_120989068_pt1 | contig 10005 bp, 9 predicted proteins | sample HopSoiMetagenom2_FD_35102 | JGI IMG/M metagenome (IMG submission 35102) | reverse complement strand
TGGCACGCCGAACCCGACCTATCGGTGCCTCTTTCCGGAGCCGCCACCCGCCGGGACGGTGCCGGCCTGTGCCGAAGCCGGCATTCTCGGTGCGTTGACCGGCGTGCTCGGCTCCATGATGGCGCTTGAGGTCATCCGAGAGATCGTCGGGTTCGGTGAAGGGTTGGTCGGGCGGCTCGTCATGCTCGATGCGCGCTCAATGCGTTTCGAGACGCTGGCCTATGCCTGGGATTCCGCCAATCCGCTGTCGGGGGAGCGCCCCACGATTACGGATTTGTTGGTGCACGCGTGACCCTCTCACGTGATGCCGTGGCTCTTCCGGTACGCATCCATTTCTTCATCGGGCACACAGTCGCATTAGCGGCCGCACTTTTGGATCGCAGCTCATTCGGCATCCCTAAGGCGATACACGCCGCTATTCATGCGGCATTCTCGCACAGTACCGCGTTCGGAAATCGTCGAAGAGGGCTACTTCGTCCAGGTGGCAACCGCTGTCGTGCCCTTCATCACCGACCATTTGTTCTCGCCGGCGGTGACGATGCGGAAGCAGTTGGCCTTAGAGCCTTTCCAAGTGGTGCAAAAGCCGTCCTTGGTGAGCTTCCAGGTGCCTTCTCCCTTTGCGCCGGTGCCGGCAAGCGGCTCGCGCGTCATCTTGCCGTCTGCGGTGAACACCATCTTGAACTTGATGTTCGATGGGGTTGCGGACGTGAAGGGCTGGCCGGTGAAAAATGTCGATTGGATGTCGTTGGGCGCAAGGGTCGCGGCGAACGCCGAGGCAATCCAACCAGCGGCAACGACGCCAGCGAGGAGCAAGGCACGCATGAGCGGTCTCCTGAGATTTGGCGCAGTCAAGATACAATAAATCGCGGCGGATGGCAGCAACCAAACTGCCGCGGAAGCCGTTCACAGCATCGACGGCAAAACACGGTCGGGCGGCCGATGCCCATCGAGAAAGGTCTTGATGTTCACAATGACCTTCTCGCCCATATCGATGCGGCCTTCCACAGTGGCCGAGCCCATGTGCGGCAGCAGCACGACCCTGCCCGTGCGCGCCAGTTTGACGAGCTTGGGGTTGATCGCGGGCTCGTGCTCGAAAACGTCCAGGCCGGCACCCGCGATCTCGCCCGACGAGATCAGCCGCACCAGGGCATTTTCGTCGATGACTTCGCCGCGCGCAGTGTTGACGATATAGGCCTCCGGCCGGATGAGCTTGAGCCGCCGGGCAGAAAGCAGGTGATAAGTTGCCGGGGTATGGGGGCAATTGACGGAGATGATGTCCATTCGCGCGAGCATCTGATCGAGGCTTTCCCAGTAGGTTGCAGTGAGCTCCTCCTCGATCTTTCCCGGTACGCGGCGACGGTTGTGATAATGGATCTGCAGCCCGAAGGCGCGGGCGCGGCGCGCGACCGCCTGGCCGATTCTTCCCATGCCAATGATGCCCAACCGCTTGCCCCAAATGCGATGCCCCAGCATCCAAGTCGGCGACCATCCATTCCAGGGCTTCTCGTCCCTGAACACGGCGGCGCCCTCGGCGAGACGACGGGGGACCGCGAGAATGAGCGCCATGGTCATGTCGGCGGTATCCTCGGTCAGCACCCCGGGCGTATTGGTGACAGTGATGCCACGGCTGAGCGCCGTCGCGACATCGATGTGGTCGACCCCGTTGCCGTAATTGGCGATCAGCTTGAGCCTGTCGCCTGCCTTGCTCAGCGCGGCCGAATCGATACGGTCGGTTACGGTAGGGACGATGACGTCGGCGCTGCGCATCGTTTCCGCGAGCTCGGAGGGGGTCAGCGGCCTGTCTTCTAGATTGAGCTGCGCGTCGAACAGCTCGCGCATGCGGGTTTCCACCCTGTCCGGCAGCTTGCGCGTCACAACGACAAGCGGCTTCTTCCGGTTTGCCATAATTTTGGCCTTGGCCAGCTCCGTTTTTCCGCTGTTCAGGTCTCTTTAACCGCGGTGGCGGACACTGACGCGCATCTCGGCGGGCTCGCACGTCTCTGTAACAGATGGAAGCGCGAAGACAAGCGGCCTGCCGCCCGATGCCGCGCGCTTCCAAACCATGCGCGAGTGAACCTTTGGCGGCATGCGCTCATGATCTCGATCTCTCTAGTGCGGGCCACCTTACGTTGCTTTGGGCGCGCAGTTGCGGCAGCAACTGTCCTGATGTTCCTGGGCGCTGCGCAGTCGGGTGCCGAAACAGGCGTAGGTCCAAAGAGCGGGCTGCCGATGCCGCGCTTCGTCAGTCTCAAGCCCGACCGTGTGAATGTGCACGGCGGACCTACGCGCGATCATGAGGTCACCTTCGTCTACACGCGATCCGGTCTGCCGGTCGAGATCACCGCGGAATCCGACAACTGGCGGCGGATCCGAGACTGGGAAGGCTCGGAAGGCTGGGTCTATCACTCGCTCCTCTCCGGCAAGCGCACGGCGTTGATCGCGCCGAAGGACAAAACGCAACTGGTGCCGCTCTATGATACAAGCGATGGCGAAGGCACGGTGGTTGCGCAGCTCCAGGCCGGCGTGCTGGCGAGCGTGAAGCGATGCACAGGCGCGTGGTGCCGGATCGCCGGGGCACGCTTCGACGGCTGGGTAAGGCAGGATCAGCTTTGGGGCGTCTACCTGAACGAGAAAGTTGAGTGACGCGCCGCGCGTTCTCGCAGCGCCCGCGAGAGCGTTAAACGCTCAGCGAGCTTTCGGCCGCAATCTTACCACGACATCGATGCGCACGACGTCATACCCCTCCGGGGGAATAGGCGTTCTGCCCACAACCACTTCCGAATGCGGAATGTCGACGAGATCGTTTTCGGTCTCGATGAAGAAATGATGATGGGGGGAAACGTTCGTATCGAAATAGGTTTTCGAGCCATCGACGGCGACTTGGCGCAACAGCCCGACGTCGGTGAACTGATGGAGCGTGTTGTAGATCGTCGCCAGCGATACCGGCACCTTCGCTTTGACCGCCTCTTCATAGAGCATTTCGGCAGTGACGTGCCGGTCACCCTTGCCGAACAGCATCCAGCCGAGCGCCATGCGCTGGCGGGTGGGGCGCAAACCAACCTCGCGCAGCATGGTTTTGACGTCATGCCAGGGACAGCCGGTCAGACCGGGACGCGAAGGTGTATTCTCCCCCTTCGAATCCCCGGTTGCGGTGGTGAAAACGAGCGTGTGCGGCAGCGGCATCGGAACGGCTGAATCCTTCTTCATCGCCAACCCTAGCAAGATCGTTGCGTTTGTAACATATTGTCCCGTTCATGCAACGGGTGCAGCTCTTCGCGTGCTCCCTCAGGCGGATTGACCGCGCGGTAGCTGGGCGCGGCCTTTGCCGGCGGAAGGCGCGTATGTTAGGTTTCCGCGATGGATATGGACGTGAGGCAAATGGAGAATCGGCGCAGCAGTTTTGGATATGACGAGCTATTGGCATGCGCGAGAGGCGAATTGTTCGGCTCCGGGAATGCGCAGCTGCCGCTCCCCCCCATGCTGATGTTCGATCAAATTTCGGAGATCGCGGAGGCCGGCGGGGAATACGGCAAGGGCTTGGTGCGCGCGGTCCTCGACCTGCGGCCTGACCTTTGGTTCTTTCCCTGCCATTTCAAGGGTGACCCGGTCATGCCGGGATGCCTCGGGCTCGACGCCCTATGGCAATTGTTGGGCTTTTTCCTCGGTTGGCTGGGCGCCCCCGGGAGGGGGCGCGCGCTCGGCCTCGGCGAGCTCAAGTTTTCCGGTCAGGTTCTGCCAACGGTAAGGAACGTGGTCTACGGAATCGACATAAAGAGGGTCATGCGTTCCAAGCTCGTCCTTGGGATTGCCGATGGCTGGCTGTCGGCCGACGGGTCCGTCATCTATCGAGCCCTCGACCTCAAAGTCGGCCTGTTCCGCGACCCGGCCGCGCTGCAGCCGGCCGGAGGCTGAACGCAGCATTTTCCTCGTGCGGTGAATTTGAAGTTCCAATCGTACTTACGGCGAGCTCGTATAGGGACTTCGGAGCACCAGAATTCATAAGGCTGCTAGTGATGAGACGGGTCGTCGTCACCGGGATGGGCGTGATCTCATCCATTGGCAACAACACGCAGGAGGTTCTGGCGAGCCTGCGCGAGGCCAACTCAGGCATTTCGCGCGCCGATAAATATGCCGAGCTCGGCTTCCGCTGCCAAGTGCACGGCGCGCCCACGCTTACCCCGGAAGACGCCATTGACAGGCGGGCCATGCGTTTTCTCGGCGGCGGCGCTGCCTGGAATCACCTCGCCATGGAGCAAGCCATCCGCGATGCGGGGCTCGAGCTGAGCGAAGTCTCGCATGAGATGACCGGCATCATCATGGGCTCCGGCGGCCCCTCCACACGAGCGATCGTCGAGGCAGCCGATACCGCGCGCAGCAAGAGTCCCAAGCGGGTCGGCCCCTTCGCAGTGCCCAAGGCCATGTCATCGACGGCATCGGCAACGCTCGCGACCTGGTTCAAGATCAAGGGGGTCAGCTATTCGATCTCCTCCGCCTGCGCGACCTCGAACCACTGCATCGGCAATGCCATGGAACTGATCCGCCTGGGCAAGCAGGACGTGATCTTCGCCGGCGGCAGCGAGGAGCTCGACTGGACATTGTCGGTGCTGTTCGACGCTATGGGCGCGATGTCCTCCGCATTCAACCAGACTCCACAAACAGCCTCACGCGCCTATGACGCGGACCGCGACGGCTTTGTGATCGCGGGCGGCGCGGGAGTGCTGGTGCTTGAAGAGCTCGAGCACGCAAGAGCGCGCGGCGCGCGCATCTATGCCGAGGTCGCAGGCTATGGCGCCACTTCCGATGGCTTCGACATGGTCGCCCCATCGGGGGAGGGCGCGGTGCGCTGCATGCGGATGGCACTCTCTGAGATCAAGGTCCCGGTGGACTATATCAATCCGCATGCGACCTCGACTCCGATCGGCGATCTCAAGGAAATCGAGGCCATTCGTGAAGTGTTCGGCCAGACGTGTCCGCCGATCGCGGCAACGAAATCCCTCACAGGTCATTCCCTCGGAGCCGCTGGCGCACAGGAGGCGATCTACTCCATTCTGATGATGCATAACGGCTTCATCTGCGAGAGCGCTAATATCGAGAAGCTCGATCCCGCGTTTGCGGACATGCCCATCGTGCGCCAGCGGCGCGACAACGTGAAGCTCGGCTGCGTGCTGTCCAACTCATTCGGCTTCGGGGGTACCAATGCCTGCGTGGTGCTCAAGCACGTCGATGCCTGAGATGAATATAAATGTTAACCGGCAGCCGTATGATCGGACTGTGCGGTAGCGTGATAAGTCCACAGCCATGACCCAGCTTATGCAAGGCAAACGCGGGCTGATCATGGGGATCGCCAACGACCATTCCATCGCGTGGGGCATTGCCAGAACGCTTGCCGCGCACGGGGCGACGTTGGCCTTCACTTACCAAGGGGAAGCGCTAGGGCGGCGGGTGAGGCCGCTCGCACACTCCATTGGAGCCTCGCTTGTACTGCCCTGCGACGTCGAGCAGGTCTCCTCGGTCGACTCGATGTTCGCCGTGATCGCGGAAAAATGGGGCTCGCTGGACTTTCTCGTGCACGCCATCGCCTTCTCCGACAAGAACGAGCTCAAAGGCCGCTATGCCGACACCACGCGCGAGAACTTCGTGCGCACCATGCTCATCTCCTGCTTGTCCTTCACCGAGGCGGCAAAACGCGCGGCAGCGCTGATGCCGGCCGGCGGCGCCATGCTGACGCTCACCTATAACGGCGGCCAGCGCGCAATGCCGAACTATAATGTCATGGGCGTCGCCAAAGCCGCGCTGGAAGCGTCCGTGCGTTATCTTGCGGTCGATTTTGGCCCTTCGGCCATTCGCGTCAATGCCATCTCCGCCGGTCCCATCCGCACGCTGGCGGGCGCGGGCATCAGCGATGCGCGGCAGATGTTCGCCTTTCAGCATCGCCATTCACCGCTGCGTCGGGGCGTCACATTGGACGAGGTCGGCGGCGCCGCGCTCTATCTGCTCTCGGAGCTGTCGACCGGCGTCACAGGCGACATCCACTTTGTCGATTCCGGCTATAACGTCATCACCATGCCGCATCCCGCCGCGCTCAGGAACGGGCAGGAACCCGCCGTAGGCTCCGGCGATGAGGTCAAGGATGCCGCCCAATAGGGCGAGCGCCGATTGTGGTTGCGATTGTACCTTTGCCTTTAAGTCGAAACGCAACCTTTTTCAAAGCTGGCCATTTGCTGCATGTTACTCGAAGGCCGGGAATTAGCGGTCGTGATTGGCGCGGAGTACGCAAGAGCCCGGGATTGATGCGATGAGCCGACTGCGCAATCTGGTTGGCCGCGAGCCCAAGCATGGCATCCGATTGCCCGCTTGGCTCGAACGCGTGGTTTCCGTCGGCATCGTCTCGACGGACGAGCAAATAATCCGGCGCCAACGCTGCGTGAACGTCGGCGCATTTGCGATGATGGCAACTGCCGGCTCGCATTTGATCATGAACTCGGTTCATGATCTCCGCGGGCTGCTCCCGATCAATGCGGACAACCTGCTCATGCTCGCAGGCGCGGCGCTGGTGCTGCGGCTGCATCGGTTCGGCGAGCATGTGGGCGCGATCACGCTTCTCCTGCTGATCCTCTTAGGGCACACCTTCATTGTGTGGTCGTTCGGCCTCGCCAGCGAGCTGCAGGTGTATTTCACTCTCGCCGGCGCGATCCTCTTCTTTTTTGGCGTGCCGAACTGGCGCTTGTTTCTCGCTTTTTTTCTGATGTTTGTGGTGGCGCTGGGGACTGCGCTGAAGTTCGCACCGGTCGATGGGCTGATCATCCCGTGGGACCGCGAGTTCCGCGAGCTTCTTTCCACGCAAGCCATGATCAACACGATCGTGATCAACGCGGCGCTGATGTTCTATGCTCTCAGCGCTCTCCATCGCGCCGAAGTCGAGCTGCAAGATCAGCACGAGCGATCCGAAGCGCTGGTCGAAACGCTCATGCCTGCCTCGATCGCCAAGCGCCTCAAGTCCGGCCAGGAAGAGCGGATTGCCGATCGCATCGACATGCTCACCGTCATCTTTGCCGATCTCGTCGGGTTCACCACGGCAGCGCGCGAGCTTGAGCCGGAACAGGTGGTCGACTTCTTGGATGGGCTTGTGCGCAGCCTCGATATCTTATGCGAGCGGCAACACGTGGAGAAAATCAAGACAATCGGCGACTGCTACATGGCAGCAGCGGGTTTTGACGGGGCGGCGAGCGGTGCCGTTGCGGTCGGTCGCATGGCAATGGCAATGCTCGACGAGATCGCACGGCAACCGCCCTTGGGAGGTCGTAAGCTAAACATGCGCATAGGCATTCACTGCGGGCCGGCAACCGCCGGCGTGATCGGCGACACCCGCTTTTCCTACGATGTGTGGGGCGATGCCGTGAACACCGCCTCGCGCATGGAATCGCACGGAGTGCCCGGCCGAATTCACGTCAGCGAGGCTTTTCGCGATCTCGCGGCGGGCGCATTCACGTTTGAGGATCGCGGCACCACCGCTATCAAGAGCATCGGAGAGGCGAGGACATTCTTCCTCATTGGCGAGAAGGCGGCCGCTGCGGGACCCTCCGCCCGTGCACCAGAGCGAAGCGGCGCCGGGGTCGCAGTTGAAGCGGCCGACGCCGGATATGGCTGACTTGCTGGTGCGGTGAACTTGAAATTCAAACCCGCACTAACTAACCCGTTTGCGCAATCCTACTCCCCGCCTACGGCCGCCTCACGCTGCTGTTCGGGGGCACGCTGCCCTTCCGCTTCTGCTCTTTGCTTGGCCTCCAGATCCTCGCCGGTGGTCTGGTCGACGACCTTCATGGAGAGGCGCACCTTCCCCCGCTCGTCAAAGCCAAGCAGCTTCACCTTGACCTTGTCGCCCTCGTTGATCACGTCGGTGACCTTCTGAACTCGCCGGGACGCGAGCTGGCTGATATGCACCAAGCCGTCCTTGGCCCCGAAGAAATTCACAAACGCGCCGAAGTCCATCACCTTGACCACGGTGCCCTCGTAGATATGCCCGATCTCCGGGTCGGAAGCGATGGATTTGATCCAGTTGATCGCGGCTTTCATCGCGTCGCCATTGGCTGAGGCAACTTTGACGGTACCATCGTCTGCGATATCGATCTTGGCTCCGGTCTTCTCCACGATCTCGCGGATCACCTTGCCGCCAGACCCGATAACCTCCCGAATCTTGTCGACTGGAATGTTGAACACTTCAATGCGCGGCGCGTGCTCACCGAGTTGCGCACGGTGCTGGGTGAGCGCCTTGGACATCTCGCTCAGGATGTGCATGCGGCCGTCCTTCGCCTGGGCAAGCGCAGTACGCATGACCTCTTCGGTGATGCCGGCAATTTTGATATCCATCTGCAGAGAGGTGACGCCCCGCTCGGTTCCTGCGACCTTGAAATCCATGTCGCCGAGATGGTCCTCATCGCCCAGAATATCGGAAAGCACCGCGTAGCGCTCGTTCTCGAGAATGAGCCCCATGGCAATGCCGGCGGTCGGACGCTTCATCGGAACGCCGGCATCCATCAGCGCGAGCGAGGTGCCGCACACCGTCGCCATCGAAGAGGATCCGTTAGATTCCGTAATCTCCGAGACCACGCGCAGCGTATAGGGGAACTCGTGATGCGGCGGCAGCACGGGATGGATGGCGCGCCAGGCGAGCTTGCCATGGCCGATCTCACGGCGGCGCGGCCCACCCATACGCCCGGTTTCGCCGACCGAGAAGGGTGGGAAGTTATAGTGCAGAAGGAACGTCTCCTTGTAAGTTCCCTGCAATGCATCGATCCATTGCTCGTCTTCCCCCGTACCTAGGGTGGCGACCACGAGAGCTTGCGTTTCCCCACGGGTGAATAGGGCCGAGCCGTGGGCGCGCGGCAACACGCCGACTTCGGATACGATAGGACGCACCGTTTTCACATCGCGGCCATCGATGCGGCGGCCGCTGTCGAGAATGTTCCACCGCACGACCTGCGCTTCGATCTTCTTGAACACGTTGCCGATTTGCTGGACGGGAAAGGGCGGGTTCTCCGCCCCTTCCGGTCCGAAATGCCCCAATGCTTTCGCCTTGGCCGCATCCAACGCGGCGTGGCGTTGCTGCTTGTCTGCAATCCCATAGGCCGCGCGCACGTCCGTCTCGACAAGCGCAAGCATGCCCTTCTCGAGCTGGGCGCTGTCGGGCACTTGCAGCTCACGCGGCTCTTTCGCCGCCTTTTCCGCAAGCCTGATGATCGCATCGATCACCGGCTGGAAGTGGCGGTGGCCGAACATCACCGCACCGAGCATGAGATCTTCCGCCAACTCCTTGGCTTCCGACTCGACCATCAGCACGGCGTCCTGCGTGCCGGCAACAACAAGGTCGAGCCCGCTCTCCGTCATCTCGTCGAGCTGAGGATTGAGCACATACTCGTTATTGATGAAGCCGACCCGCGCGGCGCCGATCGGCCCCATGAAAGGAGCGCCGGATAGCGTGAGCGCCGCCGAGGCGGCAATCATGGCCAGGATGTCCGGATCGTTCTCCAGGTCGTGCGAAAGGGTTGTTATGATCACCTGGGTCTCGCAGCGCCAGCCGTCGGCGAACAGCGGCCGCACGGGGCGGTCGATCAGACGGGAGACCAGCGTCTCTTTCTCCGTCGGGCGGCCTTCCCGCTTGAAATACCCGCCTGGAATGCGCCCGGCGGCATAAAACTTTTCCTGGTAATCGACGGTGAGCGGCAGAAAATCGATGCCTTCCCTCGGCTCTTTGGCCGCGACCACTGTTGCAAGTACTTTGGAGTCGCCATAGCTGGCGACAACAGCGCCGTCGGCCTGGCGCGCGATCTTGCCGGTCTCTAGGACGAGCTTGCGCCCTCCCCACTCGAGCTCAACACGATGAATATCGAACATTGCGGTTGTCTTTCGTTATTGCGAAGGCACGAATGCCATGGGCAAGACGGCGAGACGCTGCCGTTTGCGGCATTGCCGCAAACCGACATAGCGTCCAGCGATCCTGCCATGGCT
>C688J35102_120989069_pt1 | contig 10009 bp, 6 predicted proteins | sample HopSoiMetagenom2_FD_35102 | JGI IMG/M metagenome (IMG submission 35102) | reverse complement strand
GTGATTCCGTCTTCATGACCTGTGTATGCAGCGAAGAACCGGAATCGAACGGGTTGATGCCGCGCTTTAGCCCTTCCTCGTTGATGTGCACGAGCAGGTTGAGGCCGAGCCGCTTCGCCGTCTCGTCGCGGAATTGGATCATCTCCCGGAATTTCCAGGTGGTGTCCACATGCAAGAGGGGGAACGGGGGCTTGGAGGGATAGAAAGCCTTCATCGCCAGGTGGAGCATCACCGACGAGTCCTTGCCGATGGAGTAGAGCATCACCGGATTGCGGAACTCGGCCGCGACCTCCCGGATGATATGGATGCTCTCAGCTTCGAGCCGCTTGAGGTGTGACAGGTGCGGATCGCCCCTCTCCTCCCCCTCCGCCCCGACAAATTCCTCCGGGCGCGCTGCCCTTGCGACGTGCTGCATATTGCGTAATCCGAACAACGAGTTGCAACCTCGCCGCGGTCGCGCCTACCTTCCCCGGGATGCAACCTTCGCGTTCCCCAGGCCGCTGGCTTTGACCGGCAAGGCAATGGTGGTGCCTCATACCTTGCCATGACCGGATTTCCTAGCCCTGCCCGCCTCCGATCCTTCTGGCGCCAGCCTTCCAGCATTTTTGGGCATGCCATGAGCCGGGCGGAAGTCGGCGTCCTGATACAGAAAGCGCGGCTCGCCCAGCGACGGAAAGATTGGCGGACCGCTCGAGACCTGTGGCGCTCCTGCGTGGAAAAGGCACCGGAGAACCGAACCGCCGCCATCGGCTACATCAGCGTCCTTATTTACACCGGACACATCGAGGAGGCTGCCACACGGGCCGAGGCGTTCGCCCGAACGCATCCAAAAGATGAGAACGGGCCCATAGCCCTGGCCCGGATCGCTGAGGCTCGGCGCGACTTCCATGCCGCCATCGGCTTTTGGCAGGCCGCCCTCAAGAAGAACCCACGCAAGCTGCAGGCACATATACGGTTGGGGGCGGCGTTGGTCCGGGAGCGCCGGTTTCCGGAGGCGCAAGCTTGTGCCGCTTGGCTTGAGCAAAACGCTCCAGCAGCACCTCATGGAGCGATATTGCGCGCGCAGATCGGGCAGGAACGAGATGGTTACGTTCACGCCGCATCCCTATGGGAGGCTGCCGCAAAGCGGTTCGGCGGTAATATCGAGTTTCTCCGCGGTTACGGGCGCGCGCTGCTGGCGGTAGGCGCTTATGACGAATGCCTAGAAATTGCGAGGCAGAGCGAGAAACTGGATCGCTTTGAAGCAGTGCGCTTGCGCGGGCAAGTGCTGGAGAAGCAGCAGCCTTACCGGAATCACATCACCTATTGGCAGAACGCGTCTGTACTGATGCCGGACAATCCTAACGTGACACGAAAGCTTGTCGAAGCTGCGCTGTCTGCACGGCAGCAGGATAAAGCTCAAGCGGCTTTCCGTCGCTTGCTCGATCAGAACCCACTCCGCGCAAGCGATGCCGATTACGTTGTGGGGCTGGGATTGAGTTACCTGGAAAGCACCGACAAGGCTCTAGCACGGGCAACAGTTCGCAACTTTATGAAGGGCTTGCGCGGCGAGCCGGATTATCGCGCTGCCGCGCTCAGACTTTCTCGACTAATCCTCGCTTGCTTTCCCCGCCGGAAGGGTTCAGCCATTTCCATTTCTCGCACCCCCGCGCGATCTCGGCGCATGGTCCAGAATGCAATGATCGGAGATTGCGCGTCAGACGTTCTCATCAGAGTTGCAAGTCTCGAAGCGGCGCTACACCAGAGCGGCGCAAATTGCCTGCTGGACACAGACATCGATCGGGACCCATGCCGTGCCTTTGTTGAACTCATTCGCCAACGGCTGAAGCAGGGTCAGCCATTCTCGCTTATTCGCCTCGGCGACGGTGAAGCGAATGCTTTTCAGCAAGACGGTTCGTTTGCTGACAAAATGGCGGCTGATGCTTCGGAGCGCGAAAAGGTTTGGTGGGGCCGTCCGCTCGAGTACAGCGCACGCGAACAACTTGCTCAGCAGGTGCGTGCCGCAAGCCTGAGCTCCGATGCCTTGGGGCTTCCCACAAGCGAATGGTTCCTGCGCGACGTTCGTTTGGATGGCGGCGCGCCGTTGGCAACCACGAGATCCGGCCGCGGGCTTCTTACCGTACTGGAATTGCTGGAAGCACAACTGAGGACCGGCGCGTTTTCCGGCAAGACGATTGTCTCCGCGCATCTGCCACAAGACCTCGAGCGCTGGCATTTGTACGGCGCATTGCTCGACGGCGTGCCAGAGGTGGTACTGATTTCCTGCCATCCCGATCTGCCGGACGCGGTGCAAGCGCGATTTGGCATCCGAACCGCAAAGCACATCCTGGTGCCGCCCGGCGATGCGATGCGTGAGATCGAGCGGCGCGCATTGAGCGATGCCGAGGTGCCGCCGCAAAGTATTACGAGCGCTCTGGACGAGATGGGTGACTCGTCATACGGACGTCTGATTCTGGTGGGCGCGGGATATGCCGGGAAGGTTCTAATCGATGCTGCACGCCGGAGAGGTGGTGTCGCCCTGGATATCGGCAGCATTTTCGATCACTGGCTGGGCATCCACAGCCGCAGCTATCAGGACCTTGCATGACGAAGCCGCCATCTTCAGACAACATCGCTGTGTGCGAATCGGTCGATCCATCGTATGTTTCTAGGGACATTGCCTTCGATAAATACAAGAAACTGCATCCCAGCATCTCCTTCGCGCAATTTCGCGGGCAGAAAATCGCAGCAGGTCTGCAAGCCGGAAAGGCACATTTCAGCCTGGGCAGCAATCTGAGAGACGCTAGTGGAAAACAGCAGGACTTCTGGACGGCTGGTGCTGCAGTCGCAGAACGGTATTTCAAGGAAATGCGGCTGAAGCCGCATCACCGTGTAATTGATTATGGCTGTGGAAGCCTGAGAGTGGGGGCACATTTCATCCGGTTCCTAAATCCGGGTTGTTACTTCGGCGTGGATGTTGTTCCGGATTTTTTCAACATAGGGCGGGCGTTGATCGGTGAAGAGTTGCTGTCAGAAAAGAGGCCACTTCTCCGCGTCATCAATCCGAGCACTATCGCAGAAGCGGCGGACTTCCATGCTGATTTCGTTTTCAGCGCGGCAGTTTGCATCCATGTGCATCCTGACGAACTCACTGAATACTTTGAGCAACTTATGCGCTTGACTGCCTGTCCTGGAGCCCAACTGCATATTAATGCGGCACTGTCTGATGCTCCCATCCGATTCAGATATGAAAGCTGGGCTTGGCCCCTGAAACGTTACAGAACCGGGCTTCCGGAACTGCGACTTATCCAGTCTCCTCCTGGCCATGAAATTCTGAAGCCGCTGCTGCTTTCGCTGGGAATAGGAGGATTTAAGCGACACGGAGCTCACCGTGTGTGGAAATCCCATCTCGTATTTCGACGACGGTAAGCTGTGGTCGCCTAACACTTATCTCGTGAGAAAAGCGCGCGCGTGCTTGCTGACGGCCCAGCGGGATTGCGCTGGATCTAGGCAGCATATTCCACCATTGGGTAGGCGCGCATACGCGAAGCTATCAGGATCTTGCCTGAGCCAAGACGCCGATCACATCGGACCAGCGATAGCCTAACTTTTAGCGTGCGAATTGCGCGTGCACGCACTCTACGATCTTCGCAGCGGCGTTGCCGTCACCGAAATCGGCGATCTCTCGTCGCTCAGCGTAATTGGGCTCCGTCCACAGGCGATTCCAGCCGCAGGCGATGGTCTCGACCCATTCGGTTTCCTCACGCAACGTGATGCATGGCACGCGATGGAAATACGCCTCCTTCTGCAGGCCGCCGGAATCTGTCAGGACAACGCTCGCATGATGCAGCAACTTGCACATTCCGAGATAGCCCAAGGGTTCAATGACCGTTATTCCGGCCCGGTCTAGGCGGAGTCCTGCCGAAGCAGCAGCGCGCGCCGTGCGAGGATGCACAGGGAAAACGACCATCTGCCGTCGAGCCTCTTCGGCAATGAAATCGAGAATGCGCGCGAGCACGTTCGGCTCGTCGGTGTTGGCCGCACGATGTATCGTCGCGACACCATATTCCTTTCCTTTGAGTTGCAGACGCTCGAGAATATTGGATCGTCTTTCGGCGACCGCCGCGGCCATCAGGGTCGCATCGTACATGAGGTCGCCTACCAGATGCACATTCTGCATAAGCCCTTCACGCCCGAGGTTTTCGACGGCATTGGGTGTCACGCAGAGCAATAACGCACTTAAATGATCCGCGACAATGCGGTTCGTCTCTTCCGGCATCCGACGATCAAAAGATCGCATCCCGGCTTCGATATGCACCAACGGCAGCTGCTGCTTGGAGGCAGCGATCGCACCGGCAAGCGTCGAATCCGTGTCTCCATAGACCAACACAGCGTCCGGTCGTTCCGTGGTCAGAGTCGCTTCAATACCGGTGATCATGTGCGCCAACGCAGATGTCTGCGGAGAGGACGCAGCGGAGAAATGGTATTTGGGAGGTGGCAGGGCCAGTTCTTCGAAAAAAATCGCCGACATATTATCATCGAAATGCTGACCGGTATGCACGAGCACCTCTTCGAAGTCCGGAGCAGCCGCAAACGCGCGGGACAATGCAAACGCCTTCACGAATTGGGGCCGTGCGCCCGCGATCGTCACCACCTTGGTTGATTGCGCCATGATAACTCAGCTCACATGCTGCCGGAGCAGGTCAATGGCGCAGACGATATGGTATAACGAACTGGCCGGTGAGGGTTCGGCGATGAATGTGCCATCCGCGCGCATCTTATCGTGCCACAGGCCGGGCACGCTCGTGTGGAGGTAATGGGACAGGCCCTCGGCAGCGGCCAATGCGGTGCGTTCAAAGGACAGGCGGCGCTCGGAATCCGAGGTCTGGCGCGAAAGGCCAAGGGCCGCCTTCAAACGCTCGGTCTGTGGCCACAGACGCGCCTGACGGGAATGCGGGGACATGTCCGCGAGCAAAACATCGATCGCCACTCCGCGAGTGGTATCGATGCCGTGGCGCTCGCCGATGTCGAACAATCGGACTGCAGCCAGGCCAGCGCCCGCATCCTTGCGCATTTCCGCCCAGCGGGACAGCAGCCACGCCCATTCGAACTGGTGGCCGGGTTCGATAATATGGCCGGGCAGTCCGGCGAAGGGCGCACCAGTATCATCAAAAAATTCCCGCAGCATTCCGCTTTCGGAATCGACAAAATGCTCCAGGCATATCCTCACGATGGATTGTGCCATCCGCTCCCATCCCGGATCGTCGCTCACCTCTATCCAGGCAAGGGCGGACTCAAGAAGGTGCATGTGCGGATTGGACTGGAAGGTCGAACCTCGCAACGGCTGTTCTGAAAAGCCCCCATTCGGCCGCGCGAAACGCTCATACAAAATCCCTCGAAGCTCCAATGCTTCCGCCGCGCAGCGACGCCGCTCGATGTCCGCTTTCGCTGCAGCCGCAAGCGCCAGCAGCACAAATGCTTGGTCATACAGGAACGTGCGATCATCTAGCGCAGCGCCCTCGTCGTCGCATAACGTGCGGTACAACCCGTCTTCACGCCGGTAGCGCTCGGACAGAAAAGCCAATCCGTGCGCGGCCGCGCTCCGCCACGGCCCTCGCCAACCCGAAAGTCCCGCAGCCGCGTAGGCGTATGCCTGGCGGGCCTGTACCCGCATTCTTCGTGGTGCCGGCACCGCCCTGCCCCGCTTGTCAAGCAATTCAAAGAAGCCGCCGCGTTCGTGATCTGCGCCCATGGTCCACCAAAGCGGTAACGCCGATGTCTCAAGCCATTGGCCGAGCCGCTCCGCGGCCATGCCCAGGCCCGCGTAGTCCCGCCGATGCGCAGGCCCGCTCGTACGGCGCAGGGCTTCGGGGCGCGCCCGCGATCGCAGTTTCTCCACCGCTGTTTTCACCAGTGGACTGGCATCGAGCCGGCAAACGACCACGCCGTCCGGCTCCGCAATGATTCCGATGTCCGAGAGACCGATTGCGGCTACAGGGATCGTCGAGCTCCGCACGAAGCAGCGTTGCGACTGAAGAGCAAGCACGTGGTCGCCGGCGACGACGTTGTCATCGCTGTCTTTCTGGTGAACACCATAGATAGCGTTCCATGCGCCGAGATCGGACCACGCGAAATCACCGGCCACAACCGCTGCCTTTGCGGTCCTCTCCATAACCGCGTAGTCGAGCGACTTCTTCGGCGACTGGCTGAAAGCAAAGGACTCCAAGCGAATGACCCCGCCGTCGCGGCCCGCTGACGAGACAGCGCGTTCCACCGCATCGGCAATCGCGGGCTCGAACAGGCGCATTTCATCCAGCATCACAGAAGGCCGGAAGGCGAACATGCCACTGTTCCACAGGTAGCCTTGCGCCAGATATTCGGCCGCGCGCTCGCGCGAAGGTTTTTCCACAAACTGCCGGATCGCCGCTACGCGTACGCACTCCGGAATCGCTTTGCCGACATGAATGTAACCATAGGACGTATCCGGCCCGTTTGGCGCAATTCCAAACGTAACGATGAAACCGCGTTCTGCAGCGTCCGCGGCATGGGTGGCGAGGCTCTGGAAAGCTGCCTGATCCGGAATATGGTGGTCAGCCGGCTGCATGATTGCCGCACCGTCTTTGCCCTCGCTAAGAAGGTACGCTGCGGCAGCGGCGGTGGCAGGCGCCGAGTCCCGTCCCTCCGGCTCAAGAATAATCACCGCGACAACGCCGATCTCCTCGAGCTGTGTGCGGACCACCGCCTCATGTGCCTCTCCGGTGACGATGACAGGAGTATTCGATCCCAAACTATGGAGACGAAGCACGGCTTGCTGGAAGCACGAAAGTTCGCCAACCAAAGGGGCAAATTGCTTCGGATAATCGCGGCGTGACACGGGCCACAGCCGCGAGCCTTCGCCGCCGCATAAGATAATGGGAGTTATCGACATTTGTTACGCGGATTGCCCCAGGGAACGGTGCTGCTCTTAGCATCATCGGGACAGAAAAAAACCGGGATTTCCGAAGCTTGCCCGGATGTCAGACCTTGCCGCAAAGCTCAAGCGTTCAGGATCGGCAGCGTGGAAGCTGTGGCATTGGGGAAAACCTTGGCAACCGCGGTTGGGGACAACTTCATGTGTCCCGTCAGCACGGAGGCAATGACGGTGCGAAAATCGGTTGTAACCGCAAGGTCACGACCTTGATACAGATGCTCTTCAGCCAAAGTGGGCCATTGACCATAAACTTTGCCGCCGCGCACCGGCCCGCCCATTACCCACATGGCGTTTCCATGGCCATGATCGGTTCCGGCATTGCCGTTCTCGCGTGCAGTACGACCGAATTCCGACACCACAAGGATCACGGTGTTGGCATACCCCTTTTCGCCTAAGCCGCTGCGAAACTCGGCGAAGCCCTGGGCCAGTTGACGCAAGTGGTAAGGCAGCGCTCCCTGGATGCTGCCTTCGCGGACATGCGTATCCCATCCGCTGAGGGCAAAGAATCCGACCTGCACCGTGGGATCTTTCCGGACCAGCTGACAAAAGTGCGCAGCGTCCTGTGCAAAACCGACGGGAGATGGCGCACCTGCGGCGGCTTCCGACATGTCCTGCTCAAGATCCGACATCAACCGCGAGTGGGCGCTTTGGCCTTCGCGATAAGCAGCGCTCAGGGAATCCGTGCCGGAATACATGGTATCGAAACCGGCGTGAATCAGGGGGGGCGCAGCGATCTTGCCACCACCGCCACCTGCGCTTGGCAGACTCGCGACAGGCATTGCGCCCCGCAGAATCAAAGGCATCGTCGGCCCGAAGTTCACCGCCTCAGTTGCCCCATGCGGAGCCGGAAGGGCCGCCAACGTTCGGTTGAGCCACCCGTCGCTTGTGATCTTCACTCCCGGCGTGCCGCTCTCCACATTGGCCTGCCCCTCGAAATGGGAGCGCGTCTCTGCTGGCGATCCGCAGGCGTGCACAAAAGCAAGGCTTCGCTCCTTCCACATCGGCATCAGCGGCGCTAGTTGTGGATGAAGTGCAAATTGCCGGTCCAGGTCCAGCGCGCCGTTCTCGCGGCCCGGCGGCGGAACGGCAATCGTCGGCCGCATCGCGTAATAAGTTTTCTCCGTGTACGGAATGACCACATTCAATCCGTCTATGGCGCCTCGAAGCAGCACCACTACCAGGCGCTGTGGCGCGCCATTTGGATTCTGCGCAGCCCAAGCCTGCGAACCGATGCGGACAAACGCCAAGCCGCTTAAAGCGGTGACCGATCGCAGAAAATCACGTCTACGCATGCAATCCTCCACTAACACCGCATGAACTCGGGACTGCCCAAAATCAGCCCGGCCCGGTGATCCTTCGTCGCCTCGGCAACAGCCGTGCGCGTCTTTCCGCTGAGGTTCGCCCGTAACGCCTCCAGCAGCCGGTCTGAATTGAGAGGCGTACCACCTTGCTCCGGCTGCAGGTGAATCTGTTTGTTCATGCTCCCGTAGTCGCTTTGCGCAAGGTAGGTTTTGTGATAGGCACCGCTCCCGAACTTCACCGCGAATGACAGCCGCCGGACCATCGCGTCGGGGTCGAGCCATGTGGCTTCCGTGCAGGCATAGCCGTCCGGACTGACGCAGCCGTAGATCGGTTGCCCGAGCGCCTTCAACTCCTCCGCGAGCGGTGCCGCCTTTCGTGGATCCAGCTCCGAAACGCGGGCCATCGAGACAACGTACTGATAGGGCGTTTTGAACTTCCGGCCGATGTTGGCCGGGTCGCGAAAGTCCCTGCTGGTGAGCATCGTGCGCGTTACTTCGCGCAAATCGCCGCCTGTTTTTCGGAACACCTCGACCATATTCGAAACCAGCCCCGGCGGTGGCTGATCAGCCACGAAATACTGCGCCAGCTTTGTGCTCACGTGCTTCGCGGTCGAGGGGTGATCCGCGAGCATGAGCAAGGCTGCCTCACCGTCCTCTTGTCCACCGCGATTGAACTTACGGCCGAGGAGTGTCTGGGGTGTGTTGTCGTGAAGCCGTGGCATGAACGCGAAGACGCCTCGCACACCGCGATCCTCATCCCCGTCACTGCCCGTTACGCTGAAATCCTTTCCAATGGTCCATCCCGTCAGGACATGTGCAAGCGCGGTGACATCGCTCTGCGTGTAACCACCATCGACTCCCAGGGTGTGAAGCTCCATGACTTCACGGGCATAGTTCTCGTTAATCCCGGTCGCCTTGCCGTGCGCGTGAGCACCTGGCGCCACGTTCTGCCAGTTATCGAGGTAAACAAGCATGGCGGGGTGTCTCGCGGTCGCAAGCAAAAGGTCGCGAAACTTACCCAGGGTGTATGGCCGGATCGCCTGATCCTCATAGGCGCCAATCCACACGCGCGCCATTTTCTTGTGCTCGAAAACATTGAAGTGGTTGAACCAGAAGTCGACCAGTGACTCCTGCAGACGGTGCGGGCTAGCGATCGCACGTGCGAGACGCGCCATGCGCGCTTCGGGGCCAACCTCATTTGTGATTTTCTTGAGCAGCTTTTTCTGCTCATGTGGAATTTTGCCCATCCCGGCCATCTGGGCGAGCGCCTTAAACCAATACTGTTTGTATAACTCGGTCGTGCTTTTGCCGAACGTGGGCAACCGATGAAGCTGAGCCTGGAGTGAGGTCGGCAAGAGGTTCACATCAGCATTGAGCTGCTCTTCTATATAACTTTCGAAGCCGAGTTGCCGGATGTGATCGATCTGCCCAGGAGCTGGACCGAAACCGATCCGGCTTGCGAGATGAAGGGCGGTGGCATTATCCAGCATGAAGAGCCCTCGGCCGCCCAAGCGCACTCAGGCTGTCGACATCCCCACCGGCTGCGAGAATACACCAATCTGGCTATGAAGCAATGAGAGGGGCTGACTTACCTTGTTGTCAGCCGGCCAATAGTTATCCTTTATTGAGCTTCAGCGCGTAGCCTTCCCCGTCTGATCTGCGCACGAACCAAGGCAGCCTGCTGCCGTTGGTAAAGAATACGACGCGCCGCGACGAAACCAAGGCATGCTGCCGTCATGGCAATCAGGATGTACACGCT
>C688J35102_120989070_pt1 | contig 10014 bp, 9 predicted proteins | sample HopSoiMetagenom2_FD_35102 | JGI IMG/M metagenome (IMG submission 35102) | reverse complement strand
CTATCGTGGCGGCAATACCCGCCACACCCGCAACATGCGCTGCGCCCATGATGCCGCGACCGACATCCTCACCGGCCCCTATCCGGAAGCGGAATTCTGGGAGGACCTCTTGCGCGTCACCGGCGGGCAGACCGATGAGGAACTGGCGCGCTTCATGATCCGCGAATCAAAGGACATCCTGGGCTGGATCGTCGAGCAGGGCGTGCGCTGGCAGCCCTCGCTCGGCGGCACGCTCAGCCTCGGGCGAACCAATTCGTTCTTCCTCGGCGGCGGCCGCGCGATGCTCAACGCGCTCTATCTCACCGCGGAAAAACTCGGCGTCGATATTCTCTACGATGCCGAGGTGGTCGATCTCGAGATCGACGATGGCATGTTCCTTTCGGCAACGCTAAAGCAAGGCGAAGGCCGCGTCGATGTTCGCGCCTCGACGCTGGTCGCCGCGGCCGGAGGGTTCGAGGCGAATATCGAATGGCTGAAGCAATACTGGGGCGAGGCGGCGGATAATTTTCTGATCCGCGGCACGCCTTACAATCGCGGCTCGATCCTGAAAATGCTGCTCGAAAAGGGCGTGCAGGACGTCGGCGATCCCACGCAATGCCATGCGGTCGCGATCGACGCCCGCGCCCCGAAATTCGACGGCGGCATCATCACCAGGCACGATTCGGTGGTGTTCGGCATCGTCGTCAACAAGCACGCCCAGCGCTTTTACGACGAGGGGGAGGATATCTGGCCGAAGCGGTACGCAATCTGGGGCCGGCTGGTGGCGGCGCAGCCAAGCCAGATCGCCTACATCATCTTCGATTCAACCGTGCTCCATAGTTTCATGCCGACGCTGTTTCCGCCGATCGGGGCGGAGACCGTCGCCGAGCTGGCGGGCAAATTCGAGCTCGATTCCGCCGCGCTGGAAAGAACCGTCGCCGAATTCAATGCCGCAGTCCGGCCCGGCACGTTTGACCATCGTATCCTCGACGATTGCCGCACCGAGGGGCTCATGCCGCCCAAGACACATTGGGCGCGCCGAATCGAGACGCCGCCATTTTACGGCTATCCGGTGCGACCCGGCATCACGTTTACCTATCTCGGCACCCGCGTGAACAAGCAGGCGCGCATGCTGATGAAGAGCGGCAAACCCTCGGCAAACATGTTCGCCGCGGGCGAGATCATGGCCGGCAACGTGCTGGGCAAAGGCTATGCCGCCGGCATTGGAATGACCATGGGCAGCGTGTTCGGCCGCGTGGCGGGAAAAGAAGCGGCACAGCATGCACGGAACTAGAATCCTGGAGGAGGCCGACCGGCTGATGACGGTGTGCAATTCATGCCGTTATTGCGAAGGCCTGTGCGCGGTATTTCCGGCGATGGAAATGCGGCGCTCGTTCTCCGACGGCGACCTCAATTACCTCGCCAATCTCTGTCACGCCTGCGGTGCCTGTTATCCCGATTGCCAGTTCTCGCCGCCGCATGAGTTCGATGTCAATGTGCCAAAGGTGCTGGCGATCGCGCGCGCCGAGTCCTGGGCATGCTATACCTGGCCGGCGGCATTCTCCGGCGCGTTTGCGCGCAACGGGCTCGTCATCAGCATCGTCACGGCACTCAGCGTCGCGATTTTCATCTTCGGCTTTGCTGCATTCAATGATCCGCAGGTGTTGTTCGGCATCAACACCGGACCGGGCGCGTTCTACAGACTCATGCCGCACAACGCGATGGCGGCGCTGTTCGGCGCGGCCTTCCTTTACGCCGTCGTCGCGCTGGCGATGGGCGTGCGAGCGTTCTGGCGCGATATCGGCGAGCCGGTGGGGGGACGCGCGCAATCGCGTTCGCTGTGGCAGGCGATGCGCGATGCTGGCGAATTGCGCTATCTCGACGGCGGCGGGGTCGGCTGCGTCAATGAGGACGAGCGGCCCAACGATCGCCGCAAGATCTATCATCATCTGACGTTCTACGGGTTCGTGCTCTGCTTCGCCTCGACCTGCGCCGCGACTCTGTACCAGTATCTGCTGGCGCGGGAGGCGCCCTATGCATGGTGGGACCTGCCCATCGTGCTCGGCACATTGGGCGGCATCGGGCTGCTGATCGGGCCTGCCGGGCTGCTCGCAGAGAAAGCCAGGCGCGATCCCGCGCTGGTGGATCAGGCGCGGCTCGGGATGGATGTCGCTTTCACCATGATGCTGTTCCTGAGCAGCCTCACGGGAATGGCGCTGCTGCTGCTGCGCGACACCGCGGCGATGGGGCCGCTGCTGGCGCTGCATCTCGGCGTGGTGTTCGCGTTGTTCATCACCATGCCGTACGGAAAATTCGTGCACGGCATTTATCGTTACGTCGCGCTGGTGCGCTATGCGCAGGAGCGGCATCACTCCTGACGTCGTCCCGGCGAAGGCGGGGACCCATAGCCTCCGTCGCAGTAACTGCACTCCGGTGACGGCCACATGCGCACCAGACAAGCCGGTGGTTATGGGTCCCCGCCTGCGCGGGGACGACACCGAGTTACAAATCCACCACCACGTAGTCGTTCTCCACCGAGACCGCGAGCGTCTCGGCGATATAAGGCCCCTTCACCACGCTGGCGCCCGACTCGACGTGAGCGGGGTAGGCCCTGGTGCGGAAGCGCTTCGGGTCGCAATACGATTGCCCGGTGCGGATGTCGAATTCCCAGCCATGCCACGGACAGCGCAGGATCTCGCCCGCTCGTGTGTATTCGATGACGCCGGGATCGGAGGATTGCGCCAGCCCGATCAACGGGCCTTCGCACAGCGCGGCGCCCTGGTGCGGGCAGCGGTTCAACAGGCCGAAGAATTCGCCCTTGATGTTGAACACCGCAATCGGGCGCTCGTCGATGGTGAGGAATTTTCGCGTGCCCGGCGGCAATTCGTCCACCGGGGCGATGACGTGACGCGCCATCAGGCAAGCCCGTACAGCTTCTTCGCGTTGCCGAGATAAAACGCCTCGCGATTGGTGTCGCTGACGCCCGCGGGCAGCACGCGCGAGGGATCGTCATAATCCCAATGCGGATAGTCGGTGGCGAACAGCAGCCTGTCCCAGCCGATCCAGCCGATCAATTCGAACAGATGATCGCGCCGCTCCGGATCTTCCATCGGTTGGGTCGTCCACCAGATGTGCTCGCGGATGGTCTCCGATGGCGGCCGTTTCACATGCGGCACCTCGCTCTTCAATTTCTGCCAGACCTTGTCGAGCCGCCATGACAGCGACGGCGCCCAGCCGAAACCGGCCTCGATCATGATCATCTTCAGCGACGGATGCCGCTCGAACACGCCTTCCAGCACGATCGAGGCAAGCGCGGTCTGCTGGCATTGCGAATGGCCGACCATCTCCTCGATATAGAAGCTCGGCCAGCCCGATGCGGTGATCGGGTTGCCGCCGAAACCGAAGGCGTGCACGCCGACCGGCAGCCCGGCCTCCTCCGCGGCCTCGTAGATCGGCCAATAGCGCCGCTGTCCCAGCGGCTCGACGTTGCGGCTGAGTAGCAGCACCTGCACGAAATTTTTGTCGCCGGCGCGTTTGCGGATTTCGGATGCCGCGGCCGGGCCGTCCTCGTTGGCAACCACCACCGAGCCTTTCAAGCGGGAATCCTTGCTGGTCCATTTCTCGATCTGCCAATCGTTGATCGCGCTCGCGAGTGCCGCGGCAAGATCCTGGTTGCGCAAGCCCTGCCCTGTGTTCAGCGGATTGAGCACGCCGAGCGCGACATTGTTCGGGTCGAGGTGCTGCTGCTGCATGAAGGAGAGCGAGGAGCCCTGCGGACCGCCTTCCGGCGGGTAGGCGTCGCGGCGCGACGCGTTGGGCTGCGCCTTCGGATAAGGCGGGCCTTCCATCATGCCCTGATAGGCATGCTTGCCGTAGGTTTCGAGATGCGCATGCCAGCGTTTTGCGAGATAGGGATAGAGCTCGGTGGCGGTGGCGCGCGCGGGATGGATGTCGCAATCGGCGATCGCGGTTTTCACCGGCGTGGACACGGTCTGCTCGGCGCCGGCGCGGAATTGCATGTTCATGGCGTCGCCTCCTGCGTCACCGCGCCTTTGAGGCGCTTGTACGTCGCGTGCGGGTTGTCGATCATGATCTTGCGCACCAGATCCTGCGACAACCCTTCCGGCAGCGCGTTGTCGCCATCGAACTGCCAGTGCGGATAGTCGGTGGAGAATAGGACCAATTCGTCCGACTGCATATGGTCGAACAGCCGATTTAACGTCTCCGGTTCCGGCGGCGCGTCGACCGGCTGCAGCGAAAAACGGATATTGCTGCGCACAATCTCAAGCGGGGCGCGGTCCACCCACGGCGTTTCCATGCGTATCCCGCGCCAGAACTTGTGCAGCCGCCAGAGGTATGACGGCAACCAGGTAAAGCCGGATTCCAGCATCACCATCTTCAAATTCGGATGCCGCGCGAACACGCCTTCCACGATCACGCTGGTCAGCTGGGTCTGGAACGCCTGCGCTTGGGCGACATAGTCCTCGATATGGTAGGACCCCCAGCCGACCGAGGTCGGCGGATTGTGATAGTTGCTGCCGGCATGGATGCCGACCGGCAGCCCGAGCCGTTCCGCCGCGGCATAGATCGGCCACCAGGCGCGCTTGCCCAGCGGCGTATCGCCCATCACCAGCATGAGTACCTGGACGAAGCGCTTGTCCTTGGCGCAGCGCTCGATCTCGGCGACGGATTTCTCCACGCTCTGTACCGGAATCACGATCGAGCCGCGCAGCCGCGCATCTTTGTCGAGCCACTCCTTGGCGAGCCAGTCGTTCAGCGCCCGGCAGAACGCGTCGGCCATGTCCTCGCTGAACACCATCTGCACTCCGTAAAGCGGATTGCAGATGCCGTAGGCCGTGCTGAATTTGTCGAGCGCCTGCGCCTGCAGGTCGGCGAGGCTGGAGCCGGGCTTGCCTTTTGCCGGCCGCCAATCGGGGCGCGCGCTGATCGGGGAATTCGGCGGATAGGATTGCGACAAAAGGTCGGTCATGCCGCGCGTCGTCACCTGGTCGCGCCAGTAGTCGTTCAGATAGGGCAGCAGGCTGGTCAGATGCGGCACCGCGGGATGCAGGTCGCAATCCACCCCGCCGCGAATCGGTTGGGACATGAAGCTGGTTTCCTCTTCCTGATGGCTTCGAGCCATATGCTGGCGTTCGCTTTTGCCGGAGAATAACATACTGCGAACAATGATGCGCCCTCACCCTGAGGAGCGGCCTCTTGGCGGCGTCTCGAAGGGCGGCCGCGCGGAATTCCATCCTTCGAGACGCCGCGCAAGAGCGCGGCTCCTCAGGATGATGGTGGAGAAAGGGCACGTCATGCAGGACCTCATTCCGATCGCCGAGCAGATCGCCGCCAGGCTGATCGAGCGGCGGCAGACCGTGGCGGTGGCCGAATCCTCGACCGGCGGGCTGATCTCCGCGGCGCTGCTCGCGGTGCCCGGCGCGTCCGCGTATTTCCTGGGCTCGGCAGTCGTCTACACCCGCGACGCACGGCGGATTCTAATGGATATTCCCGATGAGACGATGAAGGGCATCCGCTCGGCTTCGGAGCCATATGCGAAACTATTGGCGAGCCGGATTCGAAGCCGTTTTGCGGCGGACTGGGGCTTGTCCGAAACTGGCGCGACGGGACCGACCGGCAATCGCTATGGCGATGCCGCCGGCCACAGCTGCATGGGCATCACAGGCGCGTCGGACCCGCTCGCCATGACGCTGGAAACGGGCAGCGCCGACCGGCTCGCCAACATGCACACTTTCGCGAGCACCGCGCTGGGCTTTTTTCTCGACACCTTGTCGCGCCCTTAGCTTCCCCGTCATCCTGAGGTGCTCGCCGCACAGCGGCGAGCCTGGAAGGATCGGCAGCGGGTGCCGGTGCGTGCGGCCATCCTGCGAGACGCCGCGCAAGCGCGCGGCTCCTCAGGATCACGGGGGAGTGTGCGGCGGCCCGTCCTCACCGCTCGCGGAAGGAGCGCATCAGCTGGTCGTTCAGCGGCTTGATCAAGTACGACAGCATGGTGCGGTCGCCGGTCTGCACAAAGGCTTCCACCGGCATGCCGGGGATCAGCTTGTTGCTGTCGCCGAGGCGGGCGACCTCGGCCGGCGGCAGCGAGACGCGGATGGTGTAGTAGCTCTGCCCGGTACGCTGGTCCGTGGTGACGTCAGGCGAAACCCGGGTGACCAGGCCATTCAGTTCCGGCGTGGTGCGCTGGTTGAAAGCCGACAGCCGCAACACCGTCTTTTGGCCGATCTGCAGCTTGTCGATGTCCTTCGGTTCGACCTTGGCCTCGACCTGCAGGTCGTCGGCCTGCGGCACGATCATCATGATGGCATCGCCCGCGGTGATCACGCCGCCAACGGTATGCACCGTCGACTGCAGCACCATGCCGTCCTGTGGCGCGCGGATATCGACGCGGCGCAACTGGTCTTCCGCGGTTACCTTGCGCTCGACGAACTCGCCGATCTTGTCGTTGGTCTCGCGTAGATCCTTGGACACCTCGCTGACCATGTCCTTGTCGACCTGGATGATCTGCAATTCGGTCTCGGTGATCTTGCCCTTGGCCTGCGCGCGCGAGGCGATGTATTGCGCGCGCTCGCCGTTCAGCCGGGCGGCGTCGCGCTCCAACGTGGTCAGGCGAGACAGCTGCACCAGATGCTGGTCGTACAGCGAGCGGACGCCGACCAGTTCCTTTTCGATCAGGGCGATTTCCTTGTCCTTTGCCTTTTCCTGCGCGGAGAGGCCGCCAATCTCCTCGTTGAGCTGCGCAATGCGTTCGCGCAACTGCGCCTTTTGCCCGGCGCGGCCGGTGACCCGCACCTCGAACAGCTTGCTTTCGCTGGTCATGACGTTCTGCACATCGGGATCCGTCGCGCGCTCGGTGAGCTGCGGCGGGAAGGTGAGCTTGTCCTCGCCGCGCTGTTCGGCTTCCAGCCGGGCTGCGCGCGCATAGAGGCCGTTGAGCGTCTTCACAACGATGGCGAGGCTCGCCTTGGTGACGGTGTCGTCGAGCCGCACCACGACGTCGCCGGTCTTCACGACGTCGCCGTCGCGGGCGCGCAGCTCGCCGACCACGCCGCCGGTCGGATGCTGCACCTTCTTGACGTTGGACTCGACCACGATGGCGCCCGGCGCGATCAGCGCGCCGGAGATCTGGACGGTGGAGGCCCAGCCGCCGAATCCTCCGGCCAGGACGAGTACGACGGCGAGGCCGATGATCAGATGCAGCCTGATCGAACGCCGCGCCCCTTTTGGCTTGACGCTGTTCATGACTTGGCAACTCCCGCTTCGGATACGATCTTGATCGGCGCCGGCGGCGCGACCCGCTGCAGCACCTGGCCCAATACCTGCTCCTTGGGCCCGAACGCGTGCATGCGGCCCTCCTTGAGCACCAGCAGCATGTCGACCGCCTCGATGCCGACCGGGCGATGCGCCACCACCACCACGATGGCGCCGCGCTCGCGCGCGGAACGCACCGCGCGCGTCAGCGCCTCGTCGCCCTCGGTGTCGAGATTCGAGTTCGGCTCGTCGAGCACAATCAGGAACGGCTCGCCATACAGCGCCCGCGCCAGCGCCACGCGCTGCGCCTGGCCGGCGGAAAGCGACACGCCCTGCTCGCCGACCTGGGTCTCGTAGCCTTCGCTCATCTTCACGATCATGTCGTGGACGCCGGCTTCCCTGGCGGCCGCGATGATGTTTTCGGCGATCGCTTCGGGATCGAAGCGGGAGATGTTCTGGGCGACCGTGCCGGCGAACAGCTCGACGTCCTGCGGCAGATAGCCGATATGCCGGCCGATCACCTCCGAGGACCACTGGTCGAGCGCCGCGGCGTCGAGCCGGACCTTTCCGCGCACCGGCTGCCAGACCCCGACCAAAGCGCGCACCAGCGACGACTTGCCCGACCCGCTCGGCCCGATGATGCCGAGCCCGTTGCCGGCCTCGAGCACAAAATTCGCATCGTGGACGATGATCTTCTGGTCGCCGGGCGGAACGATGCTGACGTTCTCCACCGACAAGCGTTTCGACGGCGCCTGCAGCCGCGTCGGCGCGCCTGGCGCAGGCAGCGATCCAAGCAGCCGGTTCAGCCGCTGCCAGCTCTGCCGCGCGGCGACGAACCCCTTCCAGTGCGCGATCGCGAGGTCGACCGGCGCCAGCGCCCGCGCGCTCAGGATCGAGCCGGCGATGATGACGCCCGCGGTCGCTTCCTGATGGATCACGAGATAGGCCCCGACCCCCAGCACCGCCGACTGCAAGGTCATGCGCATCACCTTGGCGATGGCGCCGAGGCCGCCGGAAACGTCGCTGGTCCGCTGGCTGCCGGTGAGATAGTCCTGATTGGCGACGCTCCAGCGCGTGGTCAGCCGCCGGGACATCCCCATCGCCGCCAGCACCTCGGCATTGCGCCGGCTCGCCGCGGCCAAGTCGTTGCGGCGCGCCGCGAGCGTCATCGCCTCGCGCGTCGGCTTGCGGGTCATGAATTCGGTCAGGATGGTCAGCGTGACCAGGATGATGGCGCCGACCAGCGCGGTCACGCCGATCAGGACATGGAAGGCGAAGCAGATCGCCATGTAGAACGGCAGCCATGGCAGGTCGAAAAAGGCCGAGGGTCCGAGGCTGGAGAGGAATGCCCTGATGTTGTCGAGGTCGCGCAACGGTTGCAGGCCCTCGGAGCGCCCGCCCGCGACCAGCGGCAGCCGGACCACCGTTTCGAACACCCGCCCGCTCAACGCTTCATCCAGGGCGGTGCCGATGCGGACCAGGATGCGTCCACGGATCAGGTCGAGCACGCCTTGGGCGATGTACAGGCCGCCGGCCAGCACCACCAGGCCGACCAGGGTCGGCACGCTGCGGCTCGGCAGCACGCGATCGTAGACTTCGAGCATGAAGATCGAGCCGGTCAGGTACAACAGATTGATCATGCAGCTCATGATGCCGACGCCGATGAAGGCGCTGCGGCAGGCACGCAACGCTTCACCGAGTTCGGAACGCCGGACACCGGGAACGGCTGCCATCAAACCTGATCTCTTCGACTGGACGTGGGAGGCATCTCTTTAGCGATGTTTCCGCCCATCGTCCATGTAAGTTGCGTTAACCTTGACCGGTCCGAATACATGCTTAGGCCGCCTGCGATGCGGCACGCTGGCGGGTTTCGGCAGCGGAACCGGGCCAGCGCCGGAACCATTCGCCCTCTCGCGGCTTGTGTCGGAGCCTTCCCATCATCTCAGGAGCGAACATGATCCGCCGATTTTTCGGAGTTACAGCCCTTGTTGCCGCCATCGCCCTTCCCGCCCTTGCCCAGGCGCAGGGCGTGCCCGGAGGAATCGAGCGCGGCGCCCGTGAGGGTGAGCGCGCCGCGGGCCCCGTAGGCGCGGTCGTCGGCGGCACGATCGGCGGCGTGATCGGCGGCGTTGCCGGCGTGCTCGGCGTCGATCAGCGTCCGCGCTTCCGCAGCTACGTCGTGGAGCAGCGCCGGCCGTCCTACACCTATCGCGACGAGGTTCGTGTCGGCGCGGTGCTGCCCGAGGCCGGCGTCACCTATTACGAGGTGCCCGCGGAGTACGGCGTGCGCGATTATCGCTACACGGTCGTCAACGGCCGCACCGTCCTGGTCGAGCCGCGCACCCACCGCATCGTCGAGGTCATCGAGTAAGCGGCGCGATCGAGCTTGCGACAGAAGGCCGTCCCTTGGGGCGGCCTTTTGCGCGCCGAAACTTTTGGCAAGCCTCCGCGTTATGGCCGCATGACACAGCCCGACACCTGGTTCGTAGCCTTTGGTCCCGACAAGGCGGTGAAAACGAACGACAGCGCCACCAGCGCCGTCCGATCGACGCGCACCTTCAAGTCGGAAATCGACGCAAAACTGTTCGCCATGCAGATCCTGTCCAAGGGCTGGTCGGCGACCGCGGGTACCCTCAATCCGCATCAGCCCAAGCAGATCATCGGCTCGTCGCAGATCGAGCGCTGGGCCGATCCAGGGCTCGGGGGGTGAGCTTTCACCTCTCCCCGCTCTTCGCGGGGAGAGGTCGGCTTGCATCGTCAGAT
>C688J35102_120989071_pt1 | contig 10017 bp, 8 predicted proteins | sample HopSoiMetagenom2_FD_35102 | JGI IMG/M metagenome (IMG submission 35102) | reverse complement strand
CCGTCGCGAACAGGGTTCGCCTATTCCTCGGTAGCTCAGCGGTAGAGCATTCGACTGTTAATCGAATGGTCGCTGGTTCGAATCCAGCCCGGGGAGCCAATGAAATCAAATATTTAGCCCAAAATCATATAGCCTCAGAAACATTCGGGCCTAAACAACCAACTTCAACGGCAAAGTAAGACCGCATGCGAACTGGGAAAAAACGGGCACCCTAGTTGCTTACGCCGGATCGCTTTCATAGCCCAACAACAATGCCAACGACCATCTCTCAGAATTCAGCATGAGCTCTTATCGAGAATACCGAAACTGGTCCGCGGTCATGGTTATAAGCCGGATTGTTAAAGAGCTGATAGTCGAACGTCAGCGTCGTCCATTTGTCAAAGCTGTACGCGTAATAGGCTTCAATGACATTTTCACGGCGATAGTTGAGACGGCCGTCGCCGATCAAAATCCCCAGACCGCCCGCTTCAAAATACGATCGGGCATCACGCGACAGGCCTTCGGTCACCCCCGCAATACCGACCCGATCATTCGGGCGCCCCCACGACGTCCCTTTGATCACCCCCCCAAACGAAAAGCTGTTGCTGACATCGGTCCATCCGATAACTTCGAACAAAGCCGGACTCCAACTCGCTCGCGAAAAGATGCCAATATCTTCGGTGATAGCTTGCTCGGCGCCTACAACAATTCCGTAATTGGTGCGGACCCGACGGGTCAGCGTGATGTCGGGATAGTCGGCAGACGTGATTGGCAGAGCAAGCGCTTCCGAATAACTGCCCATGATCGCGTTGTTGGCCCATCCAAAAAATCGAAGCTTGCCCGCTTTCGAGAAGAGCGAGTAGCGAAGCTCTAATTCGGCGGCATACTCTCCCCGCTCGGGAGCGTGGCGGTCGAAATAATTACTGTTCGATTTGTCGGGCACCAGAAAGTATCCAAATCGAAGTGCCCAATGCTCCTGATTCAGCTCTGTGACCGCGCCCCATGTCCAGCTTAGCTTGTCCATGGTCCAATCGTAGGAACCGTTTCCGTAAATATTCCAGTTGAGAAATGTTGTGCGCGGATCGTTTGCGAAGCTATTACCGCCGAAGAAATCGGTCACTGCGAACTTGCCTGCCGTGACGGTGATCCGATTAATGTCTTGCTTGCCGGCGATTTGATTTGGACCGTCTTCAATTGTTTCTTGCTCACCCCCGAGCCCGAAGGTTTGTCGGACAAAGAGTCTCGCCATATTTGACCGCGGCGCCGGAAAGCTGGATTTCTGAGCTTCCCCGTTCGGGAAGGCAGCGAGTCCGCTAACATCGCTAAGACCGAACCCCTGCATCAGTTCGGGATTAGCATAGAACTCTCCGCCCTCCCACAGACGTACGCCCAGGAAGGCTGTCGCGCTGCCCGTGTTCTGAAATTGAGCGGCGCCGGAAAGGCTCTTCGGACCTTCATAGGGTGAATTAAATGGCGGATACCCTTGCCCAACTAGAGTGATCTGTCCGTGTACATTCCAGTCGTTGAGCACGCGCTTTGCAGAGGTCGTCGAATCTAAGGCTGGATTGTCGGCACTGAAAGAACCTGCTTTCCAATTCAGACCGATACGCAAACTGTGCAAGTCGCTTTTCGACTCGACGTGTGTGCCGGATAGGAGGGTGGCGTTCGTCGCCCCGAATTGGTCGTGCAGATACTCAAATCTTGCAGACCAGCCTGGCGACAGAGCGATCTCTGCTCCGATACCAGCTGTCCAACCGGAGCGGGTGCGCAGGATTTTTTCCTCGTCGGTCAAGCTATCTGGGCTTTGAGTGAAACGTGCTTGGGACCACGCATATCCGACAGCGCCATAAACCAACAAGCGATCGAACACATACCCAATGCGGCCGCGCAGCCTGCCGATGTAGTCGAGTTTTTCGGTAATATTGGAATTGCCCATCGCTGGCTTAGTCCAGACGACATCATCCGTCTGGAGAAAATTTGGAAAGGACATGTCGGCTTCGAGGCCCATCAGCCAGTGACGGGAGAGCATATGATTGTAGCCGGCCTGGACCCCCGCATGGAGTGCTCCAAACGAGCCGTGTGAGTCGATATCAGTGAGGACATTAAAGTGGCCCCGGTGGTACCCGAAATGCCCCCCGAGATAGAAACCCGAATAGTGATTTGCGACGGGCTCAGCTTTTGTGGGCACGACATTGGGCATGTCCGCTGACTGTGCCGGCCTAGCGCTCATCGACAGCGCCGCTGCAATGAAAAAAAAGCTACAGAGCTGCCCGAAATTCATCAACGCTGGTCTCATCCCAGACTAAAGGCCAGCAATGCTGTCGTATTTCTCTGCAGCGCTTGCTGGTGCATGGCCGAGAACCCAGCAAGCCTTTACCGGTTTGCTGACCGGTCACTCAAAAATCCTGTCACATCCGCCCACTGCGTTAACACGCTGATTGAAACTGTGCGGCAGGCCTGTCATCATTGCACTTGCAATGCAGTCTATATGAAACTGCAGAATCAAAGGGAGGCGATCATGAAAGACACGCACGTCGTTGCAAGCATCGCTCTATCGATTTTGGTAGTCCTTGGTAATGTAGGCGGCGCTCACGCGCAAGCCGATTGCAAATCCTTGGTGAAAGCGTCTCCGTTTGGTCCCGACGATCAAACTGGAGCGACTAACCGGATCACGGCCGCCGTAACCAAGGCTGCCGCAGCTGAAATCCAGACGGGCGTTGTCATTCCGATGGCCTTCAATCTGGTTGACGGCGTGCCTCTGTTCGGGACCCGGTTCACCAAGACGATGTTGACGAGCGCCTCGCTCGTTCCCGGCGGCGAATACGGCAAAAACAAGCTGACCTATATGGAAGACACCTACCTTAGCCAAAGCCACGTTGGTACGCATATCGATGGAATGGGCCATATCGGCATTATGGACTGCTATTACAATCAGACGCCGATGGGTAAGTTCGTCACTCAAAACTCCATCAAAAAGCTCGGGCTGGAAAATCTCAAAAGTTTTGCCACCCGCGGCGTGATTGTTGACATGGTCAAGGTATTCCAAGAGGCCGGCAAACTGAAGACGAATCCGGCTTGCCGGACGCCGTGCCTCGACGGCGGCACGTTAATCACCGACGCCGACATCCAGGCGGGCCTGAAGATGTACAACGTCACCCTGCGCGAAGGAGACGTGGTGTTCCTGCACACCGGTTGGGGCGATTTGTTCCAGCAGTTCCCCGCACAGAACGCCACCTACAACAAAGCAGCGCCCGGCCTCGGCAAAGCCGCCGCGAGCTGGCTCGCCGGCCAGAAGGTGGTGGCAGTCGGGACTGACACCTGGGTGGTTGAAGTGATCCCTAGCGAGGATACCTCGGAAGCGTTCCCGGTCCATGCGATACTGCTCACAGACAACGGTATCCACATCATCGAAAACGTTCGTACCGACCTGATCGCCGCTGAGGCTTCAACCAGCAAGAGGGCGACATTCTTTCTCTCTATGACTGTTCCGAAAGCGGTCGGCACGACCGGTACCTTTGTCAACATCGAAGCCATCAGGTAAAGTGCCTGGAATGGGCTTGACTGAATTTGGCCGCGTGACGGCGCTTCGATTGAAGCGCCGTCATTTCCTTTTGGCTATCCTCGCAGTCACATCGTCGTCGCGCGCAACAAGCGCGGAGCCTCAGCGCTTCCGAGTGGCTTTTGCGAACCTGAACGAAGAGCCGGGTGCACGTATCGAGGGCCTGGGGTTCACAGGCGCCGAAATCCGGCGCAGTTTTGAGCTCGCCTCGCGTGCCTTACCGTTTGATATGATTTATTACGACAACGGCGGCGACCCCGAGAAGGCGCTTGGCAATGCCAAGGACGCAATCTCCCGGAAGATCGATCTGCTGATCGAATTCAATTCGGATCCCGCTGCCAACGCCGAAATCGGACGCGAACTAAGCGCGGCGGGCGTGCCCGTGCTGGCGGTGAACTACCGCATTCCTGGTGCGCCACTTTACTCGGCCGATTATCGCGAGGCAGGCCGGATTGCGGGCCAAGCCCTGGGTAAATTCGCCAAGGAAAACTGGTCAAGTCAGACCGTTGTAGGAGCGATCCTCGGCGACGTCTCCGATCCCTCGTCCGTCGTGACCGAGCGCATCCAAGGTGTAACTGAGGGATTGAAGCAAGAGTTGCCCGAGCTTTCGCCGGTACGATTGGATAGCGCCGGCCATCCGGTGCGAGCCGGAGGCGTCCTCGCTAAATTCCTTGCGGCCCAAACCAACCGCAAATTGGTTCTGGCGACGCTCGATGACCCAACCGCCCTGGCTGCCAAATCGGCGGTTGAATCGGCCGGGCGTATCAGTGATTGCGTCATTGTAAGCCAAGGGGCGGACCGCAGCATCCACGGGGGCGCGAGCGAGCGAAAGGAGATCGACCCTGCCAATCGCGGCAGCATCGTTCTGGGCTCCGTCGCGTACTATTTCGACCGCTACGGCTATGAGATTCTGCCAATCGCGTTGAGGATGTTGCAAGGCGCGCAGGTTCCAGAGCGAACCTCGACCAAACACATCCTGATTTCCGCGAAGAATGTGTTCGTCGAATATCCGCCATATGACATGAACTAGCGTCAGCTCCCAGGCGGCCCGTAATAATAGATGCCGTTCTGCCCTTCGTCTGGATTGGCCATGGTGGCGAAAGTCAGTCCGCCATTCGCGCCGGCAGAAGTCACGGAGTTGAGCGCGAAAGCCGGGAGGATTCCGCCGTTGGGCAGGCGGTCTCCCACCATAGTGACCCTACGGATCGCTCCGGAATTACCGACATAAATGCCCAGCGGGCCAGGACCGCCATCGACGGCGGCCACGAAGGCGACGGCGGCGCTCGGGCCGAAACTAGGCCAAGGTCCGAAAGAAGAGAAGCGACCGCCCCCCGGCGCAAGCTCACCTGTAACCGCTAATTGCGTCAAGCCGCTCGCGTTGGCAACTAACAACGCTTCAGATGCGGCGTTCGAACCCAAATGCGCGACGAAGGCAACATTATCGTCATCATCGATCGCGGCCCGCTCGGAAAAACGCACCAGCATTGCGCCGCCGGGGCCGATCTCACCGGCTCCGACTACAAGGCGCAATTCGCTGGTGCCCACGACAAAAATTCCGCCCAGTACTGCCCCCCGCTCGACCACCGCAGGAAACGCCACCGCACCCTTGTTGTTGATTGCGGGAAGACCAAACCGATCAAAAGTCCCGCCCCGCGGGGTTGGATCGCCAGCGGCTACGAGTTTGCGCAACAATCCGTCGCTATAAAGATAAAGAACCTGCAACGTCTCCCGACCTCGCCTCACGGTTCCGACAAAAGTTACTTGGTCCCGGTTATTGAGTGTGGGCGCGTCAAATTCTACGAACGTCCCGTTCTGTACCCCGGGCGCATCACTTCCGCTCAGCGCGATAGCCTTGATGCGGCCATCGGCCGCAAGAAAGATTCCCTCGGTGGCGCGAGCACCGGCAACCGAGGCACCAAATGCAACTTTTCCCGCATCGTTCAGTGAGGGAAGCGGATGCCGCGCAAATTCGGACAGCATGCCGCCTCCAGGCACCGCATCGCCGATTGCCGCTGCTTTTGCAATCCCGGAGGCGGTCGCAACGAAAATGCCTTCCGCCACTTTTGCTCGCGCCACGCTGGCGTAAAAGGCAATCTGCCCACTATTGTTGACTGGCGCGACGATTGGCTGCGAACCGACGTCGAACCGGTCGAACTTACCGCCAGTGGGAGCGGGCTGTCCGGAAGCCACGACCAGATTCAGCGTGTGAGCCACTGCAGGCGCTGGCGCCCGCGCCGCCTTGCCAAGCGGCTCCGACAGACTGGCCCACAACACGGCTATCCAAAGCAATAAGGTCGCTGCAGCTGCAACCGCAAGGCGGGAACGCGAACTCGCTAGCAGTGGTCCGCCGAGTTGCGATTGTTGCGCGGCACTCATCCGATCAATTCTTCATCATGCCGGCCTTGAGCGTGGAAACGTCATGACGAAGCATTTTCAGATAGGTATCGGCCTCGTCGCCTGGCTTCGACAAAGCATCGCCATAAAGGATGCCGCCTATCGATGCATCCGTTTCCTTGGCGATCTGCTGCATCGCGCGGGGATCAGTGATGCTGTCGAGAAAGAGGGCATGAATCCCCTCCTGCCGGATTTGTTGGGCGAGGCGCGCTAGCTGAGCCGCGGACGGCTCACTGTTGTTTGTCCAGCCATTTATCGACAGGAGTGTGATGCCATACGCCTTGGCCAGGTATTGCAGCGAATCGTGGGAGGTGAGGACCCGCCGCTTTGTTGGAGGCAGAGCAGCGAGCTCGGCTTTGGCCCAGACGTTGAGGGCCTGCAATTCTTTGATGTAGGCGGCCGCCCGCTCGCGATAGAACCCGGCATTAGCAGGATCGCTTTTGGCGAGGGCTGCAGCGATGTTCCTAATGTAGATGACACCGTTCTTGGGATCGAGCCAGGCATGCTGATCAATCTCCTCTTCAGCTGATTTGCTTCGGGGCGCGCGCTCCTCGCTGGAACTGAACGTTTTCACTCCCCTGCTTACAACGACCTTGGTGCCGCTAAATTCAACCTGCTTCAGCAGAGGCTCGAGCCAGGGTTCGAAGTTGTCATTGAGATCATTCATAAACACGATCTTGGCTTCGGCCACGCTCTTGCCGTCGGCCAATGATGGCTTGAAGAGTTCCGTGTCACCGCCGGGCCCGACCAGGGTGACCAGATGAACACGCTCTCCGGCGACATTCGTCACCATATCGCCGATCACGCTGAACGTCGCCACAACTTTCATCGTCTCGGCAGCCTCGCCCACGCTGAGGCCGAACCACATGGCAACACCGGCGACAACAAGCTGGAGCGGCGCGCGAATAGAATGGTTGGATTTCATCACACTCACCGAAGTCCCTGGGGTTTAACTCGCGTCCTACCAGCTGCCACTAGCGATATGCCGTAGATCACCCCTGCGCCCATCACGATTGCCGGGCCGGATGGCAGTTTCGCGTAATAGGAAATCAGGAGTCCTAAAACGGCCGCGGCCATGCCGATGAATGTTGCGAGGGTAATCGTGGGCCACACCTTCCGGGTCCAGCAGCGCGCCGCGGCTGCGGGTAGGAGCATTGGCCCGATCGCAAGTAAGGTACCGAAAGCCTGGAAGCTTGCGACGAGATTGAGCATCACAAGCGCGATGAAAATGGCGCGGAACGCTCGGCCGCCACCCCCCACAGCGCGTAGAAAAGCCGGGTCAAATGATTCGATCGCCAGAGGCCGATACAGCGCTGCAATCGCGAGCATAGTGATGCTGCTGATGGAGGCGATAAGCAGCAGCGCTTTCACATCTACTGCAAGCACGGTACCAAAAAGTACGTGCATCAGATCGGCCTGGCTACCCCGAGCGGCCACGATCATTACCCCGAACGATAAGGAAACGAGATAGAAAGCGATCAGGCTTGCGTCCTGCAGCTCCGGCCGTGACCGTGCCATGAGTGCGGCTAAACCCGCCACGACAAGGCCCGTCAGCAGACCGCCCAACGTAAGCGCAGTTAACGAATAGCCAGCGTAAAGAAAGCCTATGGCCGCGCCTGGCATCACAGCGTGCGACAGTACATTCGCATCCAGACTCTCGCGGCGCATGAGCAGAAGTGTACCGATCGGCCCGTTTGCCAGCGCGAGAGCGAAGCACGCGACGAGCGCGACGCGCATAAAGCCGAATGTCTCGAAAGGACCAATTAGAAGGTCCGTGAACTGTGCGCTCACGCAGCTCGTCCAATACGACCGTCCGCCGGACCGACCGTTTTTCGGGCGCGCGCCAAATTGTCACCCGCAAGCGAAATCGAGGTATCTCCCCAAGCGATGGGCACGCGCGCCAACAGAAGGGTCGAGGGGAAGTATTGACGTACTCGGTCGAGATCGTGCAGCACCGCCACGACGGCTCGCCCCTCTTGCCGCCAGCGCCGCAGGAACTGCAGCAGGTCTTCGGTCGTGTTCTCGTCCAGCGAGGCGAAAGGCTCATCGAGCAGGATTACGTCGGCATCCTGCAGCAGCAGCCTCGCGAACAGAGCCCGTTGGAATTGGCCAACGGAAAGCTCGGCGATAGGCCGATCGATAACGGTCAGCAGACCGACTGCAGCAACTGCCTCATGGACGCTTGCGGCGAGTCCGGGAGGAACCTTCCGGACCGATCCGAAATTTCTCCAAGCCCCAAGCGCAACGAGTTCGGCAACTGTAATCGGAAACTCGCGATCGAGTTCGTCTTGTTGCGGCAAATACGCCAGCCGATGAAGCGGAAGAGCGGAGCAAATGACCTCGCCAGACGTAGGCCGAATGACCCCTGCGAGCACCTTCAGTAAGGAGCTCTTGCCCGCTCCATTCGGGCCGATAACGGCGGTCAGGCTCGCGGCTGCAAATTCACCCGTCAAGTTCTCGAACGCGTATCTTTCGCCATAGCGCACTGAAAGATTGCGAACCACAATTCCTTCCCTTGCCCCTCCGAGGCGTCCGCTGGACGGGCTAGGATCGTAACCACTATCAAAATGCCGGGAGAACGCAGCTTGCGCGCTTCTGGCGACCGCCAGGAACGAGAAGGCGAGCCACCCTCCGAGAGGTGCAGCGGCAGTGCGCGCCGCGCTGACCACGTCGGATAAAGACTGAAGTCGCCGCACTCGATTGAAAAAGTTCGCCATTACGCTGCCGCCATGGAATGCCAGAACCGCGCGGCAGTCTAGGGAGCGTAGTTCGGGGGGTCAATCCGGCGATGCTTTCGCTTCGACAACGCCGTAAGAGCGCGCTGTCTCCTCGCAAATCCACGCGAGAGCCACCCCTTCCGGAGACATCCTTACCACGACAGCATAGAAACGCCGCGAGCTGTCACCCCTTTCACCGCACGCGAAAGCCGCCATCGCTTTGGCGAACGGCGGCTTCGGAGTTTGCGTTCGGCGCTATTTCTTGCTCGGGCCGTCTGCCGGATCAACATAATTGATTGCAAACGGCCCTGACCGTGGACCTGAACCACAGTAGCTCCAGTACTCATAGTGATTCATCTTGGCCGGGGCCTCTGCAAAGCCTCCAATCTGATCGGGGAACACCGGAGGTCAACATTTATCGAGGCCGCCAGCAACACCATTGGCTCGCGAGAGTTGCGACTCTAACTCCATTGGGGAACAGCACGAGGCCTTCCGCGTTCGATGTAGATGAGCGAGGAACAGTTAGACAGCGAAACCAAGTTTGTGTTGTTGAAAGATCCCGGTTTCTGGGTTGCTCAACTCTTGGCATGCGGCCTGATTGTCATATCGGGAATCGTGATCTGGTATGTGCAGAGCTGACTGTGCGATCGGCCACGCGGCTGGTCCAGGCCTCATCATGGGCCGGAGCTAAACAAGGTCCGGGTCTACATGCCCGCGCGGGATCAAGACTCCAGTAACCAAAACAGCCGCAATCGCTCGATCGATACAATTTGAGCGATCCGCTCAATCGGGAAACAAAACGCATTTGAGACCCTGCGCTCTCGGAAAGCCGGAGGGCGCAATGAGCGAAGTCGAATACGACCGATTGCTGGAGACCGTGCGAACGGCCATCGAGCCCGCTCCGCAGGACGCGCTTCCGCCGCCAAAACCCGATAACGACAACAAGTCGGCTTGGCCGCTTATTCCGTTTCCGGAAGGCTGGTACGCGGCCTGCTGAAGCTCTCTCGGCCTATCAGATCATTCGCGCAAGGCATTGATTCGCAAGACATTGATTCCTATGCCAGAAGGTCCGCCTCTCAGCCTTGGCCGTCGCCGATGCCGTACTCTCGGTAAATCGCCTCAGGATTAAGATCCGGAAACAATCGGCACTTTGCCTGGGCCAGATGCAGGTTGACCGTTGCGGGCGGGGAGCCGGCCGCCAGAAGTTTCCTGATCTCGTCCATATGGGTGCGCGGCTGGTGTTTCGGAGGAAGCTGCTCCAGCGCAACCAGCGCCGTCGCGAGCGCTTCGGTGACGACCCATCCGTCGTGACCCGTAATTCCCTTTTTTGGCATTAGCCGCCCCCGTGTCTCGCCGAGGTCTCCGTCT
>C688J35102_120989072_pt1 | contig 10028 bp, 13 predicted proteins | sample HopSoiMetagenom2_FD_35102 | JGI IMG/M metagenome (IMG submission 35102) | reverse complement strand
CCTGCTCTTCGACACCTCCAGCTACCGCAACTGCGTCTGCCTCGGCCTGATCCTCGACCCCGAGGGGCAGAAGATGTCGAAGAGCAAGGGCAACGTGGTCGAGCCCTGGGAGGTGATCGACGCCCACGGCGCCGACGCCTTCCGCTGGTACTACCTGACCGCCCAGCAGCCCTGGTCGGGCTACCGCTTCTCGGTCGACACGGTCGGCGAATCGGTCCGCCAGTTCCTGCTGACGCTGTGGAACACGTACTCCTTCTGGGTTCTCTACGCCAACGCCGAGGACCTGACTCCGGCCGACTTCCCCCAACCCCCACCGCGGTCGTCATTTCAATCGGACCGCGGAATAAATGACGACCGCGGTGGGGGGGAGGACCTGGACCGTTGGGCACTCTCACGCTTGCAGGCGACGATCGCGACGGTGCGCGAGCATATGGACGCCTTCGATTGCACCGCCGCCGGACGGGCAATCGCCGAGTACGTCGAGGAGCTCTCCAACTGGTACGTGCGTCTCTCCCGCCGGCGCTTCTGGGAGGGCGACCGCGCGGCCTTCGCCACCCTGCGCCACTGCTTGCTGGAGACAGCGGCGCTGCTCGCTCCCTTCACGCCCTTCCTCGCCGACGAGATCCACCTCAACCTCGCGGGTGGAGAGGGGGAGGAGCTCGGCGGGTTGCCCGACTCCGTCCACCTGCGCGACTTCCCGGAGCCCGACCCTGCGCTCGCGGACCCCGAGCTGGAGGCGGCGATGGAGGCGGTCCGCCTCACGGTCGAGCTCGGCCGCGCCGCTCGCGCCCAGGCCAAGGCCAAGGTGCGCCAACCGCTGCGCCGCGCCGTGATCGTCGCCAACGACGCCGAGCGGGCGGCGATCGAGGCCCGCGCCGACCTGGTCACCGCCGAGCTCAACGTCAAGGAGCTCGACTTCGTCTCCGAAGAGGCCGACCTGGTCAGCTACGCGGTCAAGCCCAACTACCGGGCGCTCGGCCCGCGCTTCGGCAAGCGAATGCCGCAGGTCGCCGCCGCGGTCGAGGCGCTCGACTCGGTGCACGTCGCCAAGGTGATGGCGGACGGCGGCGAGGTCGGCATCAACGTCGACGGCGACGAGCACACGATCAAGCCCGACGAGGTCACCCTCGCCCTGCAGCCGTTGGAGGGCTACGAGGTCGAGGCGGAGGCCGGCCACGCCGTCGCCCTGCAGCTCGAGCTCGACGACGAGCTGCGCTGCGAGGGCCTCGCCCGCGAGATCGTCCACGCCGTCCAGAACGCCCGCAAGGCCGCCGGCCTCGATATCTCCGACCGGATCTCCCTCGCCCTCGGCGGCGACGAGGAGCTGCTCGCCGCCGCCCGCGAGCACGAGGCCTACATAGCCAGTGAGGTCCTGGCAACCTCGTTTGCCTTCGACGCCACCGATGGCGCCGCGGCCAAGATCGACGACTGCGAGCTCCGCATCGCCGTCGAGCGCGCCTAGCAAGTGTCAAGCAGGGGAGAGTTTTGCCCTCAAACCCCTTAGAAGGGCATGCCCGCCACTCAAATAGCTGTCACACCGCTGGTGCTACACTCCATCCCGATGCCCACCAAACACCGGCGCATAGCCCTGACGACGGACCCTGAGCTAACCGCTGCGATCGCCGCCGCCCGCCGCGAGCTGGGCGACATGCCCGAGTCGCGCCTGGTCCGAGAGCTTGCCCTGCGTGGTGCCCGCGAGCTTCGTCCCGACGACACCGCCCGGGTCATCGCGGAACTCGAACGGGAAGGCATTGAGTGGCCCAAGGAGTCGATGGCAGAAGCTCTCGATCGGTTGGGCCCCTTCGGCCCAGTCGATCCCGACGACCCCTACCGCGGCACTCGGGCGCTGGAAGAAATCCGGGAAGATGTTGTCTGATCGAGTAGCCCGATGAATGGGTTCGCCTACATCGATGCATCGGCCATGGTCAAGTTCTTCATCTCGGAGCCCGAGAGTGCCGCACTCACAGCTGCCGTTGGCTCAGAATGGCCGTTTCTGATGGCCAGTGAGATTCTGTCCGTCGAGGCACCCAGAGCCGCGTTGCGGGCGGGACAGCTCGACCTCGCCCCGGTGACAAGATGGCTCCAGTCGGTCGCGCTCCTTCCGCTGACAGATGAGATTCGAAAAGGCGCGGCTCGCGTCGGTCCACCGACGCTTCGCGCCCTGGACGCCATCCACCTCGCCACCGCGCTCTCGGCGAGCGAGCGGATCGGCGCCGTCCTCACCTACGACCAGCGCCTGGCCTCGGCCTGCACCGACGCCGGCCTGCGCGTCGTCGCCCCTACCTGAGCGCCGGGCTCAGTCCCCGGCCGGCTCGCCGATGATGAAGTCGGTCTTCTTCGAGTCGGAGAACTTCACCCAGCAGTGCTCGGGGGCGACGCCTGCCACCTCGACCAGCGCCGCTTCGATCCGCCTGGCGACCTCGGCCTTCTGCTCGTCGGAGCGGCCCTCGAACCAGTCGACGTGAACGAAGGGCATGGGCGATCGGCGGGCGCCCGCTAGGCGAGCGCCGGCTCCAGCTCAGCCTCGAGGCGGCGCTTGGGCATCGCCCCGATCACCTTCTTGGCGATCGCCCCGTCCTTGAAGAGGATCAGGGTCGGGATCGAGAGGACCTCGTACTGGGCGGCGGTCTGCTGGTTCTCGTCGACGTTGATGCTGACGATTTTCAGGTCCTCGCGCTCGGTGTCCATCTCCTCGAGCACCGGGTGTACGACCCGGCAGGGACCGCACCAGGGGGCCCAGAAATCGACGAGTACGGGCCCGTCGGCGTCGAGGACCTCGGACTTGAAGTTGTCGTCTGTCACGTCGTGGAGCTTGCCTGTCACTGGAATCTGTCTCCTGGGAATCGAGGTTCAGCGCTCAATACTTCATAAAGTATAGCGAGGCCCCACCCCCGTAGACACCCGCTCGCGATTGCATTTGTTTCCGCATAACGGAAAAAATACGACCGCAACGCCGGGGTCACCGGCCAAAGCGCAGCATCGGTACTCGCCAGATCGCCTCGAGGACGATCGAGCGGCTCATCTTCGAGGAGCCGGCCTGGCGGTCACGGAAGACGATCGGCACCTCGACCACGTCGAAGCCGAGCTCGATCGCGCGGTAGGTCATCTCGACCTGGAAGGCGTAACCGAGCGAGCGCACCGCGCCGAGGTCGATCGCCTCCAGCACCTCGCGCCGAAAGCACTTGAAGCCGCCGGTCAGGTCGCGCACGTCGACGCCGAGGACGGAGCGCGCGTAGGCGCTGCCGCCGCGGCTGATCGTTCGTCGCACCGCGCCCCAGTCGGTCACGCCGCCTCCCGGCACGTAGCGGGATCCGATCACGACGTGGGCCCGCTCGGAGGCCTCCAGCAGGCGCGGCAGGTAGGCCGGGTCGTGGGAGAAGTCGGCATCCATCTCGACGATCAGACCCGCCCCGCCGGCGAGCGCCTCGCGGAAGCCGGCGATGTAGGCCGGGCCGAGGCCTTCCTTCTTCGGCCGGTGGAGGCAGTGGACCGCACTGTCTGCCGCCGCGAGCCGCGCGGCGATCTCTCCCGTTCCGTCGGGCGAGTTGTCGTCGACGATCAGGACCTGGGCGGAGGCCGGCAGCTTCGCCCGCCCCTCGGCAACCAGCCGCTCGACGTTCGTCGCCTCTTCATAGGTGGGGAGGACAAGCCAGACCGGGCCTCGCTCGGAGTTGCTCTCGGGCATCAGAGCGGGCGATGCTATTGACGAATCTCAGCGGCAGCTTGAGAGGCGCACCCGCCCGCTAGCTTGCAGTGGGTGACCAACGCCGAGATCGCCGCCGCCTTCGAAGAGCTGGGCATGCTCTACGAGCTCGACGGCGCCGTCAGATACCGGGTCCTCGCCTACTCCACCGCGGCGAAGGCGATCCGGGAAAGCCCTGTCTCCGTAGCGGACCTTGCCGCGGCGGGGCGGGCGACCGAGGTGCCGGGCGTCGGCAAGACGCTGGCGGAAAAGATCGACGCCCTGGTCGAGACCGGTGAGATCCCCGCGGCAGTGAAGCTGAAGGCGAAGTTCCCGCCGACGCTGGTCGAGGTGACGAAGGTTCAGGGAGTGGGGGTGAAGACGGCGCGGCGCCTCTTCGAGGAGCTCGACGTCGCCACGCTCGCCGATCTCAAGGAGGCGGCCGAGGGGCAGCGGATCCGCGAGCTGAAGGGGCTCGGGCCAAAGGTGGAGGAGAACGTGCTGGCCGGGCTCGAGCGGCTCGGCGAGCCCGGCGAGGGATCGGGCCGTGTGTTGCTCTCGATGGCCCGGCCGATCGCCGAGGAGCTGGCGGCCGTGCTGCGCGCGCATCCCGCCGCCGACCGGGTCGAGGTGGCCGGGTCGGTGCGCCGCTGGGCCGAGACCTGCAAGGACATCGACCTGATCGCGACCGCCGAGGAGCCGATCGCGCTGGCCGAGGCGCTGGTCGCGAGCCCGCTGATCTCCGCGACGGGGAAACCGGGCCCCAACGGCGTACGGGCCCAGACCCACAACGGGATCTCGGTCGACCTGCGCATCGTCGCGCCGCAGGCCTTCGGCAACCTCCTCCAGCACTTCACCGGCTCCGCCGCCCACAACGTGCAGTTGCGCGAGGAGGCGGTGGCGCGGGGGCTCTCCGTCTCCGAGCACGGGATCACCGAGGTCGAGAGCGGCGAGGTCGAGCTCTGCGCCGGCGAGGAGGCCGTCTACGAGCGGCTCGGCTACGCCTACATAGAGCCCGAGCTGCGCGAGGGCCGCGGCGAGCTGAAGGCCGCGCGCGAGGGGAGGCTGCCGGACCTGATCGCGCTCGAGGACGTGCGCGGCGATCTGCACTCCCACACGACCCTCTCCGACGGGCGCAACACGCTCGAGGAGATGGCCGCGGCGGGCCGCGAGCGCGGCTACGCCTACATGGCGATCACCGACCACTCCGCCAGCCACGGCTTCGGCGACCACGTGACGGCGGAGCGGCTCTGGGAGCGAGTCGCCGAGGTCGAAGCCTGGAACGAGGGCAAACGCGGCTTTCGGCTGCTCTCCGGCTCGGAGGTCAACATCGGCCTCGACGGCGAGCTCGACTACCCCGAGGACCTGCTCGGGGCGCTCGACTGGGTCGTCGCCAGCGTCCACACCTCCTTCGCGATCTCCGAGAAGGAGATGACCGCCCGCGTCCTCGCCGCGATCGAGAACCCCCGCGTCGATTGCATCGGCCACCTCACCGGCCGCCTGCTCGGCCGTCGCGAGCCCTACGGGGTCGACGTCGAGGCGGTCGCCGAGGCGGCGGCGCGTACCGGCACGATGCTGGAGATCAACGGCAACCCGAACCGCCGCGACCTCTCCGAGCACCATGCCCGGCTGGCCTCGGAAGCCGGAGTGACGATCGTCCTCAACACCGACGCGCACGGCGTCGAGACGCTGAGCAACATGGCCTACGCGGTGGCCACCGCCCGCCGGGCCTGGCTCACCGCCGACGATGTCGCGAACACTCGCGGGTGGCGGGACTTCAAGGGGTTGACGAAGCGGTAGGCGCGGCGGGTCCTGTCACGGATTTGGAACCACCACCCGCTGCGGGGGCGGCTGCGCCGCCTCCTCGGGGCGGTCCCCCAAATCCGTGCCACCCGCCGCGATTATCGGAGTGGTGTACTGCGAAGTCCCGGCGTGCGCACAAGCTGGATCGGGCGGAAGGCTGAGTTGGGGACGACGTAGAACTTGACGCCGTCTCGTTGCTCTATTGCCAGCACGGCGGCCTCTCGGGAATGCCAGGCCAGAGAGACCAGGAGGGCATAGCCGGCGCCTACCGCCGCTACGCCGGGGTAGAAGATTCCCAGCGCCCCGGCCGCTACCGCCGTCAGCCCGATCGGCCAGAGGCGGCCGAAGGCGATGCGGGCCGGGGTCTCCGGCGGCAGCGACGTGGCCGTGCGGGCGCGGGCGAGGGTGTCGCGGAGGGCCTCGGCGGCGCGGCCGGGGCGGCCCAGGTAGAGGCCGACGACGACGGCGATCAACCACCAGGCGGCCGCGATGGCCAGGGTCGTGGTGTCGGTGCTGCGGTTGGCCGCGACCGCTGCGATCGCGGCGAGGGCCGTCGCCTCGGCCCCGGCGAGCAGGACGGTTATCCGGAGCAGATCGGAGTAGGGCATCGTTATCCGGCCAGGACCTCGAGCAGCGCCAGCCACCCGGGCGGCCCGTCGACGAGCAGGTCCGCCTCTTCGGCCAGCCCGGGGGGCGCCTCCGGGGAGATCACCCCGACGCAGACGGCGACCTCCAGCTCGCCCCCGTGGCGGAGCTCGCGCAGACGGCGGAAGGCGTCTAAGTCGGTGCGGTCGTCGCCGGCGTAGATCGCGGCGGTGACGCCGTCGGCGGCGAGCAGGGCGGCCACCGCCGCGTCCTTGCCACCTCCGCCGACCGGTCGCAGCTCCAGCACCTTGCGGCCCCAACGCGGTTCGAGTTTTGCCCGCCCGGCCTCGGCGGCGATCTCATGGGCCCGTGCCTCCGCCCTGCGCTCGTCCTCCGCGCCGCGCCAATGCAGCGCCTGGATCGCCCCCTTGTCCTCCAGGCGCAGGCCGAGGGAACCGAGGGCCCCTGCGTCCAGCGCGGCGAGGAAGTCCGCGGCGTCGCCCTCTCGCCCGGCAATGGCCGGGTCGAGCTGTGGCTCCGCCTCGCCCGGCAGCAGTAGCTCAAAGCCGTGGTTGCCGGCGTAGGCGATGCTCTCCACCCCGACCAGGCGCCGCGCCTCCAGCGCCTCGCGCCCGGAGATGCAGCCGACCAGGCCGAAGCGCTCGCTCATCTCCCCGAGCAGCTCCGTGGCCCTCGTCGGCACCGCCGCCAGCTCGGGCCGGTCGGCGATCGGCGCCAGGGTGCCGTCGACGTCGGTGAGAATCGCGGCACGGGCGGGGTTGGCGCGTATGGACTCCAGCAGGGGGTTCGCCATGCCGCCCCCTGTCTCGTCGGCGGACACGCCTTCTAGTATCGCGAGACACACGTGGCACTGCGCATACCGGCGTCCTCGGTCGCTCGGGTGCGGAGCACGCCACGCTCCCTGCGTCCTTGGTCTGCTTGGCCACGCGTGCCTCTCCAGTAATGAGCCAAACATCACGTCCCATTCTCAAGCTCGCCGCGATCGGGACGCTGGCGGGAGTCTTCAGCGGCGTCTTCGGCGTCGGCGGCGGCACGATCATCGTCCCCCTGCTGATCTTCTGGTTCGGCTACGGCGAGCGCCTCGCCACCGGCACCAGCCTGGCGGCGATCGTCCTGATCGGCCTGCTCGGCACGGTGGCACAGGGGGGGATCTACGGCAACGTCCACGTCCTCACCGGCCTCTGGCTCTCGGTTCCGGCGGTGCTCGGTGTGGTCATCGGGACGACGGTGCAACAGCGCATCTCCCAGCGCGCCGTCTCCCTCCTCTTCGCCGCTCTGCTGGTCGCGATCGCGATCGAGCTGATCCTCTCGTGACCGGAGCCCGAGCGTGAACGAGCTGATCGCCGCGCTGATCGCCGTTGCCGGCGGCTTCACCGGCGGCATCGTCGGGGTCGGCGGCGGCATCCTCTTCGTCCCCGCCCTGACGATCTTCCTCGGCCTCACCCAGGTCGAGGGCGAGTCGACCTCGCTGCTGATGATCGTCATCGTCGCCCTGGTCGGCGCCTTCCGCCAGAGCGCCTACGGCAACGTCAACCTCCGCAACGCCCTCATCATCGGCGTCCTCTCCCCGCTCGGGGTACTGATCGGCGTCGCCATCGCCAACAACGTCCCCGAGCGCGTCCTGCAGCTCTCCTTCGCCGCCCTGGCCCTGTTCATGGCCCTCCAGCTCGTCCGCCGGGCGCTCTCTTCCCCGTCGGCGTAGCGGCGGCAGGATCCAGATCCGCGCTGCCCCGCCTGTACTCTCAGAGAGGTGGATTCACTGAACTGGGAAGGCGATGTCCCGCAGCTTCGCGACCCGATCCTGGTCTGTTCGTTCCGGGGCTGGAACGACGCCGCCTCGGCGGCCTCCTCGGCTTTGACGGCGGTCGCCGACGCGCTCGATTCCGAGCAGATCGCCCACCTCGACGCGGAGGACTACTTCGACTTCCAGGCGACCCGGCCGACGATCGTCCTCAGCGAGGGCCAGGCGCGGCGGATCGACTGGCCGCACAACAACCTGATCGCCGCCCGCGTCCCCAGCGCCGACCGCGATCTGGTCCTGCTCGACGGGACCGAGCCCAACCTGCGCTGGCGCACCTTCTCGGAGACGATCGCCACCGCCGCCGACGCGCTCGGGGTGGAGATGGTGATCACCCTGGGGGCGCTGATCGCCGAGGTCTCCCACACCCTGCCGGTCCCGATCACCGGCCTCGCCTCCGACGAGAAGCTGGTCGAGGAGCTCGACCTGCAGCGCTCCAGCTACGAGGGCCCGACCGGCATAGTCGGCGTGGTCCACGACTGCTGTCGCAAGGAGGGGATGACCTCGGCGTCGCTGTGGGCCGCCGTCCCCCACTACGTTGCCGCGGTCCCCAACCCGAAGGCGGCGCTGGCCCTCCTACGCCGCCTCGAGGGCCTCACCGGCGTCGCCGTCGACGCCACCGACCTGGAAGAGGAAGCCACCAGCTTCGAGGAGCAGATCGACCGCGCGATAGCCGCCAACCCCGAGATCGAAGAGCTGGTGGAGAAAATCGAGGCCGAACAGTCCGAGCAGCAGGAGAACCCCGAAGACCTACCGTCCGCGGACTCGATCGCGAGGGATTTCCAGCACTTCCTCCGCCAGCAGGGCGGTCAGTAAAAACTGTTGGCCTTCCTTGTAGGCGGCACAGGCGGAGAATGACGCCCTGCTGCTGCCTGTTCTGCGGCTTTGCCCGCGGCATTGAAGTCAACGATCTGGATGGGGCACCACTTGCCCTGAATGGCAATGCGGCGTAGCGAAAGCGCTCAAACGGATGCGTTCCGGTCGAAGGCGACAGGGCCCCAAAGCGCTTGCTCCAGCACAAAGCCAAAACGCCAAAGCTCCTGTCATGGCGCCAAAGTGGCGCTAATATGCAACCAAGGAGGTAAACGCCATGCCAAGCGTCCAGATCAAGAACGTCCCCCCGAATGTGCACCGGGTGTTGCGCAAGCGGGCCGCTGCCGCAGGGCAGTCAATGCAGGAGTACCTGCTCATCCAGCTCACTCGCCAGGCTGAGACGGAGACGCTGGAGGAGGTGCTCGACCGAGCAGGTGGTCGCGCGGGCGGCTCGCTCGGCCTTGACTTCGCTGTCGAGAGCCTCCGCGACGACCGCCAGCGTGCGGCGTGATCGTCATCGATGCATCTGTGCTCGGGCCGGCGCTAGCCGATGACGACGCCGACGGAGACCGTGCCCGTGAGCATCTGCGTGGGGAGCAGCTCGTAGCGCCCGAGTTGATCGACCTTGAGGTCGTCTCGATCCTTCGCCGTGCCGCTCGGGCCAAAAGGCTTGACGAGCGTCGATCCGCTCAGGCTCTCACCGATCTCGCGGCGCTTCCCCTTCGGCGCGTTCCACACTTGCCGTTGCTCGCCCGGGTCTGGGAGTTGCGCGACAACCTCAGCGCCTACGATGCCTCCTATGTCGCGCTCGCCGAGTCCCTCGGCACGGTGCTCGTGACGGCCGATGGAAGGCTAAAGCGGGCGGTGGGTATCCGCTGCGAGGTTGTCATCCTCGACTGAGTAACCGCGGATCGCTTCATTCCCTCGACCTTCCCGTGGGATGGATCGAAAAGAGGCGATGGAACTTCAATCAAGAGCAGGTTTATATCCCCAGTCGAGCGCGTTTGTCCCTAGTTCTCGGCCGCCGGGCAGATCAGCCGGTAGTCGCACCAGCTGCAGGTGGTGGGTGCGGGGCGGGGCTCGAAGTCCTGGCCGAGGACGCCCTCGCCTACTTCCAGCACGGTTCGCTCTACCCGCTCGGCGTCGTCGGATCCGATCGGTGCGGCTACCTTGTCGGCGTCGAGCACGTAGTAGTAGCTGCAGGCGCTGGCCTCGAGGTCCCAATCCTCGCGTGCGGCGACTCGGTAGAGGGCTAGCTGCAGGTCGTTCTCCAGAGCGGCTTCGCTCTTGCGCTGGCCGGTCTTGTAGTCGATCAGCTCGTGGCTG
>C688J35102_120989073_pt1 | contig 10029 bp, 13 predicted proteins | sample HopSoiMetagenom2_FD_35102 | JGI IMG/M metagenome (IMG submission 35102) | reverse complement strand
TTGGGCCACTTGGGGGCCGCTTGCGATCTACTATCGACCGACGCGCTAAGCAACGTGGAAGGCGTCGTAGGTGAAACACACGTCTCCTCCAATTTCAAAGCAAAATCAACAGCGCTTGGCGGAGGGTAGATCCGCCGTTGACGATCTGGCGGCGATATCAAAACGAGGACCGTCGATCTCACCACAAGTGCGAAGTGCGGATGATCTCGTCGGTGCTGCGTGACAAGCGTCAGGTAATGCAGTTCTCGTTCCGAGCGGCTGCGGCAGGACGGAACGGAGTCGATTAGGGGCGATTTGAAGATCGTCATGCTGCCCCCAATCCTCTTGACGTGCTCGTAAAGCGATTGAAGGTGTTGATCGGGTCTGTCGACGAATTAGACACGACAAGAAGACGGCAAGCAAAACCGATCCTGCCGCTGCCGGGGCCTCTGCGACCGCCCGAGACATGGTTCGGGTTCTCTTTCAACATGCTGCGTCTGCGAGCATCGGCATTAGGGGCCACGGCGTTGACCTGGACCCTATCAATTGGCCTGAGGCAGCGCGACTCATCGGTAGCTCTTCGGAAATACTCGTCATAGATCCGGCCACATATCGAACGCTTTCCAGTTTCCTAGGCGATGCGCCGGACCGGGAAGCAGCCGAGATGATCCGCGAGGCAATGGATGGATGGGTTCGAAAACGCTGGTCGATATTCGAAGTGGATTGGCGAGGGGAGGCGCTTAAGCTTTTCAAGGGTAACGGCTTCGGTTATCGGGCGTTCCAGGACTTCATAGATCGATGGCCGCAGCTAGGTTCCGACCCAGAGCTTCTAGCCGACGTGATCGAAACGTTCGAGCGAGATCCGCGCGACATCGAGGACAAAGCCGGTAGGCTCAGAGCCCTTACCGGCACAATCGCTTCGGTCAAAATCGTAATTGAAGTAATCACTCAGCATAACGCCGGGCCCAAGGTCTCCCGCGAACTCGCTTCATTGATTGCCGAATGGGCCGGCGAGACCGTCTGGGGTAAGTTGCAGTACGTGATTTGGCAGACTGATACTATGGCGTACCGCTCTCAAGTCGATCTGACCGTGCCCGACTCGGTAAGGATCGTTGCTACTCATCTTGCACAACTTGGATTGACGACAGGGTCCGCACGTCCCGGATTTCGGATTTCGGATCTCTCAGCGGATACGAGGGCTGCTTGGCGCAGATCGTTGCGGGCAGCCATCGGCACGGACTTGGAGCTTCGTGCGGCAGTTACTGAGGCTCTACTCTGGTTCGGCCAGCCACGGGACGATCGTGCCATTTTGTTCACTGTTCTTGAGCTCCACCCCGAGAGCCTTAACGAAGCCATGGAGTCGCTTCGCGATCATCCATCAGAGCTCGTGCGGCTTCGGGCAAAGGCGGTCCTGGATTTAGCGAACGGAGAACCCGACGCGGCCGAGCTACTACGAATTCCACGGCGAGCAAGGGATGCAGGTGCGCCAGGAGAGCAGCAGAGCGTTACCTGGATAGGTGACGCGCGAATCGAAGGTTTGATAAAAGCGGCATTAGCCGATGCGGCGCGGGAATTCGGCGCAGAAGTGCGTAGGACGGTAGACAGCGGCGAGGAGACCCATGTCGCAATCCTGTTCGAACGTCTCCGCAACGCTCTGCGCGGAGTCACCGCTCGTTTAGCCGCCATGGCGGCGGAGACGGACGCGAACGAGCGATTAGCGCTCAAGCTCGAACATCGCATCGTAGGGAAGCACGAAGAGGGCGGCGCGGGCGTTGGCACCGATCGTTTCTCGACGGACGTTTGTCTTCTATTCGAGGCTCGCTATGCGGGAGCACAGCCCTTTGCCCGGCGCTCCTTACTTCAGGCCAAGCGACTACACCGGCGCGGGGCGGCGCGAGATGTCGAGTACTACCCGGTCGATCGTGTTCAACTTGAAGACCTCGCCGGTCAGACCTTGGCGAGCTTTCTCATGCTTGTTGGTCCTATGAGCGAAGGAATTACCATGCCGGTGATTCCGGCTCGGCTTTTCCTCGACCTAGCGGAGGGCGGCATGCTACCGAACGATATTAGCCCTCAAGCGGCCGCGCGGATCGCGAAGAGCCTCTCCGCGTGGCTGGTGGAGGACGTCATGGGCCTTTGGACGGGGGACTGGAACACCGCGATCGTTGATCGAGCCGCCGGCAGCGAGGGCCGCGAGCCTTACCTCCTCGTTAATTTATCCGCCGAAATCATGCGCAGAGGCCCGGATGGATGGCTCCGGTGAAAGCGGTCGTTTTGAAGTGTCAACGGTGTCCTTTGGCTTCGCCAATCATCCGCTTTAGGTCGCGATCGTGCGCGCGCTAGAACATGGGAAGCAATGTCGCCGCCGGCCTTGGTTGGTCGTGAGGCCGAGTTGCGCGCTCTTGTCGAAGCTCTCAAACGCCCTGGAAGCATCGCCGAATTGGTAGCCCAGGTCGGCATGGGAAAAACCAGTTTGCTCAAAAAGTTGGCGCACGACTACGCGGGGACATTCGACGGCGCTATCGAATACTTTGGCGGCAATCCGTCCTTCCAGCTTACCGAAGGTGCAACGGCGATCGCCGAACGGTTCCGTGCCGCCTCCGGCCGCGGACCTAGCCGACCCCGGCCAGACACTGGAGGGGATCAGACGGCTGGAGACGGGTCCGTGGCAGTTTTCCACTGTCCTCGCAAGTTATCGCGAGCTCGGACTCGGCACGCCCATCCGACTCCAGCCACTTAATGCTGAAATCTTTCTTCGCGTTCCTCGACCGCGTCTTCGACGGGAAACTAGACCCGGAGACGATGAAAAAGCTCTGGACCGCCACAGGTGGGAATCCACGCTTGGCGCGGGTTTTGGAAGATCAGTGGCGCACGGGCCATGTGCCGGATGTCTAGCGCTTGCGGCCCTGCTGTCTCCTTGGCATACCCCCGGTTTGGTCGGGACGGACGGGCAGCCGCTTCGCGTTGGCGGCGAGAGGGAACGCCGGATCATTACCGACGTCCGCGTCATCAGTGGCGCCTTCTTGCGCCAGGTCGCCGACGATCCCCGGCTCATGTTTGAGATGCCGCCGCGCCGTTTCGAAGAGTTCGTCGTCGAGCTCTTAGAGCGCCACGGCTACACAGTGATGCTTACCCCGCAGACGCGCGATGGCGGCAAGGACATGTATGCAGCCTGGCGAGATGATGTTGGATCCTTCCTCTATGTGGTTGAATGCAAGCGGCACGCGCCCGACCGTCCTGTTGGCGTTGGCGTTGTGCGTGCGCTGCATGGCGTCGCCCAGCACGAGCGTGTCAACGCGGTGATGGTCATGACGACATCCTACTTCAGTGCGCCAGCCCGTGAATTCGCCGACGACCTTCGCTATCAGGTTTCCCTGAAGGACTATCTCGACTTGCGGCATTGGCTAGATCGCTACCGCGGTGGCGCCTAACATCAGCATGGGTAGCCCTGCTGGATGTGTGCGCGTTGAATGCGCCTCAAGGTTCAACACAGCAGGCTTGGTCGGTTCACCAACCGGGCGAAGCGGCGTGGAGTAGGCCGTGGGTAAAATTTAAGAATGACCTCTTTTACCAACAAAAGCGGCGCGCTTTGACGGAGAGTGCATCCGCCGCTGTTGGGGCGGGGTAAGACGAATGGAACGTTTTCTAAGCGCCAACAAACAATGCCGGCAAGTAAGCACCTGCAAGAACGCGTTAGGTTTTGTCCTGGTTCAAGCTGAAACCGTTCCATGCTCCGACAAACTAGGTTTTCCGCCGTCGACCGCCCTTCAATGGTCGAGGAGCAGCTTCGCCGGCGCGAGGCACCCATTAGCGGATAGCGCCTTGGCAAGGCGGTCAAGCACAGCCACGCTTGGATTCTCAAGACCGCGTTCAAGGCGACTAACATAAGTTCGATCAATCTGAGCATCTACGGCCAAGACTTCCTGCGACAGTCCCCGCGCGACCCTCAACCGGCGAATGTTTCTAGCGACAAGAGCGCCTGCTTTCATCAAGGCAGGCGATCAGGCTGAGGTCTATTAAACCACGGACAATAGTGCTACTATTACAGAGGTCTGATCGAAGCTGGCTTGGGGCGCATATGTTAGCGATTGCTGGCGGAATTCTGCTTGCCGTTTTGACCCTATGCTTACTGCCTTGGCTTCTTGCTGGTGCAGCATGGACGCTCGGCATTTTAATCGTGGTCGCAGTTGCGGCAGCCGCGCTTTGGACGTTCTGGGTCGGTGCCCAGTCCTCCGCGGGACTGCTTGTCGAATTGATGCTCAGCGGGGCGCTCTCGGTCTGGCTGTTTCTCAAAATGCCACCTAGCCCGTCGGGGCAGCCGATGGAGCGGTTTTTCAGGGCATGGGGCAGAGTTGTCTCTGCGGCGGTCTTGGCTCCCCTGGAGTACTGGCAATCCATCCAAGAACGACGACTTCGGGGGGAGCCCGCGAATGTAGTGCAGTAACGTTTGGCCTTGTGTGGTCCTGCTTTGTAGGAGTGTTTCTGAGCTGGCTTGCTATTTGGTTACCGGTGCTTGCCGTCTGGGGTGTCTTGTCAAGCGTTTGGGCAAAATGATTGATTGACCTATTCCCATTGGTCAGCGACACGATCGTCGCGGCGGGTGCAGCGGCCGCGGCCTCCGAAAGTGTTGGGGCCTCGTTAAGAGGCGGAGAGCGCTGGACACGCATTCGCGGCTTTCCTGCGCTCGCTCCCAGGTAGCCACTAGTGCAAATAAATGTTGACGCCTCGCGCGAGGCGCGGCTGGTTTTACGAGGGCTGTCCAGGGTTCGCCGTACCGATCGGACGGCTTCGCTGAATCATCACGTACCCTTCTCGTCGCGCGTTGTGCGGGGAGAATGGGCCGCTCCCGGCTCACGTTCTTTTCGAATTCCGCCTCGCACTCAATACCGCGGGGGTGTGCCTTGTCAGTGAAATCATCTGTTGATTGATCGATTCGAAGCGCCGCCCCGCTCGTTGAGACGTATTTTTCCCAGGGTTGATTCTAAGTTTCTGAGATTGCAGTGTAGCGTGTAGCAAAACGTAGCAGTTGCGTAGCAAATGCTACAGACCCGAAACGTAGCGTAGCGTAGCAAAACCCTATAAGGGTTTGCTGCTACACGATGCTACGCCTACGCGGGACACGGGGGTATTTGTCCAGGTGGTGGTTTGATCCGAACAAGTCCGTCCGGTTCTGCAACTATGTGTTGACTGACGCTGTCCCGAATTCGCTTGAATGTGACGCGCGGATTTTTGTCTTCCGCTTTTATCAGACCGGCCCTGGTCAATTCATCTTTCCAGAAATCGGCATGCACAACGCCGTCCTTGCCGTGCGTCGCAATGACCCGCTTGAGCGCGTCTAACGCCTGCGCATGTTTGCCGGTCATTGGTCGGGAGGCGGCTGTACGGGCTTCGTTGACCGGTGTGGCGGCTGCCAGGATGGTAGTGCTCCACGGTTTTGTACCTTGCTCGTCACCGGGCATGCCAACCTTTTCGAATTCGAATCTCGTTAATTCGCCGCCGTCTTGGTCATTGGCCTTTGTGATTTTCGCGGCGCCCCCGTTAACTTGAATTTCCAGGTCGACGTGCCCCTGGCGGGCGTTCGAACCGCGTTCTCCGGCTGCAAGGTTTTTTCCGCTGTGACCGATGCTCGCGAGATGGAATCTGCTTACGCTCCCTTTGAGAGCTTCGCGAAGTTGACTGATGTGCATCGCGGCCAGGTTTTGCGTTTGCTCTTTATCTGCGTCGCCGCGCGCGATCGCTTTCCCCCAAGTATCGATAATCACAAGACCAGGTATAACGTCTGTGTCATCCCAAAATTGAAGCAGCGTGTGCCGGATTGTTTCCACGCAACTCGGGTTGAGTAGGTCGATTGCGTGACGACTGATTGCGATTGGTAGACCTGACAAACCGTCTCGCTGCATATACGCATGCATTCGGCGTTCGCTCAGGGCCGCTCTCTCTAGGGCGAAATAGACAACGCCGCGGTTTTCGAGTCCGGTGTTTTCGTCGGGGTTGAATTTGTAGCCGCGCCAATCGCGTCCGCTTGCTACATGCACCGCGAGGTCAAGCAACAACCCGGATTTGCCCTGGCCAGGTGGTCCGTACCAGCTTGAGTCCTCACCGAAGGCAATGACATTTTCTACCAACCAAGTTTTAGGCGATACATAACTGCATTGGTCGAACGTCTTGTATGGTAGGGCGTACTGAAGTTTTTTAGGCTTCTCTTCGTAGTCATCGTCGGTACTCATGTGTAAGGGCCTTGCCGCACAAAGGCGGTATGAACCCCCAATCGAGCAAGCACTTGATTTTTCGAGCCGGTTGCGCGTTATGAAAGTCGTTGCGAGCCAATTCCAAAACGCATTCCGAACCCGATCGAGCGCAAGCCGGTAGGGTTTTTGCGTTAAGCGGTGGAATTTCTATCCCACACGGACTGCGAGACCACAGTGACCAAGTAGCCGCAATCCTTGCCAGGTTTGATGATGTGGATGCGACCTTCCGAAAGGCCGCCTATCTGAGAAATGTCCACCGTTCGATCCAGTTCGACTAGTATCTCTTCGATCTTGCGGGCGGCGATCTCTTGCGCTGAAAGCTTGCTCATGCGGCTTCGCTTTCGCGCTCATGTCGCCAATCAAGATAGGCGTCACGGCTAATGCGCCGATTGCTGCCGAGCGAGTACGTCTGCGGCGCCTTGCCCTGCTTGTCGAGCTTATAGAAGAATGCCCGCGAGATTTTTTCTGCGGCGCAGAACTCTTGGATGGTGAAAGACTCGTCCATGGTTGAACTCCCGACATAGCGAACCGTGCGCGGAAGCGACGCATTCGCGGGTTGAATGACAGTGGATGGGGAAACGCGACGCCAGTCCGCAAGTTGCGGTCACCGCGAGTCCACATGTACAATTGTGTGGCTACAAAACTAAACGAAAGAACAACGGCGATCCGCTGCCGAGCTCGCCAAATCAACCTTTGTTGCACTGTTGCAATAGTCTGCCCAAGTCGTCATCAACTCGCGCCTCTTGGCCAAAGCTGTTGACCGTCGATAGGCAGCCTCGGTTTGGTCGCTGACCGCGTGCGCAAGAGCCATTTCGGCGATATCTCGCGCGTAGCTTGTGCAGTCCCCAGCCAATCACGGAAGGTGCTGCGAAAGCCGTGCGTCGTTGCTGGCATGCTTGTGTGGCGTGCGATCGTATTCGACAGCGTAACATCAGAGACGGGCCGAAACGGCAATTGCACCAAAGCCAAGGTCATCAAGGGCACTTTGTATTCCCGCTCACCATTCATTCGAACGGCCGGAATGGTCCAAAGATTCCCTTTTATTTCTGCGGTCGCGTCCACAGCGGCGGCCTCGTTGAGCGAACAGCGGTCAAGATGATCCACCAGAGCATGCGAGCAGCATCTGCCCTCGGTGGGATGGCACAGCACCAGGACGGACCGCCGGAGGAGATTGCATAGCTCCCGCAGTTGTCGCCCAAAACTGCCAGCCTGCACGTTGTCATTGTCGTTGTCGCCGGAGGCGACAAGGGTTATCGCGGCCACAACCATCCCGACCGGTTCAGGGTCTGGATCAGCCGCCAAATCCGCGGGGTCACCAAAGCCATGAGCGCTGCCAACTGGAACTTGCACTGCTACTGTAGTCGGCCCAACTCGTCATCAGCGCGCCCTTTGGCCAAGGCTGTTGATCGCCGAAGGCGGCCTCGGTTTAGTCGCGTATTTGCACTGCGGATTCGATTGCATTTGCGATGGCTTCAGGGCGAAGTCTGAACGGTCATGCGATGGGTCATCCAACTCGACCACAAAACGGCCCGTTGGCCATTGCTGGTCAAAAGCGAAGATGCGTTCTCGTAATATAGGGCTCCGTTCATTTGGGCGAGTGCGCATGCGCGGGATCGAGAACTCATCACAAAGTGGTCTGTCTTCCGATTTGGGGCCCCTGCCAACTAAGGGCGTGAGGCATGGATTGAGTACATCCCGGGAGGACGCTTACTTATCCAGCATAGTGCATGACATCATCCCGTCGCCTCAAGAGCCGTCCAATAGGATATTCCGATCAGCTACTCGATGCATCCAGGGCATGCGTTCAAGCCTCACCTGCCAGTCCTGAACTTCGGCCTGGCTTCGGCAGTGAACCAGATTTTCGGGGTGCGTAAGATCGTCATCATCGTAGGTAGCAACCAGTCGCTGAAGCGCGGCTTTTATGCTTTCGCGAGTAATGCTTTTGGGAATGGTCATTTGATAGCGATCACCCGTTTGCGAAAAGAATCCGATGTCCGCCATCACGGCGAACGTATTCCCCCACGGTTCTTCGAAGACTGACAAGGAAAAGGAGGTTAGATCCTTCATCAAGAGCTCTATGCACTTGGTGGCCGTTGGCGAGAACGTAAATACGTTTACGACCTCTATCGTTTTGACCGAAAGCCTAAAATCCGGATCTTGATCGTATTGCTCTTCCAACAGCTTGTCTGCCTCAGCCGCCATCATCAGCCAACCGCCTAGAAAGTCGGCAGCTCCGGGTGCGGTTCCCTCAACTAAGACCCAGACTTGTTCTTCATTCATCATTTCAAATCCTCTTTTTTTGAGACTGCCAAGATTGGCCAAAAACCACCAGGGACAGTCCGCCGTCACCGCGTGTCCACATGTATAACCATGTCGCTGCAAAAGTATGCGAAACGTAAACCAGCGTAGCGACTTCTGAGCGCGGTCAACTGGAACTTGCACTGCTGCAATAGGCGGCCCACGCTGTCATCAGCTCGCGCCTCTTGAAGGCTGTTGATCGCCGATAGGCGGCTTCCGTTTCGTCGCTTACCGCGTGCGCAAGAGCCATCTCTGCGATGTCCCGCGGGAAGCTTGTGCAGTCACCGGCCCAATCGCGGAACGTCGACCTCATGCCGTGAGTGGTCGCGATCGTTTTCGTGTGCCGCGCGATGCAGGTCGACAACGTCACGTCGGAAACGGGGCGGAACGGCAACTGCGCTAAAGCCAAGCCCGTCAGCGGAACTTTGTGCTCACGGTCTCCCTTCATTCGAATGGCCGCAATTGTCCAGAGATCGCCTTTAACTTCGGAGGCCGGGTCCATGTCGGCGGCCTCGTTGAAGCGACAAGCGGTCAAGATGATCCACCGGAGCATGCGGGCTGCGTCGCTAGTTTCGCCGGTCAGTGATTTCCAGAATTCCGGCATCTCTTCATGGGGTAGGGCAGGGTGGTGCTTCACTTCCGACTTCTTGCGACGGGCAAGCACTTGGTCGAGATGACCGCGCCAAAGGGCAGGATTTTCGCCGGTGCGCAGCCCTTCGGCCTTTGCTGCATTCAGAATTACTTCAATTCGTCCGCGAACACGTCGCGCCGTTTCCTTTTTCACGTCCCATATCGGCCGTAGCACTTTCAACACTGCCGCGGTATCCACGTCTGCGACAGCCAAATGACCGATGTGCGGATAGCCGTGGTCCCGAAGACTGTTGCGCCATTGCTGACGGTGCTTGTCGTTTTTCCATCCGGGCTCGCGACCGGTAATGAACCCTTCCGCATAGACCTGGAAACTGACCGAGCGGGAAGCTTGAACCTTGGCCTCCGTTCGTTTGGTGTTCCGATGTTCGATCGGATCTTGGCCGGCGCGGATCAGCTTTCGCGCTTCATCGCGCGCGTCCCGAGCGTCGGCCAGCGTCACTTCGCTGGCAGAGCCGAAACCGGCGTAGCGCTCCTTCCCGGTCGTCGGCGACGTATACCTAAAGACCCAGGACCGATTTCCGTTCTTGTCGACGTCGAGCCGCAGTCCGTTCCCGTCACCAAGCTTGTCGCCGGGTTTGGCATTTTTCACCGCCAGTGCAGTCAGATTTCCCATCGCGAATCCTTCCAAAGTGTCCGCCTAAACCCACGTCCTCATCCACGTCGGCGACGTAGATGCGGGTTGACACACAGGAACATTGAACGACGCAAAAGTAAAATTCTCGTTAATGCACAATGACTTGTGTATCAGGTATGGACGTTTATAGACAGTGGTGGATTAGCAGGTGGCGGAAGGGGTGGGATTCGAACCCACGGTACCCTTGCAGGCACGCCGGTTTTCAAGACCGGTGCCTTA
>C688J35102_120989076_pt1 | contig 10030 bp, 8 predicted proteins | sample HopSoiMetagenom2_FD_35102 | JGI IMG/M metagenome (IMG submission 35102) | reverse complement strand
CGCCGGCCTGGTGGTGGGGTCCGGCGTTCGAGTTGCGCGAAATCGATTTGCGGCTGCCAGCGCACTGGTGCGGCCGGCTCGGCTTGCCCGATGGCGCGACCTACGCGGCAGGCGCGAAGATCCTGCGCGACGCGCTGGCCGGCCAGACGTTGGTGCCGTGGCCCTATGATTTTTCCAGCAAGGTGAATTCGACGGATTCCGACGTCCGCGATCTGCAACCGCAGCCGTCAGACGATAGCGCGTTTTCGCCGTGACGGCGGCGCGGATTTCGCGGCACCGTCCGCGCCAGGCTGCAACGGCGGCGAAACCAGCATCGGCGGCGCCCGCAGCAGGCGGGCCAGTTGCGGGGCCGGCAGTGGCTCGCTGAACGGGTAGCCCTGCATCTCGTCGCAGGCATGATTGCGCAGAAAAGCAGGGCCGGCGGCGGTGGCGCAGCATTGCGCTCGCTGCAATGCACCCAAGAATTTGCCCGGGAATTCCCCGATGTCATTGCTATCGGGCGGTCGCTTTGAGAGCATGCAGGCCGTGACAAGAAGCAAGCCGTGACAAGAAGCAAGCCGTGACAAGAAGCAAGACCTGCAGCCATGCGGGCGTCAGTCGAGGAAACCCATGCCCATTGTTCAGGCCGACCGCCTCACGCGCATCGGCACGGCACTTTTGAGGACCGCCGGCGCGTCGCAGGACGAAGCCAGCGCCGTCGCCATCGGCTGCGTCAATGCCAATCTCGCCGGCCATGATTCCCACGGCGTGATCGCGATCCCGACCTATATTGACCGCATCAAGGCCGGACACATCATGCCTGGCGCGAAATGGACCATCGTGCAGGAATCGCCGACCACGACCGTGATCGACGGCCATTGGGGGTTTGGTTTTCACGTCAACGCCAAAGCGATGGCGCTGACGATCGAGAAGGCAAAGACGGCGAATGTCGCGGCCTGCACCGTATTCCGGCAAAGCCATGTCGGCCGGCTCGCAGCCTATCCGCTGATGGCGATCAAGGAAGGCATGATCGGTCTCGCCACCGCCGATTCCGGCCGGTCGCCAAAAATTGTCGCGCCGTTCGGCGGCCGTGAGGCGCGGCTCGGCACCAACCCGATCTCGATCGCGGTGCCCTCGGATCTCGACGCGCCGTTTTATCTGGATATGGCGACCTCGGCGGTGGCGGCCGGCAAGATCGCGCTCGCGGTGTCGCGCAACGAGGAAATCCCGCAGGGGTGGATCGTCGATGCCGAAGGACGCCATACCACCGATCCCAAACAATATCGCAAGGGCGGCGCGCTGCTGCCGCTCGGCGGCACCGAAGGCTACAAGGGCTCAGGGCTGGCCGCGATGGTCGAGGTGCTGTGCGGGCTGTTGACCGGATTGGGTTTTGGCGTCGAGCCGACGGGGCGTCACAATGACGGATGCTTTATGGCGGTGTTCAACGTCGCCGCGTTCCGGCCCTTGAAGGACTTCAAGAAGGAAGTTGCCGAGTTCGCGCGCTACCTGAAACAAACGCCGCCGTCGGAAGGCTCAGGCGGCGTGCTCTATCCCGGGGAGATCGAATACTTGCGCGAACAGAAGCGCAAGGTCGACGGCATCGAGATCGAGGATACGACCTGGGACAAATTGCGGGCGCTGGCGGGCGACTACAAGCTTACCGCCGAACTCGGTCTGGCGTGATCGCGGCGATATCAAGGAGAGCAACATGACACGGGAAATGGCGCTGGTTGGTTTTTTGCAGGCGCAGAACTGCACCAACCTGCCGAGTTCCTGGCGGCATCCCGAATCGCGCGACGATTCGATGTCGGCGGATTACTACCAGGAGATCGCAAAAATCCTGGAAGCCGGCAAATTCCACATGGCGTTCTTCGACGATCGCCTCGCGATGCCCGACCGTTACGGCAACGATCACGCCCATACCGTCGAATACGGTATCCGCTGCGTCAAGATGGACCCGATCGTCGTGCTGACCACGATGGGCATGGTGACGGAAAAGCTCGGGCTCGCCTCGACCTGCTCGACCACCTATTTCGAGCCGTTCGACGTGGCGCGGCGTTTTGCGACGCTGGACCTGATGACTAACGGCCGCGCCGCCTGGAACGTCGTCACGTCGGTCAACGACGGCGAAGCGCTGAACATGGGCAAGGACGCGCACCTCGAACATGATCTGCGCTACGACCGCGCCGACGAATTCATGGAAGTGGTGCTCGGCCACTGGGACTCCTGGGAAGACGGTTCGTTGATTATCGACAAGAAGAGCGGCCGTTTTGCCGATCCGACCAAGGTCAAGCGGCTCGATCATAACGGGGTGTTCTTCAAGTCGCGCGGGCCGTTCACGGTGCCGCGCTCACCACAGGGCCATCCCGTCGTCATCCAGGCCGGCGCCAGCGGCCGCGGGCAGCGCTTTGCCGGACGATGGGGCGAAGTCATCTTCACCGCCGCGCGCAATCTGGCGGGCGCCAAGCAGGGCTATGACGCCATCCGGAGCGAGGCGGCCAAAGCCGGCCGCGATCCCGACCAGATGTTCCTCTGCAATCTGATCACGCCGGTCGCCGGCGCGACCAAGGCCGAAGCCGAAGACAAGATGGCGCTAATCGGAAAACTGCCGCTGGAGATCGACGCGCTGTCGCTGCTCGCCGAAGGCCTGAATTTCGATTTTGGCGCCAAGGGCATCGACGAGCCGCTGACCACGGAGGAACTGCAGGGCATGCAGGGCATGCTCGGCATCCGCGACGGCGTGCTGAAAACCAGCGGCAAGACCAATCCGACGACGCGCGATTTCATCACCTTCTCCGGCCGCGGCCAGACCGCGGATGCGATCGTCGGCGGACCGAAGGAGATTGCGGACCGGCTGGAAGAAATGTTCGCCGGCCGCGGCTGCGACGGCTTTGTCATTGCCGCGACCTATGTGCCCGGTTCCTACGCTGATTTCGTCAAGCACATCGTGCCGGAACTGCAGCGCCGCGGGCTGTTTCACCGCGATTACAGCGGCAAGACACTGCGGGAGAATCTCGGCTTGCGGCGTCCGGCGGCCGGTGCCTGGAAAAGTGCGCCGCAGGCCGCGGCCGAATAAAAGGAAATCGCGCATGCGCTGGCTAAAGTTTACCGCCTCGGGCAAGACGTCCTGGGGCCTCGTCGAGGGCGACAACGTAGTGGCCGTGAGCGGCGATCCCTTCGGCGAGTGGCAGCGGACACAGCAGACGCATGCGCTTGGCGACGTCAAAGTCGAGCTGCCGGTGATCCCGCGCACCTTCTATTGCGTCGGCCTCAACTATCTCAAGCATCTCAAGGAAGCCGCCGACAAGGCTGGCACGGTCCCGAACGTTCCGGACCGGCCCGAGATCGGCTACCGCGCGCAAAATGCGCTGATCGCGCATGGCGAGGACGTGGTGATCCCGGCGACTGCCACCGAAAAAGTCCATTACGAGGGCGAACTCGTCGTCGTCATCGGCAAGAAGGCAAAACACCTCACCGAGCGCGATGCGATGTCCTGCGTATTCGGCTACACCATCGGCAACGACGTCAGCGAGCGTAGCTGGCAAAAAGCCGATCGCGGGCTGTGGCGCGCGAAAAATGCCGACACCTTCAAGCCGATGGGGCCGTGGATCGAGACCGATGCCGACCTCGACAGGATGGAGACCATCATCAAGGTCAACGGCAAGGAGACCGGCCGCTTCCGCACCAATGACATGATCTTCGGCATCGTGCCCTTCATCGTCGAGCTGACCAAATACTTTACGCTGTGGCCGGGCGACGTGATCTGGATGGGCACCGACGGCACCTCGCCCGATTTGAAGGCCGGCGACGTCGTCGAAATCGACATCACCGGTATCGGCACCTTGCGCAACCGCCTTGTCGCGGAGAAACGGACGTAACGGGCCATCTTTTTGCTCGCGCCGGCGCGTTTCGCATGCGGCGTCCTCATAATGAGGACAGGCGCGGGGCCGCTCGGCGAGTAAGGTTTTGGGCGGAAATCCGCCTTCACCGATCGCTTGGAGAGGAGAAAGCCATGGGTCGACCCAGCACGTTCCTGCTCAGCGCAGCCGCCGCGAGCCTCGTTGTTTCCGTTGGAGCGTTACCGGCGGCCGCCCAGCAGGCGCCCAACCTCGACGGACTGACCGCGACGCAGGCCGCGGCCGATCTGTGCGCCGGAAAAATCACCAGCAAGGCGCTGGTCGCGGCAGCGCTGGCCCGTGCCAAGGCGAGAGCGGACCTCAACGCCTTCGTCACGCTGGACGAGGCCGGCGCGATGAAGGCGGCTGCCGCATTCGATGCCGGCCGCGTCAAAGGCGCCTCGTGCAAGCCGCTGGGCGGCGTGCCTGTTGTCATCAAGGACAATATCGAAGTGGCCGGCCTGCCCAGCAGCGCCGGAACGCCGGCCCTGAAGGGATTTGTGCCGCGCAAGGATGCGCCAGTGGCCGGGAAACTGCGAGCAGCCGGAGCAATCATCATCGGCAAGACCAACATGCATGAACTCGCCTTCGGCATCTCCGGCTACAACGCCGCCTTCAAGACCGCAGCCGAACCCGGCGTCCGCAATGCCTATGATGCGACGAAAATCGCGGGCGGATCATCATCCGGAACCGCGGCCGCGATCGGCGCACGCATCGTGACCGCGGGCCTCGGCACCGACACCGGCGGATCGGTGAGAGTCCCGTGCGCATTCAACGGATGCGCGACGCTGCGCCCGACCGTCGGACGATATCCGCAAAAGGCCATCGCGCCGATCTCCCACACCCGCGACACTGCAGGCCCGATGGCGGCGACGATGGCCGACGTCGCGCTCCTCGACCGCGTCATCGCCGACAGCGGGCCGCTCGCGCTTCCGAACCTGAAACAGGTGCGTATCGGCGTGGTGAAAGCCATGCTGGCCAATCTGGACGACGACACTGAGGCGGCCTTTCGCGCCAGCCTCGAAAAAATGAAATCGGCCGGCGTCACCGTCGTCGACGTCGAGATGCCGAAACTCGCCGAGCTGAACGGCCAGGTCGGATTTCCGCTGGCGCTTTACGAGGCCTATGACGACATGGTGGCCTACCTGAAGAAAACCGGCACCGGGATCACCATCGAGCAACTGGCCAAGGACATCGCGAGCCCCGACGTGAAAGGCACTTATGACGGGCTGGTGATTCCGCGCAAGCTTCCCGGACCGGACAATACCGTCGTCGACGCCAAGCCAGCCTATGAAGCGGCCATGAAGACCGCCCGCCCCGCGCTGCAGGCGCTCTATCGAGAGACGTTTGCCAAAAACAAGCTGCACGCCATCGCATTCCCCACCACGCCGAAGGTCGCCATCCCGGCGCAGCCTGACTCCAGCAGCCTCGCCAATTTCCTGCTCTTTATCCAGAACACCGATCCCGGCAGCAATGCTGGCGTTCCCGGCATCCAGCTTCCGATATCGCTCGGTGCCACCACCAAATTGCCGATCGGGCTCGAGCTCGATGGCCCCTCGGGAAGCGACCGTCGGCTGCTGGCCATCGGCATGGCGCTTGAAAAAATCTTCGGACGTCTGCCGGGGCCATTGGCTCGCTGAGTCCGGCGAGCGCGTTTGCCCCGCTGAGCGATGCTTCGCCAGCAGGGCTGGCGACGCCGCTGTGGCGCCGCACGCCGAGCTTCGCAAACATGCGCTTGAGGTGCGTGCGTATGGTCGAGACTTCGACGCCAAGCGTCACCCATCAGCAGCGCTACTCCGCCTTGATTCCGGCGTCCTTGATCACCTTGCGCCAGCGCGCTTCCTCGCCGAGAAAGTAGCGATCGAGTTCTTCCGGAGAGCCAGCGGCCATCACGAGGCCCTCGTTGACGCTGAGCCTCCTGAACGCATCCGACTGCACGGCTTTCGCCACGGATTTGTTGAGACGCTCGACAATCTCCGGCGGCGTTTTGGCGGGCGCGAACAGGCCGTACCAGGCTTCGGCGGCATAACCGGGAACGCCGGCTTCCGCGACGGTCGGCAGTTGCGGAAACGCCGGCGAGCGCTGCGCCGAGGTTACCGCCAGCGCCCGCAACTGTCCGCCCTCGATCAGCGAGGCGGCGCTTGCCACCGTCGTGAAGACCACCTGGATCTGGCCGCCGATCACATCCGTGATGGCGGGCGCGGCGCCCTTGTATGGCACCGCGGTCATGCTGACTTTTGCCATGCTTTTGAACAACTCGCCCGCGAGATGCGCCGACGTGCCGGTGCCGAATGTGCCGTAGCTCATCTTGTCGGGCTCGGCCTTGGCCGCCGCGATCAGATCCGCCACCGATTGCAGCGGCGATTTCGGATTGACCACGACGATGTTGAAGGAGCGCGCGATCAGCGATACCGGCGCAAAATCCTTGTGCGCGTCGTAAGGCAGTTTTGGGTTCAGGGTGGGATTGACGGCGTTGGCAAACGTCCCCATCAGCAGCGTATAGCCGTCCGGCTCGCTGGTTGCGACGGCTTGCGTGCCGATGATGGTGCCGGCGCCCGGCTTGTTCTCGATGATGATGCTGGCGCCGAGATCTTTTGCCATTTCCTGCGCCAAGGCACGGGCGATCACGTCGGTGCCGCCGCCCGGCGCAAAGGGAACGACGATCCTGATGATCCGCTCCGGATAGGCCGCGCGCGCCGGTTGGCTCGCCGGCGCCGATAACAGCGCGATGATCGCGAGCAGTGAGGCAATACCCTTGCTATGATGAATGGGCCTGGCTGCGCTCATATCATCCGCGCCACGACGGGAATTTTTCGCAGCAGCACGGTAAGCATCCAGCTTCCGCCCAGCGTGCCGATGAACACGATCCCAAACTTGACGAAAGCAGGCCACGGCGGATCGTAGACGACATACTGCAACCAGATGATGAAGATGTAGTGCAGGAGATAAATGCCGTAAGCCGACGGCTGCATCGCGTCGAGCAGCCTCAGACTGGAGTCTGCGAGGCGCAATGACGTCGCGGGCACCGTGAACGCCATCGCGGCACTGAACGATGCAAAGGCTGCGCCATACGCTATTTTCCACCACAGGGCCGGGGAAGCGAAATCCGCGATCCAGTTGTGGTGGACGTAGACCAGCAGCAGGATGGTGCCATAGAACAGCACCGCGAAGGCAAGCCAGAGCGGCCAGCGTTTGGCGATCTCGCCGTTCTCCGCAAAAATACCCGCTCTCAGGCTGATCACGCCGATGCCGACGCCGACAAAGAAATAAGCGGGGTAAAGCAGGATACGGCTGGTCTGTATCGGAAACGGGTAATGGCCCGGCTCGAACCAGGCTCCGTCGCCAAACGCCAGATGCATCGGCAGATAGGACGCGATGGAGACGATCAGGAAGGCGACAAAAGCCGTCATCGGTCGCTTTCGGATGGCTGCAATCAACTGGCCAAGACCTGCGAGAACCTTCGGCGCCATCGACCAGATCGCGGCTGCGATGATATCGAACGTGAGCAGCACCCACAGGAACCACGACTGCCCCGACGGCCACGGCCCGATCGTTATGGTGCGCCACCAGAAATGGAAGAAGTTGAAGTCCGTCGTGCCGGGCAAATGATAGCGCAGGAACGACGCGTAATAGGCGATCGGGATCAGCACGAAGATCGAGATCAGGAGCGGCACCCCCAGCCGCCAGGCGCGCCGGCGCAGGTATCCCGCCGCGCCTCGCCGGGTCAGGCTTTCATGGACGAACAGTCCCGAAATCAGGAACATGAAGGCCATGAAGAAACTGTCGTTGAACAGCACGACAAGGTCGAAGCCGAGCCAGCGCATCCGGTCGCCGTTGCCGAAATAGGTAAAGTTGACGACGGAATGATGGATCACCACCAGCAGTGTAATAAACGTCCGCGCCCGGTCGAACGCGACGATGCGGGCCGCTCCTGTCGCGGTATGGGCGCCTCCATCGGTGTCACGCAGCATCGGTCTTGCCCCGCTTCATTTTTCAAGCGCCTCGTAGATGACCTGTTTCAAGATCGCTGCCAACAACGTGACCGGCCTGTCCGAAAACATCGACTTCTTGCCTATCGGTTGGACGGACATTATGGCATAGGCGCATGCCAATCCAGAAGTCCGGCCGTCTTTCGAGCGGCCGCGTACGACAGGATGATGCGTCCAACAAGGAGGAAGGCCATGAAACCCCGGATGAACTTTTACCAGGCGGCCCCCGAGACCATAAAGGCGCTGGTGGCGGTTGAGGACCAGATCAAGGCCTCCGGCCTCGAACTGTCGCTGATCGAGCTGGTGAAAACCCGTGCCTCGCAGATCAACGGCTGCGCCTTCTGCATCAACATGCACACCGCCGACGCCCGCAAGAATGGCGAGACCGAACAGCGGCTGTATCTGCTCAACGCATGGCGTGAGTCGCCGCTCTACACCGACCGCGAGCGCGCCGCGCTGGCCTGGACCGAGGCGTTGACGCTGATCGCGGAGACGCATGCGCCCGACGCGGACTATGAAGCCATGCGCGCCCAGTTCTCGGAAGCCGAGGCGGCGAACCTGACCACGCTGATAGGAGCGATCAATGCGTGGAACAGGATCGCGATCGGTTTTCGCGCGATTCACCCGGTGAAAGCAAAGGCCGCGGCGGCTTAACACAAGACTGGACGCCCCGCTTCAAGCGGGGCATCCAGTACGCCGGGAACGATCGCCGTTTCACACGATGCACGTCATGGTGTACTGGGTCGCGCGGTCGAGCCGGGCGACGACGCAGTGGGCGCTGCGCTACACCGCCGTCGCCCTGGCAAACTCGACATAGATCTCGCGCAGCCGGCCCGTCATCGGACCAGGCTTGCCATTGGCGACTTTCCTGCCGTCGATCGAGACCACCGCCTGTACGAACACGGTGGCGCTGGTGATGAAGGCTTCCTTGGCCGCAAGTGCCTCTTCCACCGAGAAGGCGCGCTCCTCGACGCGGAGCTGGCGCTCTTCGGCGAGCTTGACCACCGCCTTGCGGGTGCAGCCGGGCAAAATCTCGCTGCCGTTTTGGCGCGTCACCAGCACGTCGTCCTGGGTCAGGATGAAGGCCGACGACGATCCGCCTTCGGTCACCTTGCCGTCCTCGATCATCCAGGCTTCGCCCGCGCCGGCTTCCGCCGCGGCCTGTTTTGCCAGCACCTGCGCCAGCAGCGCCACGCTCTTGATGTCGCGCCGGGTCCAGCGGAGGTCGGGTACGGTGATGACGCCGATGCCCGATTTGGCCGCGGGTGCGTTGACGATGTCCTTGACCGATGTGAACATGATCAGGGTCGGCTTGACGCCCTTGGGAAACGCAAAATCGCGGCCCGCATCGGCGCCGCGCGTCACCTCGAGATAGACCATGCCGTTGACGAGGTTGTTGCGCTTGACCAACTCCTTCTGGATCTCCTCGATCCGCACCGTGGTCTCGGGCAGGGCAAGCGATATTTCGCCGACCGAGCGTTCCAGCCGCGCCAGATGCGAGGCGCTGTCGATCAGCTTTCCGTCGAGCACGGCGGCGACTTCGTAGATGCCGTCGGCGAACAGAAAGCCGCGGTCCAGTATCGAGACCTTGGCCTCTGATAAGGGCACGTACGAGCCGTTGACGTAGGCGATCTGTTCCAAGCGAATTCTCCTGTGGAGGCGGCGAGGCGACGTGATTTGCGTCAAACTCCTATACGCAAATTGTTGTTGCGGATAAACTCTTCTGTCGTCATTCCGGGGCGTGCGCAGCACGAGCCCGGAATCCATAACCACGATCGCGAGTATGGATTCCGGGCCTGCGCCCAAGCGGGCCCATCCCGGAATGACGGCACCTAGTGTGAGAGAATTTTGGACAAAAACTTCTGCGCGCGGTCGCTGCGGGGCTTGCCGAAAAAGTCGGTCTTCAGCGCGTCCTCGACGATCTCGCCCTTGTCCATGAAGATGACGCGGTGCGCCACCTTGCTGGCAAAGCCCATTTCGTGGGTGACGACCATCATGGTCATGCCGTCGCGGGCGAGGTCGACCATGACGTCGAGCACCTCCGAGATCATTTCCGGGTCGAGCGCCGAGGTCGGCTCGTCGAACAGCATCGCGATCGGGTCCATCGCGAGCGCCCGCGCAATCGCGACGCGCTGCTGCTGGCCGCCGGACAATTCCGCCGGGTAT
>C688J35102_120989075_pt1 | contig 10030 bp, 8 predicted proteins | sample HopSoiMetagenom2_FD_35102 | JGI IMG/M metagenome (IMG submission 35102) | reverse complement strand
GAGGAGCCGATGAAGCAATCCCGCTCGGCCAGTGCGAGGAGCTCGGCGAGCGCGTCCGGCTGCGGCTCGGGCGCGAGCTCCACGTCGAGCTCGACGTCGGTCTCGACCAGCGCGTACCGCTCGTCGGCCTCCCGTCTCGTCACGAGCGTCCCGCTGCTGCCGGAGGCCGAGCGCACCTCGACGCCCTTGCGGTCTGCGTGGAAGCGCAGGCTCTTCAGCGAGCAGCGGACGAGCGCCCCCAGCAGCAGGTGCTCCGGCGACCAGGCTGCAGGCGCGTCGAGGACGACGCCGTTCTCCTCCGTCAGCTCGCCGCCCGCCGTGAGGTCGACCGCGTACCGCAATTCCTTCGCCCTTCCGGCCACGAATCACATGGTCTCAGATGCCCGCCTCCGTCCGGGACGGGTCGTACGCTGCGGCACGTGCGGCGACTGCGTTCGCTGTCGGAGACGGAATGCTACGTTCGCCTATACGGCGGCTGGGATTCGACGGTGACCCTGGTGAAGATCGAGCCCAGGCGCCCCCGGTACGAGCCGACCGTGTCTGGTGAGGATCTGCGCCGCGACTTCGCGGCGCGCATCGAGGCGAGGACCGACGAGCTCATGACCGAGCTCGACGCAGCAGAGGCCGCAGCCGAGGCCGCGTAGCCGGCACGCGGTGATCTTTCGGCACGGAGTTGCCATCCCGCCGTAGCGCCTGGTCGCCTACCGTTCCCGAAGGGAGCCTCGCTCCCCCCATGGGGGAATGAGTGGCTCGCGCAAAGGACATGGCCGGACGGGACACGACTCCGGGCGACGTGCCCGACGTCCTCGCGCCGGATCTCCGGATCGTCTTCGTCGGCATCAACCCGGGCCGGGTGTCCGCCGCGGCGCGCGCGCACTTCGCCAACCCGCGCAACGACTTCTGGCGGCTGCTGCACGCGGCGCGACTGACGTCCCGGCTCTTCGAGCCGGCCGAGCAGTTCTCGCTGCTGGAGGAGGGGATCGGCGTCACGAACGCCGCGTATCGCACGACTCCCGGCTCGGGCGACTTGCGGCGTGCCGACTTCGCCGGCTCCGCGGAGCGTCTCGACCGGATCGCGCACGAGCTAGGGCCGGGTTGGCTCGCCTTCGTCGGCAAGGAGGCGTACCGCGGCGCCTTCGGCGCGCGGCCGCAGCTCGGCCTGCAGGAGGCGACCCTCGGCGAGACGAAGCTCTTCGTCCTGCCGTCCACCTCGCCGGCGAACGCTGCCGTGCCGTGGAGGGAGCGCCTGCGGTGGTTCCACGAGCTCGCGGGCCGCGCGTCCGGCCTCCCGATCCGCCGGGCCGTGCGCGCCGCGGTGGTCGCGCCGGACGGGCGCACCCTCATGCTCCGGTACAGAAACGAGTACGAGGAATGGTGGATCCCGCCGGGCGGCGGCGTCGATCCCGGCGAGGGCGACGAGGAAGCGCTCCGTCGCGAGCTGCGCGAGGAGCTCGACCTCGAGGATTTCGAGGTTGGGCCGGTGTTGTTCGAGAGCGAGCGGAGGTTCTTGCTCGAGCCCGGCTACGGCGGTCAGCGGAACCGCGTCTATCTCGTGCGCGTGCCGCTGTTCGAGGCGCGCGTCGTGAGCGAGGCACGCGACGCCCGCTGGTTCACGTTGGAGGAGCTGGGCCGCGAGCCCGGGAGGCCCTGGGACTACGAGAGCCTCGTCAACTCCGCCAGCGATTGGTGATCGGCGTCCGCCGATCGCGGCCGAACGCCTTCGGCCGCAGCCGGACCCCGGGAGGCGCCTGGCGCCGCTTGTACTCGGCCCGGTCGATGAGCGCAACCGCCCGCGCGACGACGTCCGGGTCGAAGCCGTCCGCGCCCAGCTCGTCGAGCGAACGGTCCTCCTCGACGTAGGCCTCGAGCACTCGGTCCAGCTCGGAGTACGGAGGCAGGGAGTCCTCGTCGAGCTGCCCCTCGCGCAGCTCCGCGCTCGGCGGCCGCTCGATCGTGGATTGCGGCACGAGCTCGCGCCCGGCCTGCTCGTTCAGATGGCTTGCCAGCCTGAAGACGTCCGTCTTGAACACGTCCTTGAGGAGGGCGAACCCGCCGGCCATGTCCCCGTACAGCGTCGCGTACCCGACCGACAGCTCCGACTTGTTGCCGCTCGCCACGAGCAGCCAGCCGAACTTGTTCGAGAGCGCCATCGCGATCGTTCCGCGGATCCGCGCCTGGAGGTTCTCCTCGGCGAGATCCGGCTTGCGGCCGGCGAACGACTCTGCGAGCACGCCGGTCAATGCCTCGACGACCGGCTCGATCGGCAGCTCGCGAAAGTCGCAGCCGAGGTTCTCGGCCAGGCGGCGAGCGTCCGCCCGTGTCTCCTCGGAGGAGTACCGGGACGGCATCGAGACGCAGTGAACGCACCCGGCCCCGAGCGCCTCGACGGCGAGTGCGGCCGTGACCGCGGAGTCGATTCCTCCCGAGACGCTGACGATCACGGCGTCGAAGCCGTTCTTCGCGACGTAGTCCCGCAGGCCGAGGACGAGCGCGCGCCGCATCTGCTCGATGTCCTCCGCGAACGGGACGGAGGGCGGCTCGACCGGATCGCGGTCGCCGCGCTCGGGCAGTGCGACCTCGATCGTGGTCACCTCGGGTAGCTCCGGCAGCTCGCGGGCGAGCGCGCGCCGGCGCACGTCCCGTAACCGCCGCGCCACGACCGCCGACGGGTCGACGTCGACGACCAGGAGGCACTCCTCGAAGCCGGCAGCGCGCGCGAGCACCTCGCCCTCGTCGTCGAGGACGAGGGAGTGCCCGTCGAAGATCAACTCGTCCTGCCCGCCGACCGTGTTGCAGAACGCGACGAAGCAGACATTGTCGAGCGCCCGCTGGCGGAACATGGCTTCCCGCTCGTGCTCGCGGCCGACATGAAATGGCGATGCGGAGACGTTGACGAGCAGCTCCGCCCCAGCGAGCGCGAGCTCGGTCGCCGGCGGGCCCGGCTGCCACATGTCCTCACAGATCGTCACGCCGATGCGCGCCCCGGCCGCCTCGACGATGAAGAGGTCGCGGCCCGCCGCGAAGTAGCGATCCTCGTCGAAGACGCCGTAGTTGGGCAGGAACCGCTTCCGGTAGACGCCGCGCACGGCGCCGTCCGCGCAGATCGCGCACGCATTGAAGAGGTCGCCGTCGTAGAGAGGCGCCCCGACGAGTGCGATCAGATCCCGGGTCTCGGCCGCGATGAGCTCGAGCGACTCGCGGGCGGCGTTCACGAAGCCCGGGCGCAGGAGCAGATCCTCAGGCGGATAGCCGGTGACGGCGAGCTCGGGCAGGACGACGAGGTCGGCGCCCGCGCGCCGCGCCTCCTCGATGCGCGCGAGGATCAGCTCGCGGTTCCCCTCGAGGTCCCCGACCGTCGGATCGATTTGCGCGAGGGCGAGCCTCATCACAGTTTGAGCCTAACAGTCGAAAACCTCGAGCGACCCGCTTGTTGCGGAGCCAAGTTAGCGTCCGCTAACCTAGTGAACGCTAACTTCTGCGTGAGGTGGGGACTTGAGAGCACGGATGCTAGGGGTACTGACGGCCGAGGAGAACCGGAAGTGGATCACGCTTGCGGCGGTCTCGTTCGGCCTCTTCATGATCATGCTCGACAACACGGTGGTGAACGTCGCCCTGCCGACGATGGAGAAGGACCTTCACGTCTCGCTCGCATCGCTCGAGTGGGTGGTGATCGCATACGCGCTCACGTTCGCCGCGCTTTTGATCACCGGCGGGAAGCTCGCCGACCTGTACGGCCGGCGGCGCATCTTCGTTCTCGGGCTCGCGGTCTTCACGCTCTCGTCGCTCGCCTGCGGGCTCGCGCCGAGTGCCGGCTTCCTGATCGGAGCGCGCGCGGTACAGGGTGTCGGCGCGGCGCTGATGAACCCGGCGACGCTCTCGATCATCGTGGCGACGTTCCCGCCGAAGCAGCGCGGGCAGGCCATCGGGATCTGGGCCGGCGTCTCGGCGCTCGCGCTGGCGATCGGCCCGCTCGGCGGCGGCCTGATCGTCGAGAACCTGAACTGGAACTGGATCTTCTTCGTCAACGTGCCAGTCGGCGTGCTCGGGATCGTGGTCTCCCAGTTCGCCATCCGAGAGTCTCGCGACACCTCCGCCGAGCAGAGCATCGACGTCCCCGGCCTGCTGACCTCTGCCGGCTTCCTCTTCGCGCTCAGCTACGCACTGGTGGAGGGGAACAGCCACGGCTGGACCTCCGCCGAGATCCTCGGTCTCTTCGCGGCCGCGGCGGTGCTGCTCGCCGCCTTCATCGCGGTCGAGCGGCGGCAGCGGCTCGCCATGCTCGACCTCTCGCTCTTCAAGATCGGTTCGTTCACGGGCGCGAACGTCGTGGCGATGCTCGTGTCGCTCTCGATGTTCGGCGTCTTCTTCTTCGTCTCGCTCTACATCCAGAGGATTCTCGGCTTCTCTCCGACGCAGGCGGGCGCCGCGTTCCTGCCGATGGTGACGCTGATCATCCTCATCGCTCCGCTTGCGGGCAGGCTGTCCGACCGGGTCGGCTCGCGCTGGCTGATGGGCGGCGGGATGACCCTGGTCGGGTTCTCGCTCCTGCTCTACGAGCGCGTCACCGTTCACTCCGACTTCTGGACGCTCCTGCCGTCGATGATCCTCGGCGGGGTGGGGATGGCGATGACGATGTCCCCGATGACCTCGGCCGCGATGGGAGCCGTGCCGATCGACAAGGCGGGCGTCGGCTCGGGCGTACTCAACAGCTTCCGCCAGGTCGGCGGCTCGCTCGGGATCGCGGTGATGGGCGCGATCGTCGCCTCGTACCTCCACCACCCGCCGGGCAGCCCCCGTGCCGCTCAGGACTACGTCAACGGGCTCCACGCGGGCTTCGCCGTCGGCGCGGTGATCACGTTCGTCGCGGCAATCGTCGCCGTGGTCGTCGTGCGGGCGCGGCCCGAGGTCGTGCGCGAGCACATCGCCGAGCTGGCGGCGTGAGCGTCTCCGCGCCGCGGATGGCGGCGGCCGACCGCCGGAAGCATCTGATCGAGACGGCGATCCGCCTCTTCACCGAGGGCAGCTACCACGGCACGACGACCTCGGAGATCGCCCGCGCCGCCGGAGTCTCGGAGCCGATCCTCTACCGGCACTTCGCCTCGAAGCGCGAGCTGTACCTCGCGGCGCTCGAGCACGTCTGGGCGAAGACCCGCGCGGCGTGGGAGCGAAAACTCGACGAAGCGTCCGACGCGTGCGCCGCGGTCGAGGCGATCAGCAAGGAGCACGTCTCGGTCCGGTCGCCGAAGCTCCAGCTCGCCGAGCTCTGGGTCCAGGCGCTCGGCGAGGCCTCCGAGGACGCCGACCTGAAGCGCCACCTGCGCGGGCACATGCGCGAGGTGCACGACTTCGTCGCCGACCTGATCCGCCGCGGCCAGGCCCAGGGTGCGATCGCCGCCGAGCGCGACCCGGACTCGGAGGCATGGATCATGCTCGCGGGCGGAATCCTGGGCATGGTCGGCCGCCGAGTGGGCCTCCTGGACGAAACCGAGCTCCAAGCAATCCGCACGGCCCGCCTGGCCTGGCTGCGCGGCTGATCTCGCTCTTGACCTTCGTGCCGCGCACCGACCTGAGCGGAGCGCGGCACAAAGGCGCGAGCGGAAAGCACAGCCGAGGGCACGCGCGCGAAAGCGCGCCTGCGCCGGCGAAGCGGGCAACGCGCAAATGAAAAGGCCCCGGCTGCGGCTCCGGGGCCTTCTCGAGAGGCGCGCCATTCCTGGCGGGATGTAGGAGGCGGATCTGCGGCCCACCCGCTTCCGTCCCGTGCCGGGAACTCCGGCGCGCCCCCTGCGAACCTCGGCCTGGCGTCCGGCCTGGTTGCAAGGTGCGCTCACTATAGGAGCGGTTCGGGCGCGCGTCAAGTAGCTCGGTCAAGTGATTCTGCATTTCGCATGGTTGACCGACTTTTTGCGATGAATACGCTCGATCGAGGGATGGCTAGACCGGTCAACTTGCGCTTGAGTGAAGTATGCGCTTGACTAGAGCGCTCCAAGACATGCCCATCAGAGACACAGCCAGCCGCACCGCACGCAGGACGAGCCCTGAGGGGCGCCGCCTCGGCGAGCGGCTCCGCCAGCTCCGGGTCACCGCGGGGCTGACGCAGAGCGAGCTCGCCGGCGACCGCTTCTCGAAGGAGTACGTCTCGCAGATCGAGCGCGGCAAGACGCGCCCGACCCAGGGGACGATCGAATGGCTCGCCGACCGCCTGGGAGTGGACGCCGGCTTCCTTGCGAGCGGAGTCGCGACCGACGAGCGCACCAGGATCGAAGGAGCGCTCTTGCGCGCCGAGGCGTTGTACGAGGCGCAGGAGGACGAGGAGGCCGAGGCAGCCTTCGAGCCGCTCGCGGGAGCAGCGCGCGCAACCGGCGTTCCCGAGCTCCAGGTGCGGGCGCTCGTGGGCAGCGGTCTCGCGAAGATGCGTCTGGGTAACCACCGCGCCGCGGTAGAGCTCCTCAACGAGGCGCGTTCGATCTCGGAAGCCGAATCGTTCTCGGACGTCGAGCGGGCGGACGTCTTGCTCCGGCTCGGGGGCTGCCGCTATCAGCTCAACAGCATCCAGTCGGCGCTCGGGCTCTTCAACGAGGCGCTCGGGCTCGCGGAGCGTTCCGGCCTGCCCTGCGACGCGCTCAAGGCGAATATTCTCTCGTGGCGCTCGCGCTGCTGGCAGCGCCAGCGGGACTTCGAAGCTGCCCGTGACGACATCGAGCGCGCGATCGAGCTCTCGCGCGGGGTCGACGACCTGCGCACGATCGGCGCCGCGTACTTCCAGGCTTCGCTCGTCGCCGACCGCGAGGGTCACTGGGTGCTCGCGCGCAACTACGCAGAGCGGGCGCGCGAGGCCTACGCCGAGCTAGCCGACCGTGTCCACGTCAGCCAGCTCACGAACAACCTCGGCGGCCTGAACTTCCTGCTCGGCAACACGGAGCAGGCGGTGGAGTTGCTGAAGGAGTCGTTCGCCATCGCTCTCGACCTCGGACGGGACGCCGACGCCGGTCGGGCGGTCTCGTCGCTCGCGCAGGTTCACCTGCGTACCGGCAACGTCGAGTTGGCCGAGGACCAGGCACGGCAGGCGCTCGATCTTCTGGACGGACGAGTCGACTATGTCGACGAGATCGGGAGCGCACAGCTCGTACTGGGTCGCGCGCTGCTCGAGCAGGGACGGCTCGAGGACGCGGAGACGGCGTTCCTCGCCGCCGAGACGAGCTACGGCGATCTCGGCTCAGGGAGCCATCGCGCGGCCGTGTGGGTCGCACGCGGCGATCTGGCAGCTCGACGGGGGGATCACGAAAGGGCGGCCGAGCTCTACCGGACGGCCGCAGAGGCTCTACAGGACGTCCGCTTCTAAGCAGGGAAGGAGGTGACGAACTTGACGAAGGCAAAGCTCATCTATCTCATGCTTTTCGCATCGCTCTTCGCGTACACCCTCGCGTGCTTCCGCGTACCAGGCCTGAGCGGCATCTACGGCATGAGCGACGGCGGCGGGTTCCTCTAGACCTGGGAGCCACAGGCGCTACCCGCGCCTGCGTTTCCCAGGTCGCCAACGGTGGCATGACGCCTCCGTGGGCTCACGTCTCGAGCGCGCCCGGCGCGCGCTGACCGTCGGGCGGGTCGCACACCAGAGCGGACTGCGGCGGATTCTTGCGGAGATCGGCGTGGCCGGTCGAAGCGAAGCAACGCGCGAGGGGGCGCGGGCGTTTCGCTGTGGGCTCGAGGAGCTCGGCACGACGTTCATCAAGCTCGGCCAGCTCCTCTCCTCCCGGCCGGACCTCCTGCCGGACGTCTACATCGAGGAGCTCGGCCACCTGGTCGACTCCGTGCCCGCCGTTCCGTTCGCCGAGGTCGAAGCCGTGCTCCGGGAGGACTTCGGCGAGGACGCGTTCGTCCGCCTCGACCCGGAGCCGCTTGCCACCGCCTCCATCGCCCAGACGCACCGTGGGCTGCTCGCCACCGGGCAGGAGGTCGTTGCGAAGGTGCGGCGTCCCGGAGTGGTGGACCAGGTCGAGCTCGACCTCGCCCTGCTGCGTTCCACGGTTCGTCTCATGGCCAGGCGCTCGGAGGCGGCGCAGAGGGTCCAGCTCGAGGAGCTGGCAGAGGAGCTCGAGATCCACCTCCGCGCGGAGCTCGACTTCGTCGAGGAGGCGCACAACACGGAGCTCGTGTGCGGCCTCGTCGAGCGGTTCGAAGGGCTCGTCGTGCCTCGCGTGATCCGGCCCTACGTAACCGAGCGTGCGTTCCTCCTGGAGCTGATCCGGGGGACCAAGGTCGAGGCGGGACATGGTGTCGGTCCCGAGCGCGCCGCACTCCTGGCTCGCGAGTTCTTTCGCGCCTACGTGTTCCAGGTCGTGGTCGAAGGCGTCTACCACGCCGACCCGCACCGCGGGAACGTGTTGCTGACCGACGACGGGCGCCTGGCGCTCCTGGATTTCGGGCTGCTCGGCCGACTCGACGAGGACACGCGGGCGGGGCTCGCTCTGCTGCTGATGGCGATCGCTCAGAATCGGGCCGACGACGTCGCCGAGCTCGTCGTCTCGCTCTCGCTCACCTCGACCCGCTCCGATCAGGCCGGCTTCGTCCAGGACGTCCGGCGCAAGCTGCCGCGCTTCCATCACCGTCCGCTCGCGTCGATCGAGGCGGGACAGGCCCTTGCCAATCTGCAGCGGGCGGCCATGCGGCGAGACATCCGGCTCCCCACCTCGTTCGCGTTGGTCGGTAAGACGCTCGCCCAGGCCGACTCGATCGCCAGGACCCTCGACCCCGAACTCGATCCCGTCGCACTGATCGAGGGGGAGTCGTTGGAGGTGATGACTCGCGAGGTCGAGCGCCGGCTGGAGCCGAACCGGCTCGCCGCCTTCGGTTTCACGCAGCTGGCCCCGCTCGCCCGCCTGCCGGGGCGCGTCGGTCGCGTCGTCTCCGAGCTCGAGCGAGGCACCTTGACGATCGGCGTCCAGCCGACAGGGCTCGACGAGCTCGAGCACAACCTCCGCTCGATCGCCAACCGAATCGGGGCGGCGATGATCGTGGGAGCGCTCCTGCTCTCGTCGTCGCTGCTCGTGCGCGCGGACAAGGTCGAGTGGCTCGGCGTCGTCGGCTTCTGCCTCGCCGCCGTGCTCGGCCTCTACATGATCTGGAAGATCATCCGCACTCCCGGCGAGCTCTAGGGACGGGACGGGCCGAGCGAGGGGCTCGCGAGCTAGTCGACGTCGCCGGCCCGGGAGCCCATGCGCTCGATCACGACCTGGGGGATGCGCGCGGTCGGGCTCAGGCGGAGGCACATGCGCACGACCTCCGCGCAGTCCTCGGGGCGGATCATCTCGGCCGGCTCGATGCCGGACCACTCCGCCATCGGCGTATCCACGAAGCCGGGGCAGAGGGCGATCGCGCGCACGCCGTCCGCGTCGAGCTCGTCGTTCAGCGATCGAGTGAGAGCGATGACCGCCGCCTTCGTGGCGCCGTAGGTCGCGAGCCCGGGCGTCGGCAGCGTGCCGGCGATCGAGGCGAGGTTGACGATCCAGCCGCGAGACTTGCGCAGGAGGGGGATCGCCGCCTGCGTGACGAGGAAGAGCCCCCGCAGGTTGACCGCGAGTTGGAGGTCGTGGTGCTTCGCGGGCAGGTCCTCGACCCGCCCCCCGATCCCGACTCCGGCCGAGTTGACGAGCACGTCCAGGCTCCCGAACCGCTCGCGGTGCTCGGCGACGATCCGCTCGCACTCCTCCGCCTCGGAAACGTCGGCGGCGATAGCCGCAGCGCCCAGCTCCGCAGCCGCGGCCTCGATGCGCTCTGGCCGGCGCGAGACGAGCGTCAGCTGGAAGCCCTCGTCGCGCAGCATCCGGGCGATGGCGAGCCCGATGCCCGAGGAGCCGCCCGTGACGAGTGCAGTCCCTGGCATTGCGCCTACAGTAAACGCGGTGGAAGCATCGGGCCTCACGAGCCTCTCGGTCGGCGGCGGCTGCGCGGCGAAGTACCCCGCGGCGCGACTCGAGGAGCTGCTGAAGGGCTTCGTCCCGGTTGAGGCGGAGGACCTCCTCGTCGGCCT
>C688J35102_120989074_pt1 | contig 10030 bp, 8 predicted proteins | sample HopSoiMetagenom2_FD_35102 | JGI IMG/M metagenome (IMG submission 35102) | reverse complement strand
GCAGAATGCCATCAGGCTCCATTTGATGCGCCGGAATGTTCCGGAGACGCTCTGGGGGTAGACTTGTTTGCGGGGTGCGTAGAGCGGCCCGTCATCCTCGAACGGCAGTTCGATCGCGGATTTATTCATTGAGGTCATCTGCCATCTCCGATGAGCTTAAACTCAGCGCAGACGCTGCAATTGATCCACGTCAACTGATATGCAGAATCCGCCGGATCGGTGTTAGGCTTACTTCCCGCCCCCAAAGGAGTGGACGTAGACCGTCAGCGCCTTGATCGTGGAAGGATCGAGACGACCCACCCATGCTGGCATTACGCCAGAACGGCCGTTGGTGATTGTTTCGATGAGGGCTGCCTCTTCAGACCCATAAAGCCAGATTTTGTCCGTGAGGTCAGGCGCCCCAAGTTCCTGATTTCCCTTGCCGGCACCGCCGTGGCAAGATGTGCAATTGGCGGCAAATATCTTTGCGCCGACGTTCGCGTCATACCCCGGTCCTGTTGGCAAGCCTGACAAGGACCGAACGTAATTGGCGACCGCGAGAATCTGGTCCCTTTTCAAAACTCCATCCTTGCCGAAGGCAAGCATCGCCCCCTCGTGGCTCTTCGCGTGTCCGGAGCGGACGCCGAACTGGATCGTATGCATAATCTGGTGAAGCGTACCGCCCCAGAGCCAATCATCATCATTGAGATTCGGATAACCCTTTGCGCCGGCGCCGCCGCTGCCGTGACATGGTGCGCAGTTATCAGCAAATACCGTTTTGCCGCGGGCGCGGGCGAGAGCAAGTAAAGCGGGATCTTTTTCAATGTCTTCCAGCGAAGCCACACCAAGTGTCAACATCTTGTCGCCACGGATCTTTTCGAGAGCTGCAAGGTCGACGGCTACATCGGCGCGCGAGGAATAATGAAATAGGCCCGTGGTGTGGCTCCACAACAGCGGCCATGCCGGATAGACCACCCAGTATCCGACCGCCCAGATGATGGTGAGGTAAAACGTTATCACCCACCACCGCGGCAAAGGCGTGTTAAGCTCCTTGATCCCGTCCCACTCATGCCCTGTGGTGGTCCTGCCGGAGACGCGGTCGAGATCTTTGTGCTCGGTCATGAAGCGTCATTCCTCCCGCAGGGGCATTTTTGAAGCTTCGTCGAAAGCTGCCTGATTGCGAGGCCAAAGCGCGTAAATCAGGATGGCAATGAAAATGCCGACGAACATCGGGGTCCAGACTGTCGTAACGAAATCCGAGGTGATGTTCTGGACCGTCAGAATGGCTTTCATTGTCGATGCCTCTTCAGCGAAGATTTGCTTTTTCGTTGTACAGCTTGAAATCGACGAGGGTGCCGAGCATCTGCAGGTACGCGATCAGAGCGTCCATTTCAGTTGGCACTCCAGCTTTGCCGTCAAAATTCCGAGCAATCGCCTTAGGATATCGCTTCGCGAACGCATCGACGTCGGCACTGTCCGGATCGGCTTGTGCTTTTAGATCGGACACGGCATTCGCAATCTGATCGTCCGAATAGGGCACGCCTACGATACGATTAACGCGCAGGTGGTCGGCAATCGTGGCGGTATCGAGTTCGGCCTTGGCCAGATATGGATAGCCCGGCATCACAGATTGCGGAACGATCGAACGCGGGTTGACTAGATGCGCCAGATGCCACTCGTCAGAATATTTGGCGCCTACTCGCGCAAGATCGGGCCCCGTGCGCTTCGATCCCCACTGGAAGGGATGGTCGTACATACTCTCCGCCGCCAATGAGAAGTGGCCATAACGTTCGACCTCGTCTCGCAACGGCCGCACCATCTGCGAATGGCAAAGATAGCATCCCTCCCGGACGTAGATGTTACGCCCGGTAAGCTCGAGCGGCGTATACGGTCTGATGCCTTCAACTACCTCGATGGTGCTCTTCAGATAGAATAAGGGGGTTATCTCAACCAAGCCGCCGATCGCAATGACGGCAAGGATGCCGACAATAAGTATGATCGAGTTCTTCTCGAAAACCTGATGCCGCGTCCAGAATGACATTGCTGATCCTCACTCTGCCGGCTGAAGCGCGACGGCGGAGGCACGAGGCATGGGCATTGCTTCCTCTGCCTCACCAACCCGCACCGTCATCCAAAGATTATACGCCATGATCAGCGAGCCGATCAGAAACAGCGCCCCGCCGGCCGCACGGATGACATAGAACGGATGCATCGCCTCGACGGATTCAATGAAGGAGTATTCGAGGAACCCGAGTGAGGTGTAGGCCCGCCACATCAGTCCTTGAAGAATTCCCGAAACCCACATCGCGGAGATGTAGAGTACAATCCCGATCGTCGCGATCCAGAAATGCCAGTTCACAAGCTTAAGGCTGTAAAGTCCCTTGCGATCCCACAACCAGGGCACAAGGCAGTACAGTGCGCCGAATGAAACGAAGCCGACCCAACCCAATGCGCCCGAATGAACGTGACCGATGGTCCAGTCGGTGTAGTGGCTGAGCGAATTCACGACCTTGATGGACATCAGCGGACCCTCAAAGGTAGCCATTCCATAAAACGCGACTGAGACGACCAGCATGCGCAAAACGGGATCGGTGCGAAGCTTGTCCCAAGCGCCCGATAGCGTCATCAGTCCGTTGATCATGCCGCCCCACGACGGCATCCACAGCATGATCGAGAAAGTCATGCCGAGGGTCTGTGCCCAGTCCGGCAGCGCGGTGTAATGTAGATGATGCGGGCCTGCCCAGATGTAGAGAAAGATCAGGGCCCAGAAATGGATGATCGACAGCCGATACGAATAGATCGGTCGCTCGGCGCGCTTGGGAATGAAGTAATACATAATCGCAAGGAAGCCGGCGGTCAGGAAGAAACCGACCGCGTTATGTCCATACCACCACTGGAACATCGCATCCTGGACGCCACCCCATGCGATGTAGGACTTTGAGCCAAACACCGACACCGGCAATGCCGGGTTGTTTCCGAGATGGAGCACGGCAATCGTAATGATGAAGGCCAGATAGAACCAGTTCGCAACGAAGATGTGCGGTTCCTTGCGCTTCACCAGCGTCATCAGGAAAACGAGAAGATAGGTCACCCAGACAATCGTCAGCCAAAGGTCGGCGTACCATTCGGGTTCGGCGTATTCCTTGGATTGGGTTACTCCGAGAAGATAGCCAGTGCCGGCTATGACTATAAAGAAGTTATAGCCAAGAACGACAAACCATGGCGCAAGGTCGCCGGCGAGGCGTACCCGCGAAGTCTTTTGGACGACGTAGAACGAAGTCGCGATCAACACATTGCCGCCGAAGGCGAAGATCACCGCCGACGTGTGCAGGGGCCGGAGCCGGCCAAAGCTGGTCCAGGGCAGATCAAAATTCAGCCCGGGCCATGCGAGTTGGGATGCGATTACCAGTCCGACCGCGAAACCCGCAATCCCCCAGAACACCGCCATCACCGCGGAGAATTTTATCGGACCAAGATTGTAGTCGGGGCGACCCTCGATTCCCTGAAATGCTGGCGACGACGGACGCTCGAAATACCGGTTAAAAATGGCAAAAACGGCCATCATGCTCGCAACCCCGCCGAGCGCGGCATGGAAGGCAAACGCGGTGTCCAAAGCCTTGGCCGCTGCGATCAGGCAAAGAAATGCTGAGGCCAGGAAAAATGCGGTCAGGCCCGCTTCGCCGTGTGTCATCCATTTCGTGGATCGAGATTGGCTCATGGCGATTCTCTTCCCGGCAACAGGAACTCCATCACACCTGACTCTGACTGACGGTGCTTTGATCGAGATCAAATGTCTGGGAACACCCTGGCGCTAACAGCCTACTGGTTCGGCTGTGGCGATCAGAAGCTGCGGCGCGTGCTGCTGGGCGCGGCTGGCCGGTGATCCGGATGGGTCTGGAAATTGCCCCAGATCAGCACGCCAGCAAACACGACGAAAACTGAAATTACCGCTGCAGAAACAAAGATCGAAAGACGGGCATAACAACCTCCTGTGTGATGCTGAGGGAGTATGCCAAATGCCTGACCCGGCACTTTGATGCGGATCAAATCGAAGCCAACTCAGGTGAGTAAAGCTAGGAGGATTGAGACCAGAGCCTTCTGACACCGCTGGAAGCGTGCCTTAAACGATTTTGGATGGTATCATCCAACCTTGACAGGACAGGGCTTGGCGCGTGCGCCTTCGAGACTGCGGCGATTGACCTGGCTAACCTCTTCGATCAGACCGGCATAGTTCTCACGAACGCCGATGATTTTGGTGCGGCGCCCCGCAGAGGCTACCCGACGTGACATCTTCTCGATCAGCCAGGCTCCGAGCGTATCCAGTTCGCGCACCTCAGCCAAATCGACGGTTACGCTCTTGGAGCGCTCAAGTTGCGGTACAACAGCCGCCGAGAGCGACTCCAGAACGACGACATTGGCAGCAGTCCATGATCCGCCTGGACGCAACTCAAGCCCATCGCTCGACGTCGTGGCCGTCAACAGAGTTGGTGCGATGATCATCTGCATTCCCGTTCAATCGTTTCCAAACCGCGCAAGCAGGCACGTCATGCCTCAAACCGGGAATCGGCCGCCTGGCCGAGTCAAACCGCAAGTTTCACGTTGCAAACGTCTGGCTCTGCGGCATCGGTCTTCACGTCAAATCCGAGTTGGCGGCACATGGCAAGCATGACCGAATTTTCCTGCAGCACGTCTCCCGTGATTGTTTTCAATCCCTCGGACCTGGCGTACTCGATAATCAACTGCATCAATGCCCAGCCAAGGCCCCGTCCCTTCAGATCGGACCTGAGCAGGATGGCGTATTCACCGGTTTCGTAGATGGAATCCGAGTGTACCCGGACCACGCCGATCAATTCGTTGGTGCTTTCGTCGAACGCGACAAAGGCCATGGCACGCGCGTAGTCGAGCTGAGTCAGCCGGGCAATGAACTCGTGGCTGAACTCCTTCATTGGTGCAAAGAACCTTAGTCGAAGATCGTGACTCGTGACGTGACGCACAAATTCGTGGATCAACGGTTCATCCTCGGGACGTATCGGGCGCACAAAAACTTGCCACTCCTCATTGACATTGATGTGCCGCTGCCATTGCGACGGATATGGCCGCACCGCGAAGTTGGAAAGACCTGATCCGCCGAACTTCCGCTCCACTGACCCAACAGCGACGCGTGCATCGACAGCTAGTGCCCCCTGCTCATCCGCCAGCAAAGGATTGATATCCATTTCGCGTAGCTCTGGTAGGTCCGCAGCCATTTGCGCGAGCTTCACCAGAATCTCCGCGACCGAGTCCTGCTTGACCGCGGGCACATCCCGATACGCATGCAACAGCCGCGATACGCGGGTGCGCTGGATCAGGTCGCGAGCCATTTGCAGGTCAAGCGGCGGTAGCGCCAGCGCCTTGTCGTTGATCAGTTCTACCGCCGTGCCCCCGCGGCCGAACACAACTACCGTGCCGAACGTTGGATCGTCGGCAAGGCCTGCTATGAGTTCGCGCGCTTTCTGGCGCACCACCATCGCCTGCACGACGACCCCAGCAATCCTCGCCTTCGGGCGCATCGCTTTGGCGCGGGTTAGTATATCGGTTGCGGCGGCGCGCACCGCGTCGGCATTCGTCAGGTTGAGTACGACGCCGCCGACGTCCGATTTGTGAACAATGTCGCGCGACATGATCTTAAGCACCACCGTAGACCCTTGCGCGAACAGCGCCGAAGCATGACCGACGGCTTGCTCCGCGTCGGCGGCCGCAAACGTCGGCACCATGGCAATGTCGTACGCCCCAAGCAGCCGTTTGATCTCGATCGGATCAAGCCATTGGCGGCCCTCCGCAACTGCAGCCGCAACGGTCTGCCGTGCGGCAGCGATGTCGGGGGCAAATGCGATCGGCATCGCGGGCGGCACCTGCGTCAGCGTCTCGATGGCTTCCCGATACCGCACCAGGTGCATAAAGCCCCGAATCGCGTCGTCTTCGGTGGGATAATTTGGTAACCCGGCAGCGCTGAGCAGATCGCCGATGTTCGGATCTGCGCCGACCCAGACTGCCAGGACCGGCTTGGCCTTACCTCTGTGCTGCTGACGATGGTTTCCGACCACAGCGATCACCTTGGCTGCGATATCGTCGGCCCCAGCGATCGCGGTCTGAACATTCATCACCAGGATGGCATCGTTGTCGGCGTCGGCCAGCAGCACCTCCAACGCGGCGGCGTAACGTGCAGGATCAGCGTCGCCGACGATGTCAACCGGGTTCGATCCGGACCATGTCGGCGGCAGGACGGCATCCAGCTTCTCGCGCGTACCGGGTGCGATCGGCGCCGCGACACCTCCAAGTTCGACGAGCCGATCGATTGCGAGGACGCCTATGCCGCCGCCGTTGGTCAGGATCGCCAGCCGCTTTCCAGGCGGGGACACGACACGCCCCAACGTCTCAGCGCAATCGAACAGTTCACGAAGGTCAAACACTCGCAGCGCGCCAGCCCGACGGAACGCGGCATCATAGACTGCGTCCGAGCCGGCCAATGCGCCGGTGTGGGTTGCAGCGGCCTTCGCTCCTTGAGCCATGCGGCCAGACTTGACGACCACGACAGGCTTGACCCTTGCTGCGGCCCGAGCCGCAGACATGAACTTCCGCGCGTCCTTGACGGCTTCAATGTAGAGCAGGATAGCGCGGGTCTTGTTGTCGAGGGCGTAGTAATCGAGCAGATCGGCAAGATCGACGTCGAGCTGGTCCCCGATGGAAACGATTCCCGAGAAGCCGACAGCGCGCTGCGCCGCCCAATCCACCATTCCGGCCGCAATGGCACCCGATTGAGAGATCAGCGCCAGGTTTCCAGGGCCGGGCATATGCGCTGCGAAGCTTGCGTTGAGATTTTCAGTTGGCATCATGATGCCAAGACAATTTGGCCCAATCAGCCGCATTCCATAGTTGTGCGCGGCACGTTTGGTGGCATCCGCCAGCGACCCCGGACCATGACCAAGTCCAGCGGTTACAATGAGCGCGCCCGCAGCCCCGCGCTGTCCTGCCTCATCGATCAGACCAGGGACTGCCACCGACGGCGCAGTGATCACCACGAGTTCGGGCACGAATGGCAACTCCTTGATTTCGCTAACCGCGGTAAGGCCGTTGATCTCGGCATAGCGCCGATTCACTAATCCAAATTCGCCTTTGAATTTCGAGTTGCGAATATTTTCCAGAATAGCCCGTCCCACAGAGCCCTGTCGCGGACTAGCCCCCACCAGCGCAACGGAGCGGGGCGCAAGCAATTTCTCCAGATGATAGGTCGACATGCGTTCAATCGCCCAGCTGGCGCGGCTTGGGTATGGGCCTGTTAGTGCGATACTATAATCCTGCAACGGTGGCGGTGCGATGTCCGTTCAACGCGCCACCCCCACAGCCGGGCAACAGACTGATCCTTGATGGCTATGGCTACTCGCGTTTCCGCTTTTGCGATTGCCGGTGACTTTGCAATCAGTTCTGCGGCCCGGCGAACAGGCTCGTTGCATTTTCGACCAGCCGTTGGCCATGCTGGAATATCCGGTCGCAGTCGCGCCGGATGAACTCGATTTGATGCTTGCTGCACTCCTGGTACATCCTGGAGCGCGGCGGCAGTCTGGGCGATCATGACGCGGCAGCCGTTCACATATAGGTGTGCGTCGCCGGCCAGCAGCGCGCTCGTTTCGCTGCCGACCAACTGCTACCCCGGGCATCTAGAAATCTGCACTCCGCCGCCTGCACTGCCGGCCGGTCCCCGAGGGTGATGTTCGCTGGCAGAACATCCCAAATGAAATCGCACATCTCCCGTGATGCCCCTCGGCGGGATAGCGTTCGCTGAGGGTATTCTGGTTGAGCCGTCAACGTGCGGCGTTGTGGATATCACGTAGGACGTTCGTCTCAAGCTCCAGATCCTCCAGTCGATGCTTAACTACATCGCCGATGCTGACGATACCGGCTAGCTCGCCGCCGCGTAGTACCGGCATGTGGCGCACACGATGGTGCGTCATCAGGTTCATCACGCGATTGACACTCTCGTCCGGAGACACGGTGAGCACACCGTGTTGCATGATTTCCCTCACGGTCTTCGATCCAGCTGTCTCGCCATAGCGCGAAAATGCATGAACGATTTCACGTTCCGAAATGAGACCAAGAACTGCGTTCTCACTCGTCACCACCAGCGCGCCAATATTCTTTGCGCGGAGCCAGTCTGCCGCCCTCTTGATGCTGGCTTCCGGAGCAATTGTTGTGACGTCGGTGCCCTTCCGCCTCAGAATGCTTTCGATGGTCATAGCCTCCTCCCATCCTGTGTCTAGCCGCCTATCATCTCGCCCCCCAATTGGGGGCATGCCACAGTTCGGTTCCTGCCTACGAGGATCATTAGTGTATCATATCGATAGAAAGCGGTCAGCGAGCACAGCGTGCCGCGCAAACGGGTTTGAATTGGCCCTGACAACAAAAATTTATATTCTCGACCGCGCGCGTTGCCTCCTCCGGCCTTTGGAGGTGTTGAGCAGCGATCATGATGGGCAGCAAAATCAATCGTCAATAACTTAAAGGCACCCGTGAGCGCGCCCGACCGTTGTAACCGGACAGCCGTTCGCTCCAACGAAGAACGGCCTCGGTGCGGTTATGGGCAGAGCACTTTCGCATGATATGTTGGATGTGCATCTTCACTGTGTTTTCCGAAAGGTTGAGCTTGACCGCGATCAGCTTGTTGGGAAGGCCGAGCTTCAGCGCGCTGAGCACTTGTTGCTGGCGGGGCGTTAACTCCGCCATCGTCTTCTCGGGGATTATCTCCGTGGCGTCGTTAGCCACGTGGATTACGGGTCGCGCGGTCGACCCGTTGATCTCCGGCCTGGGGTTCGCGGCTTCATTTTGTTTGATACTCGGTGGCGGCCGGTAGACTCCCCCGGCAAGTACAAGGCGCAAGCCGGCGACAGCGACCTCCACTGGAATCGAGGTTGGAAAAAAACCGCGGACTCCCTGTTGCATAGCCGCTGTTGCGCTGGCGTCATCATCGCGATTTGACAGGAGGGCAACAGCCGCATTCGGGCAGAATTTTTTGACCAGCGCGAGATCATGCTCGATCAAAGGATCGGTGATCTGCTTGTCTCCAGTATGCAACGCGATCAGGCGGACATCTCTTTCTGATAGCCAATTCAGACCACTCGCCTTGGCCATCTCGACGATGTCGAACCCACTAAGTTCTCTTTTGAGAATACTGAGGATGCAGGTACGCGCCAGGACCTGATGGTCAATGATGACCAGCACCGGTAGCGCAGGGGCTAGAGTACCAACGAGAATCGTGCTCATGCAAATCCCTCAAGAGGAGCTGAGTCCGGCTCGCAATTCTTGCGGCGATTTGATTTTGCGCTGGTTCTCTATCTGTTGCGCAAAAGTCTTAAATGCATATTAAGCGGCCAGCTGTTGTCGAAAAAAGTTTAGCTGCCGAAGAACCGGCGCAAAAGATTCGAGGTCCATAGTGGCGCGAATGTTCGTTGTCGCCCGCGGTGTCAGTGCCGCGTGCCCCGGAACCGATTGGTAGCGTCACCCAAAAAATTCCCGCCTGTGTGTAGCCGGGTTTTTGCCACGAAGTTTGCTTAAATGTTGATTCGGTCACGTCGTTGCGCTGATGGCTTGGCCGGGCCCGACGCAGAGTTGGATACACACCCTGCGTCGGGCCGCCTCGTGCGGCTAAGGAGTGCCGCTAAGCCTGCCGCATTTCAAGCCATGGTGGGACACCCAGACCACGCCGCACCTCTGCTAGCAGCAGCTCTCTGCTCCATTGCATCTCCACCGGACCAATCATCGCACTCCCACCCGATCAGCAGCGTGGTGACGGAGATTTGCCACCACGCTGCTGTCGTCTGCGTTAGGGCAGCACGTTGGTGAAGCCTCCGCCGACACCGACACCAGCGTTATTGGAGATGCCAGTTGTGATGGCCGCACCGTTGCCGAACGAAACCGCGCCGCTTGAGGCGTTGCTCTGACCCGCAGACGCCCCGAGCCCGGTCGAGATGCTACCGGCCGGGGAAGCCGCCGCGAAACCAGCACCGATGTTGGTGTTGGT
>C688J35102_120989078_pt1 | contig 10032 bp, 8 predicted proteins | sample HopSoiMetagenom2_FD_35102 | JGI IMG/M metagenome (IMG submission 35102) | reverse complement strand
TATTTCTGGAAGAGGGATTCACAAGCGTGCGTGACGTGGGAGTGTACCGGGCGCTAAACGACATCGCGCTGCGCGACGCGATCAATCATGGGTACATCGTTGGACCGAGGATGTTCGTGGCCGGAGCATATATCACCATCACAGGTGGAGCGGGTGCGATGACGGGATTCGCTCCGGATATTTCCCTGCCGCTAGACCTCCGCTATGGTGAGGCCAATAATCCCTGGGAAGTGCGGCAAAAGGTGCGGCTGCTGGCACACAATGGCGTCGATCATATAAAGGTGTTGTCCACCGGAGCGGTACTGACGCATGGCAGCAATCCGAAATCGATCGAATTTACGCCGGAAGAATTGAATGCTCTGGTCGATGAGGCGAATCACTTCGGATTACGCGTGGAAGCACACGCGCATGCGGCGGAAGGCATCAAAAATGCGATCCGGGCGGGAGTCGCATCGGTAGAACACGCGACATTGATCGACGATGAAGGCATCGCGCTGGCGAAGCAGCATGGAACGTACCTGGATATGGATATTTACGACGAAGAGTGCATTCAGGAAGAAGCAAAGAAAGGCACGGCACCAGCGGATTTTCTGGAGCATGATCGGGATCTGGGAGAAACGCACCGCCGGAATTTCACTAAGGCTCTACATGCGGGCGTGAAATTATCATTTGGGACAGATGCTGGAGTTTGCGCCTACGATCGCAGCTCGCGACAATTTGCGTTCATGGTGAAGTACGGAATGACGCCGATGCAGGCAATCCAGTCGGCGACTAGTAGCGCTGCCGATCTGCTCGGCAAGTCCGAGCTGCTGGGCTCCCTGAAACCAGGAAAATATGCGGACATCATTGCAGTCGATGGCGATGTTATGGCGGACATCCATGCGATTGAGCACGTGAGCTTTGTGATGAAAGAAGGAAAGGTTTACAAGAACGAGAAGTTAGAGCGATAGATAAATCCAACGGAGCTCAACCGTAATTACTTTCGACCTTCTCTTTTTTGCGCCATCACCAGCCCGCGGGGAGTCGGCAGCAAGAGCACCGAGAGCAAGCCTTCTTGTTCCAACCGCAGTGCAGCTTCGCGAACCGTTGCCATGGACGAACTGGCATCGTGCATGAGCACGAGACCGTACGGGTTAACCTGCGGCAGGAAGTGACGAACTTCCTGTTCACGGATGGGAGCATCGCTGTCGCAAAACAGCAGATCGATGCGGCCTTCGACCTTCATTTCGAGGCTTGATTCGTTGCGCGCGTCGATCCATCGCCCGAGACCAGAAGAGGCGAATCGCTGTTTGGCGGCAGCAAAGACCTTCGCATCATACTCGCAGGTGATGATGGTGCCGACGCCGTTAGCCTGCAATCCTTCGGCGATGCGCAGAGTGCTTAATCCAGAAAACGTGCCGGTCTCAACGACCAGCTCAGGCTTGATGGTGGTCACGATGGATTTCAGGAAGTCGAGGACTTCCACTTCAGCGGTCATAGAGTCGTACATGTGCCAGCGCTCCGGGTGCGGACATTCGGGTGTGGGCTTGTGATATTCCTGTTGAAGCACGTCGCCTTGCGCAATCAGGTGATCTACGATGCGATGCTCTTTTTTGAGCGCGCGAAATTGGCTTTTAACACGCCAAAGTAGCACCGCGCCGGCCAGGATCGAGGCGACGCTCGCGGTTTGCGCATTCGATAGGCCAAAGAACGAACGCGGGTTGATACGGATGAACTCAATCAGAAAACGAGCGATGCCGGTGAAGATCAGATAATTAGCGAAGATTTCGCCTTTCGCTTTGGGTCCGCGCAGCGTCTTGGTGCCCATGTGCCACAAGAAAGCACCGATGGCGAGCCAGATGAAAAATTCGTAGAGCGGCGTGGGATGCACGCGTTGCGTGGTGGGAACTACGCCGTTGGGAAAGCTCATGCCCCAGGGCAATGAGGTGGGCATGCCGTAATCGCCGTCGCCGGAGAGCAGGCAGCCGATGCGGCCGATCGCGTAGCCGACGCAGGCTGCGGGGGAGGCGATGTCCAGAAATTGCAGCACGGGAACGCGGAAGTAGCGCGCGAGGATGATGAGCGCGATGAATCCGCCGAGGAAGCCGCCGAACCAGGCGAATCCAAAGCGGCTGAAGAGCTGCGGCCAGGGATCAGCGAAAAATTCACTGGGGCTCTCGAGCACATGGTAGAGGCGCGCGCCGACGAGACCGGCAATTCCGGCGATGCCGATAATAAGAAAGCCTTCGTCCTTTTGTCCGCGAAAGCCGGGGATCTTCGCGAGCTGCGCGCGGCGGCGATCGAACTCGGCTTGCAAAACGTATGCGGAGACCAGCAAGGCCGCGGCTACCATCAGCCCGAAAGTGGGAATGGTGAGCGGGCCAAGGTGAAGGAACGGGATCATGTCGGTTGCGCGGAACAGTATACATGCGCCATGCGGTGCTCATGACAGCGTGAACGGTGCGCTTGTATCGCGACGATTGCGCGCCCGTTTATTTGGGCGTAGGCTCTTGGCAGCCTTACTCCCGCCCCGCTCCATGTAAGGCTGGGCCCCCATCTCCAAAGTGCAGGATGTCGAGTCTCCAGGAGAAGGTTCTAATGCCGATGGAGAACAAAACCGTTGCTCGCCGCCTGTACGAAGAAGTGTGGAACGAGCGCAAGCTTGCGGTCGTCGACAAATTGCTTTCGCCGAGCCATGCGCTGCAGGAGCCGAATGCATCGGGATCGCAGATCGGTCCGCAAGCATATAAAGCAACGGTGACGCGCTTTCTGACCGGACTGCCGGATCTGAAATTCACGATTCAGGATTTGATTTCGGAAGGCGACAAGTTAGTCGTGTCGTGGGTGCTGTCGGGCACGCATCAGGGGGAGTTCTATGGGATTGCGCCCACGAATAAAAAAGTGTCGGTGGAGGGAATCACTATCCATCAAATCGCGAAGGGCAAGATTCTGGAGTCGTTTGCGAGTTGGGACCGGCTGGGAATGATGCGGCAGTTGGAAACGGTACCGGCAAAAAAGCAGAGTGCTGTGGGAGGATCCAATGTCTCTTGATGCAAGAACAGTCATGCGAGACGACGTGGCTGTGGTTTATCTGAGCGGCGCGATTTTGTTTGGCGAGGAGTCGGCTTCGTTGCGAAGCCTGGTTCGCGATCTACTGAACCAGTCGAATCAGATCGTGCTGGATCTGAAAGAAGTGTCGTACATCGACAGCGGCGGGTTGGGAACTCTGGTGGCGCTGTATGCATCGGCGCGAAAGGTTGGCGGAGAGATCAAGCTGTCACGGCTGGGACCGCGCGCGAATGAAGTTTTGCAGATTACGAAGCTGATGACTATTTTCGATGTTTACGACGACGCGGATGCCGCGGCCGCGTCTTTTAACCGACTGGCGCTGAAGCAGAGGAGCGCGGCGGGAACGGCGTCCTAGCTCACGCGGCGTGCTGTCAATTTTGGGAATGCGATACGAGCCATAGTGCGATTCCGATCGCTACTAGTGCGATAGAGAATATTTTTCGGCGATTCCAGAAGGCGTTCACGCCGGGCTTGAGCACCGATTCTGCCGGCTTCGCGGGGTCGTAGTAAACGGTGACTGTCGAGCCCGCGGGATATTCAGAGACACTGTCTTCTACTTTGGAGCGCATTCGTGTGTGCGGCTCGGACGCAAACTGGATGCGCCTGCCCGCGAGTCTTACGCCGCTTACTTCATAGCTGTAAATAATCTGCGGACGATACGTCGTGAGTTTAGGAGCGTTGGACTGTCCAACGCTGGAGCCGCCGACCTTCACTTTTTTCGTATGGGAATGGATGATTTTCCCTGGCACGGCCGGCCAAGACGAAGAGCGAATTCCCTTCCGGCAATCGAGCCAAGCGGTCACGGTGCCGAACAATCCCAGCACGAATAGGACTAACCCGACTTCGCCAATGGTCGAGCTCGATGGATGGATTTCGTTCCACATTCGAATATCAACGGCGGCGAAGAATTAGGCCGATCAGAAGCCAGATGCCGAGCGCAACGTATTCCGCAAACGAGAAATGTCCTGGGAACATCGGCAGGAATTTCATCAGCACGAGCGCTAAGGCGGCGATCGCGCCGAACGCGGCGATGATTCGGAGTTTGCGGGAGACGGGCTGAGACGTGACCACGTTTGCGTTGAGGATGACATTGGCCTTCGTGACGGCTGCCGACGGGCTGCTCGAGCGCGAACTCAGCAGCAGCATCGACGCACACGATGCGAACCAGCCGAATGCGGAGGAGCCCGAGCCAACTTCCGTCACTGGCACGAGGATGGAGTCGCCTAGGAATAGCGCGATCAGCGTGCCGGCGCCGATTGCCAGCACTGCATTCGCGGGAGTTTGAAAGCGCTCGTGGACACGGCCCAGTCCAGCGGCAACAGTCCCGTTGCGGCCGAAGGCGAAGAGCATCCGCGTGGACGCTGCGAAATTTCCATTGAAGCATTGGAAAAGGCCGAACATGGCCATCACCAGGATGAGCCGCACCGGCCAGTGCGCGCCGAGGGCCTGCTCGAAAGCAATCGCGGTGGCGAAGCGCTTGCCTTGCAAGCTTTGCCATGGCGCAACGTAAGACACCGCGGCGATACACAGCGCGTAGAAAGAAACGCCGATGCCGAGCGTCATGGCAATCGCCAGCATGTAGCTCTTGCCACGCAAATTGGGATTAGCTTCTTCGGCATATTTGGGGACGGACTCAAAACCGGTGATGAAATAGGGAACGATCTGAAGGGTCAGCAAAATCGAAACTAATGGTGTGGCTTGGAATAAAGGATGAAGATGCGTGGCCGAGCCACGCGCACCGCTGATGGCTACCAGTATCAGGAAAATTCCGATTACGGCGGAAGTCATCAGCTTTTGGAAATTGGCGCTGAGCCGTATCCCACGATAATTAATGGTGGATAGAAATACGGTCAGGGCGATGCCGAGCAGCAGGCGATAGAGAAAAACCGGCTGGCCTGCGATCCGATAGACTTCAATGGAGTCGAGCCACGGAAAAATGTACGCGGCGATTTTTCCAAGCGCGACCGCTTCCCACGGACACACAATAAAATACGAGAGCAGCATGGCCCACCCGGTGAAGTAGCTGACCGCTGGAGGAAAAACCTGTGCGGTGTATGCGGCTTCTCCCGCGGCGTCGGGCAGACGCAAAACCCATTGGCCGTAAACGTAGCCGACCGGCAGCAGGATCAGTCCGCCGAGAACAAATCCGAGAATGGCGCCGAGCGGGCCGCCGCGACCCAGCCAATCGTCCATCAGCACCAGCCAGCCGGTGCCGATCATGGTTCCGAAGGCGAGCGCGAAATAGTCGTGTAGCTTAAGCTTGCGCGCGAGAGCGGGCATCTAGAGCACGCAGAGCAGTTCGAAGAGGAGATTGGCGGCGAGTAACGAGGTGATGTCGCCATTGTCGAAGGGCGGCGAGACCTCGACGAGATCGGCGCCGACAATTTGCAAACCGTTCAGCGCGCGAACCAGCTCGATGATCTGCGCGCTGGTGAAGCCGCCGACTTGTGGCGTGCCGGTGCCCGGCGCAAAGGCGGGATCGACGCAATCGATGTCGAGCGTCACGTAGACCGGCTTGCTACGAAACGATTTCAGGTGAGGCAGCACCGCGGACATTCCCTTGGCGTGAAATTCCTCCGTGGTCACCATGCGGACTTTGTGCTCGCGAGCGAAATCGAAGTCGTCTTCGCCATAGACTTGCCCGCGTAAACCGACCTGAAGCACGCCGCCGTCGATCAACAGGCCTTCTTCAAACGCGCGGCGGAACGGGGTGCCATGCGAATACTTGCTGCCGAAATATTCGTCCCATAAATCATTGTGCGCGTCGAACTGGATAAGATGGACAGGTCCGCCGTGATGTTTGCAGACGGCACGAAGGATCGGAAGGCTGATGGAGTGGTCGCCGCCGACGCAGAGCGTGCGCGCGCCTGCGGCAAGGACCGAAGTGAGGCCGCGCTCGATGCGGCGGAATGTGTCTTCGATGCTCAGTGGATTGACAGGCAGATCGCCGAAGTCGGCGGCGCGATGCTTCGCAAAAGGATTCACGCGGAGAACAGGATTCCACGGGCGAATGATGGCCGATTGATTGCGCACGCCGCGCGGGCCGAATCGCGGTCCTGGCCGATAGGTAGTGCCGCCATCGAAAGGAATACCGATGATCGCGACGTCGAGCTCTTCAGGCTTGGTAATGTGCGGCAGGCGCATGAAGGTGGGCACGCCGGTGAATCGCGCATATTCCAGCGCGTCGACAGGCTGGGGATGCGGCAGGTGAAACGCGCGGCGGGCCTTGGCCATAAGGTGGGCATCTTAGTTTCGGTGCCGCGGGGAGTCAACGCGTCACAGACTCATCCATTTGAATGTATGCCCAGGCACACACCCGCAAAATTGTCCCGCAATTTCGCGAGCAATGACATTTGTGAATGCTCTCGCGATCCGTTTTGAAGATTTAGTCGGACGGGGAAAAAAAATGTCGCGAACATTTTACAAATCTGAGACTGCAATGCTGCAGTTTTGATCTGTCATTCACACCGCGCTAACAGATAACGCTTACAACTTCCGCAGGAGTGTGCCCGCCTCGACGCGCCCGACGTGGTCCGTCTGTGGGAGCGCTCGGTCCTCGCAGAGTCGATAGCGCGGAAACTTAAGGAGAGAAACGATATGCATCATTGTGTCTCGAAGGCCCTGGCGCTCGTGGCCACCGCCGCCATCGCGGTGCTGCCAACGGGTTCGGTGCTCGCACACGATCAAGATGATTTCCCGTCAAAGACGCCGATAAAACACGTCGTGGTGATCTTCCAGGAGAACGTTTCGTTCGACCATTACTTCGGCACTTACCCTCATGCATTCAACTTGCCGGGCGAGACGCCTTTCCACGCCAAGGAGGACACGCCCGAAGCGAATAGCTTGTTATCGTCCGGGCTCATTACCAATAATCCGAACGCCGCGAATCCGTTCCGCATTCCCCCGAGTGTGCCGGTAACCTGCGATGAAGATCACAACTATAACGACGAACAGGCTGCGGCGGATGGCGGGCTGATGGACAAGTTCGTAGAGAAACTAAGCTGCAATGATGCCAAGCTTGGGCCGGCGAGCACCATGGGCTACTACGATGGGAATACAGTCACGGCAATGTGGAACTACGCGCAGCACTTCGCTATGAGCGACAATTCCTGGGGCACTACGTTCGGGCCGTCCACGCCGGGGGCCCTGAACCTAATCGCCGGCAACACTTTCGGCGCCACTCTGGCGCCACAGAGACCGAACGGAACTCCATCGAGCGCACTTGGCAACATAGCGAATGCAGCCACAACCGGAACCGTAATCGGAGATCCGCGGCCGCTGCTGGATGATTGCGTGGCTTCGAACGCCAAATTCCAGACCACAAATCAGATCACCATGTCCGGGAAAAATATCGGCGATCTGTTGAACGCCAAAGGTGTGACGTGGGGTTGGTTCCAGGGCGGCTTCGCACCTACCGGTGTGGATTCACAGGGACGCGCGGTCTGCGGCCAGCACAATACCGGTCTGGCCGGCGATGACGCGGTTGTCAATGCCGGCGACTACATCCCGCACCATGAGCCCTTCATGTATTATCCGCAGACCACCAACCAGCACCATACCCGACCAAGCGCGACCAGCCTGATTGGCACTTCCAAGGACGGAGCCAATCATCAGTACGATCTGAAGGATTTCTTCGACGCGCTGAACATTGGGCGTCTGCCTGCGGTCAGCTATCTGAAGGCCGGAGCGTATCAGGACGGTCACGCTGGTTATTCCGACCCGATCGACGAACAGATCTTTGTCGTGAACACCATCAACGCACTGATGCAGAGTCCGGAGTGGGCGGAAACTGCGGTCATCATCGCGTGGGATGATTCCGACGGCTGGTACGACCACCAGATGGGCACGATTGTGATGCAGTCGAACGTTTCGGACGATCAACTCTTGGGTCCCGGTAACTGCGGCTCGCCCAAGGCCAATGATATTGCCGGCGGTAAGCAGAACGGCCGCTGCGGATTTGGCCCGAGACTGCCGCTGCTGGTGGTTTCACCGTGGGCCAAACGCAATTTCATCGACGACACTATCACCGACCAGTCCTCGATCCTGCGCTTCATCGAAGACAATTTTGATTTGGGGCGACTCGGGAACGGTTCGATGGATGCGATCGCCGGCACACTGAACAATCTGTTTGACTTCGACGACAAACCGAAGCGTGCCCGGCGATTGATTCTGGAGCCGACCACGGGAACCGTTGTTGACCAGTAATCGTTGACCGGTAGCCCTTGACCAGGAATCGTGATCGATAAAGGTTAAAAAACGCGGAGCCAAATTCCGCGTTTTGAACCAAACGCCACAACGAGCGCCCGCCGCGTGAATCGCGCGGCGGGCTTTTCTTTTTGTTGGCCATCGGAGCCATCCGTGGATTTGGGTGGCCCTAACCGGTCCTCGCGCGCACGTGTGTTCTCGCCACACCGCGCGTACTACACTATCTGCATGAAATCCTCAAAACTGATCAAGCAAGCGATGCGGCTCGCCGAACCGCATTGCATTACCGATGGCAACAAATTCCGGCTCAAGGATTGCGATTGCGCGGACACCAGCGGAGTTAAAAACAAGAAAGAGGCTGAAAAGCTGCTCGAAGAAAGCAGCCAAATCGTCAGCAGCATGCAGGAGCTGTTGTTCGCGCAAGATCGCTGGGCGATGCTGCTGATTTTCCAAGGCATGGATGCTGCCGGCAAAGACGGCGCGATCAAACACGTGATGACCGGCGTGAACCCGCAAGGCTGCGATGTGCACGCGTTCAAACAGCCGACACATGAGGAGCTGGATCACGATTATCTGTGGCGCTGCCACAAGTTGTTGCCGGAGCGCGGCAAGATCGGCATTTTCAACCGCTCGTATTATGAGGAAGTGCTGGTCGTGCGCGTTCATCCGCAGCTCTTGGACGCCGAGCGACTGCCGGAACCGCTGCTCACAAAACACATTTGGGAGGAGCGATACAAAGACATCAACCATTTCGAACGCTACATCAGCCGCAATGGCGTGGTGATACTAAAATTCTTTCTGAACATTTCCAAACAAGAGCAAAGAGCGAGACTGTTGTCACGGCTGGACGATCCGGAGAAAAACTGGAAGCTACAGTTGAGTGACGTGCAAGAGCGAGCCTACTGGAAAGACTACATGGAAGCGTATGAGGAAGCAATCCAGAACACCGCGGAAAAACATGCGCCGTGGTATGTGATACCGGCGGACAACAAGTGGTACGCCCGACTGGTGGTTGCCTCGGCTATTGTGGAAGCGCTGCACGGACTAGATCTGCAGTACCCAGACGTGGACAAAGCGAAGAAGAAAGAGTTGGACGAAATCCGCGAACATCTGGAGAAGAACGATAAATAAATAACTGCACGCGAAAGCCGCGCTGAGCCGGCGGTCCGGCAGAATTCAATCGCCGGCGAAGCTCAATCAATGTTGCGGTGTTGCGTAGTGATAGCGCAGATCCAGCGGCAATTTATCCGATCGCTGCCGAATGTTGTAGTCCAACTGATAGCCCAGATGCTCGTCGTCGCCTGGATATTCCTTGCCTTGCGGATAGGGATAAGGGATGAGCGTGTGATGCGGCAGCGGTTCCACCGTGAACGCATCCGCCGCGTAGAAATCCATGTCCTTCTCAAATCCATCGGCATAGAAGAAGTAGTCGCGCACCCAGCCGGCAGGCAATGCAGGCAATTTACGCGAGTCGAAGTCAAGCTTTACGCCTTCGCCTGAACTGAACACCACGAATCGATCGTCGGATTTCGCCAGCAGCTGGTGCACATCTCCATAGCGCGTGTAATTCCCTGCCGCGCGTGCATACGGACCGGTCATGCTGCGATGCGCGTAGGAATACGTCGTGTCGCTCGCAGGGGTCAGCCGAATCTCGCGCGGATAGCCGAGAAAATCGAGCGACGCATCGGCAAGAGGCACATCGGAGACGCGTAGATCCTTCGGATCCGGCGTCTGATCGATGCGAATTGCATCCCAATAAATTTTCAGGTTGTTGACGAT
>C688J35102_120989077_pt1 | contig 10032 bp, 9 predicted proteins | sample HopSoiMetagenom2_FD_35102 | JGI IMG/M metagenome (IMG submission 35102) | reverse complement strand
GTACTTCCTCCGGCCAGGCATCGCATCCTGGCGACCGACGCCGGGCGCCGGTCGATCGTGCGGCATACGGGACGTATCGGTCGCCGGGCGGCTGCGGCCCGGGTTGCCATCCGCCGGGAGCGGCGCGAGGGCGAAGCGGCAATCATCAGCCAATCAGTCCGTTATGACGATAAATATGTGCTGATTACCGTCATATTAAGCACGCTCAATAGCATTCTCAGCTAAAAGCAAGCCTCACGACGGGCTGCCGATACCCAGCTGCTCCTACCAGGTCATCGCTGCGGCAGGTACTTAATGCTGCCGAGGACGTGGTCGCGGATTATGGCGGCCACTTGCTCCTCATTTCTGTGTTTGAGCGCCCTGACAAGCGCGTCGTGCTGCCGGACCGATTCGGAGTGCGGCCGCCCGGCTTGCGGGCCGTGCGGGAACGACCGCCACAGCAACCTCATGAGCAGAAGAAGCATCGGCGAGCGTGCGCATTCGTAGATCCGGAAGTGAAACTGCCGGTTGAGTTCGGTCAGCCGGCTGTCATCCGGCAGGCACGCCGCAACCTCCCGGTAGAGAGCTTCGATATCGGCGATGTCAGCGTCGGTGATCTTGGCCACCGCCAGGTTTCCAGCCAGCGCCTCCAGAGCTGCCAAGATCCGGTAGTTCTCTGCCAGCTCCTCCGACTCCGTGCGCGCGACGGTGGCCCCCCGGTGCACGTCGGTAACCACCAGACCTTCTGACTCGAGCCGCCGGAGCGCCTCACGCACCGGCGTGTTGCTCACGTCGAACCGTTCGGCAAGGTACTGCTGCCGGAGCGGCATACCCGGCGACAGCTGACCGCCCGTAATGAGGTTCCTGAGTACATCGGTGACCATGTCGCTCTTGCTGGTGTATGTGCCTCGTCGCCGCAGCCCTGGCTGCGGCGCCGCGGCGGAGGGATCGCCGCCGGTCTCGCTTGGGTAATGAGAGGCGGGGCCTACTCGATCGCCCGTCTCGGTCATGGCTCTCGACCCAAAGTCGGATGCGCCGGGGAATTGAGATCGCGCGCGGCCTGTCTCGGCGGGGACTGCACGACCGGGGAACCGGTTCCGGATCGGCCGAGAAAGACCTCGCGGATGTCGGGCCGGCCGAGAATCTCGTCAGCCGCGCCCGCGATCTCAACCCGTCCCGCAACCAGGATGTAAGCCCAGTCGGATACACCGAGCGCCTCGAATGCCTTCTGCTCGACCAGCAGCACGGCCGTCCCGGAATCGGCCAGACGCCGGACCTGGTCCCGCAGCACCGACCGGGACAGCTCTGGCGACAGGCCGGAGGTCGGTTCGTCGAGGACGAGAACGGCCGGCTCGACCATCAGCACCCGCGCCACCGCGAGCATCTTCCGTTCGCCGCCGCTGAGCTTGCTCGCCGTCCGCGACCGCATGTTGGCCAGTGCCGGGAACGTCGCCATCACCCTGTCGATCCTGGCGGCCAGCTGCGGCTTCGTGAGCAGGTAGCCGCCCATCTCCAGGTTCTCGGTGACCGTCAGGGTGTCGAACACGTCCTTGTTCTGCGGTACGAAACCCAGTCCCATCCGGGCGAGGAGATGCCCACGCCAGTTCGTCACGTCCCGGTCCTTGAAAGTGACCGTGCCGGCCATCACCGGGAGCCGGCCGGTCACGGCCTTGAGCAAGGTGGACTTGCCCGCGCCGTTCGGCCCGATGACCGAGACCACCTCTCCTGGCCCGACGCTGATGCTCACGTCGGACACGATCGGGGCGCCGCCGTATCCCGCCGCGACGCCATCCAGGCGCAGGACCGCCGGGTGCCGCTCCCGCTCGCCCGGTACGCTATCCGATGAGATAGGCATCCAGCACCTCTTGATCGGAACGGATGTCGGCCATGGTTCCCTCCGAGATCACCCGTCCCTGGGCCATCACCACGATGGAATCGCACAGCCGCTCCACCACGGCCAGCTCGTGCTCGATCATCAGCATCGTGAGTCCCTCACCGGCCAGGTCGGCCAGATGCTGCTCGATCCTGCGGGCCAGGGAGGGGTTCACGCCAGCCATCGGCTCATCGAGCAGCAACAGCGTGGGATTGGCCATCAGCCCGCGCATCAGCTCCAGCAGGCGTTTCTGGCCGCCGCTGAGGTTCCCGGCGTACTCATCTTCCTTGGCGGACATGTCGAAGCGAGCCATCAACTGCCGGGCGCGCTCCACCAGTGCCCGCTCCTGCGGCCGCCAGTACCGCTTGCCGAGCGCCGCCTGCCACAGCGTCTCGCCCCGCTGGACAGGCGCCGCGACCAGCAGGTTCTCCAGTACGGTCAGCGCGGCGAACTCACTGGAGAGCTGGAAGGTGCGGATGATCCCGCGCCGGGCCACCCGGTAGGAGGGCAGTGCGGTGACGTCCTTCCCCTGGTAGGAAACCGTCCCGGCGCTCGGCTTCAGCGCACCGGCGATGATGTTGAGCGCGGTCGACTTCCCGGCACCGTTGGGCCCGATCAGGCCGGTGATCCGGCCTGGCGGGACGGTAAAGGACGCGCCGTTCACCGCGTGCACCCCGCCGAACTCGCGATGCAGGTCCTGAACGGCGAGCACAGGAGCGGAGAGGCCGCTCATCCCCCGGTCCTCACGGGCACCTCGTCCTTGGCGGCCATCGGGAAGCGCCGCCGCCGCTCGGGAATCACGCCACGGGGCCAGAACCACAAGAAGATGAGAGCGAGTACACCGACGACGATCCACTGCAGGGCGTCGATGAGCCCGGCCGGGCCGAACTGGGGCAGGAACCGTGTGGCCTCGAGGAAGGCAACGGGCACGAGCAGCGCGCCGACCGTGACGCCCAGGTTGTTACCGGCCCCTCCCACGATGACGGCGGTGAAGTAAACGAACGTTTCCGGGTACAGCCACGAACCGGGGGACCAGGCGGAGATGAACTCCACGAGGACGGCGCCGCTGATGCCGGCGATCACGCCGCCCAGGATGAACGCGAGCATCCGCAGCCCGGCAACGTTCTTGCCCAGCGCCGCCGCCGCCTGCTCGTTGTCGCGGATCGCGCGCAGCGTGCGCCCGAGCGGCGAGCTCGTCACGATGTGCACGAGCCAGTACACACACACGGCGATCGCGGCCGTGATGCCCACGAACAGCCACTGGTAGCCGATCGGCGAGAGGTTAACCAGCGTGGCCAGGGGCTTGGGCACCAGGGCCAGCCCGTTCGGCCCGTTCACCAGCCCGATCTGGTTGGTGGCCACGCTGGTCGCGATCAGCGACACCACGAGCATGACCATGGCCTCGTAGTCACTGCGCAGCCGCCGGACGGTGACTCCGCTGACCAGCGCCGCGAGCAGGCCGCCGACCAGACCGGCCGCCAGGATCGGCAGCGGGAAGGGCCAGTGCGCGCCGCCGAGGTACTGCTGGAACCCGCCCTGGCTGGCGGGCTTGGCGGGCCCGAGGGTGAGGACCGCAGCCGTGTAGGCCCCCGCGGCCTGGAAGATGATGAAGGCGAAGTTGACCAGGCCGGCCACGCCGAACTGCAGGTTGAGCCCCCAGCACGCCATCACGTCAACGCCGAGGTAGATCAGTACCGTCGAGGTGTAGAACTGCCAGGCGACGCTCATGCCGCGACCTCCTTGCGGGTGGCGATCTCCGACAGGATGCCCTGCGGCCGGGCCAGGAGCACGATCACCAGGATCACGAAGGCGACGACGTCCTTGTACTCGGGGTTGAAGATGGCCGCCGCCACCTCAGTGGCGATCCCGACGACCAGGGCGCCCAGCATGGCCCCGTAGGGCTGGCCGATCCCGCCGAGCACCGCGACGGCCACGACCGGGATCAGGAACTGCGAACCGGTCGTGTCGGTGAACGCGGTCACGTTCAGCACCAGGATGACGCCGGCCAGGCCGCACAGCGCGCCGGAGATGGCCCAGGCCAGGTCGATCACCCGGTCGGTGGCGATCCCGCAGTTGCGGGCGAGATCGGGGTCGGCGGCGGTGGCGCGCATCGCCTTGCCCAGCTTGGTGTAGCGGAGCAGCAGGTGGATGAGGAGCATGGCGACGACCGCGATGGCGATGATGGCGAGCTGATCGGTGGTGAACGTCATCCCGGCGATGTGCACCGACGTGGGGCGGGGCATCTTCAGGCTGAAGAAGTTGGCGCCGAAGATGGCCAGCAGACCGTTCTGCAAAATGAGGCTGACCGCGATGGTCACGATGATCATGCCGAACAGCCGCGTCCCGCGCCCGACGAACGGGGTATAGATGCACCGGTTCAACAGCACGGAGAACACGGACCCGAACACCGCGCCCGCCACCAGTGCCAGCCACACGCTGAAGCCAGCACTGGTGAGGAGGTAGGCGACGAACGCGGCGGCCGTCATGATGTCGCCATAGGCGAGGTTGAGGATGTTGGTCACCCCGAACTGAAGGGTGAAGCCGACGCCGGCCACCGCCAGGATGGAGGCGGTGACGATGCCGAACCCGATCGCGGGAACGATCGTGTTCACGACCGCCGCCCCGTCCCGTGCCCGCTGCCACTGGCCCTCATGCCCCAGTCACCGGCTGATCGCCGCTATCTGAGCCGCCGATACCGAGCCGACCAGCACGGGATTCCCATCGACCTGTTTCGCGGCCTCGAACGCTCCGGTCGAGTTGTGCCACTGGTCGAACACGATGGGGCCGCCCGCGCCCACGTACTGGATCTGCTTGCCCGCTGCCAGCGCGGCCTTCCCGGCGGCGAAGCTCGTCACGACCGTCTTGCCGGGCGCTGGCTTGGTGACCGTCATGATGTCCTTGTTGAAGGCCGCCGGGCTGGTGCTCTTGGCCGCGAGCATCGCGAGCGCCATGACGTTGACGGCGTCGTAGTCGGTCATCGAGTACGGGTCAGTGCTCCACTGGCCGGGCTTGGGCACCTGTGACGCCGAGGCCAGCAGGGCCTTGTTGTAGGTCTGCCAGGCCGGGCCACTCGGCGGCGCGTACGGCTGCATCCCCTCGTAGTACTTGGCCATGGCCCCCGCGCCGATCGAACCGGTGACGGCCTTGAGCCACGGTGCTTGCAGGGTCACGTCGGTCCCGATCACCGGCATCAGTCCGTGCAGCTGCTGCAGCTCGGACAGGAAGGTCGCCCCGGTCTGCGGGTCCACCTCGGTGAAGATCACCTGAGGCTTGGCGGCGAGGATGCTCTCGACCTCGCTGCGATAAGAGCTCTGGTCGAGCGCGAAGGGCTTGTTGTAGACGACGGTCCCGCCGAGCTGGGTGAAGGCACGGACCAGCGTCGGCACGTTCGACTGCGCGCCCGCGTCGTTGCCGAATACCGCGGCCGCGCGCTTATAACCTGCTGCATGCGCCCAGAGCGCCATCGCGTAGCCCTTGACGTCGTCGGCCGGCGTGAGCCGGTAGAAGTAGGCGTTGGTCGTGTGATCAAAGGCGGCCTGGCCGGTGTCGCCGAACATCGGCACGTGGCCGTTGTTCAGCAGCGGGGCAGTGGCCAGCGCCTCGTCGGAGCTGGGCCCGAGCACGCCGACCAGCGATGACTCGGTCGCCATCATCTTCTGCGCGGCCGGCACCGCGTCAGCCGGATCCCCCCGGGTGTCCTCCTGGACGCAGCTCATCTGATGGCCGAGCACCCCGCCGCCGGCGTTGATCAGCCGGATCGCGGGGATGCAGCCGCCGACCATTTCTGGCCCGAAGGCCGCGTCCGGCCCGGAGAACGGGTTGAATTCCCCGACCACCAGCTTCGCCCCCGAGGGACTACCGCCGCCCGCGGAACTGCTTCCGCTGCCCGTGGAACTGCAGGCGGCGGACAGGAGTACGAGCGCCGCTCCCAGCGCTGTCACGGCGTGTCTCATTACGCTCCTCTTCGGGTGGTGAGCCGCCAGCACGGCAGCGCGGGTCAGGATGGTCAGGCGTCCCGGCGGGGCACCAGCGCGATGGCCTCGATCTCTATTAGTGCCTCTGGGATGGCGAGCGCGCTGACCTCCACCAGTGTGCTCGCCGGCCGAGCGTCGCCGAAGTAGCGGTGGCGCACCGTGGTGACGGCTGGCCGGTCGGCCATGTTCAGCAGGTACACACCGAGCCGCACGACGTCGTCGAATGTGGCAGCGGCGGCGCGCAGGACCTTACCTATGTTGTCAAGCGCCTGTTCCGTCTGCCTGACCACGTCGCCAGCGCCCACGAGGTCTCCGTTGGCGTCGAGCGGCAGCATGCCCGAGACGTAGAGGAACCCGCCCGCCTCGACCCCGTCTGTGTAGTGGCCCATGGGCTCCGCCAGCTGCCCGGCCAGCCGGATCCGCCTCATGCGGGATCTGGCGACGGTTCGAGGATGCGGATCATGAGCGGGCTCGGGTGAAACCCGTTGCACGGATTGAGGTCCTGCGGGCAGGCGGAGACCGAGACGATCGAATCCATCAGTGTCCGCAGCACCAGCTTGTCCCCGGCCTTCCCGGTGGGGATCTCGTTGCCAAACCTCCGGTCGGGGTGAATGGGGGCATTCTGGAAGAAGTTGAACGGATCGGGGATCTGCCACTCGGCGATCCCCCACGGCTCCAGCGCCTCGGCGAAATTCGTCCGGCAGCTGCGGTGGCCCTCGACCCCGTAGTCGAGCCGATAGCGCCGGTCGTCGCACATCGACGTGATGATGTCGTTCCGGCCCACGTCATCGCGGGTGATCTCGAACATCGGGTTTCGCCAGTTGCTCTCCAGGCGGTCCCCGACGACGGCGGTCAGCCGCAGCAGCGCGGACCGGGTATGGGTGGTGGACAGCCACTCGGTCCGGTTGCGCTCCGCGAACGCGACGAAGTCCGCGACTTGCTTCCCCTCCAGGTCAATGATCTCCACCAGATGGCCCGCCCGGGCGGCAAAGGCCGCGCCGTGGCCGCCGGGAATCAGTATCTCCCGCCGCGTGAGATCGGACCCCGGCGCTTCGGCCGCTGGCCCTGCCGCACCGCCTGCCTGCTCGGCCCGCACGGTCGCTTCATCACCCATGGCGAGGATTGTGCATCATATACAACTCTGGGGTCAAGCCGGACCCGGAGCCGGCAGTGCGCAGGGCCCGGACACGGGCGCTCACCTGATGAGGGGTGCGAGCTGGGCGGCCGTGATCGAGGTCACTAGGCTGAGGTCCCCGTTCGCCTGGTAGGAGTCGATCTGGAAGCCGCCGCCCGAGTTGTGCCACTGGTTGAAGTCGATGATGCCTGCCGCGCCGACGTAATCGATCTTCTTGCCGGCGCGGAGGGCCGCGACGCCGGCCGCGTACGTATGCACCACCGTCGCTTCCTTAGAGGCCGTGGTGACGGCCGGGATGGACGCATTCCATACGGCCGGGCTGGTGTTCTTCATCGCGGTCGCGGCCAGCGCCATGACGATGACCGAGTCGTAGTCCGACATCGTGTACGAGTCAGTGCTCCACTGCGCCGGCTTGGGCACTGTGGCTGAGGCCAGCAGGTTCTTGTTAAACACCTGCCACGCGGGCCCCGACGCAGGGGCGTAGGGCTGCTCGGCCACGAAGTACTGGGTCACCGCCGGCTTGCCAATCGCCCCGGCCATCGCGGTGAACCAGGACGGCTGGATCGTCACGTCGGTGCCGATTACCGGGATCATGTGGTTCAGCTGCTGCAGCTCGGCCAGGTACGTCGCGTTGGTCTGCGGCGAGGTTTCGGTAAAGATGACCTGCGGCTTCGCCGCGATGAGCTGCTGGACCTGCTGCTGATAGGAGCCCTGGCCCAGTTCGATCTTCTGGTTGATGACCATATGCCCGCCCAGCTCGTTGTAGCCCCTCACCAGCGCCGGCACACCGGCCTGGGAGCCGACGTCGTCGCCGAACACCGCCGCGGCCCGGAGATAGCCCTTCTGCTTGGCGTATAGCGCCATCGCGTAGCTCCGCACGTCGTCAGCGGCGAGCATGCGCCAGAAATAAGGCAGCTTGTTGTGGTCAAACGACGACTCGCCAGTGTCGGCGAACATCGGGATCCCGGCCGCGTTGATCAGCGGGGCGGTCGCGTCCGCCTCATCCGAGCTCGGGCCCAGCACGCCGAGCATATGCGGCGTGGCCACTAGCATTTTCGCCCCGCCGCTGGCCGCGCTGGCCGGGTTGCCGCGCGTGTCCACGCTTTGGCAGGCCACCGTGTGGGTCAGCACGCCGCCGGCCGCGTTGATTGCGGCCGCCGCCGCCTGGCAGCCCGCCAGCGCCTCCGGCCCGAACGAACCATCCTGGCCGGTGAACGGGTTAAACGTCAGGACCTTGAGCGTCGGGTTCGCCGCGGATCCGGGCTGCACGGATGAACATGCCGCCATCGTAGAAACCGCCAGGACAGCGGCTGCCGCGACCGCCGCGCGAGCGCGGGGCCGGCGGAATCTCCGGGAGTTCATGTGCGCATATCGTACTCGGTTCCGGTTTGCGCCAAGGGTTTCTCCCGCAAATGAGACCGGCGGTGACATAGCGGCACGCACTGTGGCAGGACTCGATACCCGGGCCAGCTCGCACGCCTGACAGGTAACCTCGGGCCGCCGATGACCGGGGCGACGAGCTAGCGGGCGAACTGGGCTACGGAGTCCCGCAGGTCTTGTGCCCCGGTGCGAGCTGGTAGCTGACCATGACTCCGCCTTCGCATAGCGCGGACGGCTGAGTCCTCTCTCCGGCTGTCCCGTCTCCCGCTGCGGATCCGCTCCGGCGGCGGTAGTCTAACGGAGGTTGACTACCCAAACCTGAGAGCGAGAACATGGCCAGCCTGAGCTGCCCCGATTGCGGCGTCAAGGTCCAGCCGGAGGATCTGATCTGCTTCCGGTGCGGCGCGAACCTGCCGCACAGCCCCGGACCCGATGACGATCTGCTGACGCCGACGATCTCGCAGCGCTTCATCGCGCCCGGGTCAGAGCAGGGATCCTTCTGCCCGAACTGCGGCGCCGGCGTCTCCGACGCGGCCGACGTGGTCTGCCCCACCTGCGGGACCCCGCTGCCGACGGGCCGCCGCCGCCGCATCTCGCCGGTCGTCATGCGCATCACCTTCCCCACCGGCAACGTTGACATCCCGGCCGGGACGTCGGTGATGCTCGGGCGGGATCCGGCCGAGTCGCTCGTAGCCGCGGCCTTCGCGCGCTTCGACAACGTCTCGCGGCGGCACGCCACGGTCCAGGTGGATGACGCGGGGCACGCCACGATCAGGGACGAGGGCTCCACCAACGGCACGTACGTCAACGACGACCGCGTGCTGCCCGGCACCGAGGTCCGGCTGGTCGACGGGGACCGGGTGCGGCTGGGCGCGGACGTGACCGGCGACGTGTCGCTGCCGCAGGCCGAGGCCGATCCCTCCGGCCTCAGCCGCAACAACATGCGCTTACGGCACTCGCTGACTGAACACAGTGCTGGAACACAGTGCGACGCGGGGCAAAGCGGAGGGAACCTCCCGGTACGTATGATCATCGTGGGATGTTCTCCGGGGTGATCGGTTGACGATTCGGGGGCTCGGCCGTGCCGCATCTGATGCTGTCGTGGCAGTACGCCCTGGCGGCGGCCGGCGTCCTGGTGGTCGCTGCGGTCGTGCTCAGGTTGCTGCGAGTTCGCTGGGACGGCGTGGCCTGGGAGGCGGCGCTGCTGTTCGGGCTGTACGCGCTGTGGCAGTTCGCCGGCTCGTTCGCCGTGCTGGGTACCTCCGGGGCGGTGCCGAGGGCCCGCTGGCTGTGGGACGCCGAGCGGTTCGGTCACCTGCCCAGCGAGGCCGCCGTGCAGCAGCCGCTGCTGTCGCACCCGCTGCTGATCCAGGCGTGCAACCTGTACTACGACGTCCTGCACTTCCCGGCCCTGGGCATCTGCCTGGTCTGGCTCTACGCCCGCCACCGCGCGGCCTACCCGCGGATCAGGACTACCGTGGCCCTGTTTACCGGGGTCAGCCTGCTCATCCAGCTGATCCCGGTGGCGCCGCCGCGGCTGCTGCCGATGGCCCACATGGTCGATACGGCGGTGCGCTACGGCCAGTCGGTGTACTCCTGGAGCGGCGGCTTCGACGCGGATGAGTTCTCGGCCATGCCCTCCGTGCACGTCGGCTGGGCGCTGATCGTGGCCATCGCGGTCATCACCGTGT
>C688J35102_120989080_pt1 | contig 10036 bp, 5 predicted proteins | sample HopSoiMetagenom2_FD_35102 | JGI IMG/M metagenome (IMG submission 35102) | reverse complement strand
GGGCCGGGCCCCAGCCCTTCCACGCCCCCGGCTCGGTCTACCTGGCCGGCCCCTACAAGGGCGCGCCGCTCAGCCTGGCGATCGTCACCCCCGCGGTGGCCGGTCCCTTCGACCTCGGCACCGTGGTGGTCAGAAACGCGGTGCGGCTCGATCCCAACACCGCCCAGGTCAGCGCCGTCTCGGATCCGATCCCCTCGATCCTGCAGGGCATCCCGCTCGACATCCGCTCGGTCTCCCTGCGCCTGGACAAACCGCAGTTCACCCGCACCCCGACCAGCTGCGACCCGATGCAGGTGACCGGCTCGCTGACCTCGCTGCTCGGCTCACCGATCTCGCTTACCGACCGCTTCCAGGTCGGCGACTGCCCGCGGTTGGGGTTCAAGCCGAAGCTGAAGCTGGCGCTCAAGGGCAAGGTTGCTCGCCGCTCCCACCCGAGCCTGCGGGCGACGCTCACCGCCCGTCCTGGCGATGCCAACATCGCCAGCGCCCAGGTCAAGCTGCCGCCGTCGGTATTCCTCGACCAGGCCCACATCGGAACCGTCTGCACCCGGGTCCAGTTCGCCGCCCAGGCTTGCCCGGCCGGCTCGGTCTACGGCAGCGCACAGGCCACCAGCCCGCTGCTCGACTATCCGGTGGCCGGGCCCGTGTACCTAAGGTCCTCCAACCACAAGCTCCCCGACCTGGTCGCAGACCTGCGCGGTCCCGCAAGCCAGCCGATCGAGGTCGCCCTGGCCGGCAAAACCGATGCGGTCAAGGGAGCCCTGCGGAACACGTTCGAAGCTGTCCCCGATGTCCCGGTCACCAAGTTCTCCCTCACCCTCTTCGGAGGCAAGAAGGGCTTGATCATCATGAGCGACGGATTCTGCGCACGCCCACGGGCGACGGCCGATTTCGTCGCGCAGAACGGCAAGATCTCGGACTCGACGCCAAAGGTGGCCGGCAAGTGCGCAAAGCACAAGAAAAAGAAGAAGTAGCTCGCCGCGCGATCGCCGTCCTCGGTGCCTCTCTGGCCCTTCTGGCCTTCGGGGGAGGCACCGCATGGGCGGAAGGATCCTCGACCGAAATCGAATGTGTCGGCGATGCCTGTCAGCCGCTGCCGCCGGAACCCGAAGACCCGATTCCGGGAACGCTCGGCAGCGGGCCGACCAACCCGCCCGTCAAGGCGGCCGTAGGCGGCAAGAAGAAGGCGAAGAAGCACCGCCGACACCGGCATCGAAATGCTTAGAGCGCGTTTCGTCCTGGGTTTCGCCCTGGCCGCCCTCCTGCTCGTGCCCGGCGGCGCCCAGGCTGCGTTCGAACCGCTGCCTGGAGCCGGTGGATTCGACGCAACCGCCACCTCGGCACGCGGTGGGGAAGAGCATCTTGCCGGAGCCCATCCGCGTGCCCTGACCATCGACCTGAATCTCACCGAAGGCGCGTTGCGAGGTCTTCGCATCGACCTTCCCGGTGGCCTGATCGAAAATCCGAGCGTCGTCGCTCGCTGCGAAACCAAATCGTTCACCTCGATCATCGGCTGTCCGATCAAGAGTCAGATCGGGATCGTCACCCTCGGCGGCTCGACGGACACGACCTACCCGGTCTACGACCTGGTCGCTCCCAACGGCAGCCCTTCGGCGATCGGCTTCCGGGTCGGGGGCCAATCCATCGTCGCCTCGCCCCGCATCCGCGACGTGGAGAGCGAATACGGCCTCAACCTCGAATTCGGCGACTTTCCCCAGCAGCTCGACCTCTCCTCGCTCCGGCTGGAACTGTGGGGAACGCCCTGGAGCGTGGTCCATGACGGACAGCGCGGGGCGTGCCTCAACCCGACCGACCCGACCGACCCGCTGGGGAAGTGCTCGATCGGCTCGCCCAGGAACAACATTCCTCTCGCTTACCTGACGCTTCCCTCGACCTGCTCGGGCACGCTCGACTTCGGCGTCGCAGTGGGAGCGTGGTCCGGCGCGTCTGCCGAACGCTCCGCTTCGCTTCCGCCCCTCGAAGATTGCGGCGCCCTCAGCTTCGAACCGATCAGCCGCACCACCCTGACGACCAACCGGACCACCACCGCGTCGGGTCTCGCATTCGAAATCGACGGGGAAGAAGAGGGTCTACTCAACCCCTCCCGTAGAGCCGCCTCGCAGGCGAAGAAGGCGGTGATCGAGCTGCCCGACGGAGTCGGCCTCAACCCTTCGATCGGGGCCGGACTCGGCGCCTGCTCCGCCGCCCAGTTCGCGGCCGAGGCATCCGTCACCCCGCCCACCGGGGGCTGCTCGAACGTGTCGAAAATCGGCGTGCTGACGTTGCAGACCCCGCTGTTCGAAGGTGAAGTGAAAGGCGGTCTCTACCTCGCGCAGCCCGACGATCCCGAACTGGCAGGCCACGAGAACCCGTTCGATTCCCTGCTCACCCTCTATCTGATCGCCCGTTCGCCCCAGCGGGGGGTGTTGGTCCGCCTGGCGGGCCGGGTCGAAGCCGACCCTGGCACCGGACGCCTTACCGCCACCTTCGACCGCCTCCCGCAGCTGCCCTACTCGCGCTTCACGGTCCAGTTCAGCAACGGCCAGCGGGCGGCTTTGGCGACGCCGCCTACTTGCGGCGACTACTTCCTGGAAACCGTGCTCAGCCCGTGGCTGGCTCCGGCCAGCAGTCTCGCCGTTCCGAGCGTGGCCAAGATCGACTCCGGCCTCGGTGAAGGCCCGTGCCCGAGCGGGGGCGCCCCCTTCGCCCCCCGGTCGGTCGGCGGCAGCCTGAACCGGAGCGCCGGCGCCTACTCGCCCTACTACCTCCATCTGACCCGCACCGACGCCGACCAGGAGATCACCTCCTACTCGACGAGCCTCCCGCCCGGGCTGCTGGGACGACTCAAGGGAATTCCCTTCTGCCCCGACTCCGCGATCGCCGCGGCCGCTCAGCAGACCGGTTTCGGAGAGCTCCGGGACCCGACCTGTCCCGATGCCTCGAAGATCGGCCATACCTATACGGGCTACGGACTGGGCTCGGTTCTCGCCTACGCCCCGGGCGGCCTCTACCTGGCCGGGCCCTACCACGGAGCCCCGCTCTCGATCGTGGCCGTCGACTCCGCCACGGTCGGGCCGTTCGACCTCGGTGTCGTCATCATCCGCTCGGCGATCCGCATCGATCCGCGAACCGCTCAGGTCTCGCTCGACTCGGCCGGCTCGGACCCGATCCCCCACATCCTCCGCGGCGTACCTCTGCATCTGCGCGACATCCGCGTCTACATCGATCGCCCCGGGTTCATGGTCAACCCGACGAGCTGCGAACACTTCCAGGCGACCTCGACCCTCACCGGCTCGGGCGCCGACGTCGCCTCACCGGCCGACGACAGCCACGCCACCTCCAGCAGCCACTACCAGGTCGGCAACTGCTCGGCGCTTCAATTCACTCCCCGGATCTCCTTCCGCCTCCGCGGCGGTCATCGCCGAGGCGCCTACCCGTCCCTCGTGGCCACGGTCAAGGCGACGCCTGGGCAGGCCAACATCTCCGCCGCCACCGTAGATCTGCCGCCGAGCCTCTTCCTCGCCCAGGAACACATCGACACCGTCTGCACCCAGCGCCAGTTTGCCGCCGGCAAGTGTCCACCCGGCTCCCGCTACGGCTACGCCAGCGCCAACACGCCGCTGCTGGGACGGCCGCTTCAGGGGCCGGTCTACCTGCGCTCTTCGACCCATGCTCTCCCCGATCTCGTTGCCGACCTCTCTGCCGGGGGGATCCACATCGAAGTGCCCGGACGTATCGGCCACGCCGGTTCTCGGATCAGGGCCAGCTTCGAAGGGCTCCCCGACGGAGCGATCACCAGCTTCCGCTTCAGCCTCGACGGCGGCAAGAACGGGCTCCTCACCAACTCCGAAGACCAATGCAAAGCGACCGGAAACGTTGCCCCGGTCACGTTCGTCGGCCAGAACAACGTGAGCAAGCATTCGCAGCCCAAGGTGATGGCGAGTTGCCACCGGGCCGCCAAGGGGAAGGGCAAGAGCCGATGAAGCGCCTCGCTTCAACCGGCCTCCTCCTCTTCGCGCTGCTCGCCTGCCCGGCTGTCGCAAGTGCGTCGACCCACGAATTTCTCGGCGTTTTCGCCACCTCGATTCCGCAGGAAGGGGGCCAGTTCTTCGACGACCCCTGCGGTCTCGCGGTGGACGAATCGCAAAACGTCGCCGTCGCCGTCTATCACGGCTCCGGCTACTCGGTTGCCCGCTTCGATTCGAGCGGCAGCTTCCTGGATAGGCAGAAAAGCCCCCTCGCGACCAACGCCCCGTGCGACCTCGCCTACGCCGGCTCTCCTCAACATCTATTCGGCGCCATGCTCCATGGGGCGGTCTATGACCTCACCCAAGGAACCGTCCTCGACGCGGAACGTTCCACCGGAGTCGCAACGGGCCCGAGCGGGCTGATTTACGTCGCCCACCGTCACGAAGTAGCCGTCTACGAAGCCGACGGCTCCGCGGCCTTCTCGGTCGGCGACGCCAGCTCCCTCGGCGACGCCTATGGAGTCGCTGTCGACCCGGCCGGCAGGGTCTATGTCGGCGACGCCGCCAGCGATTCGGTGAAGGTCTTCGATCCCGCGGTCGAACCGCTCGTCCCCGCCTTAGTCATCGACGGCAGCGGAACGCCCTTGGGTGGGTTCAGCGATCTGACGGACACCGACATCGCGATCGAGCCGAACGGCAATGTCCTCGTCGTCGACAACCTGCGGCCCGGCCTCGAGCATCCGCTGGCAGCGCTCTTCGAGTTCAACCCGATCGGCGAATACGTCGGAGAAATCAGTCACGGGTTCAGCACCGAAGTGCAGATACTGCAAAACGAACCCCCGCATCTCGAGCCACGCACGCTGGTGGATGCCGGCCCGACCGGTGTCGCTGTGGCATCCGATGGAACCATCTTTGTCTCCTCCGGCGACGTGCAGGGGCCGAGGTACACGCAGGGTGTCGCTCAGGAGGGAGGGGTTGTATACCGCTTTGCCGCAAGCTCAGTCCCAACCTCCAGACTGCGGGTGCTGCGCACCGGCAACGGGGAAGGTTCGGTGGAATCCTTCCGCGTCAACTCCGCTCCGCCCGTATTCAGCGGGATCCTGTGCGGCCCGACCTGCACCGGCGAATACAAGAACGGGGAAACGGTGACTCTGGTCGCGACCCCGTCGGCGCACTCCGAATTCCGCGGCTGGTCGGTGGCCGGTCAGCCGAACGCCTGCCTTGACGTCAACGCGTCCTGCCAGCTCACCCTCTCCGCTGCACGCGACGTCACCGCCGAATTCGCGGCCATCCCGCAGCGTGACCTCCAGGTGGCGATCTCGGGGCAGGGCCTCGTCAGCAGCACCCCGAGCCGGCTCACCTGCCGCTCGCAGTGCTCCGCCGAATTCGACGAGGGCTCGCAGGTGACTCTGACCCCCGAACCCGCCGAGGGCTTCCGATTCGAAGGATTTTCCGGCGCCTGCAGCGGCCAGTCCAGTTGCACCATTCCGATGAACGCCGATGCCACCGTGGGCGCCGCCTTCGTCCCGGCCACGGCACCCGAGCGAGTTCGCCCGCCGGCTTCGACCGGGCTGCTCATCCTGATCGCAGCAGGCGACGGCAGCGGGGCGGTGTCGAGCGACCCCGCAGGACTCGACTGCGGCCTCGTCTGCTCGGCGACCTTCCCGACCGGCACGGGCTTGACCCTGAAGGCGATGGCCGATCCCGGCTCGCGCTTCGTCGGCTGGAGCGGCTGCGACAGCGTCGCAACGGGCCGCTGCCGGGTCGGGATAACGGGCCTGCGCAGCGTCACCGCCTCCTTCCTGGAAGGGGCGGCGGTTGAACTGGGCCGCCTGGTCACTCGCCGATCGAAGACCTCGCTTGCGACCGCGGTTGCCGAAGCCGGGCAGCTGACCCTGAAGGCCAAGGGCCTGCGCGGGGTTCGGCGCCGGGTCGGCGGCGCCGGGAGCCTGGCGCTGCGGCTGCAGCTCGACAAGAAGGGCCGGCGTGCCGTCGCGGCCCACGGGCACCTGCGCACCCAGCTGATCATCCGCTTCGACCCCTCCGGCGAAGCCGCGGCGGAAACTGTGAAGAAGACCGTCGTCCTCAACCGAGGGGCCGGGCGATGAAGCGCGGCCTTGTTCTCGTCGGGCTGCTCGCCGCGGTCGCCTTCACCGCCTTCGCCCATGCCGAGATCGTCCAGCGCGGCTCGATCCGCGTCAAGGTCGACGGCGGCATCGCGCCGAAGCGGCTTCCCCGCGACCATCCGGCGCCGGTCTCGGTGACGGTCGCGACCGCTGTCGCCCCTACCAAGGGCGGCGCTCAGCCGCAGCTCACCCGGATCGAGATCGCGATCAACCGCTACGGGCGGATCGATTCAACCGGGCTGCCGGTGTGCGAAATGGACGACATCCAGCCGGCGACCACCCAGAAAGCCCTCCAGGCCTGCCGGGGATCCTTGGTGGGAGAAGGTCATTTCGCCGGGCAGGTGGCCCTCGACCGCCAGCCGAGCTTTCCTTCCGACGCGAAGATGTATGCGTTCAGCGGCCGCTACAAAGGCAAGCCCGCGATTCTCGCCCACGTCTATGGCGTCGACCCGGTGCCGACGTCGTTCACGTTGCCGTTCGTGGTCTCCCACCGAGGAGGCGCGTACGGCACCGTCCTGACCGGGATCATCCCGGCGCGGCAGGGAAATTACGTCAGCGAACTCAGCCTGCGGCTCTCGCGCTCCTACAGCTACCGGGGCAAGCGCCGCAGCTTCGCCTCCGCGACCTGCGCCACGCCGAAGGGCGTTTCCGTCGCCTCCTTCAAGTTCGCGAAGGTCGGTTTCCACTTTGCGGGCGGGCGTGACATCACGTCGACTCTGGTTCGCACCTGCAAGGCTCACTGAGTCCGGTGGTCGTGCGGAGGGCTGCTGCGATCGCCCTCTTCCTGCTCGCCCTGCTGGTCTCGCCGACCCTCGCGGCCGCATCGACGCACGAATTCGCCGGCGTCGCTGCCGGTCCCTTCTACGATCCGTGCGGGGTCGCACTGGATGAATCGCAGAACCTCGCCGTCGCCTATCACGGCGGCAGCAGTTCCCTTGCGACCAGCACCCCATGTGACCTTGTCTACGCCGGCTCCCCTCAGCATCTTTTCGGAGTCATGCGCCACGGAGCCGCATATGACCTGACGCAGGGCACGGTGCTCGATCCCGAACGCTCCACCGGGATCGCAGTCGGCCCGGGCGGTCGGATCTACGTGGCCCACCGTCACGAAGTGGCCGTCTACGAAGCCGACGGCTCCGCGGCCTTCTCGGTCGGCGACGCCACCTCGCTCGGCGATGCCTATGGCGTCGGCGTCGACCCGGCCGGCAGGGTCTATGTCGGCGACGCCGCCGGCGATTCGGTGAAGGTCTTCGATCCCGCCGTCGACCCGCTCGTTCCCGCCTTCGTCATCGACGGCGGCGGCACGCCCGGGGGGGCCTTCTCGGACCTCACGGACACCGACCTCGCGATCGAGCCGAACGGGAATGTCCTCGTCGTCGACAACCTCCAGCCGGGGCTGGAAACTCCGGTCGCGGCGCTCTACGAGTTCAGCCCGACCGGCGAATACGTCGGTGAGGTCACCCACTGGAGCGTCTTATTTGTCCAGGCCGAACCGTCCGGGGTCGCCGTGGCCTCCGATGGAACCATCTATGTCACCTCCGGCACCTTCTACACCAGCTCCGAAGAAGAAGAAGCAGGATTCGTCTACCAGTTCTCCCCTGGCCTGGTCCCGACCTCGAAGCTCCAGGTGACGCGCGTCGGCGATGAGAAGGGATTGGTGGAATCCCGCCGTGGCAAAGCGGCTGTCTTCAGTGGCATCCGGTGCGGCCCGACCTGCACCGCCGAATACAAGACCGGAGAAGTCGTGGATCTGGTGGCGACGGCTTCGGCTCATGCGGAATTCCTCGGCTGGTCCGTGGCCGGCCAGCCGAACGCCTGCCTCGACGCGGCCTCCGATTGCGAAGTGACCCTCTCCGCCGCACGCGACGTCACCGCCAAATTCGCGGCCATCCCCCAGCGCGACCTCCAGGTGTCGGTGTCGGGGCAGGGGTTGGTCAGCAGCACCCCGAGCCAGCTTGTCTGCCGCTCGCAGTGTTCAGCCGAATTCGACGAAGGCTCGCAGGTGACTCTCATCCCTGAACCCGCCGAAGGATTCCGCTTCGCCGGGTTCTCCGGCGCCTGCGGTGGTCAGTCCCAGTGCAGCATCACGATGAGCAGCGATGCTGCCGTTCAGGTCAACTTCGTCCCGGCTCAGGCGCCGGAACGCAACCGTCTCACGTCTCTAACCCACCCGCTGCTTTTGATCGTGGGGGGCAGCGGCACCGGGTCGGTTTCTAGCGTCCCCGGAGGCCTCGACTGCGGCCTCGTCTGCTCCGCGAACTTCCCAACCGGCACGGGAGTGACCCTGAAGGCGTCCGCCGATCCCGGTTCGCGGTTCGTCGGCTGGAGCGGTTGCGACGCCGTCGCCACGGGACGCTGCCGGGTTGCGGTAACGGACCCCCGCAGCGTCACCGCGTCGTTCGCGGAAGGGGCGGCGGTCGGCCTCGGCCGTCTCGTCACTCGCCGATCGAAGACCTCGCTTGCGGCCGCAGTCGCCGAAGCCGGGCAGCTGACCCTGAAAGCCAAGGGTCTTCAGAGCGTCCGCCGCAGCGTCGGCCGCGCCGCGAACCTGGCGCTGCCGCTGCGGCTCGACAAGAAGGGGCGGCGCGCCATCGCTGTTAATGGGCGTCTCCAAATTCAGGTCATGGTCCGCTTCGACCCGACCGGCGAAGCCGCGCCGGAAACCTTGAAGAGGACCGTCGTCCTTCGCCGAGCGGGAGGCCGATAGAGCGGGGCGCAGGCACCCCCTCTGACACAATCCGGGGTCTGCCGCGAAACTCTTCGGTTTCGCGATGTTTGTTGCTTAGGGGGAGCAGCGACCGATGAGAAAATCCATGATCTTCGCGGCTCTCGTCGCGACCCTTTTGCTGGTAGCCCCCGCTAAGGCTCCGGCAGCCTTCACGATCGCTCAGCTATCGGCCGAAGACTCAACCTCCCAGGCTGGCGCTCATCCGGATTTCACCATCGACATCCGCTTCCCCGAGCTGTCCGGAGACGGCGGAACCTCGGTCGTCGCCGACGGCAACGTGCGACGGATTTCGGTGGGCCTTCCCCCGGGGTTGCTCGGGGATCCCAGTGAGATTGCGCAGTGTCCGCAGGCGCAGTTCGCCGTCCGGGAGTGCCCGGTCGAGTCCGAGGTGGGCATCGCAACCGCCAGATTCACGACCTCCGCCGGGGAAAGCACCGAAGCCACCGCGAATTACCCGATCCTCAACCTGCAGCCCCGAAATCCCGATACGACCGCCGAACTCGGGTTCAACCCGGTGGCGAGCGCAGTCCACCTCGAGATGTCGGCTCGGACCGGCGGCGACTACGGCCTCGAGGTCGTCCTCGAAGGCGTGCCGAGCCCGGTTTCCGTCCTGGGCGTCCGCCTGACGATCTGGGGGGTGCCGGGGGACTCGAGCCATGACCCGGAAAGGCTCGAGCCGAGTACCTGCGCCCTGGGTTGCGACCCAGCTCCCCCCGGCCCCTATCCGCGTGCTCCCTTCTTCACCAATCCCACCAGCTGCGGGAGCGGCTTCTCGGTGCACGCGGTGGCCACTTCCTACCAAGAGCCGGGGGTGGTTCACGATGCGGACGCGGCCCTGCCGCCGATAACCGGCTGCGACCAACTCGACTTCGAACCGGAACTGGAAGCACGGCCGACGACGAATGTCGCCGATTCGCCGAGCGGCCTCGACGTCGACCTGGCGATGCCGCAGGACGAGGAACCGGATGAGCTGGCGACGTCCCACCTGCGGGGCACGGCGATAACAATGCCGGAAGGGCTTGTCGTCAACCCCTCCGTCGCCAACGGGCTGACCGGTTGCGGGGAAGGGGCGGAGGACTGCCCGACCTCATCTGCGATCGGCACCACGGAAGTGATCACGCCTCTGTTCGACGACGCCCTCCACGGCCGCGTCTTCCTCGCCACCCCCCACCAGAACCCCTTCGGCTCGCTGCTCGCCCTCTACGCCACCGTCA
>C688J35102_120989079_pt1 | contig 10036 bp, 10 predicted proteins | sample HopSoiMetagenom2_FD_35102 | JGI IMG/M metagenome (IMG submission 35102) | reverse complement strand
GGAAGGCGATGAAGCGGCTGCCGATGCCGGCGATCTGGTACTCCAGGTTCACTTGCTCCGGAGTTTCGATGGTAAGCTGATTCGGGCTGAAGCTCATGATCTCCGTCACCTGGTTAAAAAAGCGTCGCGAACACTGGATCGAGCTGGAAGCTCTGCTGGAGCGCGTCGAAAAGCATGGCTTACGTTCGCTGGACCAACACGAGCTGCAAAAGATCGTGCTGCTCTATCGCCAAGCCGCCGCCGATCTCTCCGCACTGCGCCAGGACCCAAGTGGCAGCTCTTACGGACGACACTTGAGCGGAGTGCTTAGCCGAGCTCACAACAGCATCTACGGCGGCACTCGCAGCGAAACCTCAGCACTCCCGCGCTTCTTCCTCTACACCTTTCCTGATGTCTTTCGCCGCAACCTGAATTTCACGGTCGCAGCGTTCGCTCTGTTCTTACTCGCAGCGGTGGTCGGCACCCTGCTGACTCTCTACGATCCCGACTTCCCACTCGAGGTGCTCGGTCCGCACATGGTGAACACCATCGAACGCCATGAGATGTGGACCCATTCGGTCGTGGCTATGGCTCCGCTGGCCTCTAGTTCTATCATGACCAACAACATTTCCGTCTCCATCATGATGTTCTCCACGGGTATTCTCGCCGGGACTGGAACCGTCCTGCTGACGTTCTTCAATGGTCTGCTGATCGGCGTCATCGGGACGGCGTGCTGGAATAACGAGATGAGCCTGCAATTGTGGAGCTTTGTAGCTCCGCATGGTGTTCTGGAACTGCCCTCGATCTTCATCGCAGCGGGCGCCGGCTTGCGGCTGGCCTTCGGCCTTCTTTTCCCGGGATACCTGCCGCGGCGGCAATCGCTTGTGATCGCAGGGACGGAAGCGGTTCAAATGTTGTTGGGGGTCCTGCCGATCCTGGTGATGGCGGGCGTGATCGAGGGATTCATCTCGCCCTCGGCCCTTCCTGTACCGCTGAAGTTTGCATTTGCCGCAGCGATCGCCGTATTGCTTCTCTTTTATCTTTTCGTGCCTATCAAAGCGAAGATCGCACTGAAGGCAGCAGCCGCTAAATAAGGTTACGTTCCTTCAGCGCCAGGTATTTCTCCACCACCGCACCGGAAAGGCCGCGGGGCCCCACTTCCAGAGTATGTGCCCCCTGCGCGCGCAACTTCGCGATCAATACTTCCCGGCGATGAACGATTTCCTGCGCTGCTGTCGTGCGGTAAAGCTGGTTCGGGTCTTCAGGATTGCTGTTCGCGAGTTCCTTTAATTGCGGATCTTCGAGCACGGCGAACAAAACAAGATGGCGCGATAACAGCGCAGATGCGCCTTCCACTACTTCTGGAGTCATCGCTGTATCGGCGAGATCGGTGATCCACACCACCAGGCTGCGGCGCGTTTGCATGGCTAGCAATGTGCCGGCTGCCATTAGATGGTTCGCCTCAGCCGATTCTTCTTTGGCCGCCGCGAGCTGTTCCAGGATAGTCCGCAGGTGCACCGCGGATTTGCCGAGCGGAACCGTGCGGCGAGTATTCAGTCCATAAGCGAGCAGCCCGATCTTGTCTCCCCCGAAGACTGCTGTCTGCGCCAGGTTCAGCGCCGCAGAAGTGGCGTAATCGAGTTTGCTGAGTCCGCCGACGCGTGCTCGCATCAGGCGGCCGCAATCGACCACCAGCCAGATGGGCTGACTGCGCTCCACCTGATACTCGCGTATTACCAGTTTTCCGCGCCGAGCGGTTGCGGTCCATGAGACGTCGCGCAAGTTGTCGCCCTCGCGATATTCGCGCAAACTTTCAAACTCGCGTCCCAGCCCGCGGCGCCGAAGCAACCGCTTCTCCATATCCAACTTCCGGCTTCGGACCAGATAGATGGACTGTTCAGCGACGTCGGGAGTATTGGGATAAACGCGCACTGTCTGCCGCAGATCTGTCTTCGCCCAGCGCTCCGCCAACTTCCATGCGCTTTGATAGCGCATGAAGGTCTGCCCGAACTTGCAGTCGCCGCGCTTCTTCGGACGAACAGCGTAGGTAAAAATCTTTTCCCCGACTTCGGGAAGTTTTCCGCGCAAGATCACCGGAGCGTCGCCCAGTTCTTCGGGAACATCTTCGGTGATCTCGACCGTAACGACGCGATCACTGTCCGCGGTGACGGATAGAGTCACCTCTCCATTCAGGTCGAGCATGGCGGCGTGCTGCCACGAGCGGCGCGCCAGGAACTCCAACGGGTGCGGCAGCAGAAACAGGTCGATTCCCCACAGCGCGACCACGGCTGCGTCCCAAGCAAGCATCGCCCAGAGGAATTGACGATCCAGGAATGCCGGAGCCAGCAGCAGCAAACCGATCAGCAGCAGCATGTAGAAGCGTGGAGCAAAGGCAAACCCCGTGCGCTTGGCGCGCTCGAAACGTGCTTCTACGGGTTGCGGAACGATCTTCAGGCTTTCCATCGTTTATCGCTCAGCGAGGTACGGCAACGTGCTTGATCACTTCCGTGAGCACCTGGTCGGGAGTCACGCCTTCCAGCTGCGCCTCCGGCTTCAACATCATGCGATGCCGCAGTACCGGCGGCACGGCGCGCTTCAGATCGTCGGGAATGAGGTAATCGCGGCCGTCCATGGCGGCGTACGCCTTCCCTACGTACAAAAGATTCAGCGACGCGCGCGGGCTCGCTCCTAAAGCGAGTTGCGGCGACTCTCGCGTAGCGCGCGTAAGCCGGACGGCATATTGCACGAGGTCTGGCTGAACATTCAGGTCTACCACCTTCGCGCGCGCGGCGGCTAACACTTCCGTTGGAAGCGGCTCGACGACAGCGGCGGAGCCTCCTTTGGCATAAAGAGCCAGGATCGCTTGCTCCTCCTGCTCGGTGGGATAGGGAACGAGAACCTTCAGAAGAAAGCGATCAAGTTGCGCTTCCGGCAGCGGATACGTTCCCTCGAAGTCCACCGGGTTCTGCGTAGCGAAAACCGTGAAGAGCGGGTTCAGCGGATACCGCTTGCCGTCGATGGTGATCTGGCGTTCCTCCATCGCCTCCAATAGTGCAGCCTGGGTGCGAGGTGGCATGCGGTTCACTTCATCCACCAGGATCAGGTCGCCGAAGATAGGACCTTTGTGCAGCGCGAATGTGCGGTTTTCCTGGTCGAGGATGTTAGTGCCGATGATGTCGGCGGGCATGAGGTCTGAAGTGCACTGGATGCGCTGGAACGAAAGCTGGAAGAGTTGCGACAGCGTCTTCACAGCCAGCGTCTTCGCAACGCCCGGGACGCCTTCCAGCAGCACGTGGCCACCCGTGAGCAGTGCGACAAGGCATTGCTCGATCATTTCGTGCTGGCCGACGATCACTTTGGCCAACTGCTCACGCCCGTGGGCCACAACCTTATTTACTTGTTCTTGTGCTACGGCGGGTTCCATTAACGGTTCTCCTGTGGAGCGGCGGGTATCAGTTTCATCTGGATCAAGATGTCGTGCAACTCGCGAACCAGCCGGACGGCCTGGTTGGCTTTCAATTCGGGATTGAAGCGCGCCGAGTCGCACTCTTGCAGCAGCTGCGCGAGCGCGGGCTCCTCACGCCTCAGAAACGGAGCGGCAGACTCGGCGATTCGCTGCGGCGTGGAGTTGGACCTCAAGCCCAGGCGACGAGTCATCAATGTGGTGAAGCGACGAAAGGCTACATCGATAGCCAAGCTCGAGGCGTGACTGCGCCGATATAGCCCGCCCAGTGTGTCCACAAGCTCCAGCGGTGACAGACGCGAAATTTCGGGCGCCGCGCGCATCGGACCGGAACGGCGCGAGAATGTCCAAAGTGCGGCTATGACAACCAGCAGCAGTTGAGCGAAGCCCCAGTAGAGCACGGGCGTACTCAGAGTCGAAGCGAGCGTGCGCCGGTCTTCGGAGTAGTACGTGTCCCACAAAATCCGCTTCGCATCCACGGTATTCAAGCAGTTCACCAGGAAAGTCACGTTCTGCGGCAGCTTCATCCCTGCATTAGTGAGTGGCGCCGGAGATTCCAGCCAGATGATCTTTCCTTTTCCTTGGCGAAATTCTAGTACTGCCGGGCCGGAGGGATTTGCAAACACCGGGATCTGGCCTTCGTGCAGGTTCCAGACGCGAGAACGTTCCGGCATTGTGATCTCGGTCATGCCGCGGTTGAGTCCGCTCGGAGCGCCGACGGGAAAATGGGTCCAGCTTTGTTTTTGTAAGTTGGTGGGAAAAGCATCGAGGTCAGTGATGAACTCCGACGCGCGCGCACCCGATGCCAAAAGCGTCCCACCGCTGGTCAGGAACCTCTGCAGGCTCTCGCGCTCTTCCTTGGGCAGCACTCCTTGCGGCGAGAGAAAGACAAGTAGGACGCCCTGAGTGTCTTCGGGTAGCTGTTTCAGCGGAGCATTCCAGCGCTCCACGTTGTATCCGAGTCCCTGTAGCAGCAGGTAGGTGGCTTTTGCGCCGCCGGATCTTGTGGAGTACGTAGAAGGGAAACGATCCTCAAGGTCCTGATCCGGCGCCAATAGCACTACGGCGGTCACGATTAACGTGAGCACGACGGCGCCAGCGATCAGAAACTTTCGGTCTGTCGTGCTCATGCTCATGCGCAACCTATCTTTTGCAGGTCGTCCACTGTTTCCTGGTAATCCTCTACCGTCGCGGGCCACTGCGCGTACCAGACCCGCTCAAACCGACGAGTCAATCCGACGAGCACACCGTAGCGTTCGCTTTCAGGGCGCATCAGACGTGGGTATTCGCGCGGAGTACGAGCTTTGTCGGGCTTCCATGCGCCTCCGGCCTCAAGCGCGGAGATAGCGGCCCAGTATCCGCAGTGGACTGCTTCTCGCCACAACTGCTGCGCGGCCGCCTTGCGCGATTCTTCTAGCCATATCCTCCAGGATTTCGAGGAAACCGGAAGTTCAGGGCCGAGCACGTCGAAGCGGATGCGTTGCTCCGAACGCGCGAGAAGCGTTCGCAGCCAAAGTCCGGCGAGTGCGACGGCGATCGCGATCAAAGTCCAGATAAGCGCCTTCGAAGCGAACTTTGTGTCGGGTGCGTGGCCCAGGAGCTTCGCGAGCTGGCGCTCGATCCAGTCACGAATGCGGTCGGCCCAATCCTCTTGCGAGCCCGGGGTCCGGACCTTGCGAAACTCGCCGCGCGCCAGGATCTGCTGCGCGCTGCTGCGTGCTTTTGCATTCAAGAGCTCGGCCTGGCTGGTCTGGAGATCTCGGAATGATGCCGCGCCATCGCGCAACGCGTGCAGCTGCGTCAGGATTCTCTTGCGGGCAGAAGTTTTTTCGACTTTCTGGTCGTCATCCGGAGTGACGGTGTAAACATCGCGCGGCTTTGCGCCGTAGCGGCCAAGGAAGTCAGTCGAAACGCGGAATTGATTGCCGGCGGCGTTTACCACCCAGACCGGTGGGACATCCTCTGGATGTTCGGTGCAGCATACCGAATCAGGCTGGTCCACGGAGTAGCGCTCGATGAGCTGATCGAGGGTGGTGACGTATTCGTCGAGTGATATTCCGTTGCCGGGTGCAGGAGTCTGAGGAAATGCGGCGAGAGAGCCGGCCACCACGACTGCCGCGAGAGCCAGCGCCCCTGTCCAGCGGCAGATAACGTGATGACCCATATTCAGCAACAACTATACGGCAGGCTGCGCACCGGCTGCGGCAGACTGGTTCTGCTGCATCAGCCAGTGCAGGTCGAAGGCCTCTCTGCGCACGCGCACGTCGTAATAGGCGAGCGTGAATGCAATGAGGGCGACCGGTGCTACCAGCGTCCCGGCCAGAAAGGCGGCGACCCCATTCAAAGCGACGCTCAACATAGGATTCTCTCGGCCGATGGTCGCTCCTAACATCGCCGCCGGAATCGCCAAAGCAAAGGCGGCGGCGTAAGCCAGCACAAAGTTCAGCAAATAAATGACAGCGATTCGTCCGCGGTTTCCCTTGGAGAGCTCCTTGCTGCGCCGCGTGCTTGCATTGAACCCGGTATTTTCCAGCGTGGACGCCGTGACGCTGAGCGCGTAGGTGACGAGGAGATAGATTCCCGGAATAATGAGAGCGATAAATCCGATACCGACCGCCAGGCCAACTCCGAGAATGATCAGCACGTAGCGAAAGGTATGTGGCGCGACTATCTTGTAGGCCGAGGTGGCGTCTATCGGACGCTCGAGATAAACCTCAGACACTGCAACGGTGGTCGCCGCCTGGGAGAGCGCCAGCAGGGCCAGATAAAGTAGAACGGTGACGATGCCGCTCAGCACGATGCCAGCTGTACCCAGTGCCGCAGCGAGGCCGACTGCCCCCACTTTGAACAGAAATAGCACCAGATGCGGCAGGCATCCTATGGTCATGAAGAGAACGAAATGTTTGCGGTAGAGGGAAAAGGTACGGTCCAGAAGCTGCCCGGTCGTCAACGGCTGCAGGATCGTCGGCATGGTGTTCTCCTCAAAATCGGTCGCATCATAGCACACGGATCACAGCCCCCAACCAGGCATTCGCGTCCGATGGCCAGAGTGTTATCGTAGAAGTCTGTATGGTCTACCTGACCCGCAAGGCGGAGTTCTCCGCCGCGCATTATTATCACAATCCGCAGTGGTCGGCAGAGGAGAACCAGCGCGTCTTCGGCAAGTGCGCCAACCTCAATGGACACGGCCACAATTACACGCTGGAAGTCACCGTGAAAGGCGAGCCGGAGACGAAGTCCGGGTTTGTTATCGATTTGAAAGAGTTGAAGGCCATCATGCAGCGCGAGGTTATCGAGGTGATGGACCATCGCATGCTGAACAAGGAAGTCCCGGAGTTCGCAACCGCGATCCCCACGACGGAAAATCTTGCCATCGCCATCTGGAAGCGCCTGGAAGGCAAGCTGAAGATCGCGAAGCTGCATCGCATCCGCGTTTACGAAACGCCGGACCTGTTCGTGGATTTTTACGGAGAACCATGAAGGCGTATCTCACACGCGCGTACATGTTCTCCGCCTCGCACCGGCTGCATTGTGTAGATTTCTCGCCGGAGAAGAACGTCGAGGTCTACGGCAAGTGCAACAACCCGCACGGACACGGTCATAATTACAGGATCGAGGTCACGGTCGCCGGGCAGGTGGATCCGAAGCTCGGGATGATCTGCGATCTAGGCGAGCTTGATACATTCGTGCAGAACGAGATCCTTGAGCGCTACGGCCTCGCCAACCTGAATACCTTTCCTGAATTCAAAGACGTGGTTCCCACCACCGAAAACCTGAGCGTCGAGATATTCAATCGCATCCGCAGCGGATTCAACCCGGCGCAAGTGACAAAGGTGCGCATCCAAGAGACGGCGATGAATTCGTTCGAGTATTCCGGCGGCGCAGCACTCAGAAACTAAGCGGGCTTCATGTAAGCCGCAGCGCTGTCTTTATCTAGCATCCAGATCAGTTCACCATCTTCAGCTTTCACGTGCTGCGAGGGCAGATCTCCTTCGCCGCTCAAGACAGTGCGCACAATCTTCGATTTATCCGGCCCGCTTGCCAAGAACAAAACGTGTGACGCGCTGTTGAGCAGGGGATAAGTGAAGGTGATGCGGTCCGTATTCAACTTAGCGACGCGGTTTCCAAACATCAGGCGCTCATCTTCTTGTAGAGCGGGGGATTCGGGGAAAAGGGATGCCGTGTGGCCGTCGCCGCCTAGTCCGAGCAGGATCAGATCGAAAACGGGTTGCTCGCCGAGTATCTTCTTTATCTCTGCCTCATACTGCTGCGCGGCAACATCGGCCGCCAGTTCGCCCTCGATGCGGTGAACATTGCCCTGTGGGATTAAGCCACTGGCGAACAGCGATTCCTTTGCCATGCGGTAATTACTCTCAGCGTCGGTGGCCGGCACATTGCGTTCGTCGCTGAAGAAGATCTGCACGCGCTTCCAATCGATGTGTCCTCCCTTGCCCTGAGCGAGCAACTCGTAGAGACGCCTGGGAGTGGAGCCTCCCGACAGAGCAATGGCGCAGGAGGACTTCGTCTGCAAGCATTCATCGAGAATGCTGCTGACTTTGAACGCCGCGCCGAGGAAGAGATCGCCGGCGGAAGAGAATACTTCGAGAGTGCGGCCGGACTTGACCTCGCGATAGATCGGCTTCGGCGGCTGCGAGCTCACAAACGATGACCGCTGCCCGGGTGATGGTAGCTATTACGCCAGCGGCGTCCATCGCGCGCCATCATGTCTTCGCTTTCTTTTGGACCCCAGGATCCCGCAGGATAGTTAGGGAAATTGCGCGGAGGCAGCGCCTTCCATACATCGAGCACGGGATCGACGACCGACCAGCCGGCCTCGACCATGTCGGCGCGCTGGAATAAAGTCTGATCGCCGATCATGCAGTCGTAGATCAGGACTTCGTATCCGGTGGAGCCGAACGAGCCGAAATAATCGGCGTAGTTGAAGTCCATATCCACGCCACCGACGCGCATCTCCATCCCTGGCATTTTGGCGTTGAAGTGCAGAGAGATGCCCTCATCCGGGGCGATGTGGATGACCAAAAAGTTCGGTTCGATGCGGCTGACGTCCGTTTCTCGGAACAGAACGAACGGAACCTGCTTGAACTGGATGGCCACCTCAGTGTGGCGCGCCGCCATCCGCTTGCCGGTGCGGACGTAAAAAGGAACGTCGGCCCAGCGCCAGTTATCAATGTTCAGCTTGAGGGCGACGAAAGTTTCCGTCTTTGAATCGGGAGCGACGCCGGGCTCATCGCGATACGGCAGCACGCCCATACCTTCGATCTCGCCTTCACCGTACTGCCCGCGGACGCTGCAATGCAAAACGCTTTCTCCGCTCAGCGGCTGGATGGCGTTCAAAACTTTTGCCTGCTCGTCGCGAACCGCGTCCGCCTGGAAGGAGTTGGGCGGCTCCATTGCAGTCAAGCTCAGTAACTGACAGATATGGTTTGGGACCATGTCGCGCAATGTCCCCGCGCCTTCGAAGTATCCGCCGCGCTTTTCCACTCCCACAGTCTCAGCAACCGTGACTTGGACGTGGTCGATGAAGCGACGATTCCAGATGGGCTCGAAGATGCCGTTGCCGAAGCGGAAGACCAACATGTTCTGCACCGTCTCTTTGCCGAGGTAATGATCGATGCGATAGATCTGGCGCTCGCGTAGGACTCCGCGAATCTCTGAGTTCAGCGCCTTCGCGCTCGCTAAGTCATTTCCGAAGGGCTTCTCGTAAACCACGCGACGGAAGCGGTTCTCTTCTCCCGTCAGACCGGCGGCGCCGAGCTGGCGCGTGATCTCGCCGAAAAAGCGCGGACTCGTCGCAAGATAGAAGAAGGCGTTGCCGCGCGTCTTGTACTTGTTGTCGAGCCCATCAAGCAGCTCTTTGAGCTTTTCAAAAACTCCGTGGTCGTTGAACTGCCCGGGAAGGTAGTAGGTGCGGTCGAGGATCCATTTCTTCGCATCGTTGTCCACCGACTCTGTCGCAAACGAATCCACGTCTTTCGCGACCGCCTTGCGAAAACTTTCATCTTCCAAGGCATCCATCGCCACGCCGATGATCGCGAATTCATCTGCCAGCAACTTGTTGCGCTTCAGGTTGTAGAGCGAAGGGATGAGCTTGCGCGCGGTCAGGTCGCCGGTAGCGCCGAAGATCACCATGATGCATGGACTGCCCGGCTTGGCGCCGCGCCCGGTGCGGCCCAATAACTCCTTAACGTTCAGGTTGAGAACGGTCTCAGTCATCGCTTACTTTTTCGCTCCCTGCGCTGCCGGCGCTTCCACGTGCCCGCCGAACTTCTGCCGCATCGCCGACAAAATCTTTTCCGCGAAGGTGTGCTCCTGGCGCGAGCGGAAGCGGACGTACAGTGCCGCGGTCAACACGTCTGCGGGAACGGCTTCATCTATGGCCGCGTTGATTGTCCACCGGCCCTCACCGGAATCCTGCACGAAGCCCGTGTAGTTGGAAAGAGTGGGATTCTCGACGAGCGCCATCGACGTGAGATCGAGGAGCCAGGAGGCGACCACGCTGCCGCGCCGCCAGACCTCGGCGATGTCGGAAAGATTCAGATCGTAGCGATACTCGGGCGCGAGCTGCGGCGAGTT
>C688J35102_120989083_pt1 | contig 10045 bp, 10 predicted proteins | sample HopSoiMetagenom2_FD_35102 | JGI IMG/M metagenome (IMG submission 35102) | reverse complement strand
GCTGCTGTGGACCCTGATGTCGTCGTTCAAGACGAGCAAGGAGATCTTCGCGTCACCGTTCCAGCTGCCCGCGCACTGGAACTTCGACAACTACGTCTCCGCGTGGACGACCCAGGGCATCGGGCGCTACTTCCTCAACACTGTGATCGTCGTCGGCTCCGCCCTCGTGCTTGTGATGATCCTCGGCGCGATGTGCTCGTACGTGCTCGCCTGCTTCTCGTTCCCCGGCCGAAGGTTCATCTACTACATGATGCTCGGCGGCCTGACCTTCCCGATCTTCATGGCGATCGTGCCCCTGTTCTTCGTGCTGAAGAACATCGGCCTGCTAAACACGCTTCCCGGTCTGATCATCACCTACGTCGCTTTCGCGCTCCCGTTCACCGTGTTCTTCCTCTATCCATTCTTCAGAGCCCTGCCCACCGAGATCTCCGAGGCAGCGGAGGTCGACGGCGCGGGCGAGTGGCGGAAGTTCTTCCAAGTGATGCTGCCTATGGCCAAGCCCGGCATGGCCTCGGTGGCGATCTTCAACTTCCTCGGCCTGTGGAACCAGTTCCTGCTGCCGGTCGCCCTCAACACCAAGCGGGACAACTATGTCCTCTCGCAGGGCATGGCGTCATTCGCGTCCCAGGCGGGCTACAACGTCGACTACGGCCGCCTGTTCGCGGCCGTGGTCATAACTGTCGTGCCGGTGCTGGTCGTGTACGCGATCTTCCAGCGGCAGCTGCAGGGCTCGGTCACACAAGGAACCTCGAAATAGCGGACCGCAGGCGTCCGTCGCGGTCATGGACTGCCGAACCCCGAACGGAGAATGATGACCCGCGCTCCCAGCTCGACGACGAGGGTCACGGACCCCAGCGACCTCACCGATCTGATCCGTACCGTGGCGCCGCGGCTGACCGGCGCACTGCGAGAGGTCGCGGACACTGTGCTGGCGGACCCGGCCGAGGCGGCCCGGCTCTCCGCGGTCGCGCTGGCCACCCGTGCCGGGGTGTCGCAGGCGTCGGTCACCCGGTTCGCCCAGTCCATCGGGCTCGCCAGCCACGCTGAGCTACGACTCGCCCTGGCCGAGCAGATAGGCCGCTCAACGGCGCCGGGCGCCCCGATGGACGTCGGAGTGAAGATCCACCCCGACGACTCCATCCGGCAGGTCGTCAACGTGGTCGCGAACGCCGACGTCCGCGCCATCACTCAGACCGTCTCCCAGCTCGACGTCACTGCATTGGACCTCGCCAGCCGGGCGGTCGCCGCGGCACAACGCGTCGACGTGTACGGCATCGGCAGCTCGGCGAGCGTGGCCTACGAGCTGGAGACCCGGCTGTTCCGGATCGGGATCCGGGTGCGGGCCTGGACCGAGGTGCACGAGGCTCTGACGTCCGCCGCCCTGCTCACCGCCGACGACGTCGCGATCGCGATCTCCCACTCGGGCGCGACCTCGGAGGTCGTGGAACCGTTCCAGTTGGCCGCGGATCGCGGCGCGGTAACGATCGGCATCACCGGTGACCCACGCTCGGCCATCGCCGCGGCCTCCCGCGACGTGCTGACCACGGCAGCGCTGGAGACGTCGTACCGGAACGGGAGCCTCGCCGCGCGGCACTCCCAGATGATGGTCGCCGACTGCCTCTACATCCGCGTGGTCCAGCTCACCCCCGACCGCGCCACCCACTCGATGGCCCTCACCGAGCACATCTCCCCGTCCCACGCCGTCACGGCACGCCGCAGCCGAGCGCGCCAAGACGCGAGCTAGCCCTCACAACTTGCGCAGGGCCGCCAGGGACGCCTCGATCCGGGCGAACACGGCCGGATCGACGGCGACGCCCCAGTGCCGGAGGGCGAGTACCGCCGCACCCGCGACGCCGTCGGCGACCCTGACGACCCCCGAACCGCCCTGGCGACGAAAGGAGGTCTCGACGGCGGCCGCGACCGTCGCCTGGTGGAGCAGGACGCTCCCACCCAGCACCAGCGGGCCGTCGACACCGTCGTCTAGCACGGTGCCCAGGGTGTGCGCGAGGGCCTGCGAGGCGCCCTCGACGATGGCGACCGCGACTGCGTCGTCGCCGACCGTGAACGCCACCGGGGCCAGGCGCGCGAGGTGTACCGGCCGCATGTCATAGACGGTCTCCGCCAAGCGGGCGAGGGACGAGCGTCGCGTCTCGTGGGTGTCGTCGATGCCTAACCGGGAGAGCACGAGCGGCGTCAGCCCGGTCGACGGACCGCGACCGTCCAGGTCCGCGACCACGGCGCGCACGACGTGATGGCCGATCCAGAAGCCGGAGCCCTCGTCGCCGAGCAGCCACCCGGTCCCGTCGGACACGGCCTTGACCTCGCCGTCGCGCACCCGGATCGCGGCCGAACCCGTGCCAGCGACCAACCCGTAACCGTCGAGCTCACTGGATCCTGAACAGAACATGGCGAGGAGATCGGACTCGATGACGAACGGCGCATCCACACCGGCGGCCGACAGGCCGGCGCTGATGAAGGGATGCTCCGGGCTGGCGGCAAGCGGGACGGAGCTCGCACCTGCCATCGCGACCGCGGCGCCGCCGATCGAGGCCGGCATCAGCCCGGCCGAGGTAGTCGCCTGCCGCACAGCGGCTCCGAGGGCGAGTGCAACGCTTTCCACCCCCGAGGCGACGGGGTTCCCGCTCCCCGCGGTGCCCAGCCCGAGACAGCGCCCCGTGGAGTCCACAACCACCGCTCGCGTTGAGGAGCCCCCGGCGTCGACCGCGACGAGTAGCACCGGTCAGGAGATGATGTCGCCGAACCTCAAAGGCGAGCGCAGCCGCGCGAGCGCCTCCACGACGATGTCGGCCGCCTCCTGGTCGGAGCGGTGCTTCTTCACGCAAACGACATCCACGCAGGAAAGCGTACGCCAGACAACTCGGCACAATGGCGGCCCAGATGAGCCCGACGGCCTTCGCACCACCGAGCGCGGCCCCCGCCGGCGGCCGCGCTGCGCCGTGAGTTGCCTGGTGCACGGCCCAGATTGGCGCCCGTGCGTGACGCGGAAGCACCGCAGCCTCGTTCTTGCGGTATCCACGTGAGCTGTTCCTGCGGTATGCACGTTCGCGTCGAACGGGTCCAGGGAGCGGCCTACTGGGCAGCGCTGACCAGCGGAATGACTGGCGGCTCGAATCACTGGACTGATTGGAGAACGCGGCCGAGGCGGTACGACGGAGAACCGGGGTTACGGTCGGCAGCCATGGGTAGGGAACGCCTCAACGAGGAGGACGCAACCGTGAGCCTGCATCAGGTCGAACTGCCCGGCGGCACCATCGAGTACGAGGACACGGGTGGCTCGGGCCGTGCAGTAGTGCTGTGCCACGGGCTGTTGATGGACGGTTCGGTCTGGGATCTCGTGCTGCACCATCTGGACGATGGTCTGCGTGTGGTCAGACCCGTCCTCCCGCTGGGTGCACACCGGGTGCCGATGCGACCAGACGCAGACCTGTCACTGCGCGGCCAAGCCGCCAGGCTCGGGGAGCTGTTGGACCGGCTCAAGCTGGACGACGTGGTCCTCGTGGTCAGTGACACTGGATTCCCGTTGTTGCTGGCCGCCGAGTGTCACCCGCGGGTCGGGGCACTGGTGGCGCTGCCATGCGAGGCCTTCGGCAACATCCCGCCGGGACTTCCGGGCAAGACGGTCGCGCTCGCCGCCCACGTCCCGGGCGGCGTCCTCGCAGCCACGTGTGCGCTGCGCTTGCCGTTCATGTCCCGGCTGCCGTTCACTCTCGGTCCGATGTCCCGGAGACCGATCGATCGAGGCCTCGTGTCGCGTTGGACCGCACCGCTGTTGCGTGACCGGGCGGTCCGCCGCGATCTGGTCAAGTACGCGAGAGCCTCCGACTTTTCGGCGATCGACGAAGCCAGCAGGGCGCTGTCCTGCTTCGACGGGCCGGCAGTGTTGCTGTGGTCACGGACAGACCGGATGATGCCATTCGCGCACGCCGTCGCCATGTCCCGGGCCTTGCCGCGGGCCAAGTTGGTGGCCTTTGACGACGGCGGCTCGTTGCTGCAGATTGACGAGCCGGTTCGGGTCGCGGCCGAGATCAACGCCCTCGCCCTGGCCTGATCGGACCGACGCACTGCCGATGGAGAGCCCATTGAGGTGGGTAGGCCCCCGGCCCCACAATTGCCACCGAACGCTCGAGCTGCTGAGTGGCATCGTCGCCGGTGTCCCCGCAGGTTTGTAGCCGTGAGGTCGTGCTCGGGTTGCAGCGTCGTCCTGGTCAGCCCGCTCGGCCGTCCGTGAAGCGGCGGTTCGACCGTGCGTCTATCTGGGCGGTGTGGGACACCCCCGGGGGCGGCCTGCGAGCCAGACTGACGCAGCGGGTCGCGTCGCGGTTTGCCGTCTCCCTCTTGGATGTTGGCCGGCGATCCCTACCCCGCACGGTCTGAGCCTGAATCTGCACCCTGCCCCTGTTGGTCCGCCGGCCGACGCCGGTCCTTGGGACGAAGGGAAGGGCGCCGACGTACGGCACCAACGTCAGGTGTGTCACCTATCCGGCAGCAGACCCGTGTAGCTGCCACCGACGTGTGCGCCGGCAAGGTTGATTTGGTCTGTGCCGGACCCAGCCAGGCCGGCGAACTGACCGGTGGAGGCGCCGTCGACGGTCCAGTTGCCCACGATCGCGAATGGGTGGCCGAAGGACTGGGATCCCTGGATGAAGTAGGCGCGGTAGGCGGCGCCGTCGTGGCCCAGCCCACACAGGCTGCCCGCTTCATCGAGGACCAGCGTGCTGGCCGGGTCGCTAGCGAGCGTTAAGAAGGTCGTGGCCGTGTAGCTGCTGCCGCACGCCGAGTACTCAGGCGCGTAACCGGTGATGTAGACGTCCCAACTCGCGGCGCCGTAGCCGGCCAGCTTCGCTGTCCCGCAGATGTAGGCGCCATTCGCGCAAGGTCCTACCGGGAGGGTCTGTGTCGAGGCCACGTTGGCCTGGAAGGTCGTTTGCGCCGAGACGGGCGCGGTGAACGCCAGGCTCAGCGCGGCAACCAGCACGGGTAGCAGAACCACGTGACGCATGTAAGCACCCGACGTCCATCTGCTCGCGTTGTCCTTCATGACGCTCTCCCTCTCTGCCGTTGACGATAGGCACTTCATCGGCACCCGGGATCGGGTCGATAGAGGGCAACGCCGCCATGGCCCACCGATATGGCCTGCATACACCTCGCGCCGCCACGCGAACCATGACCCAGTAAGGCTAGTCATGCGAGGGGGCGATGGACCGACCTCGGCGTGGTCGGCCGGGGACCGAAGTTCGGCATGGTCAGGCGGTGGCCCGACATCGGCATCCTCCGCGGTAGAACGACCATCGAGACTTGCATTGGACGCCGTGGTCAGCCCGCATCCTTGACCGCCGCAATCCCCGATAGGTGTTGCCCGGCATGACAGGACTTCACGATCTGGCCTACCCTCCAATGCGTCGAGGACGAGACCCGCTCCAAGTTGGTGCAGACCGGACATCCGGAGGCGTAAACAACCGACTCTCGACCGGACGGACTCACTCGTCGAGTCGTATGGCGATCGCGGTAGGACGCAGCTCATCCGCACTCGACTCGCGACATCGGCGGCACTTTCGATGCCGGAGAGCTCTGGTGAACTGCGGGCACCGTGGTGACAAGTCAAGAGACATCTCCTCGAACCCCGATGAGCCCCCTGATCCTCGAGACCGTTCGGCGCTTCGTGTGGCGCTGGGCGCCAACGTCCGGCCCCTCGGCAAGCGCGATCGCTCATCGAGCCCGAGGGAACCGGTTGTGCTCGGAGGCATGAGCTGCGGCCGCGTTAGGGGTCTCCCCGCGACCGCTGCCTGGCCGTCAGGAAGAAGCAGGCTCGGCGAGGGACGGCTTGGTCCAGCGCCAGTTGACGAGGCGAAGAACGACCCAGGGCTGGAGCAGGACGACCGCCGCCAAGCCCGCCACGCAGGCGCCGAGCCCCAGCCGGTGGAGGGCCGAGAGACCGTTCGCGTTCGTCACCTCCTGGACGCCGATGGTGGTCGTGAAGAAACCGAGTACCAGCGTGCCCAACGCTCCGGCAGCGAACCGGACACCCCGGCGCGACGTCAACTTCGCCGTCACGCTCAGCGGCACCGCCGTGATCGAGAAGATGAGCATGATCCCGAGGGTGGCCTCGACACTGAACGCCGGGACCTGCTCGGTGGCCAGAGCGACCCCCCGCATCAGCAAGCGGGCGATCCCCCCGTCGAGAACGCCGGCGACCACCGCCACAACTAGACCGAGACCGATACGCATGGCCACGGTCATGTGGCACCTTCTCTGAGTCGCTCACCCGCACTTAGATGCAAGGGGCTCCTCGCGGAAGCGAGGTGATCTTCCCAGAGGCCCCCAGTGACGTCAGAGTCACCAACGCAGATCTTCCACCGATCACGCACGTGCCGGAATAGCACCTTTGGGCCGGGGTGCCAACTGCCCTTCTACTGTGCCGGGAACACCCGAGCCGTGCCCGGCACTCATGCGCGTCCACTCATTTACGGATAGGGGGCGCATTGGGGCCGATGCATCCGCGTCGTAGTGGGCAGGTGTGTGGGACACCTCCGGAGTGACCTGTCTGGCGCCAGACTGATCCCGTCGGTGTACCGGGGCTTGCACTCTCCCTTTTGAACTTTGGCGGGGCGAGAACATCTCCGTACTGAGTGCATCGCAAGGCTGTGGGTTGTTGTTCCGAGAGCGCGAGCCCCTTCGGTTGCGAACCGCCGACGCGGGTTCAGTAGGCCGGGAGTCCTGGCCGTGGTGGCGGTCCTGGCTCGCCGTGGCTAGTCTGACCAGCACCTGCCCCGAGCCGGCGGAAAGTGAGGGCCGTCATGACATCCGTCTCTGACTCGGTCCAAGAACTCTTCGCTGACAGAGGCACCATCCTCGCCACCGGGCCAGTGGTTCTTCCGACATATCGCGGTGGCACCGAGCGAGGGGTTGCCTTCGAAGACTCAAGCTCACTGGTGGTTCACCACGTCGACTCGTTGACCTACATGGACAACGCCGGTCACCTCCATGGTGTCCTCATCGACACCGTCACCACCACCGGCGGCTCCGGTACCTCGACAACTCTCGAGATCCTCGCCGACGTCGTAATCACCCCTCCACCCGGCTGAGCCGGTCGGCGGATACCGCATCGTTCTGGCTCGCCAAGGGCGGGTCATCGCCACCTTCGGCGCACACGCGTTTTCGCGACTTCGTGTTGCAAGGAACCTGTCAACCTCCCATCGTCGAGAACACCGGTCCCGGGCTCGAGTCCCGTCAGGTGTGTATGACCCGTAATCCTTCGATGAGTCAGGCGCTGAAGGCCTTCAGATCGCGCACCTCCTCGCTGCCGGTGGTGGCGGGGATGACCAACGGTCAAGCGACGACATCTCTGTTGTATTGGCTGCGATCTCTTCGCGAGGGGAGCGCGGCCCCACGTAGGCGCGGTATCAGGACCCTGGACGCAACCGGACGCCGGGCCAGTGGGCTCCCGGGGGTCGGTGACGCGCGGTATCGGTTCGGCTCGGGCGGGCTTACCCTTGACCTCGATCGGGCTTACCCTTGACCTCGATCTGGACCTGGGCCTTCTGGTTGTCGTCGACGGGACTCCGTGGCTGTCCTGGTCGAGTTGGACACCGACGCCCAGGGGAGGCCCGGGTCCGGCGCCGCGGTTTGGTCGCCAAGCTGTTCGGCTGACGCGAGGGGGTGTCGTCAGCGCAGTCCTCGTGTCACGATCGGGCGGTTGAAGGGGGAGCCTCATGCTCGGAGCAGTCTGCGCGGCCGCCGCCCTGCTGCTGATCGGGTCGGGTTTCGCCAAGCTGCGCCGCCCGGGGCCGGCCGCACAGATGCTCGTCGGACTGCTCGGGCGCCCCTTCCCTGCCCAGGGTCTGACAGTTCGGCTGCTCGGCGCGCTGGAGCTGGCCATCGGCCTGGGCGTTCTGGTGAGTGGTGGCCGGGCCGCCCTGGCGGCTCTGGCGGCGTGCTACCTAGTCTTCGCGGCCGTCGCGGCGCGACTAGGGACCGGCGTACACCAAGCACCGTGTGGCTGCTTCGGCCGCTCGGAGACCCCCACCGGGCTGGTCCACCTGGTCGTGAACCTCGTCGCGGCTGCAGTCGCCTTGGCCGGTGCGCTGCGTCCGTTCGGCGCGCTCGCCGGTTACGCCGGCCAGGACGGCACCGTAGTGGCCGTGGGTCTCGGTCAGATCGTCGTGCTTGCGGGGCTGACCTACCTCGTGGTCACCGCGCTGCCTGACGTGCTGGCGGCGCGGGAGCGGGTGGTGGCCGGGTCGTGATGGCGCTGGTGCTGGTGCAGACGGTGCTGCTCACCGTGCTCACTGTGCTGGTCGCCGGACTGCTCCGGGCGCACGGCACCGTGCTGCGCCGGCTGCACCAGCTCGACGGTGGCGCGCCGGTCGATGAGGGTACGCCCGCATTCGCGCTCGGACCGACGGCCCGGCCCGATCCGCGGGCAGAGGCCGACCTCCCCGCCTACGACGTGAGCGGTGAGACGCCGGACGGCGCAGTGGTGACGGCCCGCCTCGTCGACGTCGACCACGACACGCTGCTGCTCTTCCTGTCCAGCGGCTGCGAAACGTGCCAGCCGTTCTGGGACGACCTCGCGGCCCCGCCCCCGCTCCCGGCGCGCACCCGGCTGCTGGTGGTCGCGCAGAGCTTCGACGCCGAGAGTCCGGCAGAACTCGCTCGCCTGGCCGCACCCGATGTCGACGTGGTGCTCTCCTCGGACGCCTGGCGTGACTACCGGGTCCCTGGCTCGCCGCACATGGTCCTCGTCGACGGCTCGACCGGACGAGTGCGTGGAGAGGGCACTGGCCAGTCTCTGCGTCAGGTCCTCCGGCTGCTGGTCCGGTCGACCGGCGACTCCGGGCTCGTCGCGTCGGACTCAGGGGGCCGGTCGGACCACGACGCCCAACAGGAGGCAGTAGCGGACCACGCCCTATTGGCGGCTGGCATCCTGCCTGGCGATCCCCGGCTCTACGGGGAGGATGCGTGAGCGCGATCGCCGCATACGGACTGCGGGTCGATCTCCCCAGGGCGTGGGAGGGGCGCCTCTTCCGCCGGGCACGCCCCCTGCGGGCGGCCGACCACCCAGAGGCCTACGGCCACCCGGATGGCTCGGTCAACCCCGTCCTCCACCTGGGCAACTTCGCGTTGCCGCCGGGGCGTGGTGACTACGGGACTGGCGCGGTGGAACGGATGGGCGCAGCCCACGTCTTCCTGTCGCTCGTCGAGTTCGACCGCGAGGAGGCGGACCGGCCACTGTTCTCGGCCCAGGAGGTGCCACGTCTCGATGTGGCCGACTTCGACCCCCGGTCGCTCCAACGCCACATCCCCGGCCAGCTCGGCTGCCAGCGCTTCTTCACCGAGAACGGCCGCGCGTTCTGCCTCTACATCGTGCTCGGGTCGCGCCGACACGCCGCGGCGCTCGTCGCCCAGGCCGACACAGTCCTCGCCGGGCTGGAGGTGGCCGCCCAGTGAGCCTGCTCGAGGCCCTGGTGAACCAGCTGGCGGTGTTGAGCGCACCGGCGAAGCCGTCCCGACGCGGCACAGCGAACCCGTCCCGGCGCGGCTTCCTGACCGCAGCGACGCTCACCGGCACCGCGCTGGCCGTCGACCCCTGGGGGTTCCTGACCCGGCCGCGCGACGCCTACTCGGCCACGTGTGGGACGGACGCGGCCTGCAGCGACGGCTACTCGGTCTTCTGTTGCACGATCAATGGGGGCCGCAACACCTGCCCGCCCGGCAGCTTCCCGGGCGGTTGGTGGAAGGCTGACCGGTCGTCCTACTGCGGGGGCGCGGCCCGCTACTACATCGACTGCAACGCCAAGCCGGGCACGCATTTCCACTGCCACTGCAACAAGACGACCTGCGACCATCGCCGGGTCGCCTGCAACATCTTCCGATACGGCCAGTGCAACACCCAGATAGACGGGGTGACCGCAGTGGTGTGCCGCCAAGTCAGCTGTCGGCCGCCGTGGCAGATCTACCCCCGCCACTGCGGTCGTTCCAGCGCCACCGACAACAACACCGGCGGGCAGACGGCACCCTGCCTGCA
>C688J35102_120989082_pt1 | contig 10045 bp, 7 predicted proteins | sample HopSoiMetagenom2_FD_35102 | JGI IMG/M metagenome (IMG submission 35102) | reverse complement strand
CGCTGATCGTCCAGGACACCGAGCGGCTCGACACGATGGCGAAGTTCCTGCTGGCGGTGGTGCTCCCCTCGCTGGGAACGGCGGCGCTCCTGCTCGCCTCGCTGGTCGCGATCCAGCCGATCCTGCTCGTCATCCTCCTTGTCACGATCCCGCTGCTCTTCGGGCTGTCCCGCCTGCTGCGCGGGCCGCTGCGGCGAAGGGTGCGCGTCTGGCAGGAAGCCTCGGACGCCTTCAGCGCCAGCGTCCTCGCCGCGCTGCGCTCGGCCTCGCTAATCAAGGTGAGGACGGCCGAGGAGCAGGCGCTGGAGGAGGGGATGGCGAGGGCCGAGGAGCTGGCCGCGGCGGGGCAGCGAATCAGCTGGGTGCAGCAGGCCTACGCCCTGATCCAGGTGGCACTGGGCGGGGTGGCTGGCGTGATCGTGCTGATCGGCGGCGGCCTCGCCGTCCTGCACGGCTCGATCTCGACCGGGGACCTGATCGCCTTCATGGCCATTCTGGCGCTGGCGCGCGGACAGCTCAACTGGGTGGTTGCGGCCCTGCCCGACGTGCTCAACGGCCTGGCGGCGATCGAGCGAATCGACGAGGTGCTGGCGACAAAGGAGTCCGAGCCCTACCAGGGCAAGAAGGCGATCGACCTGCGCGGGCAGCTGGCCTGGGAAGGCGTGACCTTCGGCTACTCGCGCGAGGAGTCGGCGGTCCTCGACGGTGTCTCGCTCACGATCGAGGCCGGCGAGACCGTGGCCATACTCGGCCCGACCGGTGCCGGCAAGACGACGCTGATCGCCCTTCTCCTCGGGCTCTACCGGCCCTGGTCGGGGACGATCCGGGTCGACGGCGAGCCGCTCGATGAGATCGACGTGCGCGAGCTGCGCCGCCAGGCCGGCGCCCTGCTCCAGGAGGGCTCCGCGATGCGCGGCACGGTCGCCGAGAACATCGCCTTCGGGCGGCCGGACGCGCCCCGCCGCGAGCTGGAGCGTGCCGCGACGCTGGCCGCCGCGAGCGAGTTCGTCGATGAGCTTCCATCTGGATACGAGACCGAGATCGGCGACGACGGCGTGCGCCTCTCCGCCGGGCAGCGACAGCGGATCGCGCTGGCCCGGGCGCTGCTCGGCTCCCCTCCCCTGCTGATGCTCGACGAGCCGACCAGCCACCTCGACCCCGAGACCGCCGATCTCGTCCTCGACAACCTGATGGCCATCGAGCCGCGGCCGACGCTGCTGTTGATCACCCACGACCCGCTGGTCGCCGGTCGCGCCGACCGGCTGGTCGAAGTCCGCGGCGGAAAGGTGGAGGCCCCGGCGGCAAGCGTCCTCGGGGGCGGGGGGTGAGTCGCGGGCGCGTCGCCTGGCTTCCCACGTCACGGCAACTTCCGCTGCTGCGGGCGTGCCTCTGGGATGGAGAAAAAGCGCTCTCGGCCTGGGAAGAGTGGCGTGGCGGAGAGCCCGACCTCACCAAGGTCGAGCGCGGCTCCCTGCGCCTGCTGCCGCTCCTCTACCGCAACCTCGGGCCACAGCTCGCCGGCGACCCCGCCGCGACGTGGCTGAGAGACGTCTACCGTGCCAGCTGGACCGCCAACCAACTCGGCCTCAGGGTCGGACGGCGAGCGATCGACGCTCTCCAGGCGGCGGGCGGCGAGGTTCTCGTGCTGAAGGGCGCGGCGCTGATCGGCCCCGTCTACGGGGACCTCGGGGCCCGCCCGATGGGCGACGTCGACCTCGCGGTCCTGCCACCGCGGATCGGCGATGCGGTGCGAGCCCTGCAGGGTGCCGGCCTGACGGCGATCGAGGGCGATCCCGAGCGATTGCTGGCGGCGCGCCACTCACTCGCCTTCCGCGACCCCGGAGGCCAGGAGGTGGACCTGCACCGGGGGATGCTCTGGCAGCCGGCGCTCGACGAGGAGTTCTGGCGCGACTCGGTCGAGGCCGAGGTCGCGGGTGCCCGCGTGCGCATCCTCAGCCCGGCCGACCAGCTCCTGCACGTCTGCGCCCACGGAGCGGCCTGGAACCCGGTCCACCCGGTTCGCTGGGCCGCCGACGCCTTCAAGGCGATCGAGGCCGGCGGCCCGCTGCTCGACTGGCAGCGGCTCGTGGCGATGGCGCGCAGGGGGCGCCTTGCCGCACCGATCGCCGCGGCCCTCGGCGTCCTGGCCGAGGGTCTCGAAGCGCCCGTGCCCGAGGGCGTCCGGGCGGAGCTCTCCCGAGTGCCGGTGTCCCGAGCCGAGCGCCGCGCGCACGAGGCGCTCGCCGCTCCCCCCTCCCCGCGCCGCTCCCTGGCGATGCTCTCCTGGTTCCGCGAGCGACACCGCGCCCAGGCCGCACTCGACGGCGAACGGCCCCGACTCACCGGCTTCGTCCGCTACATGCAGGGATTCTGGGGGCTGGAGCGGCCTTCACAGGTACCCGCTCACGCCGTGCGGCGGCTATTGCGCCGGCGCGCCTGAGCCGGAGGCCGGAGGATCAGCCCACGCTGCCGCCGGCGAACTTGACGTAGGCCTTCCAGGCCGGCTTGGGGACGAAACCAGGGGCGAAGAGGCCGGCGCCGCCGCAGAAGTTGCAGGCTTCCGGGGTGCCGTCTTCCAGCGAGAACCAGTAGACGCCGCGCAGGCGCCATTTGGCCTGGTTTTTGGTCAACAGCGAGAAGCCGCCCTTCAGCTGCTTGACCTGCCCTTTGACGCCTTTGGCGAAGGAGTCCGACGTGTTCGGCGTTTCCGAGCTCCAACCCAGCTCGGTGATCCAGAGGCCCTTGCCCGCATCGCCGTTGGCCTTGAGCACGGTCCTGACTTCTTCGATGTCGGGAGCCAGGTTCCGGTAGTCGCTCGTGTACGGGTGCAGGGCTATACCGTCGAACTTCGACTTGATCCCCGGCGTCCGCTTGTACATCTGCTCGAGGAAGTCGCTGGCGAAGTAGGCCTGCGGCGGTCTCACCTTGAACCTCGCTTCGTTGGGCCGCGCAAACAGGCCGCCGAGCAGGATCTTCGCCCCGGGGTCGACGCTCTTGATCGCGGCGCTGGACGCCCTCACGAGCTTTCCGTATTCGCCCGGGTTGGGCCTGACGACGAAGTACTTGAAGTTCTCCTCGTTCCAGATCTGCCAGGTGCGGATCGGCTGCGGCGGGATCGACGCGTGCGTCGACCAGAAGGCGCCGCCCGGCCCGTAGCGCTGGACCGCGAGCTTGAGGAACGCGGACCACGCCGCCGCGGCGGCGCCGGCCGCGGGCAGCCTCTTCGGCGCCCCCGCCAGCCCGTGGGTACCGGGGACGATGCCGCTGGGCACCGCCCAGGCCGGAGCGCCGGAGATGTAAGGGAGGACGTCGACCCCGGCCTGGGCCGCGCGCGAGATCGCCGCGTCCACCCCAGACCATTCCGGCAGCCCTTCCTGCGAAGACTGGACCGCGTTCCAGAAGACCGGTATGCGGACGCTGTCCACACCGCCGCGGTGGGCGCGGGTGAGCTGTTCGGGCGTCGGCACGTTCTGGGGCACGACTCCCCAGAACTTGGCGGGAACGGCCCCGGCCGCGGGCGCCCAGAGCAGGACGGTCAGAACAGTCGCGATGGGCAGGAGAAGCGCACGCGACGCCCGACCAACGTGATGCCGACTTCTCGGCACGGGTTAGCTTGCCTCGGGAGAGACCGAGCCGCCACGCCCGGCGCGCTGGCGCCTGGCCCGCAGCATCACGGCCCCGATCGAGATCGCGGCAAGAGCAGCGATCGCGATTAGGATCGGCACCAGCGGCGACGAGCCGCCGCTTTCCCCTTCGGGGGCGGGCGAAGAAGCCTGACCGGGGTGATTCACCGGCGGCGCTTCGCCACCGTTCGAGCCGTTGCCTGAGTTACCCTGGCCCGTGCCGCCGTCATGGCTCGTGTTCTGCGCGTTAACCGTTTGCGATGGATTCTTTCCCGAAGACCCTCCCGAGGAAGTCGACGACTTCGAGTGCCCGGAGTCGTTCGACTGCGAGGAGTTGCCCTTGTTGGACGAGGAGTTGGCCGCGGGTTCCTTGTGGCCCTGTTGCTTGTTCCCCCCCTGCCCTCCGGTGGCCGTAGGCGGCGCTTCCGAATACTGGATCCCGCTCGAGTCTTCAGCCTGAGCGAGCACAGGAAAGAGCATCAATGCCGACAGAGCAAACACTGACAACCCAAAGGAAAAGAGGCCCAGGACCTGGCCCCGGCGGTGGCGGGTCTCTCGCATCCCCGGGAAGACTAGACCAAACGGCGGCGTTGATTGCACCGATCGTCTTGATCGTAGGCCTGGCGCTTGCCGGAGGCGGGTTTGACGTGAGCGCTCGTCACATAGCCGGGCTTGGCGCCTGGCTGGTAGTCGTCGCCCTGCTCGTGCTCGGGGCCGCGTCTGCAGCGACTCTTGCAAGGCCGTTCTACTGGACTGTCGGCTTGATCGGGGGTCTGGCATTTTTGTCTGCGCTCTCCACTTTCTGGTCAGGGTCGATCGAGCTGAGCGTGATCGAGGCGGACCGCATCCTCGTCTACCTCAGCTTCTTCCTTGCCGCCTTCTTGATCGCTCAAACCGACGAAAGGCGTCAACGTTTCGCCGAAGGCCTGGCAATTTCCGTGGCGCTGATCACACTTCTTGGCCTAGCGAGCCGCCTGCTCCCGCACGTCCTTGAAGTGAGCAATGGGCTTGGCACCGAAGCGCGGCTGCGCTACCCGCTCGGCTACTGGAATGCCAACGGGGCAGCCGCGGGCATCGCGATCGCAATGCTGCTCTGGTTGAGCCGCCAGGCGGCCTGGAAGAGCCTGCGTTGGCTCAGCGTGGCCGCGATGCCCGCTGTCCTCCTCGCCCTCTACTTCACCTACTCGCGCGGCGGCCTGCTCGCCCTCGTCATCGGGGTCGTCTGCCTGCTGGCCCTCTCCAGGGACCGGCTCTGGCTGCTCGGCACGCTCGCCGCGGCCGCGGCCGGCGTGGTGCCGGCGATCCTCGCCATCCGGAACCGGCACGACCTCGCCGAAAATCTCGCCAGCCAGGCCGCCGTCGACCAGGGCGTCACCGTGCTGCTGATCCTGCTGGCCGGCACCGCCCTGACCGTGCTGGGGGTAGCCGCGCTGCGGCGACTGGAGGCGGCGGAAGGGCGGGTGACCGGGAGGGTGCTGCAGCTCTCGAGGAACCCGACCCTGCTGCGGGGCATCGCGGCGGCGGCCGTGCTGGGGGCGATCGGCCTCGTCGTCGTCGCCGGCGGCCACGCCTGGGACCAGTTCTCCAGCCGCGACCTCAACTTCCCCCGCAACCCCGAGCAGCACTTCGGCCAGCTCTCGGGGGCGGGTCGCCACGACTTCTGGCGGGTCGCGATCGACGCCTTCGGGGAAAGCCCGGTCGTCGGCCACGGGGCCGGCACCTACCTCTTCTCTTGGCAGCAGCTTCGCTCGATCGAGCTGGCGGTCCACGACGCCCACTCGCTCTACCTCGAGGCCTTCGCCGAGCTCGGCGCGGTCGGCGGCATCCTCGTGCTCACCCTGGTCGGCACGCTGTTGTGGACCGCGTTCGCGGCCTGGCGCGACGCGCCCTCCCCCCGGCGGGAGGGCTACGCGGCCCTGCTCGCGGCGATGCTCGCCTTCGCGATCGGGGCTGCCTTCGACTGGTTCTGGGAGATCGCGGGGCTGGGAGCGGTCTTCTTCCTCGCCGCCGGTGTCATGGTCAGCGTGAGGTGCGCGCAACTGGCACCGGGGAGAGGCCTGCGATCCGCACGGGAAAGCGGAAGGCGCTACGGCATCGCCGTGGCCGGCCTGGCCCTCGCCTGGGTAGCGGCGATCGCCCTGGTCGGGCCGCTGCTGGTGGACCGTGAGATCAAGAGCAGCCAGAGCGCGGCGGCCGCCGAAAACTACGGGACGGCCGTCGACCACGCCGACACCGCCCGCTCGATCGAGCCCTGGGCCTCCTCGCCCTACGGGCAGCTGGGGCTGTTGGCCGAACTGCAGGGCGACTACCCGACGGCGATCGAAAACTTCACCCACGCGATCGAACGCGAGGAAGAAAACTGGCAGTGGTACTACCTCCGTTCGAAGGCCGAGCACGGCGGCGGCGACGAAGCGGCCGCGCAGGTGGACCTCGAACGGGCTCGGAAGCTGAACCCACGGGCGGAATGCCTGCTCGAAGGGTGGAATTGCGGGTGACGACGAGATGACCCGGAACGCCCAGGACACCCCGACCCGGCAGGTCGAGCCCACTCGGAAGGCCGCTCAGACAGCGCCGCAGCGCGACGATGTCGCGGCTCGCTTCGGCCTCACCGGGCCGGCCGGCTCGCGCCAGCGCGGGGCCCTGCTGCGTCGCCTGCTCGCAACCGGCGACTGGAGCGCCCTGATCGGCGCCCTCTGTCTCGCCACCGCGACAACCTCGACCACCGATGTCGCGACGCTCTTCTGGGCGGTCCTCTTCAGCCCGGTCTGGATCCTGATCCTGAAGCTGCACGGCCTCTACGACAACGACCACCGACGGATCCGCCACAGCACCCTCGACGAGCTGCCGGCCCTGATCTCGGCCAGCGCCCTCGGCACGCTTGCCCTGGACGGCCTGCTGGCGCTGAGCCCGGCCGGGCCACTGTCAGCGCTGAGCGCGATCCTGGTCGGCCTCGGCGCTCTGATCGGCAGCTTCACCCTGCGTGCCGTGCTGCGCTTCGCCTGGCACCGCCTGACCGGGGTCGCCACCGGCGTCGTCGTCGGCTCGGCCGCGGCGGCGCAGATGGTCTCGCGCAGGGTCGCGACCCACCCGGAGGCCCGCCTGCGTCTGATCGGCTACCTCGCTCCCGGCGATGCCGCGGAAGGCGGCGGCGATCCCGAGGGCCTGCCCCGGCTCGGCTCGATCGGCGACATCTCCAGGGTTGCCAGGGACCACGACATCGAGCGCGTGGTCGTCACCGCCCAGGAGATGAGCGAGCCGACCGCCGAGCGGCTGATCGAGCAGTGCAAGGCGGCTGGGCTGGGCCTGACCCTCCTCCCTCAGCATTACGGCCTGCTCGGCCCCGGGATCGAGCTGAACCGCCTCGCCGAGCTGCCCGTGCTCGACTTCCGCTTCTCCGACCCGCCGTGGTCGACGCTGATGCTGAAGCGGGGCCTCGACATCGCCGTCTCCGCCACGCTGCTGGCTCTGCTCTCCCCCCTGCTCCTCGTCGTCTCGCTGCTGATCCTGTTCGACTCGGGGCGCCCGGTCCTCTTCCGTCAGGGGCGCGCCGGCAAGGACGGCGCGCCCTTCACGATGCTGAAGTTCCGCACCATGGTCGCCGACGCGGAGGCACGGCTCGGCGAGCTCGTCGACCTCGAGAAGCTCGACGAGCCCGCCTTCAAGATCCCCGACGACCCACGCGTGACCCGCGTCGGGCGCCTCCTGCGACGGACCAGCCTCGACGAGCTGCCGCAGCTGATCAACGTGCTCAAGTCCGACATGTCGCTGGTCGGACCGCGCCCCGAGGAGGAGGCCGTAGTCGCCCTGTATGACGAGCGCCAGCGGATCCGCCTGGCGGTGAAGCCGGGCCTGACCGGGCCGATGCAGGTCTACGGCCGCGGCGACCTCACCTTCGAGGAGCGACTGGCGATGGAGCGCGACTACCTCGACAACCTCTCGGTCGCCGGCGACCTGGCAATCCTGCTGCGGACGCCGAGCGCGATCGTGCGCGGCGACGGCGCCTACTGAGCAGCGCGAATGGCGAGTCCCCCAACCGAGCTCGAGGTGGTGATCGTCAGCCACGGCGCCGAAGAGCTGCTGCGGCGCTGCCTGCGCTCGCTCGCCGAGCATCCCGCCTCGGTGGCGACGCGGGTGACGGTGGTCGACAGCGGCAGCACCGACTCCACCCCGGACATGGTCGAGCGCGAGTTCCCCTGGGTGCGGCTGATCCGTTGCGAGAACATCGGCTTCTCGGCCGCCAACAACGTCGTCCTGCGCGAGGACGAGGCCGCCGCCGTGCTGCTGCTCAACCCCGACACCGAGGTCTATGCCGGGACGCTCGACGCCGCCTTGGCACGGCTGCGCTCCGAGGAGCGGATCGGCATGGTCGGCTGCAAGCTCCTCACCGAGTCGGGCGAGCTCGACCACGCCTGCAAGCGCTCCTTCCCCACCCCGCTCAGCGCCCTCGCCCACTTCACCGGGGTCGGCCGCTCCGAGGACGCCTCGGGCTCCCTCAGCCAGTACCGGGCGACCCACCTGGGAGACGACGAGCCTGGCGAGGTCGACGCGGTCAACGGCGCCTTCATGCTCTGCCGGGCCGAGGCCATGCGCGAGGTGGGCCTGCTCGACGAGGGCTACTGGCTCTACATGGAGGACCTCGACTGGTGCCGGCGCTTCTGGCGGGCGGGTTGGAAGGTCTTCTATGAGCCCGCCGGGGTGGCGCTGCACGTCAAGGGCGGCTCCAGCGGCAAGCGCCGCGCCGCCAAACAGGAGATCGCCTTCCACCGCGGCATGGGCCGCTTCTACCGGCGCTTCGACGCCCCGGAGCACAACCCCCTGGTCAATATGGCGGTCTATGCCGGGATCTGGGCAAAGCTCGCGGTCAGCCTCGGCGTCACCGCGGCCCAGCGCGGCCGCGGCTCAGCCTGAAGCGGCCGGGGCCGGCTCGGGGTCCGGCGCGGCGAGGGCGTCGACGATGCTGTGGCTGGACGTCCCCTCGCCGAAGGGCTGGGCCCAATCGACGCCGGCGACCGCGAGCATCTCCTCGGCCGCGGCGACGATCCCCTCGCGCTCGACGCCGCCGAGGCGGCTGGCGCCGACCGCTTCGGTCTCGGGGCGGTCGGTGTGGGTGCGCAGGACGACGCAGGGCGTGCCGAGCACGCAGGACTCCTCCTGCAGGCCGCCCGAGTCCGTCATCACGAGCCGGGCGCCGGCCTGCAGCCCGAGCAGCTCCCTGAACGACTTCAGCGGCGCGAACTCGATCCGCGGCGGCAGGGGGATCCCGAACCGCTCCATCCGCTCCCGCGTACGCGGGTGGGCGGGGAAGACGACGTCGAGCTCGTGCGCCGCGGCCACCTCCCCGACCGCACCGAGGATCGCCCGCAGGATCGGCTCGTGGTCGACGTTCTCGGGCCGGTGCAGGGTCATCAGGATCGTCGGGTCGCGCTCCTCGATCGGGACCGCACGGCGCGGCGCGTAGCGGATCACCGCGTCGACGACCGTGTTGCCGCTCGGCTCGTGGACCCGGCCCGGGACCGACTCGGCCACCAGCACGGCGTGGGCGGTCGGGGTCGGCGGGAAGAGGTCGGTGGAGATGTGATCGATCAGGCGCCGGTTGAGCTCCTCGGGCATGCGCATGTCGTAGCTGCGCAGCCCCGCCTCGACGTGCGCCACCCGGCGCAGCAGCTTGGCCGCCGCCAGCGCCCCCGCCAGGCCCGAGTTGGTGTCGCCCTGGACGATCAGGTGGGTCAGCTCGCGCTCCTCGATCGCGGCCTCGATCGCGGCCAGCATCTTCGCCGTCTGCTCGCCGTGGGGGCCCGAGCCGACGTTGAGGTTGAGGTCGGGAGGGGGCAGCTCCATCTCCTCGAAGAACTGCGCGTCCATCTCCCAGTCGTAGTGCTGGTTGGTGTGGATCAGGTAGCGGTCGAGCCCGCGGGCGCCGACCTGCTCGATCACGGGGGCCAGCTTGATGATCTCGGGGCGCGTCCCGAGGACGATTCCGATCCTCATGCCGTGACCGTTTCGACGGCGAGGGCGCGATCCATGCGCGCGAACCGCTCGCGCCAGTCCTCCTCGCGGGCGACCCGCTCGCGGAGCGCCGCGGTGTCGAGAGACCAGGCGCCGCTGTCGAGGTCGGCGAGCGCCTGCAACCAGCCGGCCGGCGTCTGCTCGAGTCGGACCGCCGGAGCGAAGCGCTCGCCCTGGTGCAGCGCCGTCGCCAGCACCGGGCGGCCGGCGATCAGGGCCTCATAGAGCTTCAGCGGGTCGGTGGCCTCGGTCAGCGGGCCGGGGCGGAAGGGGATCATGCAGAGCTGCGCGGCGGCGATCTCCCCCGGCACGTCGGCGGCGGCGACCGGGCCGGGGATCGAGACGTTCGCCATCCGCGAGAGGCGGGGCAGGGGCCGGCGCACCGGGCCGACGATCCTGAACTCGAGATCGGGCCT
>C688J35102_120989084_pt1 | contig 10050 bp, 11 predicted proteins | sample HopSoiMetagenom2_FD_35102 | JGI IMG/M metagenome (IMG submission 35102) | reverse complement strand
GCCGTCGTCACCGGTGGCGGCAGCGGGATCGGCGCCGCCCTGGTCCGCCGCCTCGCCGCCGAGGGACCGGCCGCGATCGTCGTCGCCGACATCGACGGCGACGCGGCGATGAAGGTTGCCGCCGAGATCGCGATCCTCGCGCCCGGCGTTGAGGCGACCGGCCTGCCGGTAGACGTCGGGAGCGAGGAGGAGATCGGGCGGCTGGTAGACCGCGCCGAGGCCGAGCATGGCCCCGTCGACCTCTTCTGCTCCAACGCCGGCGTGGCGGGCCCCGCCGGCGGCCCCGAGGTCCTCGACGCCGACTGGCAGCGGACCTGGGAGATCAACGTGATGGCCCACATCTGGGCGGCGCGGCGCCTGCTGCCGGGGATGCTCGAGCGCCGCCGCGGCCACCTCAACTCGACCGCCTCGGCCGCCGGCCTGCTCGCCAACCCCGGCCTGATGCCCTACTCGGTGACCAAGCACGCCGCCGTGGCGGTCGCCGAGTGGCTGGCGATCACCTACGGCGGCCCCGGCACGGGCGTCGGCTTCTCCTGCTTCTGCCCCCAGGGCGTCGCCACGCCGATGCTCGAAACCTGGCAGGAGGAGGACCCCAGCTCGCGCCTTGCCAGCGCCTCCGGCGAGACGATCTCCCCCGAGGAAGCAGCCGACGCCCTCGTCCGCGGCATCGCCGCCGAGCGCTTCCTGATCCTCTCCCACGACGAGGTCGAGACCTACATGCAGCGCAAGGCGGGCGACCACGAGCGCTGGCTCGGCGGCATGCAGCGCTTCCAGGCGCAGATCGACGCCGCGCGCGCCGCGGGCGATTGACGGCGACCGGGCCAGGGGCCTGGCGGACGCCGGGAGAGCCGCCGAGGCGCCGCCAGGCACATGGAATTCCTCCAACCCCAAGGCGCGGGGCAGATCCTGGCGCACCTGGCGCGGCCATACGCTCGCCGCGATGCGCGAGCTGACCAAGCTCCTCGACGGCGGCTCCTTCTTCGAGAGCCCGCGCTGGCACGAGGGCCGCTGGTGGGTCTCGGACTTCTACACCGACGGCGGCCGAATCCTCGCCATCGACCCGCAGGGCGCGATCGAGCGGGAGATACCGCTCGAGCAGCCCTCGGGGCTCGGTTGGCTCCCCGGCGGCGACCTGCTCGCGGTCTCGATGACCGGGCACGAGGTCTGGCGGATCACCCCGGAGGGAGAGAAAAGCCTGCACGCCGACCTCGCCGAGTTCTCGCGCGGCGAGGCCAACGACATGTGCGTCGACGGCCAGGGCCGGGCCTGGGTCGACAGCTTCGGCTACGACCTCTACGCCGGCGAGCGGGCGCGGAGCGCGACGCTGATGCGGGTCGACCCCGACGGCGCCGTGACCGCCGCCGCCGAAGGCCTGCGCTTCCCGAACTCGATCATGATCCCGCCGCCCGGCGAGACGCTGATCGTGGCCGAGACGATCGCCGCCCGCCTCACCGCCTTCGCCCTCTCCCCGGACGGCAAGCTGAGCGACCGCCGCGTCTACGCCCAGATCGCGCCGACCCCGCCGCTGGAGGAGATCGACGCCGGGTACACCAAGGTCGGCTACGGGCCCGACGGCTGCACGCTCGATGCCGAGGGCTGCGCCTGGTGCGGCGATTCGCTGCACCAGCGGATCGGCCGGGTCGCCCCCGGCGGCGAGATCGTCGAGGAATTCCCGTCTCCCGAAGAGGGGATGTCGATCTACGCGGCGATGCTGGGCGGCGAGGACGGCCGCACGCTGCTGATCTGCGTGGCGCCGGACTGGCGCCTGGGCATGGGCAACGACGAGCCTCGCGCCTCCCTCTACACGACCCGGGTCGAGGTCCCCCACCACGGCGGCGTCCCGTAGCGCCGAGCTTCCCAGGAGACGAGTCACGCAACGACAAGGGCCGCCCGAAGGCGGCCCTTGTCAGGTGCTGGGAACGAGCTCGGAAACTGCTGCCGGGTGGGACAAAGCCCGGCCTTCCTTCGCTCGCCGGTGCCCGGGTTGGATTCCGCCGGGCCGAGCAGTGCGGCGCCTAGCGGCCCTGCACCTCCAGAGTCCCCTCAAGCATGTGACTCAAAATAGGACCACCTCCTTTCTCTGGTGATGCCGATTCAAGCACACCGTCCAGTCGGGGTCGAATTCGGCATCGCTCAGCCGTTTGCCTGGTCCGATAACGGGCACACGGGGACTCCAGGGAAATCCACTTGGAGGTTGAAATGACTGACGCGACCAGCACGCAGAGAGCTCCGCAAGAAGAGGCATCCGGAGCCCAGGAGAAGGTCCAGGAGGTTGCCGGCCAGGCGCAGGAGAAGGCCCAGGAGGCAACCGCGAAGGGCCAGGACATGTTGAGGGAACAGGTCGACCAGCGCTCGACGCAGGCCGGCGAGAAAGTGAGCGGCACCGCCGAGGATCTGCGCAGCGTCGGCGAGGAGCTTCGCAACCAGGGCAAGGAAACGCCCGCAAAGCTCGCCGACAAGGCGGCTGAGCAGACCGAGCGGATCGGCTCCTACCTGGTCGAGTCCGACACCGACAGGCTGATCGGCGATGTCGAGGACTTCGGCCGCCGCCAGCCGTTCGTGGTCCTCGCCGGCGGCGTCGTCGTCGGGATCGCCGCGGCGCGGTTCCTCAAGGCCTCCAGCCGCGGCCGCTACCAGAGCCGCTCCAGGTCGGAGGGCGCGACCCGCGAGCTGAGCCGGCCGATCCCGCCGCCGCCCCCGGTTCCAGCCCAGCCGGTCGGCGGCGCCGCGATCGGACGCGAGCCGGCGATCCCCGTGGCTCCCGACCCGGCGATCGGGAGGTGAGCCGAATGGAGAGCGAGGAGCTTCGCCACAACTCGACCAAGGAGCTGATCAAGCAGCTCTCCGAGCAGAGCTCCCAGCTGATCCGCCAGGAGCTCGAGCTGGCAAAGGCCGAGCTGTCGGAGAAGGGCAAGGCCGCCGGGGCGGGGGCTGGAATCCTGGGCGGAGCCGGCGTGGTCGCGCTGCTGGCGCTCGGGGCGTTCACCGCCTGCCTGATCGCGCTGCTGAGCAAGGGCATGGACGTATGGGTGGCGGCGCTGATCGTCACCGTGATCTACGCCGGCATCGCGGGGGCGCTCGCCCTCGTGGGCCGGGACCGCGTGCGGGAAGGGCTGCCGCCCGCGCCTGAACAGACCGTCAACAGTGTCAAGGAGGACGTGCAATGGGCCAGGAACCACGCCATATCCGCGAGGAGATAGAGCAGACGAGGTCGGAAATGGGCGAGACCGTCGACGCGCTGGCGTACAAGACGGACGTCAAGACCCGGGTCAAGGAGTCGTTCAGCGACAAGAAGGAGCGCCTGCGCCACCAGATGCAGGGCGCCTCCTCGCGGGTCGGCGAGGCGACTCCCGACACCGATCAGGTCAAAGAAGGCGCCAGGCAGGCGGTCGGGGTCGCCGAGGAGAACCCGATCGGGCTGCTGCTCGGCGGCGTCGCCGCGGGCTTCCTCGCCGGGATGCTGTTCCCGTCGACCAGGATCGAGGACGAGCGCGTCGGGCCGATCGCCGACGAGGTCAAGGAGAAGGCGCTCGAAACCGGCCAGGACGCGCTGGACCGCGGCAAGGACGTCGCCGGCCAGGTCGCCGAGCAGGCCGTCGAGACGGCCAAGGAAGCCGGCCAGGAGCAGGCCGAGGAGATGAAAGCCGGCGCCGGAGACTAGGCGCGGAGAACCCCCGGCGGCCGTGCTGCCGCCGGGGGTTCGCGAGGCGAGGTGCCCTCGTCCCTATTCCTGGGCGCGCAGCGTGACGCTGTTGGCGGCGCGGCAGTTGGGGGTGCGGTTGGCGTGGGCGTAGTAGCGACCGGAGTGAAGCCCCGGGTTGCCCATGTCCCACATGTAGCCGGGGCCGTTGGCCTGGGCGGTGTCCATGCCGACCTGCTGGTCGGTGGCGGGCTTCGGCTTGGAGCCGAGCTGCTTGTAGAGGACGATCGTCCGTTCGGCTTTGCATTCGAGCTTCGGGCTCTTGACGTAACCGAAGAAGCCACCGGACTCGGCCTGGATCAGCACCTTGGTCGGCGCCGGTGCGGCGGCGCTGGCGGTGCCGGCGAGACCGGCGAGGGCGAGGGCCGAGATGGCGAGAGCGGCGATCGTGTGGCGGATGTTCGTCTTGCGGATCATTGGTTTCTCCTTGTAAGTGGGGGTGCGTGCTTGCAAGGACCATGTTCCGCGTGAACGGGCGCCCCGGGTAGGACCCCTGGGGTGGAAGCGGGCAACACCTTCACGCCCGGCCGACCGCCGTGCCTCCGACCGCCTACCGGACGATCTTCAGCCTGCGGTAGCGGACCCGCCGGAGGCCGCCGATCGTCTCGGTCTCCTCGACCAGGACGCTCCTCGCCCGCGCAAGGCCTCCCCGGTGCCGAGCGGTGGGCTTCAGCGAGACGATCGCCGAACGGCCGGGCCTGACCCTGGTCCTCGCCACGGCGCTCTCCGTCTTCGCCCTGCGGCCAGGCTTCGGCTTCCTGGCGATGACCTGAAGCGTGAACCGGCAGCCTGGCGGCCTTGCCCCTCTCGGGCAGGCGACCCGAACCCCGGGGTAGGCGACGGTGACCCGCTGCGTCATCTTGGCCGACTTCCCGCCGTTGCAGAAGGCGACCTGGCCGGTGAAGATCAACGAGGTCGAGCAGCCCTCGTCGTCGGTCAGGTTCAGCGTCACCGGATAGGTGCCCGGCTTTGCGTAGGTGTGACTTGCCTTCGGCGAACTGACCCGGGAGACCCGCCTGTCGCCGAAGCTCCAGGCGAAGGCGGAGATCCTGTCGTCGGGATCACTGGACGCCGAGGCGTTGAAGACGACCGGGACCCCGGGCCGGGCGCGGAGCGCTCTGAAGGACGCGAGCGGAGGCTGATTGGGCGGAATGGCGATGCCGAACGGGCCTTCGCCGACTTTGACCGGCGATCCGATGACCTGGTTGGTGGCGGTGTCGATCACCGAGACGTCGCCTGAGCTCTGATTGGCGACATAGGCTCGACTGCCGTCGGGGGCGATGGTGACGCTGCGGGGATCGAGGCCGACTTTGATCGGTCCGCCGATCATCCGGTTGGTGGCGGTGTCGATCACCGAGACGGTGTTCGAGGTCTCGTCGGTGACGTAGGCGCGAGTGCCGTCGGGGGTGATCGCGATGCCGGACAGTCCGACTTCAAGTCCGATCGGCTCGCCGACCACCGCGTTCGTTGCCGTGGCGATCACAGAGACGGTGCCCGACGACGCGTTGGTCACGTAGGCATGAGCGCCATCAGGAGTGATGGCGACGTTGCGCGGGGCGTTGCCGACCTCGATCGGTCCGGCGACCACCTGGTCGGTGGCGGTGTCGATCACCGAGACGGTTTGCGAACCCTTGTTGGTGACATAGGCCCGACTGCCGTCGGGGGTGAAGGCGATCCCACGCGGCTGCTTGCCGACCTTGATCGGTTCGCCGATCACCTGATCGGTGGCGGTGTCGATCACCGAGACGCTTTCCAGGTTCAAGCGAGCGACGTAGGCCCGCCGCCCGTCCGGACTGATCGCGATCGCGACCGCGTCATCGCCGATTTTGATCGGCTCGCCGACGACCTGGTTGGTGGCGGTGTCGATCACGTAGATGTCTTTGGAGATCCGGTTGCTGACATAGGCGCGAGTGCCGTCGGGGGTGATCGCGACTTCCCGCGGACCTTCGCCGACCTTGATCGGCTCGCCGACGACCTGGTTGGTGGCGGTGTCGATCACCGAGACGGTGTTCGAGCTCTCGTCGGTGACGTAGGCATTTCGCGCGGTGGCGCCAGAAGCCGCCGACGCAAGAAAGAGGACGGCGAGCGCGACGAGAACAGCGGCCCCGCGAGACCAGGACCCAGGTCGCTTCGCCGCTCCGATCAATTCGGGATGGGACATCGGGATGGGCTACGTCGAAAGCCCCGCCGGGGTTCATCCTGGCTCCGATCGCTCTTGTCCCGCGGCCAACGCTCTTTCGCGGATCGCTTTCTGGGAGGGGCGATTCGCTCAGGTCGAACGAGCACCGGGCGCCATCGTTCGCAACCCCGCGAGCCGCGCGGCGGCGGCTTGGCGGTCGTCATAAGTCACGAATGCCTCGATCGGATCGAGATCGACCGCAGAGGCAACGTGAGTCGCGTCAAGAGCGCGTAAGGCAGGCTCGGCCAGGGCTCCCGCGCCACGGAGAATCCCTCGATCGAGCGGCCGCAGCGCGAGCACGTCGAACAACGAACCGGCGCGCTTCAACAGCGCATCGAGAGGGAGCGCCGATTCCTGGGCCGCGGCGCGGCGTATCGCCCGGGGGATCTCGGTCAGCACCAACTCGCTGCTGACCAGATCGGCGCCTTCGAGATAGACGCGCAGCGCTGGCGACTCCGGCTCCTCGCGAACGAGCTTGACCAGCGCGGAGGCGTCCGCGTAAAGAACCGCCACGCTCAGCGCTCGCCGCGAACCTCGTCAAGCGCTCGGCTCAGGGCCCGCGGGTCGCCGGTCAACTCCAACGGCTCCGGTAGAGCAGATCGCACCGGAGGCGAAACCCTCCCTTCGGCGATCAGGCGATCGAGGGCGGGGCCCGTGCTCGGCGCGGGCCCCAACTCCGCCACGGGCCGGTTGCGATCGGTGACAACCAGCCGCTCTCCGTTCTTTACCCGGCGCAGGTAGACGCTCAAGTTCTGTCTCAACTCCGCCACTCCGACCGATTCATTCATGTACATGAAAGTAGCATTTCGCTAACGTATCTCCAAATCCGTCATACCGATCCCTTCGACGCTTTCGCCGCGAAGGACGAGCAGCTCGTCACGGTGGGGGCGGTGCTCGCGGGGCTCAGGGGCCGGGCTGACCGACCGCGTGTAATCGAGGCCCTCGCAAAGCTCTCGGAGCTCGGAGCTACTCGAGGATCCTCGACGAGGAACTCGAGCAGGCCGGCCATGCGGCGGCGGAGGGGCCGCTTCGACTCGCGTCCCTCTCATATGACGCCTCGCTCCCGCTTTGCATATCCGTCTAGTGGCGTTCGGGGGCACTTAGGGTTCTCCCAAGTGATCAGATGAATCTCATCCTCGAATCGAGATCGGATACCAATGCACGCTGGAACCACGCTTAGGGCCCGCTTCAACACGCTGAGCCTCAGGGCATTTCTCGGCGCCTTGGCGGCAATGATGGTGGCCGCGATAGCGGTGCTGCCGGCAAGCGCACACGCCGAAGTCGTCAGCGCCCATCCTGCTGAACCTCACGAAGTCAAGCCTCATGTCGTCAGCCCCCCGCCCGCCGCGAGCCCGGCCCCTGCCTCGACTCCCAGCCCGGCCGCTGCTCCCAGTCCTGCGCCCGCTGCCAGCTCCGCGCCTGATTCGGGTTCGGCGCCCGATTCGTCAGGTCCGGCGCCGGTTCCCAGCCCGGCCCATGCTTCGGATCGGCAGCAGGCCTCCGGCCCGGCGCCGGCTTCCGACGATCCTCCTGGTCCTCCGCCGCCTCCCACGAGCTCGGATTACGACCGCGGCGGCTATCCCACCTGCGTCGCGAATGTGGGCGATCTTGCGGGCAGGTGTGCGTGTGACCCGGTTTGGTGCGACTGGCACTGGCACTTCGACGAGTACAACATGAATCTTGCCCTCGTAGAACGGGTCAGAGGGATCATCAAGGATTTGATGGACGAGGTCTTCGGGCCGCGAGCCAACATCCACTGGCCGGCGTCAGAGCCCGACAACCAGTCCTCGTCGCCAAACTCGGATGGCCAGTCCTCTCCGGCGCCAGAGCCGGACAATCAGTCCTCGTCTCCGGCAGACGACCCATCCTCCTCGTCTTCGGCGGACGACCCGTCCTCCTCATCCGAAGAAGACTGTCAGTGCTCCCCGCTGGGCGACGGTGGTGGTGGAGGCGGTGGCAGTGACGGCGGCGGCTACAACCCGGATGACTCTCCCCTGGAGGCGGACTGAAACCGGGATGACCACGGAGGCAGTCGGCTGATAGCAGTCGAGCAACCACTTTGAGAGAGGCCCTCTCCGCCGGTCGGGGAGGGCCTTTTTCTTTCTCTATTACATGGAGGTTGTTCGATGGACCCAGCGAGCGCAGAGCTTCCTGCGAAGACGCCGGTAGTGGCGATCGACCCCGGCAAGGCCAAGCACCGGGTGCTGTCGACAGACGGCGAGCGGGCACTGATCGGAAACCTGTCTCGCTGCCGACCTTGCCCGACGGGATCGAGCGGCTCCGCGAGCTAATCGATTCCCAAGCCGCCCGAGACGGTGATCGCGATCGAGGCCACGGGCTCGCTCCTCAAGCGGGATTCCGTCAACGCGCCCGACAGGATTCGAACCTGTGACCTTCGGTTTCGTAGACCGACGCTCTATCCAACTGAGCTACGGGCGCGTGCCCTGCTGGTCGCGGCGTCTTGGGGGAGCCGCGATGCGGGAGCGGAGATTCTAGGGCTTGCGGAGACCCGTGAGCAGGACGGCGGCGATCTGGGCGCCGAGCTCCTCGGGAGTCAGGGGGCCCTGGGGCTGAAACCACTTGTAGGTCCAGTTGGCCGCCCCGAGGATCGTGTTGACGAAGATCCGCGGGGTCGTGGCGAGGGAGAACTCGCCGGCCGCCTCGCCGCGGGCGACGACGTCGAGGAGGGTCTGCTCGTATTCGTGGCGGACGGCGATCAGGCGGGACTGCTGGCGGGCGGGCAGCTCGGCCTCCTCCTCGAAGAAGACGCGGAGCAGCGCGCGGTTGCGGCAGGTGTAGGCGACGCGGTCGGCGACCAGCTCGGCGAGGGCGTCGAGGGCGGTGCGCTCGGACTCGGCGATGCGGCGGGCGGCGATCACGTTCTCGCGCAGGACGTCCTCGTAGAGCTCGATCAGAACCTCCTCCTTGCTCCCCACGTAGTGATAGAGCGAGGCCTTGCCCATGCCGAGCTCGGCGGCGATGTCGCTCATCGAGGCCGCCCGGTAGCCGCGATCGGAGAAGACCTCGACGGCGGCGTCGAGCACCTCGCGCCGGCGCGCCTGCTGGCGCAGGGCGACCCGGCTGTCCACTAGGGCGCGCCTCCGAGCGCCGCGCTCCCGCCAGCCGCGCTCCCGCCAGGCGGGCTTTCTCTCGCCCTCACAGCCCCATCCGCTTGGCGAGGATCTCGAGCTGGACCTCGTCGGTGCCACCGCCGATGCGGAGGATGCGGGCATCGCGGTAGTGCATCGCCACCGGCGTCTCCTCGATGAAGCCGTAGCCGCCGAAGACCTGCAGCGCCTCGTCGACGACGCGCGAGGCGACCTGGGGGGCGAGGAGCTTGGCCATCGCCGTCGTCGTCGCCGCCTCGGGGTGGCCGGAGTCCCAGCGGGCCGCCGCCTGGTAGGTGAGCGTGCGGGCGCCTTCGAGTTCCGCCGAGGCCGCGGCAAGGCGGTGACGGATCGTCTGGTGGCTGCCCAGCGTCACCCCGAAGGTGCGCCGCTCGCGCGCGTGGGCGACGGCTTCGTCGAGCGCCGCCTGCCCCAGCCCCACCCCCATCGCCGCCAGCGAGATCCGCTCGACCTGAAAGGCCTCCATGATCTGGTGGAAGCCGCGTCCGGCGTCGCCGAGCACGCGGTCCTCGCCGACGAAGCAGTCGTCGAAGACGACCTCGCGGGTGTCGGAGGCGTGCCAGCCGAGCTTCTCCAGCGGCGCGCTCAGGCTCATCCCCTCGGCCCCGCGCTCGACCAGGAAGGTGGTGATGCCGCGGTGGCCGGCCTCGGGGTCGGTCTTGGCGGCGACGATGATCAGGTCGGCGAAGCCGGCGTTGGTGATGAACATCTTGGTCCCGTTGAGGAGGAAGCCGCCCTCGACCGCCGTGGCGCGGGCCGAGAGGCCGGCGACGTCGGAGCCGGCGCCCGGCTCGGTGACGGCGATCGCGGCCACGCACTCCCCGGCCAGCAGCGGTCGCAGCCAGCGCTCCTTCTGTTCGTCGTTGGCGTAGCGGGCCAGGTGCGGGCCGGCCATGTAGGAGCTGACCAGCGGGGTTATCGCGAGGCCGCCGGAGGCGTGGGCGAGCTCCTCGGAGAGGATCGTCAGCGCCAGCACGCCGCCGCCGCTGCCGCCGAGCTCCTCGGGGTGGCCGAGGCCGAGCAGTCCCGCCGCCGCCAGCTTC
>C688J35102_120989085_pt1 | contig 10054 bp, 13 predicted proteins | sample HopSoiMetagenom2_FD_35102 | JGI IMG/M metagenome (IMG submission 35102) | reverse complement strand
CGCGCGGGGCGCGCCCCGGGAACTGCGGTGCCCGTGCTCAGAAGGCGGACAGCGCCGCGTCGCGCGAGTCGGCGATGTTGAACAGCGTGTCGAGCTTGGTGAGCTCGAAGAGGGTGCGCAGGTCCTCGTTGAGGTTGGCCAGGCGCAGCTCGCCGCCCTGCTCGCGGATCTTCTTCGAGAGGCTCACCAGCACGCCCAGCCCCGACGAGTCGATGTAGCCGGTGTTGGTGAAGTCGATCAGGAACTTCCGCTCGCCGCCCTCGAGCTCCTCCAGCACCTTCTGCTTCAGCTCCTGGCGGTTGCCCACGATGAGCTGCCCGTCCACGTCCACCACCGTCACGCCGCTCTGCTTGCTCGTTCGGAAGCTCATTGGCTCCTCTGGTCCGTTCACGAGGTTGAAGTCCGCACCGCCTGTCGGGCCGCGCAGGGGCAACAAGCGCGCCACCCACCACCCACGCCGCGCGTTCGAATCCGAAGCTATGCGCGGGCGCGCGGGAGCGCAAACATGGCGTGCACCCCTCGCCGCTCCGCTGCCGCGCCGCCATCGCGCCGACGGCGGATGATCGGCGTCCCCAGGCCCGGCAACTGCCGTTTCACGCAGAGCGCGCAGAGGAACAGAGAGAACGACGGTGCTGCGCCTCGTTTCTCCGCGTCTCCGCGTGGTGCCGTCACTCCGCCATGAGGGAGGTGAGGCAGGCGGTGTTCACCACGTCGTCCACGCTGGCGCCGCGGGAGAGGTCGTTGCAGGGGCGCGCGAGGCCCTGCAGGAGCGGACCGATCGCCTCGGCGTGGGCGAGGCGCTGGACCAGCTTGTAGGCGATGTTCCCCGCGTCGAGGTCGGGGAAGACGAGCACGTTGGCGCGCCCCGCGACCGGCGAGCCGGGGGCCTTCGACGCGCCGACGGCGGCGACGAGCGCGGCATCCACCTGCAGCTCGCCGTCGGCCGCGACGGCGGGCGCCGCCTCGCGGAAGAGGGCGAGCGCCTCCCTCACCCTGTCGATGGACGGGCCCTGCGCGCTTCCCGCGGTGGAGTAGCTGAGGAAGGCCACGCGCGGCTCGTCGCCCACGATGCGGCGGCGCGCGGCGGCGGCGGCCACGGCGATGTCGGCGAGCTGCTGGGCGGTGGGATCGGGGACCACCGCGCCGTCGGTGAAGGTGAGCACCTCCGTCTCCTGCGACCGGAAGGGCGGGACCACCATGTAGAAGGAGGAGGACACGGTGCGGATCCCCGGGGCCGCGCCGACGCCGTAGATGGCCGCGCGGATCACGTCGCCCGTGGTGTTCGCCGCCCCGGCCACGGAGCCGTCGGCGTACCCGGCGCCCACCATCAGCGCCCCGAAGACGAGCGGGTCCGCGGACTGGCGCAGCGCGTCCTCCTCGCTGCACCCCTTCGCCTTGCGCCGCTGCCAGTAGCGCTCCGCGAGCTCTGCGCGGCGCGGGTCGGTCGCGGGATCCACCACCTGGACCGAGGCGGCGCCGAGCGCGGCGAGGTCGGCGCGGGTGAGGTCGCCGCCGATCACCAGCGGCAGCGCCAGGCCGTCGGCGGCGACGCGGGCGACGGCCTGCAGGGTGCGCGCGTCGTGGCCCTCGGGGAAGACCAGGCGGCGCGGGCGCTCGCGCGCGCGGCGGCGGATGGACGCGAGAAAATCCACCGTCTCCCCCGCCGTCACGCGGAGGCGGACGCGGCCTTCTTCCCCGCGACCTTCTCCAGCACCCGGTGCAGCACCGCGGGGGAGAGGAAGGGTGCCACGTGCCCGCCCAGCCCGGCGATCTGCCGCACCAGGGTGGCGGAGACGAAGGCGTGGGCCGGGTCGGGAGCGAGGAAGACCGTCTCCAGCTCGGCGAGCAGGGAGCGGTTCATCATCGCCATCTGCTGCTCGTACTCGAAGTCCTTCACCGAGCGCACGCCGCGGATCACCAGCTTCGCGCCGCGCTTGCGGGCGAAGTCCACCAGCAGCCCCTGGAACTCCGCCGCCTCCACCCGCGGCTCGTCGGCGAAGGCCTCGCGGATCAGCGCCACGCGCTCGTCGATGCTGAACATGCCGGTGCGCGGCTGCTGCGGCGCGTGCGCCACCGCCACGATCACGCGCTCCGAGAAGGCCAGCGCGCGGCGGATGATGTCTTCGTGGCCCCGGGTGAGGGGGTCGAACGAGCCGGGGCAGATGGCGACGGGCTGTTTCATTCCGCTGCGGTGAGGAAGGTGAGGTACGTGTCGCCGTAGCGCCTGGTGCGCGCGCCGGCGAGCTCGGGGAGCACGTCGTCCTTCCCGTGCTCGATGCACAGCATTCCCGCGAAGGGGATGGCGGCGAACGCCTCCGCCAGCTCGCGGGCGAACCCCTTCGCGTAGGGCGGGTCGGCGAAGGCGAGGTCGAACGCGCCGGCGCCCAGCCCGCGGGCGTACTTCAGCGCGTCGCCCCGCACCACGCGCACCGCGTCGCCGGCGCCGAGCGCCTCTACGTTGGCGCGGAGCGCGGCGACGGCCTTCGCGTCGTGCTCCACGAAGGTGGCGGCCACGGCGCCGCGGGAGAGCGCCTCCAACCCCAGCGCGCCGGAGCCGGCGAAGAGGTCGAGCACGCGGGCGCCGGGGAGCACCGGGGCCACCGTGCTCATCCACGCCTCGCGGACGCGGTCGGTGGTCGGCCGCGTCCCCCGCCCCGGCGGCGCCTGGATGCGCCGTCCGCCCCACTCGCCCGCCACGATGCGCATGGCGACAAACTACGTGGCGCGCCCCCAGCCCGCTAACGGATGGTCTCACGCAGAGACGCGGAGGAGGCGCGGTGCCCCCCCCCGCGCCTCCGCGCCTCCGGGTTAGACGGGTTTTCAGTGTTTCGGATTCGCGTCAGCTCGGGCAGCCGAGGATGCGATCTCCAGGACCCGGCGAAGCCCGCACCACGCGGCACGCGCCGCCGTCGCACGTCACCTCGTATTCGTGATCGGAGCTCATCGACGTGACTGCGGGGATCAGGTGCTCCATGGACGTGATGCGATACCGTCCGTCGGCGAACTGCCTCGGCTCGATCAGGGCGATGACGGGATCGGCCGAGCACCGATACGCGCCGCCCATCGGCTCGAATCCACGCGCGCGCAGCTCCGCCGCCCGGATGGCGCGCGGCAGCTTCGCCGTGTCGACGAAGACGCGCGCACCCGGCTGCGGCCGCAGCCGCGCGGCCACCGCGTCGAGGACGGCGAGGTACGCGGCAGCGGGCGGGGTGATCGGGCCGTCGAGCTCCTGCGGCCCTGGGAGGAGCGTGACGGAGATCCTGTCGGCCGGCAGCGTCGCATCGGCCGCAAGCCTCTGCCGGATGGCCGCGAGCACCCGGTCGTTGTGCGCGTGGATCACGATCTCGTCACGGACGATGCCGATGCCTCCGCGCGGCCACAGCGATCCTGTCAGCATGGAGCTCACGCGGTCCCCCAAGCTCGCGCATCTCCCGGTAGGTGGAGCGGGCCCTCTCGACCCGGAGGGCAGCGACACAGCGCCCGCCGCGGTCCAGGGCCGGCTCGAGTACCCTTCGTGCACGCTCGGCGTCACGCTCCGGATGCGTGAGGTGGACGCTCACCTCGCAGTCGCCGTGAGAGAGCCCGGCGAACCCCGGGATCGAATCCGACAGGCGTTCGTAATCGAACCAGCCGATCCGTAGCTGCTCGGCGAGCGATGGGTTCCATGGAGAGGAGGGAGCGACCACGCCCACCGCCGGGGCGACGGGGCGCGGAGGCGGCGTACATCCGACGACCAGCGCCGCGACGAGCACGCCCGGGGCCGATCGCAGGTGCCTTCCTCTCATGGTGTCTCCTCTCTGAACGGCACTCAATCACCCTGCCTGTGAACGCGCGGGCTGCTTCCCCCGCGACGCTTCATGGGTCGCGATGACCCGTCCGGTGTCGTGCGGGTGGTCGCCTCGCGGGTCACGTCCATCTATCCGGCAGACCTGCGGGCGCGGACGGCTTCGTATCCGGAGATCGCGGCCAGGACCAGGAGCACGAGCACGACGCCGGCTCGCCAGACCAGGTGCGCGCCGTTGATCGAGCCGGCGTGCATCCCCAGCATCGCCGCGAACAGCGTCCACGGAATGAAGACGACGAGCGCGATCAGGGCGCGTCCCCACGAGCGCCTGTAGCTCCACGGCCGGAGGATGAGGAACAGCACGAGCAGCTCCGCCGTGCCGAGCCAGAGCTCCGTCGACAGGTCTCCGGGCCAGTTCTGGCCGTACTCCCGGCGCCGCGGATCGACGACGTACGGATCGCGGCGCAGCGCCAGCAGCATCGTCGCGGCGAGCGCGCCGAGGCCGGCGAGGAACGGGGCGGCGGCGAGCAGTCCGGCCCGGAGGCGGACGCTACCGCGCACGCGCCGCTTCGTGGATCGCGATGAACTGCTCGGGCGTGGTGGCGGCGATGACCTCGCCGACCGCGTCCAGCGCCAGGTCGTCGGCCGAGCGGAAGCGGACGCAGGACTTGCCCATGTCGAGCTTCTTCCCCGCCGCCTTGAACGCCTCCTTGAAGCGGCGCGCCTGCTCGCCCTCGCCGTACACGCCCATCAGGTAGACGGCGCAGTAGTTCTTCTGCGAGCCGAGCGCGGCGTACATCAGCGGCTGCTTGTTGTACGTCTTCGGGTAGCGCTCCAGCGGGATTTCGTAGCTGATCAACCCCCAATTCATCCCTTCTACGTACCCCGCCGGCAGGTTGCGCAGCACCACCTCGCGCACCGCGGCGATCGCGGCACGCCGGTCTTCGGGGAGCTCGGCGAGGTACTCGTCGACGGTCGAGGCACCGCTTTTCGCCATGATGATTTCCCTGGAAGAAGCGTTTGAGGACCGCCCGTCAACCGCCGCTGCGGCGCATGCGGCGGAGGATCTCGCGGCGGTACTCGCCGGTGTTGGCGGGGGTGCGGAGGCGCGGGTTGGGGAGGAGCGCGGCGAGCGCCGCGGCCTGCGAGCGGGAGAGCTGCTTCGCGCCGACGCCGAAGTGGCGCCGCGCGGCCTCGTCCACGCCGAAGATGCCGTCGCCCCACTCCACCTCGGCCAGGTACAGCTCCAGGATGCGGTGCTTGCCCAGGATCAGCTCCGCGGCGGGCGTGAGCGCGAGGTCGTACACCTTGCGGACGGGATTGCGGCAGGCGCAGCCGAACAGGTTCTTCATCAGCTGCTGCGTGATGGTCGACGCGCCGCGCATCCGCCCGCCGTCCGCCGCGCTGCGCCCCGCCACGCCCATCTCCTTCAGGTCGTAGCCGTGGTGGGTCCAGAAGCGCCCGTCCTCCGCCGCGACCACGGCCTTCGCGACGTGCGGCGACATCTCCGCCAGCGGCAGGGTGTGCTGCCGGGGAGAATACGGCCGCCCGGCCAGCATCGCCTCCACCCGGCGCTGCAGCTGCACCCCCGTCACCGGCGGCGACGCGAAGCGGTAGACGACGATCAGCAGCACGCAGAACAGGTAGTACGCCGCGAACACCTTCACCACCGCTCTGCCGACCCGCGCCAGCCACCCCCGCCCGCGCCGCGGCGACCGCGGATCGGCCGTGGGCTCCGCGTCGCTCGGGAACCACGGCAGCGTGTGGTCGGCGGCGGGATCGCGCGGGGGACGGAGGATGCGGTTCATCCAATCATTCGATCGACAGGTCTCACGCCGGGCCGGCCGAGACGCATGGAAACCGCCGTGTCTCCTCCGCGGCTCCGCGTCTCCGCGTGAGACGCCGTTGCCGTTATTCCTCGGACGGACGCAGGTCGACGATCTTGGCCTGGAGCGAGGTGCGGCCGTTCCAGTGGTTCTCCTCGAGCCTGAACGCCACGTCCATCGGCCCGCCGGCCACCCAGGGCTCGCCGCCGAGCCCGGCCAGGTTGAAGCCGATCGCCTCCATGGTGCTGCCGTGCGAGGCGAGCGTGAGCCGCAGGTGCTTCTCGCCCACCACCCGTGGCGGGGCGCCCGCGAACACGCCGCGAGAGGCGAACACCGGCGTGGGGTTCCCCGGGCCGAAGGGCCCGGCGTGGCGCAGCATCCGCGCGAGCGCGTCGTCTGCGTGGCGCAGTTCCACCTCCAGGTCGATGCGCACCTCGGGCACCAGCTGCTCCGGGCTCAGCACCGCGTGCGCGTGCGCGTCGAAGGCCTCGCGGAAGTCGTCCACGCGCCCGGGGCGGATGGAGCACCCCGCCGCCATCCGGTGCCCCCCGAAGCGGGTGAGGTGCCCCGAGCAGGCGCGCATCGCCTCGTACAGGTGGAAGCCGGGGATGGACCGCGCGCTCCCCTTCCCGTCTTCCGCGCCGGCGAGCGCGATCAGCACGGTGGGCCGGTGGATGCGCTCCACCACGCGCGACGCCACGATCCCGATCACCCCCGGGTGCCACCCCTCCTCGGCCAGCACGATCCCCCAGTGGCGGTCGGGGTCGAACCAGCGCTCCAGCCCGTTCATCGCCTGGCGCAGCGTGTCGGCGTCCACCGCCTGCCGGGCGCGGTTCTCCGCCTCCAGCGCGTGGGCGATGGCCTCGGCCTCGCGCTCGTCGTCGGTGAGCAGCAGGCGCACGCCGTCGCGCGCCTCGCCCATCCGCCCCACCGCGTTGATGCGCGGCGCCAGCACGTACCCCACCTGCGCCGCCGAGACCTCCTTCCCCGCGAGCCCGGTGGTGCGCAGCAGCGCGCGCAGCCCGGGGTTGGGCGTCTCCGGCAGCACCCGCAGCCCCCAGCGCACCAGCGCGCGGTTCTCCCCCGTGAGCGGCGCCAGGTCGGCCACGGTGGCGACCGCGACCAGGTCCAGGAAGGCCTGCAGCCGCTCGGCCGGGAAGCCCAGCGCGTCGGCCACGGCGCAGCACACCTTCCACGCCACGCCCACGCCGGCCAGCGACTTGTCGGGATAGGGGCAGTCGGCCCGGTTGGGGTCGACCACCGCCGCGCACTCGGGGAGGGTGGGGCCGGGGGTGTGGTGGTCGGTGACGATCACGTCGATCCCCAGCGAGCAGGCGCGCCGCACCGCCTCGTGGGCCACGATCCCGCAGTCGCCGGTGAGGATGAGCCCGGCGCCGATCGCCTGCGCCGCGCGGATCCCCGCCTCGGAGAGGTCGTAGCCGTCCTGCAGCCGGTGGGGGACGAAGGGCTCCGCCTTCGCGCCCATCATCCGGAGCGAGCGGACGAAGACGGCGGTGGAGCAGATGCCGTCCACGTCGTAGTCGCCGTGCACCAGGATGGTCTCGCCGCCGTGGATGGCGCGTACGATGCGCTCCACCGCGTCCGCCATCCCCGCCATCCCCAGCGGCGGGTGGATCTGGCCCAGGTGCGGGCGCAGGAACTCGCGGGCCGCGGCCGGCTCGCCGTAGCCGCGGTTCACCAGCAGCCGGCAGAGCGCGGGCGGCAGCCGCAGCTCGCGGGCGATGCGGTCGACGAGGCTCGGATCGGGGAGAGCGGGAAAGACCCAGCGGCGTGCGGTGGCGGTGAGCATCCCGAAAGTTACCCACGCCCCGCGCGTTGGGAAAGCGTCCCCACCGCCTCCGCGGCGGCCGCTTTCGGCCGGGGCGCGGGCGGCGTTCCCCGCCTCCGCCGCGAAAACAGATGACGGTTGATTTTGGACCGCCGGGCGCTAGATTGTCGGCGCAGGATCCTTCCCCCGGCCCGCACCGGCTGTCTTCCCCGAACGTCTCCTCTACGCAGATGATGGCTCCCCGACGCGCCTGGCTCTCGGCGCTCGCGACGGCGTGCATCCTGGCCCTGTCCGCCGCACCGCGGTCCGCGAGCGCGCAGGCCATCTCCCCGCGCCCCGCGCAGGTGGTGCCGCTCCTCCCCGCGGTGCGCGCCCGGCCCCCCGCCAACCGCGTGGCGTCCGCGCCGGCGCGCCCGGCCGGGGGGCCGCTGGTCCGTCGCCCCGCGGTGAACCCGGCGCTCGCCCCCGCCACGCCGCTCGACGAGTCGAAGGTGGCGCCGAACGGCGAGACCGCCGCGCAGCTCACCCGCGAGGCGGTGAACGGGGGGCGCGAGGCCTATCCCGTGGGCCCCGGCCTGCGCGGGCCGTCGGTGCTGCGGGTGCAGGTGCTGCTCGACCGCGTGCTCTTCTCGCCGGGGATGATCGACGGGAGCTGGGGGAGGAACACCTCCGTCGCCGTCTACTGGTTCCAGGCGCGCGAGGGGCTGGTGCCGACCGGGGCGGTTGACAGCGCCACCTTCGCGCGGCTGCACCTGCTCGCCGGCCGCCCGGGCGAGTACGTGGTGCGCCGCGCGCTCACCGCGGCCGACGTGCGCGGCCCGTTCATCGAGATGCCCTCCAGCATCTACGCGCAGGCGGAGCTGGACTGCTCCTGCTACGAATCGCTCAGCGAGAAGCTCACCGAGCTCTTCCACGTGCGCATCGAGCTGCTGCAGAAGCTGAACCCGCACGTGGCGCTCAACTCGTTGAAGGCGGGCGACTCCATCAACGTTCCCAACGTCCGCGACCCCGACGCGCCGCCGCGCGGCGTGGTGGAGACGCTGGCCGTCTCGGGCGCCGACCACTACCTGCAGGCGCTCGACGCATCCGGGCGCATCCTCTACCAGTTCCCCACCACGGTGGGCTCGTCGTACGACCCCTCGCCGGAGGGGAACTTCAACGTGGTGCTGATCACCGAGAACCCCTGGTGGCACTACCAGCCGGCGATCCTGCACCACGGGCACGAGGACGACCCCGAGGCCCAGATCCCCCCCGGCCCCAACAGCGCCGTGGGGAGGGTGTGGATGACGCTCTCGGCCGAGCACTACGGCATCCACGGCACCAAGAGCCCGGAGACGATCGGCTACGCGGTGTCGGCCGGGTGCGTGCGGCTGGCGAACTGGGACGCGCTCTACCTGGCGCGGCGGATCACGCCGGGGACCCCCGTGGTCTTCCGCGGCACGCGCACGCACGCCGCCATGCCCACGGTGAACCGCACGCCCACCCCGCCGGCCGCGCCCCGTCGTCCCGCCGTCGCCGGCGTGCGCGTGGACAGCTCGCGCGCCCGCGCCGACTCCGCCCGCCGCGACAGCGCCCGCGCCCCCGCGGACTCCGCACGCCGCGACAGCGCGCCCGCCGCGCCCCCCACGCCGCCGCAGGCGCAGCCCGCGCCCCCACCGGCCGCGCCCCCCGCCCCGGCGAAGCCCGACAGCACCGCGCGGCCGTAGCTGGACATTGAGGCGATGACGAAGAGCGGCCCCGAGCACCGGGGCCGCTTTTCGCTGCGGGCCCTCTCCCTGGCGCTGCGCGCCGGTCCCTCCCCCAAACCGCGGGGGAGGGACGGGCTCGCTTCGCTCGTGGCTCCTGTCGCGCGCGCCCAGCCTGCAGTGCGCGACCGAGGTCGCATCGGTGCTCGTCGCGCGCCACCAGGCTTCGGCAGCACCGGAGCCGGTCGTCCGCGAAGGCGGACTTCGTGTGGTCCGAGAATTTCACGGCCCAGAGTGGGCGACGGGCCCGTAACGCGACAGCGGCTTGCGGGTGGCTTGACTTGTGATGCACGGATGGAGATCGTTGTCGTCGATCCCACCGTCACCTCGCGCGGAAAACGGCGGATGTCGTGCGTTCGCCGCCGATCCGCAGTCGTTCGCCCAGCGCCGGCATGCGCGCGGGCGGAGACTCACACGCACCCGCGCGCGGGTGCCCACTCCCGCAGTGGAGGGACGATGGAGACGATGAAGAAGCTGGTGCTGGACCCCGCCGGGCTGCGGGTGGAGGGCTTCCCCGTGGGGCCGGCGCACGCGGCTAAGGGCACCGTGGCAGCGCATGCACTGACGATCAGGTTCGGCTGCCCGGAGACGAACTTCCGCTCGTGCCCCAATCCCAGCCTGTGCAACGTCGGCTGCTGACGCACACTCCCCCTGTCCCGAAGAGGATCACGATGAAGAAGATCGCGCTGGATCTCGAGACGCTGCGGGTCGCCAGCTTCGCCACCCAGGACTCGCCGGACTGGCGGGGAACGGTCGTGGCGCACGAGATCACCGTCGCCGCGACGCAGTGCACCACCAAGGACCACACCTGCCCCATCACCTACGGATGCCCCTACACCACGCCCTGAAACGTGGAAGCGAAGACGACGCGCGAGGGCCCGCCGGTTCCCACCGGCGGGCCCTCGCCCCG
>C688J35102_120989086_pt1 | contig 10056 bp, 8 predicted proteins | sample HopSoiMetagenom2_FD_35102 | JGI IMG/M metagenome (IMG submission 35102) | reverse complement strand
CCCGCAGCCGACCGCCTCCACAACATCCACGCCCCCACGCTTCTAATAGTAGGTGACGAAGACCAGCCAAGAATCTTCGCCGCAGCCGACCTCCTCGAAAAGGAACTCCCAAACGCGCGCAAGACGGTAATGCACCATACTGCCCACCTGCCCAACATGGAACGCCCCGAAGAGTTCGACAGGCTAGTGCTGGAATTCTTGCAGGACCACCAGTAGCGTCCGTCCGCAAACGTTTACTGAAGCCGGATACCCCGGCGGCAGGGAGACCGTTGCCCCCACGAAGGCCGCACCTTCTACGTTACGGACGAGAACGTGCACTTGCGACTTACCCGCCTGCTCGCAGGATAGCGCGGAAACCTGGGTTTGAGGCTTCACCGTAGGACCACGAAGCGCGTCTCTACGGGCTCCCCGGAACGGACGTTGGCCAACACGGTCGCGCGTCCCGGCTCGGCATTCTGGGGAACGCGCAGGTTGGTGTCGAGCGTCAGAGCGTGGTCGGCGTCGAGGGTCACGAGTCTCCAGGTCTTGCCGTCTTGGCGGAAGAAGATCCCGACATCGCGCGCGGGAGTGAACCCCTCGCATCCGGAAGAGAAATCGTGGCCACGCAGACGAAATTTCGCTCCGGCAGCGACCCACGCCGGTACGGCCTCGATGGACGGGGAAGGGCAGGCGGTGGCCGCTTCTCCCGCGGCTTGCGAAGGTGCTCCTGCCCCCTGTCTGTAGCGGGCTTCCGATCCATCGCTCTCGGGTTTCGCCGCGGACCCTCCGGCCTCCATGCCGGCCTGGGGCACGAAGAGCTCCGAGAGGGTGCTGCGCAGGGTGGGTGAGAGCGCGACGACGGCGACCAGAACCACCGCGGTCGCGACGGCCGCCCACCTTGGGGCGAGTAGTGATGGCCGACGCCACCTCCTGCGAACCTCCTGGGACCATTCTTCCTCGTTTAGATTGCGGCGAATCTCGCGGGCCACGTCGGGAGTTGGAGGGTATTCGATTCTGGCGCCGAGGTCCCTCAGGCTTTGTTCGATCTCTTCTTCGGAGAATCGCCCGTCGTCAGGCATCTTCCTCCTTTGCCATCGCTTTGCGTAACCTCGCTATCGCGCGCGAGAGCCTGGACTTGACCGTGCCCCTGGCGCACTCGAGCGCCGTCTCCTCCTCGGAGAGCCCCAAGAAGTAGCGATAGGAGATCACCAACCGCTCGCCCTCGCTCAACTCGACGAGGTTCGCCAATAGTTCTTCCCGCCGCTCCGCCGCCACCACGGCCGCCTCGGGCGAGACAGGCGCGGTGACGACGTGGCCTTCGGCGGCCACCCGGAAGCTCAGCTTCGCCCTGCGTCCCGCGGACCTGCGCCGGTTTCTGGCCTCGTTGGTGACGATGGTGAGCAGCCAGGGCCGGAAAGGGGCGCCAGGCCTGAAACGGTCGAGGGCGCGGTACGCTTTGATGAAGGCCTCCTGGGTGGCGTCTTCCGCCTCGGGGGCATCGCCCGTTACGAGGTAGGCCGCGCGGAAGGCCACCGCCTGGTGTATGCGCACCAGCCGTTCGTAGGCGGCTGTATCTCCCGCACGTGCCCGCTCGGCGAGCTTCGCTTCCTCCAAGGCGGCGGCCTGACCTCCTCGACGCGGCTCTTTACAGCTGTCAGCCCTCAGCCATCAGCTTTCTGTTCTTGCTGAAAGCTGATGGCTTGCATAACCGTTACACCGCCGTCGCCAGGGAGGTTCCCGCTATAGGGTGGCGGCGTCCTGGAGGATCTCGTCCGCGTGGGTCTCGGGCGAGACCTCGGGGTAGACCTTAGAGATCCTGCCGTCGGGGTCAAGCAAGAAGGTGACGCGGTTCGCCGTTCTGCGGTTCTCGCGCAGCACCCCGAGGGCCTCTGAGGTCCGGCCGCCCTCGTCGGTGAGGAGCGGGAAGTTGAGGTCGTACTTGGCCCGAAACTCACGGTGGGACTCGGCAGAGTCGAGGGAGACGCCGTAGACCCGGATGCCGGCCTCGGCGTAGTCGTCCATGCGGTCGCGGAAGGCGCAGGCCTCCTTCGTGCAACCCGGGGTGTCGTCCTTGGGGTAGAAGTACAGGACGGTCTTCTGTCCCGTCAGGTCCGCCGTGCCCAGATGCTCCTCGTCTTCGGTCGTGAGGTCCAGGTCGGGCAGTGGTTGGCCCTGCTGCGGTAGGTTCGCCATCAGAGTTCCTCCTTTAAGAGCGCGTTCGTCAGAGAGTCTACGACGTTGGCCCGTCCGGCGCGTATGGCACGTGGCGACCGACGATCTCGAGCGCGTCCAGATCCGGGTCGAGCTGGCGGGTGATGCCGTCGAGAAGTCCGATGGCGCGCCCGATGAGGAGCAGCTTCGGCGGGAGGTCCCCGACGCTCGCGCCGAGCTCGAGGCCGAAACCCCCGAGGTCCACGCCCGACGACCCCTGCCTCTCGCCACCGAGCAGCACCCCGACCACAGCGAGCAGCACGTCGAGGTTGGTATCCTCCCCTACGGGCAGGCCGGCCTCGCCGAGGGACGCCGAGATACCCTCGAGGTCACCGTCCCCAAGCGCCCGGACGAGCCGCCCGAGCGCCGCGACGAAGGCGGGATCGAGCCCCAGCGTGAGGCCGTGGTCGAGCAGGACGAGGCGCGGCCCTTCTCGCCCCGCCTGAACGAGCAAGTTGCCCGGGTGCGGGTCGGCGTGCAGTACGCCCCGCTCGAAGAGCTGCTCCGCGTACGCGTCGTTCAACAGCACGGCGACCTCGCGGGGCTCCATGCCGGCCCTCTTCAGACCGTCCACGTCGGTGACCTTCACGCCCTCCACGAACTCCATGACGAGCAGACGCCGCGTCGTGAGCCCTTCGACGACGCCGGGGACGACCACGTCCTCGCGGTCCGCGAGCGCGTCGCGCAGGTCCGCTATGGCCGCCGCCTCCCTGACGAAGTCGAGCTCCAGCGGCAGGGTCCATCTGAGGTAGTCCGAGATCGGCCGCAGCCGGATGCCCGGTTCGAGGCGTGCGACTGCATCGAAAATGGTCTCTAGTGCGACGAGGTCCGTCTCGATGAGGCCGGAGATGCCCGGGTACTTGACCTTGACGGCAACCTCCCTGCCGTCGCGTAACCGCGCGCGGTGAACCTGCGCGATGGAAGCGGCGGCCACCGGTTCAGGCTCGAAAGAGGAGAAGACCTCTTCGGGCGGGAGGCCTAGCTCGCGGGCCACGGCATCACGGATTGCCCCGTACGGTTGCGGCGGGACGCGGTCCTGCAGCGAGGCCAGCGTCTCGATGTAGGCGTGGGGGAGGAGATCCGGCCTCGTCGAGGCGAACTGCCCGGCCTTGATGAGCACCCCTCCGAGCGTCTCTGCCGCGTCGAGCACCCGCGCCGCCCCGCGCCGGTGCTGGAGCTCCCAATCCTCGTCAGCCACCAGATCCGGCAAAAGGCGCGAACGCCTGCGCAGTGCCGCGTAGCCCGAATACAGGTCCGCCGCGACCGTCCCGAGCACGAGCGCCCGCGGCGAGTAGGCGGCGGGAAAAACGCCGGGGAAAGCGCCGAAGCCGCGTCCCGAGATCTCCGCCGCGGTCAGCCCCGCGCCCGCCCACAAGAACCATCCTGCCCGCGAGAGGTCGGCGAGCCGGGCGAGATCCGGCGTCCCTCCGGCGGTGTTCGTCGCGTCCAGGACGGCCCGGGTCTCCTCGGTGGAGCGCCGCACGGCCTTCGCCAACACCTTCTGAGCACCGAGCACCCCGTCGCTCCACGAGCGGGAGGCCTCGAGCCAGGTGCGGTACGGTTCCAGCACACTGCGCGGACCCGGGTTCATGTCTCGTTCTCGTTCACGGCAGCCGAGTATACGCCACGGCGACAAAGCATGGACAGGCGATGATCCACGTTGCATAGTTACGGCGGACGGGTTGTCCCCGGCGGGAGAGGCGTTGGGTAGCACAGGTGCGGCAGGGAATTACTCCGGGAGGAGGGTTCGACGCGTCCTGTACATCGTGTTGCTCGCCGCGCTCGTCGGCCTGACCGTCTCGTTCTGGTCGTGGGTGGACGCCCAGGCGCGTGCCGTGGTGGTCATCTCCTCCGTCCTCGACGCCCCCGCTATTACACCCGCCATCAGGTCAACTAGCGGGGACCCGCACCTCTCGGACGCACGCATAGCGGGAAATTCTTCGCTGGTCGCAAAGCCGGCGGGGGAGGGACCGTGGCCGGCTATATTCGTGGTCAACGGAACCGTGCCGGAGGGGAGGAAGTTGCCGGCGGTGCGGCATCTGGCCGAGGGTTTCGCGCGGGCCGGCTACCTCGCGGTCGTGCCCGACCTGCCTGGCCTGACGGAGGATAGGATCACCCCCCGGACCGTGGACGCCGCCACACAGGCCGCACTCGAGATCTCCGGCCGATCCGACGCCGAAGACGGGGAGGTCGCAATTGTCGGGGTCTCGACCGGCGCAACCCTGGGCCTCCTTGCCGCCGAGGACCCCAGACTCGACGGGAGGGTCTCGCTCGTGGCGGGCGTCGCACCTTTCTCGAACATCAAGACCGTCCTCAACGTCGCCACGACCGCCCACTACCGCCGGCCCGGCGGAAAACTGGTCCCCTACCAGGCAGCCCCCTTCCTCTCCTACGTCGTCGCCCGCTCTCTCGTCGCCGCCCTCCCACCGGGCCGGGACAGACGGACGCTATCGGCCGAGATCGCGGGCGTCGGCCGCGAGAGTCCCGACCCACTGCACGACATCCGCCAGCGCCGGATGGACGACCTGGGACCGGAAGCCAAAAGCGTCGTCAGGCTGCTCGCCAACCGCGATCCAAAACGCTTCGACGACCTCTACGCGGCCCTACCAGGGGCCGTGCGCCACGACCTCGAAGAGCTCTCGCCACTCTCTGGCCAAGAGAAAATCGGTGCCCCCGTCGAGCTGGCCACGGGCCCTCACGACAAGTATTTCCCTCCCTCGCAGTCCTACAGAATCGAGCGCATCGCGCCCCAGCGCACGGTCACGGTCACCGGCGCGCTCGACCACGCGAAACTAAAGGTGTCGCCGCAAGATATCCCGGCCTTCCTGGCCTTCGACGGCTTCGTGGTTCGCTCGCTGCGCATCGCCCGCGCCGAAGGCTAGTCTCGTTCTACAGCCGACCAAGCGCGCCGTAGAGCAGCTCGAAGAAGTTCTCGCGGTCGAGCTCGACGCCGACCTCGGCGTTCGGGCTCTTGCCGGTCACACCGTGGAAGTCGCAGACGGTCTGGCCGCGGGTGAGGTCACTTTCGCACTCGACGTCCACGCGCATCGGACGCGTTTTCAGCAGGTCTGGTTCCAGGACGGCGGCGACGGCGACGGGGTCGTGCAGCGGCGGGGAGTCGAAGCCGAAAGTTCGCTCGTAGGTGGCGGCAAAGAAGTCGAGGAAATCGACCACGATGCCTCCCACCCTGCCCGTCGCCCGCAACCGCTCCCTCTCGTCTGGACCCGCGCCGGCCTGGTGCGTCACGTCGAGGCCAGCCATCGTTATGGGCAGCCCTGACTCGAAGACCTCGCGGGCGGCCTCGGGGTCGACGTAGATGTTGAACTCGGCGGCCGGCGTCGTGTTGCCAAGGCCCATGCTACCCCCCATGAGCGAGATACCCGCTATGCGCCCTTTCAGATCGGGGTGCTCGCGCAGGAACAGGGCGATGTTGGTGAGCGGGCCGACGGGGATGAGGGTTACGGGATCGCAGGAGGCCTTTATGGTGTCCGAGATCAGGGTCACGGCATCCCTTTCGTCGGGCCCGAAGCTGGGGTCGGGGATCGCCTCGGAGCCGTCCAGCCCGCTCTCGCCGTGTATGTCCTCGGCGGTATGCAGGGGCCTCTCCAAAGGTCCCGAGGCACCCGCGCCGACGGGCACTTCCTCACGCCCGACGAGGGAGAGGACGCGCAGGGCGTTGCGCGTGGTCTTCTCGATGGTGACGTTGCCCGCGACGGTAGTGACGGCGAGCAGGTCGAGGCCGGGGTGACCGCAGGCCAGCATGAGGGCCACGGCGTCGTCGTGGCCGGGGTCCATGTCCAGGATCACAGGCTTCTGACTCACCCTCTCTCCTCTCACGCTAAAGCAGAGTGGTAAGTTATACTTTTTGGAGCGCCGCGTACAGGGCGACCAATACCCCTTTTCGTTGACGAGCGTGTAGCTGTTGGGTAAAGTCACTGCCATTGGGGAGTAGCCACCCGCAACAGCGGGGGGACCGGTCGTCAATACGGGGTGAAGCCCCCGGCCGGTTACCGGCGCCGAGGCGCAATGGGCGAGACCATCGACAGGCAAAGTGGCCGCGATGGCTCGCTTTTTCGCGTTTCGCGGCCCGTCCGAGAGGAGACGGGATTGATAACGACGCTAGAGTTCGTAGCCGCGCTGGTCGCGATCCTTCTGGGGGCAGCTTTCTTCACCAATGCAGTGGAGATTTTGGGAGGACGTCTCGGGATGCGCCAGGGCGCCGTCGGCAGCCTGCTCGCGGCCGTGGGAACGGCCCTGCCCGAGAGCATGATCGCCATAGTCGCCATCCTCGAACCCGTCATCTCCGGCGACACCTCTGGCGAAGGGGCCGCCATAGGCATAGGGGCCATACTCGGCGCGCCTTTCATGCTCGCGACCCTCGCCATGTTCGTCGTCGGGGTCTCGGCGGTGGCTTTCCGGGGACGCAGGGATCAGGGCACGGCCTTGCGCATCGATCCGGCGACCATCGGCAGGGACGTAGGGTTCTTCCTCATCTTCTTCGCCGCGGCGGCCGGCGTCGGGCTGGTGGAGCTGCCGCTGTTCCTCAAAATCGTCATCGCCATAGTGCTCGGCTTCGGATACGGCCTCTACGTCAGGCGAACGCTTACCTCGGGCGAGCACCTCGAAGAGGTGCCGGAGAGGCTCCTGATCCTGCCCCGCAGCGGGAACCCACCGCTCGTCGTCGTCCTATTCCAGACGCTCGCCAGCTTGGGGGTGATCCTGGCCGGTGCCCACTTTTTCGTGGACGCCGTCGAGCACGCAGCAGAAGGTCTTGGCCTGCCCGCTGGCCTTATAGCCCTGGTCCTGGCGCCGCTCGCGACCGAGCTTCCAGAGAAATTCAACTCCATCTTCTGGATGAGGGACGGCAAAGACACCCTGGCCCTCGGCAACATAACGGGCGCGATGATGTTCCAGAGCACTATTCCCGTCGCCTTCGGTGTCCTGTTTACCCCGTGGAACCTCAAGCCGCTCGACCTCGTCGCCGTGGTGCTGGCCCTGGTTTCGGGCGGGCTCGTCTTCCTCACCCTCAGGCGCTCCGGTACCCTGCGGGCAGTACGACTCATGATCGGCGGCCTCTTCTACCTCGCCTTCGTCATCGGCGCGATCATAGTCGTGGTGTGATCGACTTCGGGGCTGACGAAGCGGGGTGCGGGCCGTAGAATAATCGCATGCTTGGACGTTATGCGGAGCTGAAAGCGCAACTGCCGCCGGGGACCATCCTCTTCTACCAGGTCGGGACGTTCTTCGAGACCTTCGAGGAGGACGCGAAGACCATCTCGCAGGCGCTCTCGATCCGGCTGACGAGCCGGGAGGCCGCGGGCGAGGGCCGCGTCCCGCTCGCCGGGGTGCCGGGGCACGCCATCCAGGAGCATCTGGCGACGCTCTTGAGGAAGGGCTACTCGGTCGCCGTCGCCGAGCAGCGGCCTCATCCGACGAAGCCCAAGCAGTTCACGCGCGAGGTCACCAGGATACTTACGCCCGGAACCGTCATAGAGGAGAACGTCCTCTCCGCCGGTCACGCCAACTACCTGGCCTCGTTCGTGGTCAGGGACGGCGTGGCTGGCGTGGCTGTCGTCGAGGCCTCGACCGGAGAATTTACCGGCACCGAGGTTCCCGAAGAGCAGTTGGGTGCCGAGTTGGAGCGGTGGTCGCCGCGGGAGATCGTGGTCCCGGAGAGGACCGCGGCCGAGAAGTTGCCGCGGGTGCGGGCGGCCGTGAGCCCGGCGCCGCGCTGGTCGTTCGAGCCTTCCGCGGGGGAGCAGGCGCTCAAGAGGCATTTCGGGGTCTCGGGGCTCAAGGGGTACGGGCTGGATGGGCGGCCCGCGCTGGCGGGGGCTGCTGGGGCTTTGATCCAGTACCTCTCCTCGCTGCGCGGTGGCAACCCGCCCGAGCAGGTGGTCACCTTCCGCCCCTACGACCCCGGCTCGGGGATGGTCATCGACGCCGCGACGAGGCGCAACCTCGGCCTCGACGAGCTGGTCGAGACGGTGGACCGTACCAGCACCCCTATGGGCCGTCGCGCCCTCAGGCGCTGGCTGGAGCGGCCGCTCCTGGAGGCGGGGCGCATCAGGCAGCGCCTGGAGGCCGTCGACGCGCTGGTGGGAGACTACATGCTGCGCGAGGAGGTGCGCGAGCATCTGGGGCGTATACCGGATATCGAGCGTATCGCCACGCGCATCGTGAGGCTTTCTGCGTCGCCGAACGACCTGCTCTCGCTCAGGGGGGCGCTGGAGGAGATCGGACCGTTGAGGGAGACGCTCGGGCCGGCGTCTTCGGGCTCTTCTTTGCTCTCGCGGGTGCTCGGGGCTATGGGGGAGCCGCCTGGGGTGAGGGAGCTCATCTCGGCGGCCATCTCCGAGGAGAGCGGCGAGATCATACGCCAGGGCTACTCGGCCGAACTGGACGAGGCGCGCCAGTTCCGCGATGGGGCCCACGACTGGTTGACGCGCTTCGAGACCGAGGAGCGCCTCAAGACGGGCCTCAAGACGCTCAAGGTCGGCTACAGGGACGGCGAGGGCTACTATATTGAGGTGGCGGGCAAGGAGGCGAGCGCGGTGCCCGAGCGCTACCAGCACCGCAAGGCGCTCAAGCACAACGCGCGCTACGTCACGGTGGAGCTGAAGGAGCACGAATCGAGGATGCTCGGCGCCCGCGACGCGGTCGAGCGCATAGAGCGAGCGATCCTGGCCGAGATCCGTGCCGCCGTCAAGGACGCCGCGCCCGAGTTGCAGAAGGTCTCCCGCGCCGTCGCGGTGGTAGACGTTATCTCCTCGTTCGCCGCGGCGGCCACCGAGCTGCGCTACTGCCGCCCCGAGGTAACGGAGGAGCGCGGCGTCCGCATCGCGGGCGGCCGTCACCCCGTGGTCGAGCACAACCTGGAGATGCCGTTCGTCCCCAACGACGCCGGGGTGGGCGGCGACTCACGGCTCCAGATCATCACCGGCCCCAACATGGCCGGCAAGTCCGTCTACCTCAGACAGGTAGCCCTCATCTGCCTGCTCGCCCAGAGCGGCGCCTACGTCCCCGCAGACGAAGCGACTTTGGGCGTCGTGGACCGCATCTTCACGCGGGTCGGGGCCGAGGACAGGCTGGCGAGCGGGGAGTCCACCTTCATGGTCGAGATGACCGAGGCCGCGAGCATCCTGAACAGCGCGACGGAGCGGAGCCTCGTCATCCTCGACGAGGTAGGACGCGGCACCTCGACCTACGACGGCATGAGCCTCGCGTGGGCCATCGCCGAGTTCCTGCACGACGACGTGCAATCTTTGACGCTCTTCGCCACGCACTACCACGAGTTGACCCGGCTCGCCGAGATACTCCCGGGTTGCCGCAACTACAAGGCCAGCGTCGAAGAGGTGGGGGGCGAGATCGTGTTTTTGCACAGGATAGAGGCCGGCGCCGAGTCCTCCTCCTACGGCGTCCACGTCGCCAGGCTAGCGGGACTTCCGCCACAGGTAACCGACCGCGCCGGTGAGATCCTCACCCGCCTCGAAGCCGAGGGCGTCAAGGACTTCGCCGGATGAGGCTCTTCCCCGCGTTCGTCGTCGAGGAGGCGGCCGAGTACGGGAGTATGGTTCGCGTGTTACCGCCCGAGGTGGCGCACAGGATCGCCGCCGGAGAGGTCATCGAGCGGCCGGCCTCGGCAGTCAAGGAATTGGCCGAGAACTCGCTGGACGCGGGGGCCGGTCGGGTCGAGGTCGAGATCGAGGACGGCGGGATGGCCCTGATCCGGGTGAGCGATGACGGCTCGGGGATGTCGTCGGAGGACGCTGAACGCGCCATTACGGAGCATGCCACGAGCAAGATACGGACCGCTGACGACCTCGCGAGCGTCGTCTCTTTGGGCTTCCGCGGAGAGGCCCTGCA
>C688J35102_120989088_pt1 | contig 10057 bp, 6 predicted proteins | sample HopSoiMetagenom2_FD_35102 | JGI IMG/M metagenome (IMG submission 35102) | reverse complement strand
CGCGCACGTGCCGCTGATGGTCAACGCGCGGGGGGAAAAGCTTTCCAAACGGGACCAGGGGCTCACCCTGCGCTCCCTGCGCGAGGCGGGGGTGGCGCCGGAGGCGGTCGCCGGCTATCTCGCGTTCTCGCTCGGCCTGCTCGACCGCCCCGAGCCCTGCCGGCCGGCCGACCTCGTCCCCGCGTTCGCGTGGGAGAGGATCGGCCGCGCCGACTGGGTGCTGCCGGAGGATCTGGCGGGGCTTCTCTCTACTTGACCGGCTAGCGCCTGCCTGATGGCCTCGGCCGGATCGGTCCCGCGGTGGAGCGCGAAGGGGAATTTGCCGCCCCCCTGCGTGAAGTCGCCGGCGATCTTGCCGCCGTCCGCGCTCAGGGTGCCGTGGAACGTGGGCGTGCCCGGCAGAGAGCTTGTTCAGGCCAGTCGTTTCCAACTTTCCGTAAAATAAACTCCAATTTCTGAGAAACAGAGAGGAACGCGATAGGGGACTATCTACCAACCCTATTACCTTCAGTGGTTTAGGCGTAGGCATACCCCTTGCTGAGGGATGAGATTGAAAGGAGTCGGCCATGAAAACCCGAGCCCATCGCTCCTACCGTTGCGCGTCTGGTTATTGGATGTTGACGCTCACCATCGTCTTCGTTTTCGCCAAATGGCAGATGTGATCCAGATGCGATGGTCAGGCACTTCCGAGGAACCGCAGAGAGGGCTTCTGGAATCCTGGAAAATTCCGGAATCCCGGAAGGCCCTCTCCGCGGTCCCATGGGACCTCTGCCTGTAACTCAAGCCTTTTCAGCCGGTTAGGTTGTCGGCTGGGATTGGCAGAAGCCTTGCTGATCTCTGGCCTGAGGCGTTACGGATTCGTGCGAAGCTCAAAGAATGTTACCCGCTGAAGACATCCTAGTACTCAGTGACCTGCACATGGCGCCAGAGCGTGGCTCTGGGCTGTTCCAGGCGGACGAGACGCTCGCCAGCTTTCTCGGCTGGATCATGGAGCAGGACTCTCCGCTCACCTATGTTGTCGTCGCCGGCGACCTGCTCGATTTTCTCGTGCCCCAGGAGAAAGGCGAAAGACTGAAGGCCTTCGATCCCCAGAGCGCCCCTCAGCGCACCGGGCTGATCCTCGACCGGCATCCTGAAGTGTTCGATGCTCTGGCGCGGGTCGCCAACTCGTCCCGCCATCGCCTGATGATCCTCAATGGCAATCACGACCCCGAGCTCGTCCTTCCCACCGTGCAGCAGGTCATCGAGAGCCGGCTTGCGACCGGCGGCGCCTCCGCCGCTGTGCGCTGGCTCGTTCACGGGGAGGCCTCCCGCTTCCAGGTGGGGGCCGCCGAGGTGTTCATCGAGCACGGAGACCTCTTCGACGACTGGAACCGGATTGACCGCGAAGGGCTCCGGCGCGCGCTCAGCCGGATCAGCCGTGGTTTCATCGAGGAGCATGGCTTCCAAGCTCCTCCGGGCTCCCAACTCGTGCTCGACTACCTTACGGACTTACGCAATGATTTTCCCTGGGTCGACTATCTCAAGCCTGAGCGTGAGGCGGTGGTCCCCATCCTCAATCACTTCCTGCCGGTGCAAAGACGGGCCGACCTGCGGCGGGCGCTTCAACCCTGGCTGCGCTATCAGGGCAACGCCCTGGAGACCCTGGGCCTGAAGTTGCTGCCGCCGGTCACTTTGATCCGCGGTCCCGAAGACCGGAAATCGAAGCGGAAAAAGCTCGCGGACTGGCTCAGAGAACAGAAGGAGCACGCCCTGCAACGCTTCCAGGAACTGAGGCGCGAGAAGCTCATCGAGCGCCTCCGCGCGGCCTCCGCCGAGGACGGTTACTTCGATCTCGAGCGGCTTGACGATGCCGCCGGCGAGATCGCCCAGATTCTCGACCGGGGCACGGATCTCGTCATTCAGGGGCATACTCACGCCGCCAAGGCCTATCCCTTGGGCTCGCGCGGGCTCTACCTCAACACGGGCACCTGGGGACAGCTTCTGGCCTTGCCGGCTAGCGGCGACTCCAATGGGGAGTGGAACGCGTTTCTCGACCGCCTCGAGAGCTGCAGTCAATACGACTTCCCGCGGCCGACGTTCGCCCGCATCCGCAGGGATCCCGCCAAAGGAGCCACGCTCGCAACCCTCCACCAGTGGAGGGACGCCTCTGAGCCCACAAACTTGGCGCGTTTTCGCTTCCACGATGACCAACGGACCTGGACGAAAGAGGTGTGAGATGTCCCCTGCCGACTTCATCACCTTCTGCGGCGCCAATCGCGACACCATCCTGGGGCTGAACGGCCTGCTCAGCGCCATCATGGCGACCGTCCTCCTCTGGCTTCATTATCGTGTCCTGCCGGAGCAGAAATGGGCCAAGTACTTCGGGTGGGGCTTCGCCATCTTCGCTCTTCAATACCTTGTGCCATGGATCACTCATCTGGGAAAACAATTCGCGCTGGTCATAGGATTGAAAGGCAGCGCAGATGCAATCGTAAAGGTGGGCGACTTCACGCAAGATCTCGGCTCAATCTTCAACAACATCCTGTTCTTCATGGCGGCGTCGGCATTGCTGGCCTTGGCCGTTCGTTTCACATACTGGGTTGTCGGAGTTTCCGTCGTCATCCTGGTCCTGAGCTTCATGAATCTGGGAGATTGGGGCGGGATTCCCGATAAAGCCCTCGCTTTCCTCTGCCTCGCCCTCCTGGGTTGGGGCTTTTTCCTAAATATTCGAGTCTTATTGAGCCGCGGGCTAGCAGCTTTGTTCGCGGCGGGTATCTGGCTGTATGCCGTCATCAATCTCCTATATGCTCTCATTCCTTTCATCGTTCACTTCAACTGGCCGCTGAACGTAGCCGTCCAGAGAGATATAGATAAGCTCAATGAAATCGTCGTCACGCTGACACTCACACTCACCCAGTCCTACGAAGCGGTGATCCTCGCCGTCGCCATCCTGGTGAAGGTCGCCCTATTCTCGGCCGGCCTAGTGCTGATGATCCGATCGATCGCGATGCTCCACCCGGACTCTTATCGTGAGACGTTGAGGAGCGTCGCCGAAGGAAAGCAGGAATTCCTCAGCAGCTACGGGATCGTTCACGCCATCGCCCGCAACTTCGGCGCCGATTTCGCGGAGATCTGTTTCCGGGTGCCGGGAGTTGAAAAGAGGAAGGTGGTTTGGTGGCGCTGGCTGCGAGAGCCAGCGGCTTCGGCGAACAGAGTCACTCCTTGGTGGCGCCGATCAAAAACGGACCTACCCTCATTGGATGATTGGGCGGGCTTCGAGGTCAAGCCGTCGCCGGATCCGGCACGATCAATCGTCGGGCGTGTGCTTGTCGACGGGAATCAGATCGTCAGCCGGGACCGGCAGACCGATTCGGCCGTCAAGGAGATCTACCTGGAGAACGCGCCAGGGATGAAGTCTCTTGTTACTGTTCCCATCCACTATCACAAAGCTGTCATCGGCGTGCTGAACCTCGAGTGGCGTAAGGCGAGAGCCTTCAACGAAACGATCGTGTTGCAGATCCAGCGGCTAGCCGCTTTCCTTGCGCCAGTCATCCAGAATGAACGCCAACTTGCAGCCGTCGATCAGTTCGCGTACCGGCTACCAAGACTTGAGCTCGAAGATAAGAACGGAGAACAGCCTCTCACTCGGCGGGTCGAGGTCTTTCACGACATCATGTCGCCCGTGGCCACGGGGATCGCTATCGAGCTCGGATTCCGCCAGATCTGGGCCGGATGCAACGACCACAGGAGCACCGGGGATCAGATTGTGGACTCAGCCTCCATCGAGAAGGTCCTAGCCGAGAAAGTGACGGAGTTGTCCTCCCGTGGAGCGGACCACGTGCGTCTTGAAAAGGTCAGGCTTACGGTCAAGAACATGAGAATTGGCACACTGAGGATCGCGTATCCAGCACGCAGTGACGAGAACTTCGATGTTTCTCGTCCGATGCTAGGAGCCAATTACCTTCACCGCCGGACGGTCGCTGCCCTAGTTGCGGATGCCCTCTTCGACTCGCTCCGCATCCAGCTTGCGGCGGCACTTAACGAGCTTCATCTGGCCCTGCACTCGCAGGAGGTCGATTCCACCCAGAAATGGCTCGATGCTATCGAGCAGGGGGTCCAGAAGGTGGGGTTGCTTTGGGCGGTCGCCCGCACTTCAGGGAGCCAGAGACTACTCGGTGGCGAAAGAGCAGTCGCGATCGTCGAGTACCTCATCGTTCGTGATGGAAAAGAGCGGCTCTTCAGTCCAGTCATTAGATCTCTCGACCTGGACTCCTCCATGGAGGGGACGCATCATGTAGTGGTGCTGCCGATTCCCGCCGCGAGCGCTCATCTGTGGTTTGGCGTATCGCGCAAAGGGTTTGGTGCCGAGATTCACTTGGCACCCTGGAATGAGTTCCTCGAGCGTTTGGCGGAGGGGGCGGGGGCGGCCTTGTTGAGGATTATCGCCACTCTCGAGTTTCAGCGCATGGCATTGGAACAGGCACGATACCAAGGTTTGCAGACCACACTGGTCACCATGGGGACGATGACTCATCAACTCGCCAACTTCGTGCGGGGCTTCTCCGGCAGCGTCCTCAACCTGGAAGAGGCTCTTCAGACTCGGCGCCTTCAAACTGACGATCTTACTGCACAAGGCATCCGGGAACTCGTTGTGTCGGTCCGGGAGTTGGATGACCTCCTGAAGACCTTGACATCGATCTCGATCATGAAGCAGTTGCGTCCCTGTAACCTGCGCGAGGTTGTCGACCATGCATACAGGTTGCATAGGTTTCTGTTTCAGCAGAAACAGGTGTCGTTGACGGTTCGAGGATTGGACGATCAATCGGTGCTCATCGACGCCCCATACGACGTGGCGACCCTTGCACTGGCAAATCTCATCAGCAATTCGCTGGATGCCATTGAGGCCGACGGCAGTATTGAGATCTCTGTGCAGGCCGACCGGGAAGGCGGCTTGGTCCGCTGCCATGTCATCGACAACGGTCATGGCGTGCCGGAACTCGTGAGGAGCAGCGACCCCTTCCGCCTCGGTGTCACCTCACGGGATGGGAGTGGGGGTTGGGGGCTCTATCTGACGAAGCGGTCTTTGATGGAAAACCAGGCTAATGTCGAGATGACCAAGCCGGGGCCTGGCGGGACGATCTTCACCTTGTCTTTCCGTGGCGTGCGGAACGCCGCGGCGACAGAGCAAGAAATGGATCCTTTGATTGAAGAGAATCGACTGGAGGCTTCATGACCTCGCGAAGGGTATTGATCTTGGAGGACAAAGCCAGTGTGCGGCTGTCGCTCACGTCGCTACTGAGGAGCCGGGGCTTCGCCGTCGAAGCCGCGAGTAACGTGCGATCGGCGTACGACTGTATCCGGCGTATGGAGGGGAAGATCGACGTCGCCATTCTCGACATGCGGCTGGAGGATGAGGAGGCTCCAGATCTCACGGGCGCTGACGTGGGGCTGGAAATCCTAAGGCGGCAGTCAGGTAGACCGCCCAAGTTCCTGATCTACTCGGCATTTAACGACATCACCGATTACTACAAGAAAGCCCTCAAGCTCGGCGTCGCGGCCTACCTTGACAAGGCTCAGGTGGATCTTCTGGAGGTGATCTCGCATGTCCGGGTTTTGACCTTGCGTAGGGCGCTCAGCCTATGGAATGAGCCACTTGTCGAGCGGGTCCAGCGGATCGCCGAGAGCTCACTGGAGGAATCGGAGGCTATCGTCCGTTTCTGTCGCAACGTCTTGAAGCCGGAGATCGAGGCCGTTCTCGGCGCACCGTTCGTCTTGTTCCTGAGCGATAATCGTGAGGACGGACAGAGGGAGACGATGGCATTCTGTAGCACCGGGCTCGAGTTGCCGGAGAGCGGCCCTCGCCTCTACTCGGCATTGCAAGGCCTCCTCTTTCTGCCGGGTACCTATGGCGGGAGACAGATCCTTGACCAAGGTCTCATTACGAAGATGGAGTTCGAAGACGAGCAGGGTGTTCTGGAAAAGCTCACGAATGCGCGTTTCATCCCGCTCGCAGAGAAGGGTGGTTTTCGTCTGTCGCTAGGAGTTCTCCCAGTGAGCAAGTCGGAGGACCCGCTCGCCGAGGACGCCGACGTTATCATACACCTCTTGGCCCTTTACTTCCGAGATGCTGTCGTCTATCACCTGCTCCACGTCGCCGAGCTCTGGACCCAGGCGGAGACGAGAAAAAATCGACTTATCGAGGACACTGGTAACCTTTTCCTTAACGTGGGACGAGAGCAAGTGACTATTCTCGACGAAGCCGTGCATGCGGGAGAGATCGTGAAGTCTGATAGGCTCGTCCATATTCCGAAGCTCCAAGCACTGGGGGAGGACCTACGCGACGCGGGAGAGGCACTGAAGAATCTGGGCGAGGATCCAGGCTCGAACGATCGCGTGGAATTGCGCTCTCTGATCGAACGGGTGTGGGAGGTCATGGCAAACCTTCATGAGATTGCTGCTCCGGAGAACCTGGAAGTTAAAGGTGAGTTGTGGGTGGAGAGCAGTGGCGAGCGTCTTTATGCAATTTTCTCCCGCATCCTGGGCTGGTTTGCCGAACGGCTTGATGGGAATAGCGCTACACCGCCGCCGATTCGCGTCACGCTGTCTGACGAAGAGGGGCGCGGCCTGGTCACCATCGAGGACGGTAGCACACGGCTTGCCGCTCCTCTACGGCGCCGGCTTTTCGATCCGTTCGCGCTCGGCGGATGGCGGACATCTTCGGACCCCTGGGGTGCGGGGGGGCGATTGAGCCTCTACCTCGCCAAGCTCTTGCTTGAGAGCCAGTCGGGAAGCGTGTTGGAAGACCGGACGGATGAGCTCGGAGGGGAGACGGGGCATCGCCTGGTGCTGCGCCTGCCTGTCGCGGCATAGACCAACTCTTTCCATCGTGAGAGTGCCATGGCATTACCTTTACAATGCCGCGTGATCCTTCTACCCAAGCAGGGCAACAGCTCCTTCAGGAGTTGGGAAGAGATGCTCGACGAGGCCACCGATCCGGAGAGTGTCGAGATCTCCCAATGGCGTGAGGCGATGGTCGCGCTCTCTGACCGCGCGCGAGTGAGAGAGAGGAGAAGCTGTGAGGCTGTGCTTTGCATGTTGGGAGATCCACACGCGGAGAGCTGGAATGAAGGTCTCTTGAGGATGCTGCTGAAAAATGCCCGCGAGAGTTGCTGGGGTGCTACGCTCTTCCTCGTCATCCACCGGGACATACGCCCCGACAATCTCCCCAAGCAACAGGCTGCGGCAGTGGACCGCTGGCTACAGACTGCCTTGGAGGGACGAGTCTTTGATGTCTTGCAACTAAGCTATGATCCAGGGTATGGAATCGTTCCGGAAGACTCGGACCTGAAGCGCTGCTGCAATGAGGCCTTCGACCGGCATCTCAACCTCCGCACTCTCGCGCGCGAGGGGCTCTGGGGGTGCTCTCTGAGTGACAGTAGGTCCTCCTTTCGGAAACTGCTGGGGCCTCTTGCCTGTCAGCCGGGCGGAGAGATCCAGGCGCAGCATCTGATCCTAGTGGTCGACCGGGGTAAGGCGGAAGCCCAGAAGAGATTCGTGCAGCAACGCCTGGTGGAGTTCGGAGCCAGGATCGGCCTGATCGCCACTCTAGGAAACTCTCCATCCGAGGCTCTCCTACAGATCTGCCGCGAGGAGAGGCTGCCGCCTCCCCTGGCGTTTCGCGCGGAGCTCGAGATCTGGTATCTCTTGTTGCGGCTCAACGAAGGCCACCAATCCTCCCCTCCCGAGCGCCGGGAAGGGCATCGGATCGTACCCTTGAACGTGGCTCCGAAATTTCAGTCATATTCAGGGACGGGTGCTCTTTCCGTTCTTTTCACCAGCAGCTTTGTCCCCGGCCTCGACTGGTCCGAGCAGGTCGCCCAGGCTGCCCGAGACATCGGAGCGATGCTGGAGCACACACCGGTCAGCATCCGCTATGAGGTGGACCCGCGGGTCACTCCGGAGCGCCTGACCGCGGTGATCGGCGAGATGAAATCGCCGCTGGTCTGGGTGCACATGGGGCACGGGCTCGGGGAGGAGGGGCTGGAGGATGCAGACCGCGAGCCCGTCAGCCCCGGGCGCTGGCTAAACTGCTTCGGCGGCTGGAGGGGGAGTCTGCCGCTGGTGCTCCTTCTCTCCTGTTGCTCCACTCCCACCGCGGAGTGCTTCGCCCGTGCGGGGGCCGGTGTTGCAATCGGCTTTGAGGGGGAGGTATTGTCGGCGCGATCACGGCTTCTGGCGGTCAAGGTCCTCGGTGCGGCGCTGGCCAGCGGAGGCCGGCGAGGCCCCATCCTCGACGCGTTCGAGGCTGGTCTTGACCATCTGAAAGCGGTCGGAAATCCATCGCAGCCTCTCGCCTTCTACACGGAACCATGACCTCCCTCCTCCTCTGCGGGCCACCGGAGCTCGATCCAGCCTCGATCGCACCGTTCTTCGCCAGCTACGGCCTGCGGGTGAAGACCTGCGTGCTCTCGAGCTCCGGCGATCAGCCGGTTCCCACGGAAGTGGACGAGGTGGTGCTGATGACTCGTGAGCCCGGCGTGGTCGCCGTCGGCGAGGTCTTGAGCCGACTGGTCGGGCGGCTGCCGCGGAGCACCATCGTCACGGTCTGCGCGCCCCTGTCCAGTCCGGGGGATCGCCGATTGCTCGAGGAGTGCGGGGCCCAGGCTCTCGTCGAGCCGCCGGACTGGCAGGCGGCATCCGTGGCCGACCGTATCCTGGCCGAGCTCATCCTGCGCGGCCGCGTCGCGCCGGCTTCGGGTAGCTCGCTCCGGGGTGCCACACAGCTCATGCAGACCCTCGACCGTGAGCTGAGCACCGTGGCGCCGCTGGCGGATCCCGTCCTCATCCTGGGTGAGACCGGGGTCGGCAAGGAGTTGGTCGCGCACGAGATCCACGCGCGGAGCGGCCGTACAGGCGAGATGCTGCCGCTCAATGTGGCGGCGCTCACCCCGGAGCTGATGGCGAGCGAGCTTTTCGGTCATGAGCGTGGAGCGTTCACCGGCGCTCTCGAGCGGCGGCGGGGGTTGCTGGCGGAAGCCGGAGCCGGGACGGTGTTCCTGGACGAGATCGGCGATCTCGAGCTGCATGCACAGGCCAGCCTCCTGCGAGTCTTGGAGGAGCTTCGGGTGCGGCCGGTCGGCGGCAATCAGTGGCAGCCGATCCGCGCCCGGATCCTCTTCGCCACCAATCGCGACCTCGAAGAGGATTGTGCTGAAGGCCGCTTCCGGCGCGATCTTTATGAGCGTCTCCGAGGCCTTCCGATCCGCGTGCCGCCGCTCCGCAAGCGCAAGGCCGACATCCCTCTCTTAGTGCATCATTTCCTGGATGCCTTCAACCGCGAGAATCCCGGCCGCCGATGGGTGCCCCCTGGCGCTCTCGACCCGCTGTTCCGTCACGACTGGCCCGGCAACGTCCGCGAGCTCCGCCAAGTCGTGCGCGAGGCCGCGGCCTTCGCGACCAGCCCGGAGGGCCCGATCAACAAGGAACGGCTTCGGGACGCCTCCCTGAGCCGTCTTACGGGACGGCGTCTCCGAGATACGAGCCCGGTTCCGCCGGAGAGTCCCCCGGCGGAATCGCCTTTCGTTCGCACCATCTCCTTCGACCCGGAAGGGGATACCCTGCAGGCGGTGCGCGACCGCGCGGAAAGTCAATATCTCCGTAGCCTCCTCGCCTTGACCGGCGGAAATAAGACTGTGGCCGCGGAGAAGGCCGGCATCAGCCTCTCTCAGCTCTACGCCCTACTCAAGAAGAAGCCCGAGGGGTAGCCAGAGGAGGATAGGAGCGGAGGCCGTTCGGAGGAGAAGCCCAAGCTAGAATCCCTCCCGGCATGGACGACCCCGCCGTCGAGATCCGCCGTTACGAGCCGAGGGACCGCCAGGCGGTGCGGGAGATCTGCCGCTCGACCGCCTACGGCGACACGGAGGAGGCGCTGATCGATCCCCATCTCTTCGTGGACCTGATGATTCGCGCCTATACCGATTTCGCGGCCGGCAGCGTCTGGGTGGCCGAGCGGCGGGGGGGCGTGGTCGGCTATCTGGCGGGCGGCTTCGAACGGGGGCGGCTCCAGCGCGTCCAG